>ENA-OUOW01000431-OUOW01000431.1-human-gut-metagenome-genome-assembly--contig:-NODE-431-length-39091-cov-31.372554_pt1 | contig 39091 bp, 37 predicted proteins | sample MGYA00237938_ERZ548769 | MGnify/ENA primary metagenome ERZ548769 (study PRJEB26490, sample SAMN05356870) | human gut metagenome | biome: terrestrial biome; feature: human-associated habitat; material... | reverse complement strand
GCAAGCTGGGCAATGACGTGTTCCTGATGATCGAGCATTTCCCCATCCCCGTCATTGCAGCCGTCAACGGCTTTGCACTGGGCGGCGGCAATGAGCTGGCCATGAGCTGCGACATCCGCATCTGCTCTGACAACGCCGTGTTCGGTCAGCCCGAAGTTGGTCTGGGCATCACCCCGGGCTTCGGCGGCACCCAGCGTCTGGCACGTCTGGTCGGCATGGGCATGGCAAAGCAGCTGGTCTACTCTGCCCTGAACATCAAGGCAGACGAGGCTTACCGCATTGGTCTGGTCAACGCCGTGTATCCGCAGGCTGAGCTGATGGAGAACGTGCTGAAGCTGGCCGGCAAGATCGCAAAGAACGCTCCCATTGCAGTGCGCAACTGCAAGAAGGCCATCAACGATGGCATCAGCCTGCCCATTGAGAAGGCTGTTGAGGTCGAGGAGAAGCTGTTCGGCGATTGCTTCGAGACCCACGATCAGCAGGAGGGCATGGCCTGCTTCCTGAGCCGTGAGAAGCCGAAGCCCAAGGCAGTGTTCACCAACAACTAATCAACGATACAATTTTTGATATTAAAGGAGAGATTTCCTATGAAGATCGGTGTTATCGGCGCTGGCACTATGGGCCAGGGCATCGCAAAGGCATTTGCACAGGTTGAGGGCAACACCGTTGCTCTGTGCGACATCAAGCAGGAGTGGGCTGAGAACGGCCTGGCAAAGATCAAGAAGGGCTACGAGAAGCTGGTTGCTAAGGGCAAGATCCCCCAGGAAAAGGCTGACGCGATCGTTGCAGCCATCACCCCGGGCCTGAAGGAAGATCTGTGCGCAGACTGCGACCTGATCGTTGAGGCTGCTTTCGAGGATATGAAGGTCAAGCAGACCACTTTCGGCGAGCTGGATAAGATCTGCAAGCCCGAGTGCATCTTCGCTTCCAACACCTCCTCTCTGTCCATCACCGAGATCGGCAAGGGCCTGACCCGTCCCCTGATCGGTATGCACTTCTTCAACCCTGCTGACCGCATGAAGCTGATCGAGGTCATCGCCGGCTGCAACACCCCCGCTGAGACCGTTGAGAAGATCAAGGAGATCTCCGTTGCCATCGGCAAGAGCCCTGTTCAGGTCAACGAGGCTGCTGGCTTTGTGGTCAACCGCATCCTGATCCCCATGATCAACGAGGCTGCCTTCATCAAGATGGAGGGCGTTTCCGATATCGCAGGCATCGATACCGCTATGAAGCTGGGTGCCAACCACCCCATGGGACCCCTGGAGCTGGGCGACTTCATCGGCCTGGATATCTGCCTGGCTATCATGGATGTCCTGTACCATGAGACCGGCGACAGCAAGTATCGCGCCTGCCCGCTGATCCGCAAGATGGTTCGCGGCGGCAACCTGGGCTGCAAGACCGGCAAGGGCTTCTACGTTTACAACGCAGACCGCACCAAGACCCCTGTTGACCAGCTGTAATTTCTGATAAACATTTCTCCCGGCCGTGGGGAAAGCGGTCGGGAGGAATTTGTTTGCAACCGGGTAGGGGAGAACCCCGACCCCGGGAGATAAAAAACACCCGTTAGGAGGATATAGCGATGGATTTTACTCTGTCCAAGCAGCAGCAGATGGTGCAGAAGATGTACCGTGAGTTTGCTGAAAACGAAGTCAAGCCCCTGGCTAAGAAGGTTGATGCAGAAGAGTACTTCCCCAAAGAGACCGTCGAGAAGATGGGTAAGCTGGGCATGATGGGCATTTACTTCCCCACCTCTGTCGGTGGTGCAGGCGGCGATGTGCTGTCCTACGTCATGGCAGTGGAGGAGCTGAGCAAGGTCTGTGGCACCACCGGTGTCATCGTCTCCGCTCACACCAGCCTGTGTGCTGCTCCTATTTATGAGAACGGCACCCCCGAGCAGAAGGCAAAGTACCTGCCCAAGCTCTGCAGCGGCGAGTGGCTGGGCGCTTTCGGCCTGACCGAGCCGGGCGCTGGTACCGATGCACAGGGTCAGCAGACCATTGCCAAGGAAGAGGATGACTGCTGGGTCCTGAATGGCTCCAAGATCTTCATCACCAACGCCGGTTTCGCTGATGTCTTTATCGTCATCGCTGTCACCGACCGCGTTCTGGATAAGAAGGGCCGCCCCACCAAGCTGTGCTCTGCCTTCATCGTTGAGCGCACCGATCCGGGCTTCTCCGTCGGTAAGGCTGAGGATAAGATGGGCATCCGTGGTTCTTCCACCTGTGAGCTGATCTTCGAGGATTGCCGTATCCCGAAGGATCGTATGCTGGGCGTGCGCGGCAAGGGCTTCCAGCTGGCCATGGCTACCCTGGACGGCGGCCGTATCGGCATCGCTTCTCAGGCTCTGGGCATTGCCGAGGGCGCTCTGGAGGAGACCGTTGCTTACGTCAAGGAGCGCAAGCAGTTTGGCCGCAGCATCTCCGCATTCCAGAACACCCAGTTTGAGCTGGCTGAGATGAAGGCCCGCGTTGAGGCTGCCAAGTATCTGGTCTACGCTGCCGCTCTGAAGAAGCAGCAGGCCATGGACGGCGCAAAGGTTCGTTACAGTGTCGAGGCTGCACAGGCTAAGCTGATCGCAGCCCGCACCGCAAGCGACGTGACCCGCCGTTGCCTGCAGCTGTTCGGCGGTTACGGCTACACCCGTGACTACCCCATCGAGCGCATGATGCGTGATGCCAAGATCACCGAGATCTACGAGGGCACCAGCGAAGTGCAGATGATGGTCATTTCCGGCGCTCTGCTGAAGTAAGGGAGGTAAGATTTACAATGAAAGCAATTGTTTGTGTAAAGCAGGTTCCTGATACCTCCGGCAAAGTCGCCGTCAAGGCAGACGGTACTCTGGATCGTGCCTCTATGGCCACCATCACCAACCCCGATGACCTGAACGCTCTGGAGGCTGCTCTGAAGCTCAAGGACGCTACCGGCTGCGAAGTCGTTGTCATCACCATGGGTCCTCCTCCGGCCGAGGGAATGCTGCGTGAGCTGCTGGCCCGCGGCGCTGACAAGGCTGTTCTGGTCTCCGGCCGTGAGTTCGGCGGTTCCGATACCTTTGCAACCAGCCAGATCCTGGCTGCTGCTGTCAATAAGATCGGCGTTGGCCCCGAGGACGTTGTGTTCTGCGGCCGTCAGGCAATTGATGGCGATACCGCACAGGTCGGCCCCCAGATCGCTGAAAAGCTGCATCTGCCCCAGGTTACCTATGTGGCTGACATCCAGAAGGATGGCAACACCCTGACTGTGAAGCGTATGCTGGAAGACGGCTACATGATGGTCAAGGTGCAGACTCCCTGCCTGCTGACCTGCATCAAGGAGCTGAACCAGCCCCGTTACATGAGCGTCAATGGCATCTTCACCTGCTACGACAAGCCCATGGAAGTGTTCGATTACAACGCTCTGAAGGATGATCCGCTGATCGAGGTCGACACCATCGGTCTGAAGGGTTCTCCGACGAACGTTTTTAAGTCCTTCACTCCTCCGCAGAAGGGCGCAGGCACCATGCTGACTGGCGACGACACCGCCGCACAGCTGGCAGGTATCCTGGCCAAGAAGCACCTGATCTGATGAAAGGAGCATAGGATTACAATGGCTGATTTTAACGAGTACAAGGGCGTTTGGGTCTTTTGTGAGCAGCGCCAGGGCAAACTGATGCCCACCGATTTCGAGCTGGTCAGCGAGGCCCGCAAGCTGGCTGATGAGCTGAACTGCGAAGTCACCGGCCTGCTGCTGGGCGATAACGTGGACGGCATTGCCAAGGAACTGGGCGGCTATGGCGCTGATAAGGTCATGGTTTGCGACAGCCCCCTGCTGAAGGATTACACCACGGACGCATACGCCAAGGTCGTCTGCGACATGGTCAACGAGTACAAGCCCGAGGTCCTGCTGATCGGTGCCACCAACATTGGCCGTGATCTGGGCCCCCGCTGCGCAGCCCGCCTGCACACCGGCCTGACCGCTGATGCTACCCACCTGGATATCGACACTGCAAAGTACATCGACTTCCTGAAGGAGAGCTCCACCATCGACCTGTCCAAGCAGAAGTTCGATATGGAAGACCGCAACCTGAAGATGACCCGTCCCGCATTCGGCGGCCATCTGATGGCTACCATCATCTGCCCCCGCTTCCGTCCCCAGATGTCCACCGTGCGTCCCGGCGTTATGAAGAAGGCTCCCTTCGATCAGGCCAAGGCTGATGCCTGCCAGATCGTGAAGCCCGCTTTCGAGCTGTCCGCTGCCGACATCAAGACCGAGGTCCTGAGCGTCGAGAAGGCTGCTGAGAAGCTGGTCGATCTGATCGGTGCCGATGTCATCGTCTCCGTTGGCCGCGGCATCAGCAAGGATGTCAACAAGGGCATCGAGCTGGCTGAGCAGCTGGCTGCTGCACTGGGCGGCGGCGTTGTGGGTGCTTCCCGTGCCGTTACCGACGCAGGCTGGATGACCGCTGACCATCAGGTCGGTCAGACCGGTAAGACGGTCCACCCCAAGATCTATGTTGCTCTGGGCATTTCCGGTGCCATCCAGCACACCGCTGGTATGCAGGATTCCGAGTGCATCATCGCCGTCAACAAGAACGAGAGTGCACCTATCTTCGGTGTTGCTGACTACGGCATCGTGGGCGATCTGTTCAAGGTCGTTCCCGAGCTGATCAAGCAGATCGAGGCTGCCAAGGCTGCTGAATAAGCACCTGATTTTCCCCGAACCCTGATTGTGATAAGGCCGCCGCGCAGTGGAAACGCTGTGCGGCGGCTTTTTGCGTCTCCGGAAAATCGCACCGTTCTATCCCGCCTGTTCCCGGAATAAAATGACACCAAGAGCGGACAGGAAAGGAGCGCGTACCATGGAGTTGAAGATCTTTCGGGATGCCCTGCCGGCGGCGGGGACAAACTGTACCCTCAAGGCAGAGCTGCCGCTGGAAACAGAGATCCTGATCTCTGATTATCTGCCACCGGTGTTCAAGCTGGTCAAGTGTTTTGTCAGGCCGGTGGTGCTGCAAAAGCGGTTGCAGCCCGGCAAGCTGCAATTGGAGGGATATCTGCGCTGTGTGGTCTATTATCAGGGAGAAGATGGAACGGGCCTGTGCCAGACCGAGCAGAAGCTCCCCTTTACCAAGCTGCTGGACCTGCCGGAGTTCGTCTTCACGGCATGGGCCGTGCAGGTGGAAGGCCAGACCGAATATCTGAACTGTCGCACCGTCAACCCGCGCCGCATCGAGGTGCGGGGGGCGTATGGGCTGGTGGTATCGGTGCATACGCAGGTCAAAACCGATGTCATCACGGCCCTTTCGGATGGCGGGGTGGAGCAGAAACTGGTCACCCTTTCCGGGGTGCGGCGCGCCGCTGTGCTGGAAAAGCTGGTCACGGTCGAAGGCGAGATCCGCTTTCCCACGCCGCCCGCCGCCGTTTTGGACCTCAGCGGCAATGCCTCTGTCGGAGACCTCAAGCTCCTGAACGGGAAAGCCGTTGCCAAGGGCGTGCTGATCGTTTCCTGTGCCTGGCGTGCCGAGGGCGACCCGGCACTGCAGGGCCAGAGCGTGAACCTGAACTTCAATCAGGTGCTGGATGTGGACGGCCTGAGCGAGGACTGCCGCTGCCTCTGCGTGGCCGAGCCGGTGGGCTTTACGCTCACGGAGGGAGAAGGGGAGGAACCCAGCCGCCTGACCGCCACCCTGATGCTGCGCCTGCGGGCATGGAGGCCCTATCAGCTGCAGTGCGTGGCGGATGCCTTCTCCACGAAATTTGAGACAGAACAGACCCCGCAGACGGTACAGACGGAATCGCTGGCCTGCACCCTGGATAAGACCGTGACCCTGACCGGCTCCGGCCCTCTGCCGGACGCTGGGGCTAAAATTCTGGCCTGCTTTGCCTCCTTTGGCCCGGCCTTGCTGGCATACAGGGAAAATCACTGGGAGCTAACCAGCCGGGTAACTGTGACTGCCTTTGGGGAGAACAGCCTTTCGGAGCTGGAAAGCTATGAAAAGGTGTTGGAGCTTGCTCTGCCGCTAAAGCAGGAGCTGCCCTCGGACGCGGAGCTGATCCCGGAGTGCTGGCTCCGTGCCGAGGATCTGCGCTGTGTCTGCGCAAACGGCACACTGGAGGTCAACCTTTCCGTCAAGGCAGAAGGGGCCATCTTACAGCGGAGCGGGAACACCTGCGTTGGCTCCATCGCGCTGGGAGAGCCGTTGACCCCGGCGGACCCGGAGATCAGCCTGCGCATCTATTATGCACAGGCGGGGGAGGAGCTGTTTGCCATCGCCAGGCGGTTCCATGTCTCCCCGGCCCAGATGCTTGCGGCCAACGACCTTGCGGAGGGCACCACGGCCATTGATGCGCCTCAGAGGCTTTTGGTGCCGGGAGCAGGGGGCTGATCCATCCGATTTTGTACTTTATAGAAGAACAATTTAAAGTTAAAGTATGACTTATGAACTAAAAATGAACAAAAAATATCCCGGTCCTCTCCCAATTTGAGAAAGGCTCTGCTATAATAATTTTTGTCGTGTAAAAAAGCCTTTTAGATAAAGGAGAAGTTATGATCAAAAATATCGAGTTGGAGAAGGGTGCATACCAGTTTGATGCCAAGATGCCCCTTCGCCAGGCCATCCCGCTGGGCCTGCAGCATGTATTTGCCATGTTCGTGGGCAACCTGACCCCGCTTCTTATCATCACCAGTGCCTGCGGCCTTGCAGGCGGTGAGTTTGCTGACCTGCAGGTCAGCCTGCTGCAGAACGCCATGTTCGTGGCCGGTGTGGTCACGCTGGTGCAGCTGTTCTCCATCGGCCCTGTGGGCGGTCAGGTTCCCATCATCATGGGCACCAGCTCCGGCTTCCTGGGCGTGTTCAACAGTGTGGCTGCTTCCATGGGCGGCGGTGTGCTGGCCTACGGTGCCATCATGGGCGCTTCCATTCTGGGCGGCCTGTTCGAGACTGTGCTGGGCTTCTTCCTCAAGCCCCTGCGCAAGTTCTTCCCCTCGGTGGTCACCGGTACGGTGGTGCTGTCCATCGGTCTGTCCCTGATCTCTGTGGGTGTCAACTCCTTTGGCGGCGGCAACGCAGCCAAGGACTTCGGTTCTGCGGAAAACCTGCTGCTGGCCGTATTCGTGCTGGTGGTGATCCTGTTCTTCAAGCATTGGACCACGGGCTTCCTGAGTTCTTCCTCCATCCTCATCGGCATCGTAGCGGGCTATCTGGCAGCCTTTATCATGGGCTTTGTCCTGCCCACCACCGGTGTCACTGCCGAGGGTGTGGAGTTCACCAAGGCATGGGTGCTGAACTGGAGCAAGGTGGCACAGGCCGACTGGTTTGCCATCCCCAAGCTGGTTCCCGTCAAGATCATTTTTGATATGCGCGCCATCCTGCCCGTGCTGATCATGTTCATCGTCACCGCTGTGGAGACCGTGGGCGATATCTCCGGCGTGATGGAGGGCGGCATGAGCCGTGAGGCCACCGATAAGGAGCTGTCCGGCGGTGTTATCTGCGACGGCCTGGGCTCTTCCTTTGCCGCCTGCTTCGGCGTTCTGCCCAACACCTCCTTCAGCCAGAACGTGGGTCTGGTTTCCATGACCAAGGTCGTCAACCGCGGTGCACTGGCTACCGGTGCCATCTTCCTGATCCTCTGCGGCCTGATCCCCAAGCTGGGCGCACTAGTCTCCATCATGCCGCAGGCCGTTCTGGGCGGTGCTGCCGTGATGATGTTCTCTTCCATCGTGGTATCCGGCATCCAGCTCATTACCAAGGAAAAGATGACCCCGCGCACCCTGACCATCGTTTCCGTTGCACTGGGCGTGGGTTACGGCATGGGTGCCAATGCCAGCATCCTGGCACACACCCCCCAGTTCTTCCAGCTGATCTGCGGCGAGAGCGGCATCGTGCCCGCAGCCTTTGTGGCCATTGTGCTGAACGTGTTGCTGCCCAAGGACGATAAGGCCGAATAAACCTCTCAGTCACCTTCGGTGACAGCTCCCCTGACAGGGGAGCCAAGAAGTGCCCTTGCCTCTCCTGTCAGGTGACGCACCATTGCGCTGCAATGGCGGAGAGCTCCTCCAGAGCTTCCGGCGTATCTGCATCCAGCAGTTCTTCCCGCCGCTGGGCGTAAACGATCTGTACCTGCTCAGGGTGAGCCTTGAGCACAACACTGCCGCCCTTGCCCTCGGGCAGGGTGCGCAGAGCGGGAAAATATCCGCATCCAAACAGAACGGGACTTCCGACAACGGTGTCCGGGCCATGTGCGGCCCGGGCTCCCAGCCGGAAGATCGCCCGCTCTGTTTCTTTTTGTGTCTGGGCAAAAGCAGTGATCAGCGCTTCCAGCGTCTCCCGCTGCAGCAGTGGCTGATCTCCGGGCAGGAAGATGCAGCCTGCAAGATTGGGGCATTGCTCCAGCAGCGCCTCCAGCCCCAGCCGAACAGTGTCGTTCCGGCCCGGCAGGCTGTGGAGCAGGCAGGGAACGGCCTGTGCGTCACACAGGGCCTTGACCTCGGCAGAGCGGGTCACGACCACCCGGGCGGCAAGGGCGGGGGTGGCGGTGATCTCCAGCGCCCGGCAGAGCAGGGGGCGGCCCCCGAAATCGGCCAGCAGCTTGTTGGAGCCGAACCGCCGGGCCAGCCCCGATGCCATGATGACGCATCCCACCGGAGGGTGGGCGTTCTTTCTGCACAACTCTGCCATAAAATCATTCCTCCTGAATCTGCCGACTCTGCGGCAGTCTTTCCAGTGGCATTATAAGGGATTTTGTGATAAAATAAAAGTAGCAATCGAAAAAAGAGAGGTACTGCGTATGATGACGATCCGGGAATACAAACGGGCCGAAAGCCTCGAGGAAGCCTGGCAGCTCAACCAGAAGCGAAACAATCGGGTCATCGGCGGCATGATCTGGCTCAAGATGGAGAACATCAATGTCGGCACCGCCATCGACCTGTCGGGCCTTGGGCTGGACAAAATTGAGGAAACGGCCGAGGGCTTTTCCATCGGGGCCATGGTGCCCCTGCGGCAGATCGAGCTCCACAAGGGGCTTAACGCCTACACGGACGGCGCTGTGCGGGAATCTGTGCGCCACATTGTGGGTGTGCAGCTGCGCAACCTCGCCACCGTGGGCGGCAGCATTTACAGCCGTTTTGGCTTTTCCGATGTTCTGACCATGTTCCTGGCCCTGAACGCTTCGGTGGAGCTCTACAAGGGCGGCATCGTGCCGCTTTCGGAGTATGCTCAGCGCCCGTACGACAGAGATATCCTGGTGCGGGTCATCGTGCCGAAGGAGCAGGCAGCATTCTGCTATCAGTCGGTGCGCAACAGCCAGACGGATTTCCCGGTGCTGACCTGTGCCGCCGCGAAAACGGCCGGGGGCTTCCGGGTCGCCATTGGTGCCCGGCCCGGCAAGGCAGTGCTGTATACCCTGCAGCCCAATGCCGTCGAAACGCCGGAGCTGACCGCCGCCCGCTTTGCCGCTGAGGTGCGGGCAAACATCCGGACGGAGAGCAATATGCGCGGCAGTGCGGAATACCGCAATCATCTGGCCGGGGTGCTGGTCAAGCGCGCTGTGCTGAAATTGGAAGGGAACAGGTGAGACAAGATGCAGGTGAATATTATTCTGAACGGAACCAAAGTCACGGCAGAGGCCGCACCGGACACCCTGCTCATCGATTTTGTCCGCGCACACGGCTGTTACAGTGTCAAGCGCGGCTGTGAGACCTCTAACTGCGGCCTGTGCACCGTCTTTCTGGACGATGTGCCGGTGCTGTCCTGCTCTGTGCTGGCAGCCCGTGCCGACGGCCACAGGGTGACCACGCTGGAGGGCCTGCAGGAGGAGGCTGCTGAGTTCGGCGCTTTTATCGCCGATCAGGGTGCGGAGCAGTGCGGCTTCTGCAACCCGGGCTTTATTATGAACGCCCTCGCCCTCTTCCGGGAAAAGGAATACCCCACTGAGGAGGAGATCAAGGAATATCTTGCGGGCAACCTCTGCCGCTGCTCCGGCTACGAGGGTCAGCTGCGGGGCATCCAGAATTTCCTCGCCTGGAAGAAAGCAAAACAGGAGGGTGCCGAATGAAAAACGTCAACAAAGCATTCCGCAAAAAGGATGCCATGCAGCTTGTGACCGGCAAGCCCGTTTACATGGATGATCTGGCCCCGGCAGACTGCCTGATCGTCAAGCTGTACCGTTCGCCCCATGCCAACGCCATGGTGGAGCGCATCGACACGTCCGTGGCCAAAAAGGTGCCCGGCATCGAGGCCATCTTCACCTGGGAGGATGTGGATCAGAACGCCCGCCGCTACACGCAGGCCGGCCAGACCTACCCCGAAGCCAGCCCCTACGACCGCCTGGTCATTGACCGCCACGTCCGCTTTGTGGGGGACGTGGTGGCCATTGTGGTGGGCCAGGATGAGAAGTGTGTCGAGAAGGCCATGAAGCTCATCAAGGTGGAGTATCAGGTGCTGGAGCCGGTGCTGGATTTCCACACTGCGAAGGATAACCCCATCCTTGTCCACCCGGAGGACAACTGGGAGAGCCTGAGCCCCGTGGGTGCCGACAACAAGCGCAACCTCTGTGCCCACGATGCGTGCGGCGACGGCGACATCGATGCCGTGCTGGCAAAGTGCGATGTTGTCATCGACCGTGTTTACCACACCAAGGCCTGTCAGCAGGCCATGATGGAGACCTTCCGCACCTGCTGCTGGATGGACCTGTACGGGCGGCTGAACATCCTCAGCTCGACCCAGATCGTGTTCCATACCCGCCGCAATGTGGCAAACGCCCTGCACATCCCCAAATCCATGATCCGCGTCATCAAGCCCCGCATCGGCGGCGGCTTTGGTGCCAAGCAGACGGCGGTCTCGGCCATCTATCCGGCCTTTGTTACCTGGAAGACCAAGAAGCCCTGCAAGCTGATCTTCACCCGCGAAGAGAGCCAGACCGCATCTTCGCCCCGCCACGAGATGGAGATGCATGTCCGTCTGGGTGCCACCAAGGACGGCATCGTGAAGGGCATCGACCTCTACACCCTGTCCAACACCGGTGCTTATGGTGAGCACGGCCCCACAACGGTGGGCCTTTCCGGTCACAAGTCCATCCCGCTGTACGGCAAGGCCGAAGCCTTCCGTTTTGTCAGCGACGTGGTCTACACCAACCACATGTCTGCCGGTGCGTACCGCGGCTATGGTGCGACCCAGGGCCTGTTTGCAGTGGAATCTGCCGTCAACGAGCTGGCTGCCAGACTCCACATGGACCCTTTCAAGATCCGTGAAATGAACATCGTCAAAGAGGGCGATGTGATGCCTGCCTATTACGGCGCTGTGAACACCAGCTGCGCGCTGGACCGCTGCCTGAAAAAAGTCCACGAGATGATCGACTGGGACAACAAGTACCCTGTGCGCGACCTTGGCAATGGCAAGGTGCGCGCCGTGGGTATGGGCATGGCCATGCAGGGCTCCGGCATTTCCGGCATGGATGTGGGCAGCGCCACCCTCAAGGTAAACGATGACGGGTTCTACTCCCTCATCATCGGCGCTGCCGATATGGGCACCGGCTGTGACACCACGCTGGCTCAGATCGCCGCCGAGGTGCTGGACTGTGACCTGGACAATATCACCGTCTTTGGCGCGGATACCGATACCTCGCCCTATGATTCCGGCTCCTACGCTTCCTCTACCACCTATGTCACCGGCAAGGCAGTGGAGAAGTGCGCCCTGCGGCTGCGCGGCCAGATCTGCAAGCTGGGCGCGGAGCTGCTCCAGACGACCGAAGATGCCGTGGATTTTGACGGCAAGTTCGTCTCCCTGAACGCAGACCCGGAGAAGAGGGTCTCTCTCTCTGAGGTGGCATTCGCCTCCCAGTTCGGCCACATGGTGCCGCTGGAGATCACCGAGACCCACACCTCGCCCCTTTCGCCCCCGCCCTACATGGTCGGCGCGGCTGAAATTGAGCTGGACAAGGAGACCGGTGAGGTCAAGGTGGTGGATTATGCCGCCTGCGTGGACTGCGGCACCCCCATCAACCCCAACCTGACCCGTGTCCAGACCGAGGGCGGCATCCTGCAGGGCATCGGCATGGCCCTGACCGAGAACATCACCTATGATGCCAAGGGCTGGCCGATGGAGAACTCCTTTATGCAGTATAAGATCCCTGCCCGTGTGGACATCGGCCACATCCGGGTGGAATTTGAGAGCAGCTACGAGCCAAACGGCCCGTTTGGAGCAAAATCCATCGGTGAGGTGGTCATCAACACCCCGCTGCCCGCCATCGCGGATGCCATCTACAATGCCATCGGTACTCGCTTCTACGAGCTGCCCATCACCCCGGAGCAGGTCGCCATGGCGGTGGAAGAAAACCGCTGATGCTTTCGGAAACACAATTTCCGTTTCTGGCTGAAAAGGGCCATGTGATCTCGCTGGTGGGCGGCGGCGGAAAGACCACCCTGCTCTATGCCTTTGCCCGGCATTGTGCCGCCAAAGGCTGGCGGGTGCTGGTGAGCACCACAACCCACATCCGGCAGCCCGGGGAGAATTATGCCGCAGATGAAGCCGCCCTTGCGGCCCTCTGGGCGGCAGGGCAATATGCCGTGGCCGGTGTCCCGGCAGAGCAGGGCAAGCTGACCGCCCTGCCGCTGGAGCAGTTGGCCTGCTGGATGGCACAGGCTGATATTGTCCTTCTGGAAGCGGACGGTGCAAAACGGATGCCCTGCAAAGTTCCGGCGGCCCATGAACCGGTGCTGCTGCCGGAAAGCGATGTCGTGCTGGCCGTGGCCGGATTGTCCGCACTGGGCAGACCTCTGCGGGAGGTCTGCTTCCGGCTGGAGCAGGCCTGCGCCCTGCTGGGCGCTGCCCCCGAAACGCTTCTGACCCCGGAGCTGCTGGCAAGGCTGCTGGCCAGTGAGCAGGGAGGACGAAAACAGGTGGGGAACCGCTGTTTTTCTGTGGTGCTCAATCAGGCGGATGACCTCGCCCGCATTGCTGCCGGAGAACAGACCCTCGCGCTCCTGCGCAAAAAATATGAGGTGCAGGGCGTGTTGACTTATTTTGATGAAAGGGAGCGTGCATGAAATGGCAGAACAAGGCCCCATTGTCTTCTGCACCGGCGGCGGATGCACCGCAAAGCTGGGTGCCGGGGTACTGAGCCGCATTCTGGAAAAGCTGCCCCGGAGCGAAAAAGACCCCGACCTTCTGGTTGGCTACGACAGCCGGGACGATGCTGCCGTCTACCGCATTACCGAGGACATTGCTCTGGTGCAGACGGTGGATTTCTTCCCGCCGATGGTCGATGACCCCTATACCTTCGGGCAGATTGCCGCGGCCAATGCCCTGAGCGATGTCTACGCCATGGGCGGTGAGGTCAAAACGGCACTGAATCTTGTCTGCTTCCCTGAGAGTATGGACCTGAACGTGCTGGGGGAGATCCTGCGCGGCGGTGCCGAAAAGGTGGCCGAAGCCGGGGGTACGCTGGCGGGTGGGCACTCCATTGCCGATACCGGCGTGAAGTACGGCCTGTCGGTGACAGGCCTGGTAGACCCGCACCGCCTGACGGCCAACGATACCGGCCGCCCGGGCGACAAACTTCTTCTGACCAAGGCACTTGGCGTGGGGCTGATCTGCACCGCCAACCGGGTGGGCGAAGCCGCTCCGGAACAGATGGAAGCCGCCGTCCGTTCCATGACCACCCTGAACAAAGCAGCGGCAGAGATCGCACGCAGGTACGAGGTGCACGCCGCCACGGATGTGACCGGGTTCAGCTTCCTGGGCCATCTGCACGAGATGATGGGGGAAAAGCTCTCCTGCGTCATCGATGCCCATGCGGTGCCGGTGCTGCCCGGTGCATGGGAGGCCGCGGATGCCTGCCTGTACACCGCTGCCGGTCAGCGCAACCGCAACCACACCGGGCCCTTTGTCCGGTTTGAGAAAGTACCCTTCCCGATGGAGGAAATTCTGTTTGATCCCCAGACCTCCGGCGGCCTGTTGTTTGCTGTGGCCCCGCAGGATGCCGCTGCACTGGAAGCAGAGCTGCAGGCGGCGGGTCTGCCCGCAAAGATCGTGGGCACCATTGGGGAAAAGCAGACACCGGAGATTACAGTAACATACGAATGATGGAGGAACAACCAATGATCAAGATCGATGCCCGTGGAGATGCCTGCCCGTTGCCCGTAGTCAAGGCCAAAAAGGCCATTGCAGAGCTGCACGGCCCCGGCGAGGTGGAAGTACTGGTGGACAATGAGATCGCTGTCCAGAACCTGACCAAGATGGCCCAGCAGAAAGGCTACCTGTCCAGCTCTGAAAAGCTGGCCGAGCGGGAATACCGTGTCCGCTTTACCATCAAGGACACGCCCGCTGCGGAAACCGCTGTGCCGGGCGAAAAGAAACAGCAGGCAGAAGCGGAAACCTGCATCCCGGATGCCCGCACTGATACGGTGGTGGCCATCGCGTCCGACAAGATGGGGGAAGGGGCCGAGGAGCTGGGCAAAACCCTGCTCAAGGCCTTCGTGTTCTCCCTGACCCAGCAGGACAAGCTGCCCAAGACGATCCTCTTCTATAACGGCGGCGCATCCCTGACCTGTGAGGGGTCGCCCATGCTGGAAGACCTGAAGGCACTGGAAGCTGAGGGCGTGGAGATCCTGACCTGCGGCACCTGCCTGAACTTCTACGGCATAACGGAGAAGCTGACTGTGGGCGGCGTGACCAATATGTATGTCATCGCTGAAAAGATGCTGAACGCCGGGAACGTGGTCAAACCGTGATCTACCTTGATAACGCCGCAACCACCTTGTACAAGCCCCCGGAGGTGGGGCAGACGATGCTGGATGCTCTGCAGACAGCGGGCAACCCGGGCCGTGGAGCCCATGCGCCCACCCTGCACGCCTCCCGCATCGTCTACGAGACCCGGGAAGCGCTGGCCCGGCTCTTCCATGCCGAAGGCCCGGCCTGCATCGCCTTTGCATCCAATGCGACCCAGGCACTGAACACGGCCATCAACGGGCTCTTTGGCCCGGGGGATCATGTCATCACCACGGTCTGTGAGCACAATTCCGTCCTGCGGCCCCTCTACCGCCTCCAAAGGCAGGGGGTTGAGGTGAGCTTTGTGGATGTGGACGCAAACGGTGTGCTTTGCTATGCGCAGTTTGAGCAGCTGCTCCGTCCCAACACAAGGGGAGTGGTTGTGACCGGTGCTTCCAATGTCACCGGCAACCGCACGGACCTGGCGTTCGTATCCGCTTTTGCAAAAAAGCACGGCCTGTTGTTTCTCGTGGATGCCGCCCAGACAGCGGGTGCCATGCCGATGGATGTGCAGGCGCTGGGGATCGATGTGCTTTGCTTTACCGGGCATAAGGCGCTGCTGGGCCCGCAGGGCACCGGCGGGCTGTATGTCCGGCCCGGGCTGCAGGTTGCCCCCCTTGTGGTGGGCGGCAGCGGAGTCCACAGCTTTGATGAACGCCACCCCGCCGAAATGCCCACCGCTCTGGAAGCCGGGACGCTGAATGTGCCGGGAATCGCCGGGCTGGGGGCCGGGGTACGCTGGCTCCTGACGCAGGGCGTGGAAAAGCTGGAAACAAAAGAAAATGCGCTTGCACGCCTGTTTTATGAAACTGTCCGGGAGATTCCCGGTGTGCGGCTCTATGGTGACTTCACTGCGCCGCGTGCGCCCATCGTCTCACTGAACCTGGCGGGCGAGGATTCCGCCCGGGTGGCAGATGCGCTCTGGGAGGAGTACGGTATCTGTGTGCGGGCCGGTGCGCACTGTGCTCCGCTGATGCACAAGGCGCTGGGCACGGTGGAGCAGGGCGTGGTGAGGTTCAGCTTCTCCCACACCAACACCCGGGAGGAGGCACTTGCCGCTGCCCGTGCGGTGCGCAGCCTGGCGGAGGAATAAACGATGCGTGCAAAGAGACCCTATATCGTGTTATCCTTCCGCACCACAGTGGAAGCAATGGCATGGGAAAAACACTGCGAAGCGGAACACATCCCCGGGCGGCTCATTCCGCTGCCCCGGGAGCTCTCTGCCGGGTGCGGCCTTGCGTGGCGGATGCCGCCCGAGGACTGGCCGCTGTGGCAGAGCCGCATCGACCCCGCTGCCTATGATGCCGCAGCGGTGGTAGAACAATAACAAATAAAGGAGAATTGGATGGGAAACCGTTCTTTTTTCAATGCACTCCATGACCGGGAGGGGGATTTTCTGCTGGCCACGGTGCTGGAAGGCCCGGCGCAGGGGGAACGTGTCCTGCTGCGGAACACAGCACCGGTCTGGCCGGAGGAACTGCCTGCGTTCTGGGGGGAGCATCTGGCTGCCCTGGCCGCTGTGACCTCCAGTGGAATTCTGAAATCAGCCGGACAGCGCTTTTTTGTGGAGCGCTTTGGCGCGGCCCCGCAGCTTGTGGTCTGCGGTGGCGGCCATGTGGGCGCGTCGGTGGTGCGGCTGGCAAAGCTGCTGGGTCTGCCGGTCACAGCGCTGGAGGACCGCCCCGAGTTTGCAGAGGAGCTGCGTCAGGCCGGGGCCGATGCTGTGCTCTGCCTGCCCTTTGCAGAGGGTCTTGCGCAGATCCCCGGCGGGCAGGAGACATACTTTGTGGTCGTGACCCGTGCCCACAGCTGTGATATTGCCTGCCTGCGTTCTATTCTGCAAAAGCCCGCCGCCTATGTGGGCATGATGGGCAGCCGGAAGCGCGCGGCTCTGGTGCACACACAACTGGCCGAGCTGGGGCTGCCGCAAGAGCGCATTGATGCCCTGCACGCGCCCATTGGGCTTTCCATTGGCGCAAAAACCGCACAGGAGATCGCACTTTCCATTCTTGCGGAGATCGTCTCTGTTAAAAACAGCCGCCAGCAGACCGAGGGCTTTTCCCCGGCGCTGCTGGCCGCGCTGGAACAGCAGACCGCTCCGGCGGTGCTGGCGACCATCGTAGGCCGCCATGGCTCTACGCCAAGGGAGGAGGGCTCCAAGATGTTGGTACTGCCCGATGGCTCTGCCGTGGGCAGCGTGGGCGGCGGCATCATGGAGTACCGCACCCAGCAGCTGGCGCGGGAATTGCTGGAGCCGGGGGCTGCCCCGTGCAGGCTGGCCGCCTTTACCACAGAGGGGGCCAGCGATGCCGCGGCCATTGCGGCCTGCGGCGGCTCCATGGAAGTCTTTTTGCAGCGTCTGGAACCGGAGGGATGAGCCATGAAGCGTGATGACCTGATCGTTGTCCGGGGCGGGGGAGACCTTGCCACCGGTGTTGTGCATCGGCTCTGGTCGGCTGGCCTGCGGGTGCTGGTGCTGGAAACGGCCCATCCCGCCGCCATCCGTCGGCAGGTGTCTCTCTGTGAGGCTGTTTACGAAGGCGAGACCGCTGTGGAAGGAATGCGGGGCATCCGGGTGGAGACGCTGACGGATGCCGATGCCGTCTGGGCACAGAACGCCGTGCCGGTCCTGATAGACCCCACAGGTGCGTGTCTGCCGCAGGCAAGGCCAGCTGTTCTGGTGGATGCCATCATCGCAAAGAAAAATCTGGGCACCACCCGGGAGATGGCTCCGCTGACCATTGCCCTTGGCCCCGGCTTTGCGGCGGGGCAGGATGTGGACGTGGTGGTGGAGACCAAGCGCGGCCACAAGCTGGGCCGCATCATCCGGGAAGGGTCTGCTGCACCCAACTCCGGCGTGCCGGGCATCATCGGCGGCTATGGTGCCGAGCGTGTACTTCATGCACAGGCTGCGGGTATCTTCCGCAACCTGCATTCTATCGCTGATTTTGTGGAGGCGGGCGAGGCTGTGGCCGAGATCGAAACACCGGACGGCCAGCGTTTACCGGTGGTCACACAGATCTCCGGCATCCTGCGGGGGCTGCTGCGGGATGGCTACCCGGTGACCAAAGGATTCAAGGTAGCCGATGTGGACCCCCGCCGTGCGGAGCTGGAAAATTGCTTCCTGATCTCGGATAAGGCCCACTGCATTGCGGGCAGTGTGCTGGAACTGATCGCCGCAGAGTGCTGGAACTAAAAGAAACGGGACTGTTTTTGCAACAGCCCCGTTTCTTTGTTACTCTGTCAGTTTTGTGATGAGCATCTGATAGATCTCGTTGCCCTTGAGGATGAACTGCTTCTTGACCAGATCGGCACTCAGTCGGTCAGGCGTGCCGATGTCCAGACAAAACAGCTCCTGATCCAGTGCCTTGATGGTGCAGCGGATGGAGCAGTGGCCGTCCGGCTTTTCGGTGATGCGGGCGCTGTACTCGGCTTCCTTACGGGCCCAGGTCTGGCTGCGCAGAACCGCCGCCACCGCGCGCTCCCGCACACTGCGGGGCAGGTCATAGGCAAGCTCCTGTGCGACCTTGCGTCCTTTTTCGGTGATGGAATAGCGATCTTCCTTCAGTGTGACCAGCTGCTGGCGGGTGATATCATCCAGACAGGAGCCGATCTCAAAATAGTTGACCAGCTGCTCTTCCATCAGCGCATTCTCGATCTCCGTCCGGGTGATCGGCCCGGCATTCTTCACCAGATAACACAACAGCAACCGGATCTCCGTGCTGTCGGTCAGCCCGCCGGGACGAACACCGGCGGTAAAAGCATCGTTGGCGGCCATCGTTCTGCACATCCCCCTGTTATTTCAAATTGCTGCCCGGCACTGCCTCAGGGCAGGCTATAAAGAACACTTTCTTATAGTATAAAGGGTTTCAGACAGGATTGCAAGCCGCAACCGCAAAATCTGTCTCAATGCGCTTGCGGCTTTCGGGGGTGGAATACAGCCAGTGGTCGATATGCCCTTCGGTGATGAAATAGCGCAGGTCGAACCGGTGGCTCTGGCCCAGGCTGTGGTTGACGACGACCAGCTTGATCTTCATTTTATCGGGCAGGATGTTTTTGATGTAGACGCTCACCGCCTGCCCGGGGTGCAGGTCGGGGCAGGTCTCGGCAAGTCCGGCCAGATTGGGGGCGATCTCCACAAAGGTGCCGTATTCCTCCACGCTCCGCACAATGCCCACCACGGTCTCGCCCACGGTGAACCCGGCGGCGTTCTCCTCCCAGGTGCCTAGCAGCTCCCGGATGGTCAGCACGAACCGCCCCTGCGCATCCCGGCTTTTGATGGCGCACAGGATCTGCTGGCCCACACTCACCCGGTCGGCAGGGGAGGAGATACGGCTGACCGACATGCAGTCGATGGGCAGCAGGGCGCTGATGCCGCACCCAACGTCACAAAAGGCACCAAACGGCTCGATGTGGGTCACAGTGCAGGGCAGGATGTCCCCGGGCTGTAAGGTGTCCAGATACTCTGCCTTGCACATCCGCTGTGCCTCAGCCCGGGAAAGCAGGTAGCAGGGCTGGCCGTTTTCCCCGGTCTCCATCCCTTCAATCACAAAGCAGGTGGGGCGGCCCACCCGCGTCAGCACCGCAATGTCCCGCACGGTGCCGCTCTCAGCCCCATCGGCACACTGGCCAAAGGGCATCACGGCCTTTACCCCGCCCAGGTCGAACCGGAGCTGGCGCTGGGTGTCAAAGGCAAGGGCAGTGCTCTGTAAAATTTCGCGGCTGGCGATGGCGGCGCGCAGTTCTGCGGGGCTGAGCCGGTCTGCGGAACGGTAATTGCCTTCAGTACGAAATGTCTGCATCATGGTTTGTTCCTCTTTCTGTGTTATTTTAGCGTTTTCCGCTGCACGTCGGCACACAAAGCAGGTGTCGGCATTAAAACTCTATGCGCGGACAATTGCATTTTATACGAGTTTGGTTTATACTATATCTGTATGTGCGGCATGGAAACCAGCTGCACAGGGTACTGCCCCGCCAAGGGGCGGCAGGAGGGAAAGAAATATGGATATCGCAGTGGGAGATACCATCCAGACCCGCAAAAAACACCCGTGCGGAGCTTCCAGCTTCGAGGTGCTCCGGGTCGGTATGGATTTCAAGATCCGCTGCACGGGCTGCGGCCGTGAGGTCATGCTGCCCCGCGCGAAAATTGAAAAAAACATCAAGAAAGTGCTCAAACCCGGCACTGCCGAGTAACCATTGGGTCATGTAAGGAGAACTGCACAGTATGTCAAGACTGCTTTCCCAAATGGAGGCTGTCAGCCACCGGTTTGAAGAACTTTCCATCCGCCTGAACCAGCCGGAAACAGCGGCAGATCCCGCACTGTTCCGCCGCTTGATGCAGGAGTATCACGAGGCGGAACCCGTGGTGCAGGCCTATCAGGCCCTGATCACGGCGCAGGATCATCTTGCTCAGGCCAAAGCCCTGCTCGAGGGCGAGGCCCTTGATCCGGACTTTAAGGAAATGGTACAGCAGGAGATCGGCGAAAAAAGTCAGGAAGTGGCGCAGCTGGAAAATAATCTCAAAATTTTGCTGCTGCCCAAGGATGTCAACGATGATAAAAGTGTCATCATGGAGCTGCGCGGCGGTGCGGGCGGCGAAGAGGCCGCGCTGTTTGCCCACAGCCTGATGCGGATGTACACCATGTACGTTCAGAGCAGGGGCTGGGAGCTGGAGGTTCTGAACCTCAATGAGACGGAGCTGGGCGGTGTCAAGGAAGCTATCCTTGCTGTGAACGGCGCAGGGGCCTATAACCGGCTCAAGTATGAGAGCGGAGTGCACCGTGTCCAGCGGGTGCCTGAGACCGAAACGCAGGGCCGCATCCACACCTCCACGGCAACCGTGGCGGTGATGCCGCAGGCCGAAGAGGTGGATCTTGTCATCGACCCCAAGGATCTGCGCATCGATACCTTCCGTTCCTCCGGCGCGGGCGGCCAGCACATCAACAAAACGTCCAGCGCCATCCGGGTCACGCACATCCCCACCGGAATGGTGGTGGAGTGTCAGAACGAGCGCAGCCAGTTCCAGAATAAGGATAAGGCGCTGGAGATCCTGCGCAGCCGCCTGTTGGCCCAGAAGCAGAAGGAACAGCAGGATGCCATCAATGCCAACCGCGCGGGGCAGGTGGGAACCGGTGATCGCAGCGAGAAGATCCGGACTTACAACTTCCCGCAGGATCGCTGCACCGACCACCGCATCGGCCTGACGGTCCACAATCTGGATAAGATCATGGACGGAAATCTGGACGAGATCATTGATGCACTGGCAACCCATGAACAGGCCGAAAAACTGCGTCAGCTCAACGCACAGGCCGAATGATACTGTGATGAAAAGAATAACGTGTTTGTGTTGATTTGATGATTGAAAAGTATTTATACTTTACATACAGAAAGAACGATGAATCGCATGAAAATGAAAACTGAAATTTTACCTGCTGAGGGCGAAGCAATCGCCAAAGCAGCTGATCTGCTGCGCAGAGGGGAGCTGGTGGCCCTGCCCACCGAGACGGTCTACGGCATTGCCGCAGATGCGCGGAACGGTGCGGCGGTCGCAAAGATCTTTGTGGCCAAGGGCCGCCCGCAGGACAACCCTCTGATCGTCCATGTCACCGGCCCGGAGATGCTGCCCGGCCTTGTCAGCGAGGTGCCCGAGCGTGCCCAGCTGCTGATGGCCGCGTTCTGCCCCGGCCCTCTGACCATTATTATGCCCCGCGGCCCGGAGGTGGCCGCGGAGTGCTGTGCCGGTCTGGACACGGTGGGCATCCGGATGCCCAGCCACCCGGTGGCACGGGCTGTCATTGCGCAGAGCGGCTGTGCCTTTGCGGCCCCCAGCGCGAACCTTTCCGGCAAGCCCAGCCCCACCAACGCACAGGATGTGTTCACCGATATGGATGGCCGTCTGCCCCTGATCCTGGATGGCGGCGAGTGCGATGTGGGTGTGGAGAGCACCGTGATCTCTGTGGTAGGCGAAAAGCCCACCCTGTTCCGCCCCGGCCATATCACGCTGGAAGATCTGGAGCGCGCTCTGGGTGAGGAGGTCGAGGTCTCCAAAGCCATCCTCGAAAAGCTGCCCGAGGGCGCTGTTGTCCGCAGCCCCGGCATGAAGTATAAGCATTATGCCCCTAAGGCAGATGTCACCCTGCTGGACGGCACCTTTGAGCAGTTCAAAGCCTATGTGGATGCCCATGCCGACCAGAACCCCAGCTGCCTCTGCTTTACCGGCGAGGCCGAAAAGCTCGGCTGGCCCTGCGTGGAGTATGGCAGGGAGGGTGACGGTGCCGATCAGGCAAAGCATATCTTCCGCAGCCTGCGTGCATTGGATGAGCAGGGGGACGGGGTGGTCTATGCCCGCTGCCCCAAAAAGGACGGCCTGTCCATGGCAGTGTACAACCGCCTGATCCGTGCGGCAGCGTTCCGGGTGATCCAGCTATGATCACGCTTGGGATCACCGGCCGCAGCGGCTGCGGCAAATCGACTGTGACGGCGGTGTTTGCCGCCCATGGTGTCCCGCTGGTGGATGCCGACCAGATCTCCCGCGAGATCCTTCTGCCCGGTTCTCCGTTGCTGCCGGTGCTGGCCCAGCGGTTCGGGGCAGATATCCTGTATGCCGACGGCAGCCTGAACCGCCGCCTGCTGGCAGATCGCGCCTTTGCTGCGCCGGAAGGAAAAGCCGCGCTGGATTCCCTTGTGCTTCCGGAGATCATCCGGCGGGTCTGCAGACTGAAGCAGGCCGCCCGAGAAGCCGGAGCACCGCTTTTTGTGATAGACGGAGCCGTGATCGTGGGCACCGATGCGGAAAAAGAGTGCGATCACCTCTGCGTGGTCACTGCGCCCTTTGCCACCAGTGTGGCCCGCATTGCGGCCCGGGACGGCATCGCCCCGGAAATGGCGGCACGGCGGCTCAACGCCCAGACCCCGGAAGAAGTCCTACTTGCCAGGGCCGATCTTGTCCTGCGCAACGATGCTGACCTTGCTTCTCTGGAAGCGGCGGCAGCGGCGCTCTGTGAGCAGCTGCAGGCTGAGGGTGCACGGAAAGGGGGCGCGGACACTTCGCTTTGAAAAAGTTTTTGAAAACGCTGGTGCTGCTCTTTCTGCTCTGCGTGGTCCTGCTGGCGCTGCCGCCGGTGCGCCGTCAGGTGGAACAGCGGCTCTACCCGCGGAAATACAACGACCTTGTGGAGCAGTACGCCGCCGAGTATGACCTTGACCCGCTGCTGGTCTATTCCTTCATCCGCACCGAGAGCGGCTTTGACCCGGGCGCAACTTCCAGTGTCGATGCGCGCGGCCTGATGCAGATGACGGAGGAGACCTTCCTCTGGCTCCGCAGTAAGCTGGGCCTGGGGGAGGAGGTTTCCTTTGGCGACCTGTACGACCCTGATGTGAGCATCCGCTTTGGATGCTATTACCTCCACCTCTGCCTGGTGCGTTACAACGGCGATATCTCCACGGCCGCCGCAGCCTACCACAGCGGGTGGGGCACCGTGGATGCCCTGCTTCAGAAGGAGGAACATTCAGAGGACGGGTTGACCCTGTCGGGCTTCCCCTATAACCAGATGCACCACTATGTGGAAAAGATCACCGCCTGCTATGCCAAGTACACCGAGCTGTACGGGGTCTGAGCAGGCTGCAAACCCGCTTGAACCGGCTTGCGCCGGTTTGAAATATTTAGGAATACCGAAAGAGAAAGGCAGGAGAAATTCTATGGCAGAAAAAACTCCGAACCAGCAGCTGGCTGAAAAGCTGCTCTATAAGCCTGCTTACGTCGCCGATAAGGACGCTGACGTGAAGCAGAAGGCCCACGACTTTGCCGAGGGCTACAAGAAGTTCCTGGATGCAGGCAAGACCGAGCGTGAGGTTGCCGCCGAGAGCGAGCAGATGCTCAAGGATGCAGGCTACCAGCAGTTCGACCCGAAAAAGACCTACAAGCCCGGCGACAAGATCTACTTTGTCCAGTGCAACAAGGCTGTGGTGGCTTCCACCATCGGTACCAAGAGCTTTGAGGATGGCTTCCATCTGGTCATTGCCCACACCGACAGCCCCCGTCTGGACCTGCGTCCCACCCCGCTGTATGAGTCTGACCACCTGAGCTACTTCAAGACCCATTACTACGGTGGTGTCCGCAAGTATCAGTGGGGCACCATTCCGCTGTCCATCCACGGCGTGTTCACCCGTGAGGATGGCTCCACCGTCACCGTCCGTGTGGGCGAGGATGAGAACGATCCCGTCTTCTGCATCACCGACCTGCTGCCCCATCTGGGTGCCGAGCAGAACGCCCGTCCCCTGAAGGACGGCATCAAGGCTGAGGAGCTGAACCTCCTCATCGGCTCTGATGCTGTTGATGACGAGAACGTCAAGGAAGCTGTCAAGCTGAATACCATGATCCTGCTCAACGAGAAGTACGGCATCACCGAGAAGGAGTTCATGCGTGCTGAGATCGAGATCACCCCGGCCTACAAGTGCCGCGACATTGGCTTTGACCGCTCCATGGTGGGCGGCTATGGCCACGATGACCGTGTGGACGCTTATCCCGCACTGATGGCCGAGATCGAGACCAAGAATCCCGCTTACACCACCGTCTGCGTCCTGACCGATAAGGAAGAGATCGGCTCCGATGGCGTGACCGGTATGCAGAGCATGTACGCCTTCCACTTCATGCAGGAGCTTTGCCGTGCCGCCGGTCAGGATGATATCCTGGCCTTCCGTCACAGCGTCTGCCTGTCCGCTGACGTGACCGCTGCCTACGATCCCACCTGGGCAAGTGCATTTGAGCCCATGAACGGCACCTATGCAGGCCGCGGCATTGCCATCTTCAAGTACACCGGCGGCGGCAGCAAGGGCTCTGCAAGCGATGCCTGCGCTGAGCTGGTCAGCGATATCACCCGGATGCTGGACAACGGCAACGTTGCATGGCAGATCGGTGAGCTGGGCCGTCTGGATCTGGGCGGCGGCGGCACCATCGCCAAGTATGTCGCAAACCGCGGCATCCCCGTGCTGGATATCGGTGTGCCTGTGCTGTCCATGCACTCTCCCTTCGAGGTCATCCACAAGAACGACCTGTACATGGCTTACCGTGCCTTCTCCCTGTTCAACAACGCACAGTAAGCGCGATCCAGAATGAATGCCCCGGCAGGTTTTGTGCCCGCCGGGGCATTTTTGCGCTATTTTAAGAAAAATGCTTGACCTTCAACCGACTTTATGGTGTAGTGTAAGGGCGGAGGTGAAGCAAATGAACATCAAACAGGCTTCAGAACAAAGCGGTGTGTCTGCCCCGAACATCCGCTTTTACGAAAAAGAGGGGCTTCTCACACCGGCGCGCAGGCAGGGCAATGACTACCGCGATTACACCGCCGGGGATGTCCGCACCCTCAAGCTCATCCGAATGCTTCGGATGCTGGATGTGCCGCTGCCCACCATCAAGGCGGTGCTGCGCGGGGAACAGCCCCTGCAGCAGGCGCTGCAAGCCCAGCAGACTGTGCTGGAGCAGCAGGCGGCGCAGCTGGCAACAGCCATGCAGTTTTGTGCCGACCTTGCCCGCCAGCAGCCGCAGGCAGATACGCTGGACGTGGATGCCTGCCTGACCCGCATGGAAAGCCCCACCCCGCAGCAGGGCTTCTTCTCCGGCTGGCTGCAGGATTACTGCACGCTGGCGCGGGTGCAGCATCAAAAGCACTTTTTCTTTATTCCGCAGGGCAGCATCAACACCCCGCAGGAGTTTACGGCGGCGTTGCAGACCTATGCAGAAGAGCGGGGAATGCAGTTCGCCCTGACCAAAGAGGGGATGTACCCGGAGTTCTCGCTGGATGGCATTCCTTATAAAGCTTACCGCAATCCGGGCAAATACCGGGACGAGATCTGCTGTGATGCCGTGCATCCCGAGCAGCTTGACACCGGGCTTCCCTCCCGGCGGGAAAAGCTGCTGCGCATTGCGCGTATCGTGCTGCCGCCGGTGTGCGTCTTCGCGGCTATCATGGCAGCGGGGTGGGCAGTCACCGGCGGCACGGACTGGCTCTGGCTGGCGGCGCTGGCATCCGGCGGGGTACTGCTGGGGCGCTGCTTTGAAAAGTGGCTGTAAGGCGCATTACCCCAGCGGCAGCGCCTCGGCTACGGTCAAAAAAGTGTAGCCGTTGTCCGTATACCACCGTATGATATCCGGCAGCGCCTCGGCGGTGGTGCGGGTGGTGGCAGAATCATGCATCAGAACGATGCACTGGGTCTGCTCGCCGGTCTCACGCACTACATTCCGGTAGATGGTTCCGGCACTGGGCTTGCCGCCCACGGCATCCTCAGCGCAGACATTCCAGTCTACATAGACATATCCCTTCTCGGCACACTGCTGTTTCAGCTCGGCCATCACACCGCGCCCGCCGTATCGGCGGCTGACCGTGTTGGTGCTGCCGCCCGGAAAGCGCAGGTAATGCAGAGAAGCTGTGTTGACATAGGGCGAGATGCGCTCTTTCAACAGCTCGATATCCTGCCAGTAAGCATCTGCACTCTGGTAGATGTCGCTGTATTCATGGGATGCGGAATGCAGCGCGATCTGGTGGCCTGCTGCCGCTGCATCCGCAATGAGCGGCAGGTATTTTTCATTGTAGCCCGTGGCCACCACAAAAAAGGTGGCCTTGACCCCGGCGGCGTTCAGCGCATCCAGAACCGCCGGGGTCGTTTTGCTGGGGCCGTCATCGAAGGTCAGGCAGACCCATTTCTCCGGCATCGGCTCCTCCTGCGGCAATGAGCTTGCAGGGGCCGCCTCCGGAGCAGGGGAGGCAAAGCCGGTGTCCGGTACCGGGGTCAGGTCGCTTTCCTGGCAGCCGGGCCCCGCCGGCACAGCAAAGAACAGCCCCAGCCCAAAGCCTGCCGCCGCGCCCGCCAGAAGCAGAGCTGCCCCGCGAAATAAGATCTTCCCGTTTGCTCTCAGCCATGAAACCATCTCCCAAACCTCCTTGACAAATCGCATTGGATCTGCAGTATCTCTTATAGGATATGACCCGCTGAAAATTTGTAGAATACAAAAGCAGGCAGAGGAATTGACATTTCCCGCAAAAATTGATAAACTAAATAAGTTCTCCGTGCAGGAGTGGCGGAATGGCAGACGCGCTGGTTTTAGGCACCAGTTCCCAGTGAGTGAGGGTTCAAGTCCCTTCTCCTGCATAAACAAAACGGCAGGCCCTTGGATAGAATCCGGGCCTGCCGTTTTGTTTGTGGCTTTGGTTGGAAAGCATAAGAAAAGTCCACGATCTATCACTAGACCGTGGGCTTTCTTTTATGCGAGGGAGGGGACTCGAACCCCCAAGGATAAACCACACGCACCTCAAACGTGCGCGTCTGCCAGTTCCGCCACCCTCGCACAACTATAAAATTGTTGCAATCCTGGATTTCTGAGGCTTGAAACCATTGTCGCGGACTGCTTGAATATACTACCACATTACCCCGGGAAAGTCAAGCGATTTTGATAGAAATTTCCTCGTTTCATATTCAACGGTTTCCCGGTGCATACTAGAACAAATTATCACCGGGGAGGCAGGACCGTGAAACGACGCAACAGAGCATACCGATTGCTGAGACTGACAGCAGTATATCTGCTCCTGCTGCCGTTTCTGCTGCTGGGCTGGCTGTACAGCCGCCTGCCGGATCGTGTTTATCTGGAACCCGGGCAGGCCTTGCTTTTGCCCCGCTTTGGCTGGGTGGAACCTATGGGGCTTCACGGCAGCCAGAATGCGGCCAGTACCCAGGTCGTGGGCAGTTACCAGACCACTCTGTCACTGGGCGGCTGGCTTCCCATCAAGAATATCCGCACGGTGGTCACGGAGCGCGCGCAGGTCACGGTCTGCGGTACGCCGTTCGGGGTCAAAATGTTCTCCGAGGGGGCACTGATCGTTGGCTTTTCCGATATCGACAGCCCCGGCGGGAGCACAGTGAACCCGGCAAAGGCAGCGGGACTGCGCCTGGGAGACCGCGTGATCCGCATTGGACAGATCGGGACGGAAAACAATGACGCTGTGAAGGAAGCGCTGGAAGCCGCCCGGGGAAGCGCCGCAGAGGTCATCTATGTCCGTAGCGGGGAACAGCGCAGCACCACTCTGACCCCTGTCTGGGATGCCGCTGCCGCCCAGTGGCGGGCAGGCATGTGGGTGCGGGATTCCTCTGCCGGTGTGGGCACTCTGACCTTTGTGGACCCGGAAAAGGGTGTCTTTGCGGGGCTGGGGCATCCCATCAGCGACGGCGACACCGGCGAAAGCATCGCTCTGCGCAGCGGGGAGATCGTGCCGTGTGAGATCACCGGGTGCAGCATGGGCACTGTGGGTAGCCCAGGGGAGCTGAAGGGGAAGTTCCTGAGCGCCCACGCCATTGGCAGCATCCGGATCAATGGAGAAAACGGCGTTTATGGCACAACACGGACAGGCTTTTCCGGGCAAACCATGCCGGTGGCGTTTGCGCAGGAGGTCGAGACGGGGGATGCACAGATCCTGGCTACCGTCGCCGGGGAAACGCCCCGTACCTACCATGTCCGCATCGAGAAGATCAGCGATGCCGATCCGCGCCGCAATATGGTCGTCCGGGTGGTGGACAAAGCCCTGCTTTCCCGGACCGGCGGCATTGTGCAGGGGATGAGCGGCAGTCCCATTTTGCAGAATGGGCGGCTGGTCGGCGCGGTGACCCATGTTCTCGTCAACGATCCGACACGGGGCTATGGAATTTTCGCGCAGACCATGTTGGAGCAGGCTGAACAGGTTGCAACGGCGGAAAAATGAGCAGATTTGGTAAAACAAAACAGGCTGATTCGACTGAAGATTCCATAATATGGCAAAAATAACAGTTGAAATCCATGGGAATTTATGGTAAAATCAGAAACGTAAGGAAAACCGCACACATTGGAGGAATGAACGATGGACAAGATCAAATTTTTGATGTCGGATACTGGCGCAGAGATCACGGCAGCCTGTCGTGAAGCTTTGGAGCAGAAGGGCGTAGAGGTGACCGTGGTGGAAAAAGACGGCCTGAAGGTCCTGCAGAAAATGCTTGCAGTGCGGCCCCAGGTGGTGTTGCTGGATGCCTTTATGCCCGGGCTGGATGCGCTGGCCGTGAAACAGAAGTACAATGCAGCCGGTGAGCGCCACACCTCTTTCTTTGTGACGGGGGCGTTCCAGAGCGAGGAAATGGTGCAGGAGCTGCTGGATGAGGGCTTTGCTTACTATTTCGTCAAGCCCTTTGACGAGACGGTTCTGGCAAGCCGCGTGCTGAAGGTGGCTGCCGGGCAGGAAAAGCGCATTCTGCATACCAGCGTGGACAGCGATGAACTGACAGTCACTGAGATCCTGCACCAGATCGGCGTTCCCGCCCACATCAAAGGTTACCAGTTCCTGCGGGATGCCATCCTGCTCACCATGAACGAGCCGGAGTACATCAACGCTGTGACCAAACGTCTCTACCCGGAAATCGCCAAGAAAAACGGTACCACTGCCAGTCGGGTGGAGCGGGCCATCCGCCATGCCATTGAGGTGGCGTGGGACCGGGGCGATGTGGATACCCTCAACAGCTACTTCGGCTATACCATCCACAACCTGCGGGGCAAGCCCACCAATAGCGAATTCATCGCGATGATCGCTGACAAGATGCGGCTGGATAAGCGGCAGAGAGCAGTGTGATGAATATGCATGCCAACGTGATATTTTGTGCGCAAAGCTGGTAATTTGGGGATGGTGAAAAATGTTTATCGCTATGGAATTATAGAATTATGGATTCCGTAGCGATAAATTGATTGTTGATAGGGCGATAAATCTCCGGAATTTATTGGGTGTGGAGCCGAATGGATTCCGGAGGTTTTTTGTGGTGGAAAAAGATGTAGAAATGTTTCTGGAGGCGTGCGAGTTAAAGGGACTGAGGCGGTATTCTTTTCGGAGAAGATGGCAGGGCAGATTCGGAAGTGGATCAAGTATAAAGACCGCTATCGTAAAAGCATGGCTCACGCCAAAGGCCGTATAACAACTGAAAACGGAAACGCCGGCGTATCATGTTATAGAAACATAGTACGCTGGCATTTTCGGTTGGAAAAATTGCTTTGTTCTCTTTTTGCTGGTAAAATAAGAGCGAATGAATAGATGAGCAAGATGGATGTACGAATGAGAATGAGTGAAGGAGCGTGATGGAAAGTGGATATCTCTTTTAAGATGGGCGATGAAAAGTTCAATTACAGAGTGAGTGCAATCATAATTTCTAACGGAAGAATTTTGGCAATGTCCCATGAAAAACCGTCAGAGTACTACTCTCTGCCCGGGGGTAGAGTGATGATGTGGGAAACAGCCGAACGAGCGATGATACGTGAAATTCTGGAAGAGCTTGGTGTTTCACTGAAGATTTCCCGGCCATTATGGTTGATTCAATCTTTCTTTACAAAAGATACAGATGGTCTCCGATACCACGAGATATGTATTTATTTTTTGATGGATACCGCAGATGCTGGCCTGCTGGAAAGGCAAAACACATTCACTCGAACAGAGGGAAGCAATACGCATATATTTAAATGGTTAGAGATTGCTCAATTAAAGGAGGAGACTTTTTATCCATTATTCCTGAAAAAAGAGATTTTCAACCTTCCGGACACGTTCACAATCCGAACGGAATCGAGATGATAAATCTGCGCTCTCGATGTTGACGCTTTTGTTGTACAAAATTGAGGAATTTATCCTAATAGCATTTCTTCTGTTGTGATATAATTGTATCGATCAAAAGGAGGAATGCAAAATGATCCATCTGCTGTTAGCGGTGATCTATGTTTCTTTTATCAGTCTGGGCCTGCCGGATTCTCTGCTGGGGGCAGCGTGGCCTTCGATCTATCAGGGATTTGGGGTTCCGGTCTCCTATTCCGGCGTGATATTCTGCATCATATCGGTGGGAACGGTGCTCTCCAGCCTGCAAAGTGACCGGATGACCCGTCGGTTTGGAGCGGGCGGCGTTACGGCCATCAGCGTGGCCATGACCGCCGCAGCACTGTTCGGGTTCTCTGTCAGCAGCTCATTCTGGGCCATGTGCCTGTGGGCAATCCCTTATGGACTTGGAGCTGGAAGCGTGGATGCGGCACTCAACAACTATGTAGCACTCCATTTTGCCAGCCGCCACATGAGCTGGCTCCATTGTATGTGGGGGATCGGAGCCTCGGTCGGGCCCTACATCATGGGCGCGGCGCTTTCTTCCCGTGCCGGGTGGCAGACGGGGTATCGGGTCATCAGTGTGATGCAGATGGTGCTGACGATCATTATTCTGCTGAGTCTCCCGCTCTGGAAAACGAAACTGGGCGCGAATGCCGAGGAGCGGGAAACAGTCCCGGCAGAAGTGCTGACCCTGAAACAGATTTTCCGGATCTCGGGCGTAAAAGAGGTTCTGGTCACGTTTTTCTGCTACTGCTCTCTGGAGCAGACCACCAGTCTGTGGGCCAGCAGTTATCTGGTGCTGAACAGGGGAATCGCGCCGGAGACCGCCGCCGGCTTTGCCAGTCTTTTCTTTGTCGGCATCACCGTGGGGCGGGCTTTGTGCGGCTTCCTGACCTTAAAATTCGATGATACCCAGATGGTTCGTATGGGGCAGGGGATCATCGCGATTGGGATAGCGGCGTTTCTTCTGCCGCTTGGGGAAGCGGTAACACTGACAGGGCTGCTGCTGGTCGGCCTTGGCTGTGCTCCGATCTATCCCAGCATCATTCATGCAACGCCGGGCCGTTTCGGTGCGGACAGGTCACAGGCGATCATTGGGGTCCAGATGGCCAGCGCCTATATTGGAAACTGCCTGATGCCGCCGTTGTTCGGTGTGATCGCAAACCACACCACGATCTCGATTTTTCCGTATTATCTGCTGGTGATCCTGATTTTGATGGGATATATGCACGAAGCGCTGCAAAAGAAAACAAAAGCGGCGCAATAAAATACCGCTGCTCTTGCATTTGGGGAAATGCACAAGAGCAGCGGTATTTTTTGTATGCATATCAATCCCGCACCTGCACCGGAACAGTCGGCTGCAGCACACCACGATTCTGGATGTGGCACTGGGGTGAAGAATTTATTGCTCAGACGGCCCGGATCGCTGGGGTTCTCTTGCCTGTATGCGCCGGCAGGCATCCTCCTTCACAAGCTCAATGATCACCGCCGTCAGGGGGATAAAGAAGATGATACCGATGATGCCAAAGAGCTTTCCACCGATCATAGCGGCAACAAGGGTGTACAGCGGAGAAAGCCCCACGGATTTTCCCACCACCCGGGGGTAGATGAACTGGTTTTCAATAAACTGTACGGCAAGGTAAACAATGAGACAGCGCACAGCCAGAACGGGATCCACCAACAGCACGAGGAACACGCTGACCACGCAGGAGATCAGCGCTCCGACGTAGGGGATAATGGCGCAGATGGCGGTCAGCATTCCCACCAGGCTGCCGTAGGGGATCTTGAAAACGGAAAACGCAAGAGCCATGAGAACGCCAAGGATCACGGCTTCACTGCATTGTCCTGTCAGAAAGTTTGCGAAGGATTGCCGGAACAGCCGGCAGAACTTCAGCAGCCAGGCGGAGTGGCTGGGCTTCAGGTAGGCACAGACCAATGTGCGGGCGTGGTGGCAGAGACTCTCTGAGCCAACGGACATATAAACAGAGATGATCAGGGCAAAGGATGCGGTTACCACAATATTTACCGTGGCAGATACGGCACCTACCGCATTGACCAGCACGGTATCGATGCTGTCGGTGACCCTGTGAAGCAACTGCTCCCAGTCGATGCCCTCCAGCCAGCTCATCAGCCACCCCATGTCGGCATCCTGTGCGCTGAGATAGGCGGTCCAGCGGGGGATGTTTGCTTCGATCTGTACATAGAGGCTGTGAAAAGACTGCACCAGCTCCGGGATCAGCAATGTCAGCGCCAGCACCAACACCAGCACAACACCCAGCAGGGTGATGAAGAAGCTCAGGAGATGAAGCGCTTTATCCGAGGGCTGTTTTTTGGCCTTGCAGAACAGGCGCTTCAGCCGTTTTTCCAGCCCGGTCATGGGCACATTGATAAATAGTGCCAGAATGCCGCCTGCCAGAATGGGCAATACCAGGTCTACCAGCTGTGCAGCAAATGCCAGAACGGAAGAAAGCCGCAGCAGCGCCACAAAAAGCGTGACGCCTACAACGGTTATGAGCAGATATTGTTTTGTTTTTGGTTCCATGAAAAAATCCTTTCCCGGAGCTGATGGCTGAAATATGCAAAGAGAACGTCTGCGAACTCTTTTTTTTGTATTGTAATCAGAAGCAGCTGGCTTGTCAAGAAGTCGGGAACTGCGGGGTTTTCTTTTTGGGCTGGGCGTGATATAATATGTAGGCCACAATTCCGCGAAAAAAATAAAAATAAACGGGAATGCGTGAAAAAATGAAGGAACATAACAGAGAGTATCTTTGCTGCTTACATAAAGTTGAACGAAAATCAACTTGAGATAAAACTCCATAGTACAGCCTGTATAAAAATGACACGAAAAAAGCTGAAATTTCCTCTTGCTTTTTCTGAGATCTGTGCTATAATATTAAGGCAATCGTTTCCAAGGCCGCTCGCGGGGGTAGCCGATATTGAAGGTTGTGATGGGCACATACATTTATAATATGGCCCCAATAAGTCAGAACCAGAAATGAGGTGAAAAAGAATGAAACAGGGTATCCATCCGAACTACGTTGACTGCACCATCACTTGTGCTTGCGGCAACGTCATTAAGACTCGTTCTACCAAGCCCGAGATCCACGTCGAAGTTTGCTCCAAGTGCCATCCCTTCTACACTGGTAAGCAGAAGCTGGTTGACACCGGCGGACGTGTTGAGCGCTTCAACAAGCGTTTCGGCCGTAAGTAATTACTGGTCTTTCCGCGCCGTCTCCTTTGGGAGGCGGCGTTTTTTGTTGTTATGCCGCACAAAAGCTCTCTTTCTGTAATTTACACGCCGTTCCCTTATTTTGAACACATTTCCGGACTAAAATAAACCAGTATCTTCAAAAAGCGCTTTGCGCTGCCTTAGAAAGGAGCGTTGTGAACGTGATCGAAGTTTCTCATCTCACCAAACAGTATGGCAATCATCTTGCCGTGGACGATGTCTCGTTTACCGTGGCAGATGGCCAGATCTGTGGTCTGCTGGGGCCCAACGGCGCGGGCAAATCCACCATTATGAACATCATCACCGGCTATCTCTCTGCCACCAGTGGGCAGGTGACGGTGGCAGGGCACCCTCTGCCCGAGGAGGCTGATGCCGCCAAAGCCTGTGTGGGCTATCTGCCCGAACAGCCGCCCCTTTACCCGGAAATGACGGTGCAGGAGTACCTGACCTTTGCCGCCGAGCTGAAGGGTGTGAAAAAGGCGGAACGGAAGGAGCAGGTGTGCAGGGCTGCCCGCCGTACCGGGCTGGAAGCCGTTCTGCCTCGGCTCATCCGCAGCCTTTCCAAGGGCTACAAGCAGCGGGTGGGCATTGCACAGGCATTGCTGGGCAGTCCCAGGCTCATCATTCTGGACGAGCCGACGGTCGGCCTGGACCCGGCACAGGTCATCGAGATCCGCAAGCTCATCCGGGAGCTGGGCCGGGCGCATACGGTCATCCTGTCCAGCCATATCCTCAGTGAAGTGCAGGCAGTCTGCCAGCAGATCCTGATCCTTTCCAAAGGACACTTGGCGGCAGCAGGCAGTCTGGAGGAGCTGACCGCCGATGGCAAGAGCCTGGAAGAGGTGTTTCTGGAACTGACCGACGGTGAATCGGAAGAAGCAACCGGAGAGGAGGACGCAGAATGACAGCTATTTTCAAGCGGGAATTCCGCAGTTTCTTTCACGGGATGCTGGGGTACGTCCTTACGGCGTTTCTGGTGGCGAGTTCCGGCCTGTATTTTCTGGCCCGGTGCCTGATCTACGGCCTGACCGATTTCAGTTATTACACCCTCTACCAGACCATTTTTATGCTGCTGCTCTATATCCCGGTGCTGGCGATGCGCTCACTGGCCGAGGAGCGCCACAGCCGCACAGATCAGCTGCTGCTCACCAGCCCGGTCTCAGTGTGGGGCATCGTGCTGGGCAAGTTCTTTGCCATGGCGGCCGTGTTCGCTCTGCCCTGCGCTGTGGATGCGGTGATGATCTTCATCCTCTGGGCGCTGGGCGGCACCGTGTCTGCTCTGCTCGCAAACCTTGCGGGGCTGCTCTGCTACTTTTTGCTGGGCTGTGCGGCCATTGCATTGTGTGAGTTTCTCTCCGGCCTGACCGAGAACCAGATCATTGCCGCCGTGGCGGGCTTTTCAGCCTTGCTGCTGGCCTACCTGATGCCCAGCCTGCGCAGTATGTTCAATGCGGGCAGCGCTGTGGCGCTGGCAGTGTTCACCGGGATCGCAGGTGCGGCTTCTCTGGCGGCCGGTCTGCGCACCCGCAGCTTTGTGCTGGGGTGCCTGACCTTTGCGGCACTCTGCCTGGGCCTGACGGGGCTGTTTCTGCTCCGCAGTGCATGGCTTACCGAGGCTTTCAGCGCCGTGCTGAGTGCCTTGTGCCTGTTTACGCCCTTTGAGGATTTTGTCAACAACAGCTTCTCTATCCCTGCAGTGGTCTATTATCTGACCGTGACGGCGGTGTTCCTGTTCCTTACGGCGCAGGACATTGAGAAGCGCCGCTGGAACTGAGAGGAGGGAACACAGATGAAGCTTTTTGCAAAGCAGAGCTCCTCGGGTGACGGGCGGGTGTTCCGCAGCGGGGTGTGGTCGGTAGCCATTGCCGCGGCTGTGATCGTGCTGGCCGTGCTGGTCAATCTCATCGTCCGGGCCATTCCTTCCAGATATACCGAGTTCGATCTCTCCGAGGCGGGGCTCTACACCCTGAGCGAGAGCTCCAGACAGGTGGCCGACGATCTGACGCAGGATGTGACCATTTACTATCTGGCCCAGACCGGCAATGAGGACCAGATCATCTCCAAGCTGCTGGACAAATACGCCGCCCAGAGCAGCCATATCACCTGGGAGCTGAAAGATCCGGCAGTCTACCCGACCTTTGCGGCCCAGTACGGCGCACAGGATCTGACCTCCGGTGGGCTGATCCTGGTCTGCGGGGAACAGAGCAAGGTGCTGGATGCCGCAGAGCTTTACGACTACGATTACAGCGATTATGCCGCCACCGGCGCGGCCAACGTGACCTTTGACGGTGAAAGCAGGATCACCTCTGCCATCTACCAGCTGACCAGCGGAGAGAGCCGCCATGTGTACTACACCACCAACCACGGCGAGCAGGCGCTGACTTCCACCCTGACCGATGCGCTGGAAAGCCAGAGCCTGACCGTCTCGGCACTTGACCTGCTCTCCCAGACCATCCCCGAGGACTGTGACCTGCTTGTCATCAACGATCCGGCGCAGGACTTTTCCGGCGCAGGCAGTCTGGTGGATGAGCTGGGCCAGCTGCGCAGCTACCTGAGCAACGGAGGCCGCGTGCTGCTGCTGACGGATTCCTATTATAGTACCCCCAATCTGGATGCTGTGATGGCCGAGTTCGGCCTGACCCGCACCGAGGGCCTTGTGGTGGAGGGCGACACCAACCATTACCTCAATGGCTACCCGGCCCTTTACCTGCTGCCGGATTATGCCAGTACAGAGGAATCCACCGCGCTGGACGGTGTGAACACCAGCCGCAGAGTTCTGCTGCAGATGGCACAGGGCATCACCCTGACCGAGACAGAGCATGTGGTCTCGGATGCCCTTCTGGTCAGCTCGGACAGTGCTTACAGCAAACCGGAAGGCTACGAGATGACCACCACCGAGAAGGCGGACGGCGACATTGCCGGTCCCTTCACGCTGGCAGCATACGCCCGCAATGAGGACACGGGTGCCCAGGTCATCTGGGTCAACTGCGGCAATATGGACAATGAGGGCATTTATCAGGTCATCCCGGGCAATGTGACCTTCCTGCAGGGTTGTGCAGCTTCGCTGGCCGGGCAGGAGAGCGCTGCCCTCATCGACAGCAAGGCACTGGAGGCCGCTCCGTTGGAAGTGCCCGGCATTGCCGCCTCCACGCTGGGCCTGCTCTTTGTCATCGTTTTGCCTGCGGCCCTGCTGGCTGTGGGTGCCGTGGTGGTCGTGCTGCGGCGCAGAAAGTGAGGACCTGTCCATGAAAGCAAAACGGCGTACCCTCGGGGTGCTGCTTTTCTTCATCCTGCTGGCAGGCGGGGTGTTTGCCCTGCTGACGCTGCGGAATGCCCGGGAAGAACAGGCTGCCAGTGCGGTCGCAGATGGAACCATTCCGCTGGCGGCAGTTTCGGGCAGTGACCTGACGCAGATCGTGCTCCACTATCAGGGCGAGACGAACACTCTGCTCTATACCGCCGATGGCTGGACGCTGGCTGAAGATCCCGCTTACCATCTGGACACCTCTGCCTGCAACACGATGCTCACCGCGCTTTCCTCTTTGAACGCAAAGCGGGAGCTGAGCCCGCAGGCAGGGGAGGACTACGGCTTTGCGGAGCCTGCGCTGACCATAGAGGTGACGGCAGCGGGCGAAACGGACACCTATACCTTCGGGGCCAGCAATACCATGACAGGGGATCTCTATGTCCGCAAGAATAACAGCGATACCATATACACGGTATCTGGCACCAAAGCCGCCTGCTTTGAGTTGACCAGGGCGGAGCTGTTCGGTGCCTTCAACCCGGCGGGGCTGACGGCCTCGGAGATCGAAGCTGTCTCTTATACACTGGCCGATGGTGAGACCGTGACCCTGAAAGCAAACTCGGAGCCTGCGGCAGAGAGCGGCAGCAACGCCTACCAGACTGTCTGGCGGCTGGCAGGGGACACCGCCGCAGACCTCGACGAGACAAAGGTGGATGCCATTCTCTCGGCGCTCTGCACCTATGTCTCGGCTCAGGCAACAGATGCCGACCCGGCGGCGTATGGTTTTGAGGCTCCGCTGGTCACAGCAGAGGTCACCACAGCCGATGGCACAATAAATCTGACCTATGCCATGGGGACAGACGGCTGTTACCTGATGGTGGAAGGCGACCGCTCCGTTTATACGGTGGATGCCAGTGTGGTGAGTGCGCTTTTGTACCCCGCGGATCAGCTGAAAGCAGAATAAAACATTCCTCTCCCGCGCTGTGCAAATTTCTGGTACAGCGCGGGATTTTTTTGCGCCGGATGTAAAGTTTCGGCAAACCTCGACAGAGTGATTGACATTTCAGTTCGGATTGTTTATGATAGGCGATGACAGGGCAGAATAACTGCACAATATTACGGATGTCATGGATGTTGTGCGGGGCTGGGTCGCCCTGGTACGAAGGATGGGGTGGATGCCCTGTCTTTTTTCGTATCTGAGTTTAAGGAGGAAAAGTAAAAAATGGACAACTCGGTGATCGTTTCACTGCGCGATATCGTGGTGGAATTTGACGGTCAGCGCATTCTGGATGGGCTGAACCTGGACATCCATGACAAAGAGTTCGTAACGCTGCTGGGTCCTTCCGGCTGCGGCAAGACCACCACCCTGCGCCTGATCGCAGGCTTCCTGGAACCCAACGCGGGTCAGGTGCTGCTGAAGGGCCAGGATATTACCGGTGTGCCCCCCTATAAGCGTCCGGTGAATACCGTGTTCCAGAAGTACGCGCTGTTCCCGCACCTGAACGTGTTTGAGAATGTGGCCTTTGGCCTGCGCCTGAAGAAGATGGACGAAGAGACCATCCGCCGCAAGGTGCGCGATATGCTGGAGGTGGTCGGCCTGAAAGGCTTTGAGCGCCGCAGCATCGGCCAGATGTCCGGCGGCCAGCAGCAGCGTGTTGCCATTGCCCGCAGTCTGGTCAATGAGCCTGAGATCCTGCTGCTGGACGAGCCTCTGGGTGCACTGGACCTTAAGCTCCGCAAGGAAATGCAGCTGGAGCTCAAGCGCCTGCAGCGTGAGATGAACATCACCTTTATTTATGTTACCCACGATCAGGAAGAGGCCCTGACCATGTCTGATACCGTCGTTGTGATGAACGGCGGCAAGGTGCAGCAGATCGGTACCCCCGAGGACATCTACAACGAGCCTAAAAATGCCTTTGTGGCGGACTTTATCGGCGATTCCAACATTGTGGACGGCGTGATGCACCGCGACTTCCTGGTCTCCTTCTCGGGTGTGCAGTTCCCCTGCGTGGACCGCGGCTTTGCCCGGGAACAGAGCGTACAGGTGGTGGTCCGCCCCGAGGACATTGAAGTGGTCAGCCCCGTGGAGGGTCAGCTGGTGGGCGTGGTCAACGATGTCATCTTCAAGGGCGTTCACTTTGAGATGCACGTTGAGTGCGAGGGCCGTGAGTGGCTGATCCACTCCACCCGCGCCTGCACCCCCGGTGAGACCATTGGTATGCGCATCGGCCCCAACG
>ENA-OUOW01000430-OUOW01000430.1-human-gut-metagenome-genome-assembly--contig:-NODE-430-length-39110-cov-4.716016_pt1 | contig 39110 bp, 34 predicted proteins | sample MGYA00237938_ERZ548769 | MGnify/ENA primary metagenome ERZ548769 (study PRJEB26490, sample SAMN05356870) | human gut metagenome | biome: terrestrial biome; feature: human-associated habitat; material... | reverse complement strand
AAATTGCCCCAGGATTTTTCGTCCCAGGGCACGGAAAAGGTCACATTTATTTCTTGGATGGTTCGTACCAGCTCACGTTTTCACCGAAGCTGTAAAGGCTGATGCCGACGTTGAACGCTGCATCGTCTTTGCCCACAAGATATACCTTGTAGTTGCCGACAGGAAGAACCAGGTCACTGTATGCGTCATCAATATACTCAGCAACAATCTGTTTGTTGTCAGTGTGGATGAACAGAATTTTGAATTCGCCATTTGTGGTATCAACGGTCGTATAGCAATCAACGAGGGTGGACTCGTTTTTGACATCAATGTCAAACGCTTCAACGGCACCTACCAGCTTATCGGCGCTTCCAGTGAAGTCAAAAGACCCATCGCCCATTACATAGCCACCTTGATATCCGGTCGCAGAGTATGCCGTCTTCCCGGCTGCAATCTGCTGCGTATCATCATACAGAGAAGCCTTATCCACGCATCCAGTCAGTACCATCATGGTACAGATAGCGGCAAGGAGCAGTGCTGTAAACTTCTTGATATGTCTCATCATTCATCACCTTCCACGCTATCCTGGCTAGCCTCGGTATTGTCAGTGGCTTCTGCGGGCTGATTTTCAGTGCCTCCATCGGTATTCTCGGTATCCTCAGAAGAACCAAAAGTCAGTGTCATATGTGCAGTTTTCGGCACAACATTTACCGTCATTGTCGTTTCAAGGCCGCTGCTGTTCGTAACCTTGACCTTGCTGGTGCCGACCAAAATGCCCGTCACTTCACCCTTAACGTTGACGGCACAAACCGAATTGTCGGTGTTCTCAAACCCATACAGGCTGTTATCGTTATCCGTATCAGGGTCAGGAACATCAGTATAGACATGAATCGTCTTAGTCTCTCCGATTTCGACTTCCAGGTTATCGGCATAGAGCTCTTTCGGAGCCTGCTTGACCTTGAGTTTCACAGTCTTGGACACACCATTATCTGCCGTGATAGTGACCGTGGTGGTTCCGGCTTTCAGAGGAACAATCTTATTGTTCTCCACACGGGCGATTGATTCATCCCCTACACTTACCGTAACTTCACCCACATCAGCCGTTTCGGGAATTGTGGTGTATTCGGGATTCACTAAATTGTTATCAGTAGTGGTGATAATATCATCCATCTCAAAGCCTTCAAGCGGAGATACGACAGTCACTTCCGCGCTGCAGTTCAGCTTGTTATCCCGGCTATAGATATTGATTTCCGTTCTGCCAGATGAATTAGCAGTCAAGCGCAGCGTGTCATCCAAAGAAGCAACGCTCGGCGCAAAGCTCTCAAATGTCATTCCTCGATGTTCGAGAAGCTGCGTGAGCTGGTCCCCCGTCACCTCAGTGCCATTTTTAAGAGTTCCGGTCAACTCAATCACGGTGCTTTCACCGAGCTTCAAATCTATCGTTTCCGGCATCGAAATCGATACCAGCCGATGCTCACCGCATCCAGCCATCAGCAGCGCAGCGACCACCGCAACGCAGCCAATTGTGACAATTTGTTTCAATCGTTTCACAGTCATACAATCCTTTCTATTAGGTGTAATACTATTCAATTTGGTACATTCATGCTTACAAGCTTTATTGTCCGCGAATCGCACGAATTCGCAACGGGTGTTTTTAGCGGAGGTTCTTTCAGGTACTTCGCGCAAAAAAGCAGCTGCTCCGGAATTGGAGTAGCTGCTATCTGGTTAGAGTTGAAAGCCATTCAGTTTAATAGGCTCATAGATTAACGTTCGTGGAACAAAGCCGCTTTTGTCTTTTTGAACATCCAACACTTTGTCCATTGTATCATCATAGCCTAGCAGTCTTGTATCAGAATACCAACGAGTTCCGCTAAGATATCCATACTCATCAGCATCATCTAAGGTTGTAAGAATGAAGCCAACAACATCCTCGAACATATAGAAGGAAAGCTTAATTGCTGCCACAGTTTTATCTTCGGCCAAGTTTATATTAAGCGGGACAACAAAGTGGTATGTATTTTCGTCGAACCATATATTCGTGTTAAGATAGTTTTCTTTTTTCCCTGCCCACACGTCGAAAATCAGATATTGCTTCCCAAAGAGCTCGGATACGTCACCTCTCACAACCGGATATCCCAGTTTGAATACTCTGTGTCCTACTCTCTTGGATAACTGCACGATTTGTTTATTTGGGTATGGATGTCGCTCGATTACGTCATCGAATCGATTGGGGTCAAATATCGTATCACTCAAGCCCATCCTATACTGGGCAAATCCAGAGAATTTTGGAATCGTATAAATACCGTTTTCGATAACCAACATAGCTTTCGGCATTTTCCCGTACATTCCAACAGTGTTATGTCTAACATCATCGATAAACATGGGTTCACTCCTATCCAATGGCTGGTGCATCATGTTTAATTTTATGAGTTTCGCACATTCATTCAAGAATTTGGAGCAATACAGCAGCTATTTACGAAAGGCAAAGCAGCAAGCTCAAACAAAAAGAGAGGGCAGCCGATTTCTCGACTGCCCTCAATTGTTGTACAGAAGCGACCATCAGGTCACACTGGGAAGGTCATTTTGCGTCTTTGAGCCACGGCTGAGACTGAACTTTCTCGAAGTCCGCATCGTTCGGCATCACGCCACCATACGGAGCAATCGTGTAGGTCACTTTTGTGACCGGAGTGCAGACACCGGATTCGTTCACATTACCGGTTGCAATGTAGACTGCCATAGGCACCTGCATTGCGCGGCCAGTGATGTTGTTGTTGATGAAATCGCCGGTAGCTTTCGGAACGACCCAAGCCGTATCGCTATGGTCAATTGCGTTATCACCCTGAGTCAGGACGGTATCGCGCAGACGCATGTACAGCTCGCCACGGCGCAGACGGTTCTTTGTCATGTCGTATACCGAGTTGCCATACTCGCCGTCAGGATAGTACTCCATACCAGGCATATCACGCATCAGCCAAGGACCATTGGCCTTGATATTCTTGATTTGGATAGCCACAGTAGAGTAGTTCGTGATGCGATAGTTGGTAGGCTCTTTGACTTCACCGCTCGTGGTGTTGCCATACATACAGACATACAGAGGAACCGTAGCCTTCAGCAGAGCCGGATGCACATACAAACCGCCATCGTGAATGAACAGCTCGTAATTGCGAACCGTTTCACCATTCGGGTTAACGACCGTATGAACATCCAATGCAGGGCCACTCTTGGTGTCGGTGTTGATAGTTACCAGATACGGAGCCAGGAGCTTGTGGTTGTAATGACAGAAATCACAGGTCTTATCCTCGTAGTTCCATTCGAAATCATCATCAGTACTCGTACCATCTGCGTACAGTGGCAGAGAAGCAATGGTGCAATCGGTCACAAACGGGATATTGGTCTTGCTTTCCTTGACATTTTCCTGCTTACGATAATCGTAGGCATCCACAAATTCCTGAGTCAGATTGGAGGGATTACCCCCCGCAACGTACAAGACGCTGCTGACTGTATCTTTCGCCTTGAGCTTTGCATCCAGAATCGGAGTAGCGTCAACGTCGCTCACGACATCAATCAGGTTTGCATCATCATCTTCCATCTGAATATTCACATGGAAATTCGGGTTCTCGTTGTAGATAATCTTATCGCTGTCAAGAACCGTCACATGCAGCGGACGCGGGTCAACCACAAAGCGGCCATTCAGGACCATAACAATGTAGTTTTTCAGAACGGGATAATTGGCTTCAGTCAAGCCAACATAAGTTAACGGATAAGTGCCAACAGGAGTCGATTCGTCAGGAACAAGGCTTTCATGACCACTTACCAGAGTCTTGAAATAAGACTTCTTGTAGCTCTGGTCCAAAGTCAAGGTATCACCCTGCACCAGACCATCGATTTCCAGCCAGCAGCCATCAGAAGCCGCAGTGCCGTAACCGTAAGCCTTCTTATCGTGCCAGGGCTTCTCCCCTACGCCGTCACCATACAGTCCACGCCAACTTGCAACCTGTGCGGTCAGGTTGGCGCGTGCGATAGCGCCGGAATACTTCTCCTTTGTGATACGGTAGTTCTTGGCATCCTTACCAGTTAAGGTCGGATGAGCATCTGCCGTAATCGGGTTTTCGTCCAATTCATAAGGCCAGTTGGAGCTTACGGTGCCATCAGCATTCAGCTTCTGGCCAGCATCCTTGGTCTTATAGTTGCCGGGAAGGGTTTCTTCCTTAATCTTAACGTCATCACCTTCAAGCACGCCATCAATCAGGATATCCTTAATGGTGGCTTTGGTCGTGCCGTCATAGTGTTTGACGTTGCGAGGATAGGTCGGGTCTTCCAGATAAATACTGTGAACGTACAAATCCAGAGGAGTGATAGAGCCAGACAAGTCTTCCTTCTCAATGTAGTAGTTGCCTGCGCTGTTGCCAACGAGAGAGAGTTCACTGGTTCGGATGACGACATAGGGACCGCCAGCATCGCTGACATTCTTGCCATCAACCGTGTAGTTACCAGTCACCGTAGTGGTGCTCAGCTTCACAGTGTTCTCGTCCTTCGCAATCAAGCCGCCAGAAGCAATATGAACATTTTCCAGAGTTGCCTTGCTGGTGCGGTCGTAGGGTTTATCGCCAGTACCGATAATCGTCAATCCGCGAGGATAGATATCGAACTTGACGGTATCACCAATACCGCTCGGACTGCTGCCGTCATACGTATGACCGGGGTTCGTGTTCTCGTAGCGATATGTGATGATGTAACCCGACACCGTACATTTTGCTGTTGCGGTATAGGAACCACAATCGGAGCGCGGATACTGGTTCTTGTCCGTAGACGCATCGCTTGGAGCCTTCGTCAATGTACCTTTACGGTTAGCATAGACGATAGTGGTGTTCTTCACGATATTGTCCATATCGGTAGAAGACAGGTTGCCGGAAACGCTGATGGAAGCTTCATCGGGGTTGCCATCATACAGCTTATTGGCTGCAGTGATAGTAATGGTTACATGCTGTTCCTCAATACCGGAATCGGGGTCGGTATCTTCGTATGCGGTATCGAAAGCATTCTTGCCGTTACGAGAGAAACGAGAAACAGAGGATTTGACCAGCTCAATGCTGGAATTACCAGCCTGTTCAGAACCGGAACCGCCGCCATCATTGCTGATGTTGACTTCCAAGACCTGAACCTTGTGTCCACCTGCATCAGTCAGAGTAGTACCAACGCCTGCAGCCCAGCTCAAACCGCCATTGCCGTCGCGCTTACAGCTGCCCCAGCCATCTGCATTGGCGAGCTTAGAGGACTCGTTAGCGTAGCCGCCGTACCAGCCGCCGCCGCCACCGCCAGGGCCTTCAACACCAACCTCAGAAGAACCATCGGTAATACCACCGAGGAACATAGAGAAGTCGCCGCCAGACATACCTTGGCCAAACGGACCACCGCCGCCAAGCTGGCCGCCCCAGACATGCAGGACGCCGTTATTGTCGGAGCCACCTGTAGCATCACAAGCACCGTGCTGGTTTGCACCGCCACCGCCTGCAACAGCCAGAACATACTTCTTGGCCGTGTTTTCGTCACCGTACTCGGCCAAACGACCTGTGCCGATGACGCCGACAGCCACGGTAGTTGCACCGCCGCCAGAAGCACCCTTCAAGCTCCAGTGAGTGTAGCGCTTCTGCATCATGATACCGCCGTTACCGCCACCGTTATAGCCGCCCTGAACGACGACTTTAGCGTTGGCATCGGGGCTCGATGCGCCGTTGACATAGTGGGTCGGGTCATGAGAACCTGCACCGCCGTTGACGAAATAGAGCGTCGCGCCCTTTTCCGCCTTGACGCGAATCGTGGTCTTGCCGCCAAGCGAAGTGCGTTCGGGAGACAGACCAAACTGGTTATCAACGCCGCCGCCTGCACCGTTCAGAGTGATGATATACTCACCGGTATACGGAGCAGTGTACATAGAATAGGGTTTCGAAGTGCTGTTGGGTTCGGAGTAGACCTGAGAAGAGGATGCACCGCTGTTCTGTTCATCAATGTAGAAATACACCTGGTCCATGTTGGCCTTTGTGGTCGGAGCATCATAGCAGATGTAGTAGATAGCATTGCGCCAGAACCATTCCCAAGTTTCCTTCGGAATCGTGTTGCCGCTCTTGGAACGGTAAGCGAAGCCTTGACGTTTGTTGACGAATTCATCATCCGTCACCTTTTCGAAGAGGTCTGTAAAGCACTTACCGTCAGAGTTGCGAATCTTGTTATCGATAACCACAGTATCGCGGGAATCGATGCCGGAGCGGTTATTTACGCCGTTGCCTGCAATGAAGTAGGTTTCCATGTAACGCAGACCATTCGGAGCGATAATCGCCAGGTCTTTGTAGTTGTAAACCGCACCGCCGTTATTCAGAGCTGTGTTGATTTCGGAAATTTCATTCCGCAGGGTCGAAATGTCCTTTGCGCTGCCATTTGCAGTCGTAATAGTATTACGCTTCTTCGTAGCTTTGTTCGGAACATTGGCCTTAATGGAAATGTTGTAATCCAGAACCAGTTCAGCGCCGTAAGAGGACTGGCTGATATCCTTATACAGATGGTCTTCCGGATTGCTGGAGTTCACGTCACGATTAAAGTTGTAGGCATCGGTGGCAGCAGTGGTATAGGGCTTCATATCGGCGCTATCCCAGTTCTGCATGTACTGAGCTTCAGCCTGGCAACGGAAATAGAAGTGCGTGTTACCATAATCCATCGGGTTAGTAGCGTTATCAATGTACAGAGACACGATAGCGTTCCATTCCGCATAAGAACTGTTGTTCAAGTCCTTGGATTCAGTCGGATACATTGCTTCCAGCTTAATGTAGCCGCTGAACTTATTGAATGCTTTGCCGCTGGACATGAAACTCTTTTCAAGTTCAGCCACTCGGCTGTTCAGCTTGCTGATGTTGCCAATCTTCTTGCCAACATCGCTGTACTTCAATGTGACGGCATCACCGACATTCTTGAACTGAGAAAGGCTGCCGCCGCCTGCCACATCACTGTACAACCATTTAATGGTGGGAGCACTGTCTTTGTTACCGTAATAGGTAATCTTAGTGGTATAAATGGCTTTGTTATCACCTGCTGCGCCATAGGCTTTACCACCCTGGCCCAGTTTATCAGGATTGATAGCGTCCAAGGGAATTTCCTTCGGGCTACGGCCATTATTCGGGTTAGAAGCCGGGGTCGTCCACGCAAGGTTGCCGTTGCTGGAATCGTAGTTATTCAGCAGCAGAGACTGAGCCTTCAATGGCGTCATCTCAATGGGCGGTGCATAGATGATAAGGTGACCGGTACGAGCCTGTGCAATATCGTTTGCCGTGGTAGTATCGGTGCTCATGGTATGTCCGGTAGACTTATAGGTGAAGACACAGCGGAAATCCGTGCCATCCCAATCCATCGCTGCATTCGAGAGTTCCAGCGTAACAGTGGTGTGCTTATTGAATGTAGATTTACCTGCATTCATTTTCGCATCGCTGCCAGTGAAGGAATCAGGAACCCAGAAGTCGGACGGATACCAGACACCGCCGCCCAAAGCATCGTTGTCATCAGTTTTCGTTACGTAACTGATTTTGTACTTTGAGGACGGGAACAAGCTGGCATCGCTGCCAACCGCAACCCAGTTACCGCTTGCGTCACGGTACTGAACCTCATAGGTCAGGCCATCCTCGACGCCCTTCCAGTAGAATGCATCGAAGGAGAAGGAAGTGCTGCCACCAACGGAGATGCGGCGGTCAAAAGCCTGCTCGATATACATCGGGCGGATTTCAACGTCAACATAACCGTTACGACCATCCTCGGCCTTATCCATGCTGGAGTATACCGTGCCGCTCAGAGTGTATTCACACTTGAACTGAATGCGATTTGTGGTGTAATCCAACTTAGAGTAACTTACAGAGCTTGTCGTATAAGGCAAGTCGCTGTCCGTTGCTGCAGTGAACGTCAGGCTGTTAATCTTGCCGCTCACAGTGCCGTCAGAGGTATCGAAGGAAGTGCCAGGATTACCGATTTTCACCCAATCGCCAACCTGGTTGTCAACGGAGATAATGCGGTAATACCAGGTAACATCGGAGGCTTTCAGCTGTTCATTGTAATACAGCTTACTGTCAACCGTCTTGTTGACCGGACCTTCCCAGTCCTTATAGTCTTCAATCGGGTCAGCAGTCGGGGTCATCAGCTGCAGCGGATGGGTCTCAGTGTCGTTCCAGAAATGGTTCGGTACGTCAACTGTAATCATGCCAAACTGAGTGACCTTGTTGCCGCTCTTATCGATGACATCGGCACGCATCATACCAGTGGTTGGCAGGTTCGAGATAACGTACTTGCTATCGCTGTTTACAACACAGTTATAGTCAACGCCATCAGAGCCGTGTACAACGACCTTGTAACCAGTATAGTCGGTCACGCCATAAGAGGTCGGGAACAATGCATTCAGGTCACCAACAACACGGGCAACACCAGTGATGCGTACATCCGGCTGATTGTCCAGCTTCAGAATCGGCAGCGTACCTTTGGTCATATCAGAGCCAAGGTTCCAGCCGTTGTTCTTGCCGCTGGTATACATACCGTTTGCAGTCACGCTTGTGTTATCAAACACAGGCTGATTGTTGCTTGCGAGCTTGACCTTATAAACGTCTGCGTTCCAGTGACCGGAGAAGTTCTTGATGGGCTTCCAGCCTTCCGGCAGAGTCAGGTCATCAGTCAGCTGATAGCAGCCATTCAGTGGATACCAGAAAGTGCCGCCAGCCTGCAGAGCAGACAGAACCTGCTGTGCGTTGACAGAGGAAACACGAATCACAAAATGAACGTCTTCCTGGCCATTCTGCTGTGCTGCACAAATCTCGCACTGTTTACGCTGAGAGATGTACATGACAGTGTTGGCAAATAATGCAGCTTCATCACGGGTGGCTTTATTGTCCGGTAAGTGACCAATCTGGTTCATCAGGAAGTTGCCAGTACCAGACAGGTAGAAGTTGCTTGTACCGAACCAGGACTGTCCGGTCTCTTCATCGGTAATGGTTTTGGTCGTCGGGTCCGGATTGTAACCAAACTCGGCACCAGTCACATTTCCGCCCGCGTAATCAACCCAGATGGGTCCGAAAGCGACCTGAGAGTTGGAGTGCGTCTTAGAGGCGGAAAGCGTTCCACTAAGGTCATACGGAAAGTTCGTAGGAATACGATACTTTACAGTACTCTGAGCCTGAGAGTTGGAATACGGTTTAAGTTTAATGCTCAGTTGGTCAGAGCCGTACATGATACCAGCTTTGCCGTAGGAGCTGTGAGAGCCACCAGTGGACAAAATCATCGAGATAGCATCGGTCGGAAGGACCGTGCCGGAATCAATGTTACCACCGTTTGCACCCATCAAGGCATTCATGTTCCAGTGACCGTTGTCAATGTTAGGGACGCTGTTCAGAACGTAATAGCGGGTAGATGTATCGTTCTTATCGGGCCCGTATCGACCACCCTCGTAGTAATCACGAGAACCGGGGTCGGTGTAACCAGCCTCATGGGCATCGTACCAGGAACCAGCATAGGCATACATCGTATCGTGTCCGATACACATACCGTAACCCTGGCTTAGAAATGCTTTGATGGCGTAATAGGCTTTACCAGAAAGGTCCGGCTCCTGGTTGACGCAGACGCCCCAGCCAATAGAGTCGATACGGTAATTGCCTTCAGCGTCCATCATGTAACGGTCAGGGTCCTGGTTGAACTGCTCAGCTTTAACAGACAAAACCGTGATATGCTGACTCATTTTCTGACCAGACGTATTGCTCAGCAACCAGCCGTTATCAGTAACATAACTAATAAAGTTGGCGTACATACGGCCAGCGTCAGATACCCAGGGGTTCAGGAATACAACAGCATCCTTGTACTTTGTACCAGATGCACCGGTGCCATAACTGCCATTATTGCGAAGAACTGCAGTGTAAGCTGGAACGCTGACCGCAGTGCCAGTCAGATTCCAGTCATTACTGTCGTTGTGGGGGCGGAAATAGACGGTCTGACCATACCACTCGGAGTTAACTTCAAGTTTGTCACCATCAGTCAGAGGAAAGCCATAATAAAAGCGAGTAGCCCCGGTCGGGAATTTGTTGTCATCAAGAACGTTAGCGGTGAATTTGTTTGCACCGCTCCAGGCACCGCCAATCTGTGTCCAGTAACGGTCCGCAGTGGCTTTATCAATCTTACCAGCCTTAAACCATTCAGTCACCTGGTCGTACATGTTCTTGGTGATGTACTCGTAGTTGCCGTTAAGACCCGTAATCCACTGGTTATCAGAGGAAATGGCAATGCTGTCAGCGGAGCGAGAAGAGAACGTGTCTGCCAGCATAACAACCGTATCAGGCATGTTCTGAGTGGCAACGTCACTGCTGTTCTCGTCTTCCGGCAGGCTGACGCTGAACTGAACCGTCTGGAGAATGATATCTCCGGCCTTGTCCTCGTCAGTCAGCTCATTGCCCAAATCTTCGAGAGCCTTGAAGTTTTCTTCGCGGTATGCTTCATCCGTTACCGTGATGCGGCAGCGATAGGTAGCGAACAGGTCATCTTCCGTTACTTCAAAAGTATAGGTAGATTCTGTTGCACCTTCGATATCCTGCCAATCATTTTTCAGATTTGCAGTGCTTTCATCGGAAAATTCCCACTTGCCTTCGTCATTGACGCGGGCGGTGTAGGTGTTTTCCTCGTTGGATGCATAGATTTCAGTGGTTCCATCCTCAGCAGTACCAGCGGAAATGCTATAACCGTCCAGCACAAAGTTCGGTGTATGCCACGCAACCTGCACATCGCTGCTATCTGCACCAATGTCGTCCAGGGCATCAACAATCGCGAAATACATCTCGCAGCCTTGCCAGACATAGTCGGGACGCTCTTCAAGGACGGTGTGCTCTGTGGTATCTTCGATAACGAAGTTGTACCAGGTAGGCTCGTCCTCTTCGTAGTTGTAGAGAGCCAACGCCGTATCAACAGCAAAGTTCTGCTTGCGCTGCCACTGATAGGTGACGGATACATCGTCACGATTCAGCAGAGCATCCAGAGTGATAGAATCGCCAACATCCGCAGTCAGTTTATCGCCGTATTCCGGCGTTACTGTCTGCAAACCGACGAAAGTAGGTTCTGCAGTTTCAGGAGTAGAGACTTCTGTGTCGTTGGCATCCGATTCAGAAGTCTCTTCCCCATCCACCACATCAGACGTTGCATCCTGAGTAGTTTCATCGTTAGAGTTAGCATCCTCATACGATTCATGCGTCAGGTCCACAACATCCGTGATAGTCGGCGCGGAAGTGGCATCAGAGGAGTCGGCATCATTTGAACTACCGGAATCCACCGCATCTGCCTCTTCCGCAGCCGGGGCATCCGTGACATCGGTCGAAACAGAGGTGCTGTCTCCGGTTTCGTCTGCGAACGCAAGTGCGGTCGTGGACATCATCGAAAACAGCATGCTGGCGGCCAATGCTACGGAGGTCACTTTTTGCATAATTTTCTGCATAATGCGATTTCCTTTCTGTACAGCGGCGTTTTTGCAGGCGCTTTGGCGGAGCGCCAAGCTTCAACACCCCTGCACGCATTGCTTTTTGCTTCCGTACATTTTCTATCATATGCGATTCGCAAGCCTTGGCAATAAGGCAGAAAAACAAATTTCGCGGAAAGTGAAAAGTAACTTTTCAACGACACAAACAACAAAAAAGAAGCCGAACCTTCATGGAACGGCTTCTTTGTCACATATTAGCTTTTGTGCAATTACGACAACATGGTGAGGAAAGCTTGTGAAGACTACCAGTCAAATATATGGTATATTATTTGCAAGAAGTCTTTGAAAGTCTCAGGTATAAGCGTTGCTGTTAGCTCTTTTTCTGGGAGGCAGAATGTAGAATATCATTTTACTGCTTTCAACTCTCCACTTGTAGACCCTCCAATCTTTATAAGGTTCGTATTGAAGATACCTTGTCCATTCTTCCCTTTCATTTTTGCAATCCGCTTTATCATACGCGCGGTCAACGTATGCATCCCCTGTATGTGCATCCATAATCTTGTAAGCAAAGAAGGTATTAGCTTTACATTCTATCATTGTTTTCAATTTCATTTTTATCACCACATAAAATCAAGGAGTTGTATTTATGGCAAAGTACGAATATGCTTATTATAAACCCGAGAATGATTATGTCTCAATTGAAGAAATTTGCTCCGCTTGTAAAAAAGACCCTCATATTTATGTACGACACTATGACAGTCACCTTTTCTGTCCGGAATGCAAGCAGGCCAAACTTATAGTTGTATTTGATGCCAAATCCCCATTCTTTCGTGGAGCCCCAAATTCTGCGCATGAACAAGGATGTGATTATATACGTCCTGAATATGTACCTTCAACCACAGAAGTAAGTGACACTGCTAATGTTGATACCATTCTCGGTCAGCTTCGACGGGCACTCGATAAAACCGTTGACCGCGAAGACATTCCGGTAAATCATGCAGAAAGAAATGGGGATGGCAATAATAATGGTAATGGTGGTTCTTTAGCCCATCGTTTACTCAGGAAAAAGATGGCGCAACGTTTAATCGAAATACTTCCAAAAACTCACGAACCTGAGTTGCCTCAAAATTGTGTGTATTATGGACGAGTGAAATGCAGTCTTGATGTTGTCCCAAGCCATTATTATAAAGACGAACTATATTATCATTGTGATTTCCGGAGCATAGACTCAAATGTTCCTCTGCTCACGATGAATATGACAAGTAACACCTGGAACACCATTCCCAAAAGCATCAGAGATTTGCTCAGTGACTCCACAGTTTCTTTGCGCATTTCTTTTCTCGGAGAAGCCACCCCTTATACTCGACACGAATGCCATGTTGTTTTGCTAAAAAACGCAGATTTTCTTATGGCCGAGCTACTGTGCTGAGTTATTTTATATACAAAACAATTTCCGCATCATTGGTCATTGTCCAATCCAGGACCTTTTCGTCTGCAAAGTGTGTAGGCATATCTTTTATTTCACCGCAAAAAAGCTCTTCGTCACAATATTCACTGGCATCGTCAAAAACAAATCGCGCAATGTGAACCGGTCGTTCTTGTTCCTCTGCAAGTGCTAGGAATGACTTAACCGTCGGTTTCATCGTCTCACCTTCTTTATCTTTTATTGTAGTGGTATCGCACATTTTAGCAAAGAGATGATACAGCCCATTTGGCGAAGGAAATATCTCAGAGTAGATTTGTGGTCAAACGCTAAGTCGCTCTTTTTACTTGCTCGTTTCAGTTTGCTTAACATTTGATAACTATACTAAAATAAGCGGCCCTCCAAGTCAGGAGAGCCGCCTATTTCTTTATAGGAGTGTGTTGTCAAGTGTCAGAAGTTGTGGGGTTGCCCAGGATTTTACTTAATTCGATACAGAGTCTTTCAGAATTGCCACCACGTGCGCTATATTACGGTTCGGTGCATTGCCGCCTAAGAGCCGTGCCAAGTAAATGCAATCCTTACGAAAATTACTATCATTGCGATTTGTACGATTTCGCCAGCAGCAAGACGCTGCTTTCACTAAGTATGACACAAAAGGTCTGGTCTACCCTCTTACCTGACTGTCAATTCCTACTGAAGCACCCAGACTTTATTATACATATTGCTTTTGTCGGAATAGCTACAAAGCATAAACGCAACAACGTCCCCGTGGTGGTGTTGAAAGAGACAAATAAAATTACTGGAACAACGTAACCTTCCCTGGCATCGCGATGTTGGTAATCTTCGCGCCGCACCCTACCAGGGTAAGCGCCATCGCAGCGGTTGCTACCACTGCTAAAATGATAGTCTTACGTTTCATATCTCGCACTCCAAAAATAGCGGTAGGTCGCCCTACCGCTATTTGTATTAGTAGATTTTACAGCAACGAAGAGATATCAGCACAGCTCGCCTACATCCTCAGGAGGGCAACCATTATCGGTTGGTGAAGAGAGAACAGGGCCACCCCATTCCCAACCGCCGCTCGGGTCATTAGGATTGCTATCAGTACTTCCCCCACTGGGCTGTTCAGGCTGAGGGTCCGGTGCAGGCTGGGCAGGTTCTTCGTACGTCGGCTGGCTCGGCTGTTCGGCCGGAGCAGCAGGCTGAGCCGGTGCAGGGTTACTTGCAGGAGCAGAGCTACCTGTACCGGAGGAAGTATTACCCTTGTTGGAACTCTTGTTGGAGGTAGTGTTCTGCACAACTTTCTTGGCCTGGACGGTCAGTTTGTAGGTTGTGCTCTTTTCACCAGCGTTAGCGGTGATGGTTGCCTCACCTGCTGCAATTGCCGTGACTTTACCATTCTCATCGACGGTAGCAACTTTCTCATCAGAAGAAGCCCAGGTAACGATAGTTTCATCTGCAATCTCTTCGGGAGCAACCGTCGCCTTAATGGTGTGAGAGTTACCAACCGTCAACTTGCCTTCGTTGGAATCGAGCGTGATGCTTTCAACCTCATAGAATGCTTTCACATGAGTCGTCTTCTCGGTGACCTTTTCACCATCCTGCATGAGGGTCGTGGTGATGTCGCATTCACCAGGCTGCAAAACCTGAACCCTGCCGTCTTTATCGACGGTGGCCACCGCCTCATCAGTAGAAGCGTAACTCACCTTCACATCGGTGGCATCAGCCGGGCTTACAGTTGCCTCGACAGTGGTTTCGTTTCCATCGTTGAGCTTGACGTCAAGGTTGTCTGGAACGGTGATGTCTTTCGCGGCCACTTTAACCGTAACCTTGCAGACAGCACTCATCTCAGAATCCGTGACGCTTGCAGTGATGTCAGCTTCACCTGCAGAGACAGCAACCACCATGCCAGTCGCATCAACAGTCGCGACGCTCTCATCGGAAGAAGTCCATTCGACCGTCAGCTTACTTGCTGCTTTAGCGAGCTTTTCGTCGGTTTCAGCGCTTTCACCGGTTGCAGCAGTCTCGGGGGTCACGGCCGGAGCATCGTCGGTGCCGTACACAACAGGCAGGGTAATACTTTCACCCTTCTCCACCATCGCAGACTCCGGAACCGCGATGTTCGTGATTTTCACGCCGCACCCTACCAGGGTAATTGCCATCGCAGCGGCTGCTACCACTGCTAAAATGATAGTCTTACGTTTCATATTCAATTTCTCCTTTACATCCCGGCGTCTAGTGCCGGGGCCACATTAAACTAATAGGTTCGACGTCAGCCCTACGCAGCTTTGAATTTCGTCATCGACGATGCTGTGGACTCTATGCCGCCTATCCTTCTGTACAATTGCATTATACCATCAATGTGGTAGTCACGCAATTTGAACCCTGAAAAGTTCACAGATTGTTAATGCGGTCTTTCGAATACCTTTATTTTACCGACAGTGTTTTGCAATGTCAATTGCATGGTTAACAAAAAGCAATAAATGCTTTTATCGATTATGACGAAAAAGAACGGCATCTGATAGAAATATCAAATATAATCCATAGAGTCCATAGAGGGATGGTTCTTCATACCAAAAAAGAAAGCGTACAGGCCGGTATAGCCTATACGCTGTTGCGATATTTGAGATATAACTTTCTTGGATTGCTTTACACGTTCTGGACTTACGAAGGAGGTGTGTTACTCACTTTTCAAACTCTCAAGAAACGTAATTGCTTCTTGTACAGTAGAAAACGTTCTGCAATTCTTACATAGCCAGAGATTCCGCTCGTCCGTATCTTCCAGACCGGGCATACCTTCTTTTAAGAGATTTTGCAGTACGATTCTCGCATTCTTAGCTGCTGTTGGATAATGTTGGGCAATGCGTGCCGTGGCCGCATAGTTTCCCTTTTTATAAGTTGGTTCTTCTTTTATGACTTGTCGCAGCATTTGTTCTTTTTCTGGAACGGTCAATACCGGAGGGGCAAACAACCTGTAATGAAGCATCAACCAATACTCGATGCATCCAGTTGTCATTAGCAGACGAACTCTAATCTGTGGCTTTTTTCGAAGACGTCGCAAACGCTTGATAATTTCCAGTCGTTTGCCCCAGTTATCTATGTCCTTTTCTTCTACATCAAAGAAAAACCATATCTCATCGATTACATCCGCATAGTCACGGTACTTCGGGTCTTTCTTAAAACGATTATCTGCTTCATCGAACAAGCCAGTTGATGACGGACGCTTGAATACTGCTACATCCTGGAATTTACTTTTAAGAAAATCAGTGTATGCCTGTTCACTTTCTCCTTCGCAGAAAACGCAGATGCTGACTTTGGACTTCTTTAGCTTGCGAGCCATCATCCAACCTCCTCAATTTCGACATTGGGAGTCGCGCCATATTTTCCGAGGAGATAGCCCTTGCGGACATTTTCGGTCGTACGAGTAGAAAAATCGCTGATACTGTAGAGTTCCGAAGCGCCATCATCTTTATTCTTATCCACAAAATACAATTGGTCCTTACGAAGCAGCTCCATACTCAGCAGGTCGGTGTTGTGTGTCGTAAAGACAATTTGTGCCCCATTAGGATTTGTCTTTTTGCTCTGGAATTTGGCAACTATAAACTCAACCAAAGCAGGATGCAGTTCTTTTTCGATTTCATCTACCAGCAAAAGGCCGCCCTTTGACAGCACGGACTCAATTGCAGGCGCAATGGCCATCAGTTTTCTTGTGCCATCAGACTCGTCTGCCAGCTCCATCGAAAACATATGGCTTGTTCCGTCTTTGTTTTTGCCTTGATGTGTAGACGTTGCGGTAACCTGCCCCATCTTGAGATGGGTTTCCGAATTATTAGAAGTTTCCGCCAACACATGCATGAACTGCACAAGTGCAGCTTTAACTTCTTCGGGAATGTTTGCAGGCAAATCAGCTTCTTCGTTAATTTCTTTACTATTGATTTCGAATTTCATATCTTCGATACCAACATCTGCAGCCTTTGCATAATTGGAAATCGCTTTCAGCATATTAGAGTCGTTCGAGTATTCGAGCAACTGCCGGGGAATATCCGAATAGTCTCTTGAAAAATAGATTTTCTCCCGGAACCAAGTCATAGCTTTGGAGCAGGCAACGTCATTCATGGTACATGCTACAGAGAAGAACAGTTGGTTTTCGGCAACAACCTGACTAATCAGCTTTCTGCGGGCTTTCTCTTCGGTAAAGAAGAATTCCTGTCCTTCTCTGGCAAAAACCAGTGCCTTCTGCCCTTTCGGTGCATGATACAACGACTCAGCATATACCTTTTCTTTTGTGGCAGAAAAGGCATACCAATACTTGATTCCATCCAAGGTATATACAAACGAAAACTCTGTCGGCTCAGATGCCGAGTAGTCATTCAATGCAAACGGAACAACGGGGATAGCTGCTTTCTCATGCTGTGTCTTTTGCGCGTTTCTGATGAACTGAACCGCAAGCCAGAAAGCACGGATTACATTGCTCTTACCGCCACCGTTCTTCCCGTAAATGGCAGCACCCGGCAGAATCCGCATTCCGCCATATGGAATGAGCACACTTTTCAGCGTACTTGCTCCCGTTGCTTCCATCGAGAGAACTGCTTCGTCTCGAAAGGAACGGTAGTTCTTCACAGTAAATTCAATCAGCATGGTCTTACTCCCTCCCTTTTAATAGTATACACTGCAAATTAAAGAAATTCAATCGAATTTATCAAAAATACCGATTTTTTATTGTCGATTTAGTGCAAATCAAACGGCACAGAAAATCACATCAAATTTTTCCCTGCACACAGCTCTAACGCATGACTTGCATCGGTGTTAAGCAACTCAACAGCTTTCGAAATGCCAATGAGATTATCGGTAAATGCCCTGCATACCAGCTGCAGTATTCTTACATCATGCGATAAAGTTGCTGAATTGTAAACAAGATGCAGGAAATCAGACTTTCACAAAAGTAAAATATATGGTATATTTATGGTAGTTCATATCCTGGCATGTTCCCTTTTGTCCAGATACCATCCGACATATCAGAGACTATATCATCCGCTAAATTTCAGTTTCAGAACGTCTTGTTGTTCAACTCGGAGGTTGAATATGGAAACATCTTACCCTATTGTTTTAACTTCCACAAAAGAAGGATACACCGCATATATTCCGGACTTCAACCTCACTGTAAAAGGAGAAAAGCAATCCGACGCCATCGATGCTGCAAAAAAAGCTGTCTATTTGTGGGCTTTTTCCGAAGAAAACGCAGAAAAGTCAATACCAAAGCCATTTTCCACCAACGGAATCGTTGCTAAATCCGGACAAATCGTCACACTTGTTGATGCGTCTCTTGAGGACCAGCAGCGTATGGTTCAGAAGAGCATTGCAATCCCCTGCTGGCTCAATGAGCTTGCTGAAAAAGAGAACATCGATTTTTCGCAGGTACTTCAGGAAGGACTCAAGGAAAAATTGCACGTTTGACAATCATCACACAAGAAACGGCACGTTAGCTATTGCCCCGCTGCTTTTTCAGGTACAGCAGTTTCGGTTTTAGCTTTCGTGCCGTTCTTTATTTTTCTGCATCAACGCTCGTTAAGAACTCTACATATTTCGCTAATCGTTCAGGGTGAGACGACGCATACACCCCTTCTGGCAGCTTGTCGTATTTGTCCAAGTCTGCTGCAGATTTCTTTTCGATTTTGAAGTCATCGGAACCAGGTTCTTGAGTTGCTACCCACACAGTCTCCGCGTTTCCGAATACTCCGGCAAGTGTAGCTTCATTGGTAAGAACCCGAATTAACTGAGACGCCGTAGCCGGGTACGCAACAATGCGCTCATATGTCCGGAGTTCAGTACCATTGCAAAAATAGCGCTTACCATCCTCAACATATATAGCCAGAATCGGATAGCAATCATATTCTAGCAGCATTTTTTCAAGTTGCATTGTGTTTTCCCGCCTTTTATATTAAATCGCCATCTACCATAGCATTTCCAGGATTACCGTTTTCCTCACTGTCTCCCACAACGGACCAGGTCAGTAGATACGCCCGTCTGCTCCGGAGCCTTGCAGCAGTTGCTTCTTCCTCAGAAACTTTTAAGCCAAAAGCCCGGCACACATGGAGATAGCACCAGCCATTGATGCAATACCGACCATCGTCCAGAATGATTTCCTCGTCAAATCCAAATGCCCGCAGAAACGCCGCAGCAACACCCGCACTGCGAGATATTCCTTGATTGCAGTGAACGATAAGATGGTGGCGGCCAAGTCCAATTTCTTTTCTGACAAATGCTGCAAGAGTATCTGCCTGCTCTTCTGTGATGCACCGGTCGTCTTCTTTGTCGAAGAAGTGCAGATGAAGAACCGGACAAGGGAAATGAAGCTCAGCCTGTTCAGGATTCCCAATACTCACAACAAAATCATTGGAGCCAAATGTCGGAGCCTGCGCTTCTGCCTCCTGTCTCGAAAGAACCGTCACGGATAGCGGTTCAGGTGCAAACAGGTGCAGCTGGGGCTTATTGTGCAGTAGATTCAACATTTTCGCAATTCTCCTCTTCAGATACTGCTTCTTCAGTATTATCTGTACTTTCCTCTGTGTTTTCTTCTGTCTCGCTCTTCTTGCTTAACCGTCTGCCCACCAGAACAAGGCGGCCGTTGTTGATGCTGTAATCACAGGTCACCAGGAAGATGTACTTGTCCTTTTCAAGATTAAAGGATTCCCCTCTAAAGATAGATGCACGGTCTGCAATCGTGTTGAGCATGTCGGCGGTTTGTTCTTCATCCAGAACGTTGTTCCAGGCTTGAAGGTCGATAAAATCAGGGGCTGTACTGTATCCGGGTAAAACCAAGAGCGCAAAAATCTGATAGTACTCTTTGCCCTTCTCACTTTCCCAGCAAACTGTTCCGTTATTGTCAAAGAACTCTTCATCTTCGAATTTATCCAGAGTTCCGAACATGGTTCCGTCGTTCATTTTATGGCCGTAAATGATAAGGTTGCCATCCTGCGACAGGTCAGTAGTTTCATCGAGGAATAGGGTTCCTGCCTCGGCATGTTCGCCATTGATGTTGGTACGCAGATAGGTTTCGTTTGTTTCACCCTGCACGACAGGTTCGGAGATTTGTGTTCCGTAAATCGTAAGCCAACCTTTATAGTCGGAATTGATATCCAGCATTCCCTTGGACCAATCCGTGTTATCTTCTTCGGTTTCTGCTTCCTGACGCATCTCAACCAGCTGAACATTGAGGTCCTGCGTTTCTTTTGTTTGCTTTGCATTTTGAAACAACAGATAGCTGATTCCAAGCACAGCTAGAAGTGCAACGATGCTGATAAGCCGGAAGATGCCCCCAACAACCAGTCGGAGAACCCCGACCCAAGTCAGTTTTGTTTTGTTATCACTATCCATTGATACACCCCACAGTGGCGCAAATTACGATATTTTCTATTCTTAATTGTATGAGATTCGCACATTCCGGCAACTAACAACCTAGCAGCATACAAATTCTAAACTGCAATATACTCTTTCTAAATTCCTAATATTTCTCATATTCGTTGTATCTATCGCGTATATGTTGACCTCGAATACGTGTCATGATATAATTACAACAACACAACGCCAGCAGAATTCCAACAAAAAGGAGTGTTTGAGATGAAAGGGTTAAGGCGTTTACTTTTGGTTGCAGCAGCAACCGCAGGACTTGTACTGTCACTCACCGGCTGTTCTAAGACTGTTGATTTCCTGCAATATGCGGATGTCACATTCGATGGGTTGAATGGTCAGGCAACTGCAACCGTCAATGTCGATTACAATAAAATCGGAACGGATGTTTTCGGCAAAGGCAAGAGTCAAACTGACATGGATGAAGCTCGCACGGAAACGGCCATGATGGGCGAAGTGAACTACGAGGTCACGCCATCCGAGAACCTGTCAAACGGCGATACCGTTACCCTGAGCGTTGAGATTTCCGATTACTTCCAGAAAGAGAACAAAGTAACCGCCAAAGCAGCAAGCAAGGAAATCACAGTATCGGGTTTGAAAGAGCCCGAGATGGTTGACCCGTTCGATGAGTCGATGTTTGCAACAGTATTTAGCGGAGATACCGAAACCGGGAAAGTCACATTCAAAATCACTGGCACCCTTCCTGATTTGACATTCTCCTTAACAAATGGTGCTTCTTCTGATAGTCCATATTCGATGCTGAATTACTACATGGATGACACTGATAAGAGCAAAGATTATAGTGAAGATGATACCGTCACACTCCATGTTCAGGTACAAGCTCTCACGAATTTCTCCGAAGAATATGCGCTTTCCCGCGACACGATTGAAATTCCCGTTAAAGGGGCTGCCAAATACATCCGTTCTGCCGATGAGGTGACAACTGAGGTCCTTGATGTTATCAAACCCATTGCAGTCGCAAGACTCGAAGACAGTTCCAGTTACAATGTTGATAGAACGTCTGTGTTTGATGCTGACCAGAACGAGGTTGCTTTTGCAAGAACCAATATCGGTGAACCTCGCTGGCTTAATACTGGATACCTGATTTCCTGGAAAGATGGCGAAGAGAACTTCTCCAAAGAATACAACGATTTGTTTATTCCGTATGAAGTCGATTACGAAAAGGATGGGTCAGATGAAACCGGCACCGCAGTTCTCGGCTTCTGGATTAAGAATGTTATCATCGATGAAAACGGTGAGGTCGATGTAGACGGCCATGCATATAGCATCACGATGACAGCATATGACAGTCTGGAAGCATTTAAGAAGAACGAAGTTGACCGTTATTCGAATGAATACGATATTTATGAATTCCCGGTAAACTGGTAACAAGCCTCCTAATATAAAGAAAAGCCCCGATGCATTTCAGCACCGGGGCTCTTCTTATGCGTTTTTCAGTTCCGCAGTCTTTTTAGGTTTACGGCGTCCACCCTTGCAAGCGACAGCCACGCCATCGCTCACAAGATAGCAGCCACCCGCTACCAGCAGGGCCTGGAGCAGGGATTTCTGAGGAATGCCGGTATCACCCATCTTGGGGACATCTTTTTTAATGGGAGGAACCGTTTCAGGGATATCGGGCGCAAGATACAAATTGAACTTTGTACCCATGTTCGGCTTCTCATCATAAACCTTATCAGTCTCTTCGGAGACCATCGCCTTATCCACCGTGCCATGCTCACCGGGATGTGGAGAATCGGCTGCAAAGCCAACGCCCAAACACATCGTTGCGGCCAGCGAGAAAGACGCGAGAACTTTCGCAAGCTGTTTCACGGGAATGCCTCCTTTGCAGCATCACAAGTTCCCAAAAAGCCCCGGGGCAAACCGAAGTCTGCACCGGGGCGAATCGTTAAGACAGCACAGAAATCGTAATCTTGGCAGCAGCAGTGCCAACCTCGATAGGATTCTCGGCATCGGTGGTATCATAAGCCGTGAAGGTAGCGGTGCAGTCATAAGAACCGGCAGCCAGGGCCTCGGACAGCTTATCTGTCTGGATGTGATAGTTGGGCTGGATAAGTCCACTGTTGTAGATTTCCTTGCCGCTATCATCCAGGGTGATGCTCACAACCTGAGCGTATTTATTGCCGGGAGCATTCTCGATTTCGAGAGTGCCTTCAGAATCGCCGGAATCAAACACCGGATTAACGTTGATGGAGATGGCCATTGTACCCTCTTCCACGACGCGGTTCAGCTCTTCCTGAATCTCTGCCTCGCTCTTGCCTTCGAGCTGGCCAAGCTGTGCAGCGACCGAATCTTCCAGGCGGTTGTCGGAAGCAGTAGCATTTTTATTGTGCCAGAAGAACAGACCCACGCACAGGAGAAGCAGGAGAATCACACAAATCGTAACGGTCCGATGCAGGAGCTTGTTACCACTCTTCTTCGAATTCTTTTCAGGGGTCGTCATTGTAGTTGCCATGATATTCAATTCCTTTCCGTCAATTACTTGACTGAGCTGTTATTAACAAAAGTTGGCCGCCGAGCGGCAGGTCACTCGACAGCCAACCCTTACATTTGGGCTTGCGTTATATTAGGGTTCGGAGACTCTATCAGCGATTGCTGGCAACGCTGCCTGCGGTAGCAGTCTGAGTATCGCCAGTCTCGAACATCGGGATGATGCTGTAGGTCACGCGAACGACAGGAGTGCAGCCAGCGTCGTTGACGTTGGAACCAGCAATCTTGGCGGTGGTAATCAGCGGCAGAGCCGGAGCATCATCATGCTTGACAGCATCGGTGCCAGCGCCATCCTGAGCGACCTTAGCCTTTTCAGCACCAGCGATGAACCAGCCGTTCTCGGTGATGTCCAGAGGAGCAGAGCAGGTGGACAGGTCGATAGCAGAAGCGTTGTACATTGCAGAAGCAGGAGCAATGCTCATAGCGATTTCGCCGCGCTTCAGAGCGCTGGTGCTCATAGGCACAACACGCCAGGTTGCGGGCTCGGCCTGCAGCTCAGAAACCTTGATGGCCAGACCTTCACGCTTGGAGTTGTCGGTCTTGCTGTCGCCAACGGCGAAAGCCTTGCCAAAGTTGCACTGGGTGCCGTCATCCTCGATGATGAAGTCCTGAGACAGCTGATGGTTCTGGTCAATCTGTTTGACAGTCTCACGCAGCTCGTCACCGGTCAGAGTACCAGCGGCCTTGAAGTCCCACTCGCCATCGATGTAGATGACGTAGCACTCACCGGAAGCGTTGATATGCTCATCAGCCAGGGTTTTGTAGATAGCAGGCTGCTGCCAACCCTGAGTGGTGGAGGGGTCGCTGTACCAGTAGGTGTAGGTCTTGCTGGTGGCATCGTAAGCGATGGAGAACAGCTCGTCGTTGGAGTGGTCGGCATCGTAGATGCGGCTGTAATGGGTAACCTTCACGATATCGGCAATGTAGGTGCGGCTGTTCTTGTCGATGGTGGAGTAGTTACGCAGCTGGTAAGCATCCTTGGTCGGGGTAACAACGTTGCCGGTGGAACGGAAACCGTACATGCAGACGTACAGAGGAACAGTAGCCTTCATGTTGACATGGTTCACGGTGGCAACGGTGATATCGTACTCAACGCGGCCGTCATCGGTCTTCACGCCAGGATGCTCTTCCTCGGTCGGAGGAGTCTCGGGAGGAATCTCGGTGTCGTTGTCCAGGTAGATGTAGAACTGGGTGGACATCGTCGGGTCTTCGTTGGTGGCGGTGTCGGTGCCCTCAGCCTTGGTATCGTCAGAAACCTTAGCTTCATCAGCAGTGCCGTGGTTCCAGTTCACGCCACCCTGAGTCTGCTGGCAGTCAGAAATCTTGACGTAATGCATCTGTAAGGTGCCATCAGCCTTTTTGGTGGTATAAACGCCGTACTCTTCGCCATCGTTATACTGGCTGCCTGCAATATAAGCGGCAGGAACTGCAGTGTAGCCTTCGGCATCCTGGTCGGCATAGACAACGGAACCGTCGTCGTTCACCTTGTAGAAGGATTTGGCGCCGATGCGGTAAACGGGAGTGCTGTGCAGCATGGTCTCGTTATTGGGATGGTTGGCAATAGCAGTATTGTCAGTGGGCTGTTTGGTGTCTTCCATTGCGTAAGCGGTGATAGGAGCCATGCAGCTGGCGGCCATTGCCATACCCATCACAGCGCTTGCAACGCGCTTGTAACATTTCATTGGGGTAATCTCCTTTCAAATAGTGGATTCGAACTAAGCCATCTCTTTTGATTCCTTTGCTCCTGCATGCATCGGGTCAAAAGTCAAGCCCTGCATATCCGCGTCCTCTCGACGCTGACTGCATCAAAACACGATGTACTTGGCAGCAATGAGGGGTTCATCGCTTCCCTCGCCTGACCATTCTTGCAACACCGCAAGGCCCGTCAGTCTACCATGTGATGACTTGATGACGCAGATATGCACCATGAGTTCGCCCTTATCAGGGAGCTCTGGGGCTTACTGCTCTGAGCCACTGATTTTATTATCTGCGACTCGCACACCCACGCAAGCACAAACATCACGTTTTTTTCGCATTTTTTTCACTTTTTTCAAAATTTTTCTTGCCTTCGCGTTTTTTACCATATATTTGATGATTTTATCACCTTTTGTCATAGTCAATTCATAAATATATGGTATAATTTTCCCATAAAAAGTCGGAGGGAAATGATGGTTGCAGAGAAAAGGATTTACAGCACCACGGCATTGCAAAACTGCTATCGTGCATTGCGTTCCGCTCGCTGGAGTGTGAGACGTAAAGACGAGCATATGACCCGCTGCTGTGAAGTGCGTGAGCTATACGCAATGTGCCAGGTAAATTTGGGATGTATTCTTTTTGACCCTGATATGTCTCCAGCCAAAGATTATCTCGACATGGTTAAAGACAAAAAGGTGACCAAAAGGCGATTAGACATCCAATTAAAAAATTGCAAGCGTTTTTTGCTGTATCAGTTTGATGAAATCGAAAAGGATATTGCCGACGCTTCTCTTGCAAAATCATCCTGACAAAGAAAAAGCTGCTCTCCGTTTTCAGGAGAACAGCTTCTTTTTATTGATTTTCCTTGCCAAAAATCAGGTCATAAATGCCCGGGATGTCGTAGGGACTGACGATGCGCAGTGTGGGAGCATCCTTGTCCGACGTTTTGAACTTTTCGGGTTCATCCGATACGATAACGCTTGCGTGTTTCCAGTCGTCGCCTTTCAGGAACTGTGCATAGCGCATACCGAGCATCTCCTTGATAGACAGGCTCTTCAGCTGCATCGCGTAGGTGCAGGCTGCTACTGTAGGTGCATAGTCTGTCACAACATTCCGGCACGCCAAACGGAACTGAGCCACGCTCTTATCCACCGTAATGACTTCACGGGTCATGAGGTCTATAACGACCATAACGAGCTGGTCAGAATCCGTAGTGAGAGCAAAGCGGTCCTTGACAGTCGCAGGTTCAAACTGCTCACCCGTTTCGCCATCCCGAACCATTACGCCGCAGAAAGCGTTCTCCATCTCAGAGAACTTCTCCCCAGAGTAGGATTTTACAGTGAGGGCGGCATAACGGAACCCGTTCTGAAAGCACTTCTTGATATCGAAATCTACATACTCAACGGCACCATTCTTACCGCTGCAGCGGCGGTCGCCGGAATGAACAGCGCCGAGCGTCTCGTCCTTAGGGTTCGCGTAGTAGATGAACTTTGCCTTTTCCTCTCCGTAGAACACAACCGAGAGGTCCAGGTCGATGCCATTCCACAGGTCAGGGCCATCGTTTCCCTTCCAGTAAAGGAATGCACGGAGCACATTTCCGTCCGGCAGATTCGTGCGAGAGCCGCAGGCTGCAGCACGCATGGCGGAAGTGACCTGGCGGGGATTATCCGGAAAAATCAGTTTATTGCAATGACAGTCCGGGTCAATGTAGACGCTCTTCGGTTCAGTATCTTCTGCACGGAGGACCTGCCACAGCTGGTTAAAGATATCGCGGGCCACACGCTTGCAGATATCCTCAGGCAGAGGTTCAATGTCGCGTTCCAGAGCTTTGCTGGCAGCGCCGTTCGCCTTACCAGTTGCCAAATGCACAGGATTGTTGCGATTCCGAAAATGGTTGATGAGCTGAACCAGCACACGCGGTTCGATGCTCTTGCACACCGAGATAAACCGGAACAGAACATTTTCCATCTGCTGTTCATTGGAGCAGTTGCGCAGCGCAAAGTCCAGATTTCGGGCAAACATACCGGGCCGCATCATCAGATGAGTGGAGAGCAGGTCCACATTGACCGGCTTTTTCATGAGCTCCTGCAGCTTGGAGTTGTATGTCTCAATCTTAACGCCATTGCGAATCTTTGTAAAAATCTCATAATCTTCCTTGAAGATATAAGAGTAATCACCCGGATGCAGGCGTTCGCCCAGTCGTTTGAACTCTTCGGGGCGCAGTGCAAATCCCTCATTCTTGTCGGTATGTTCCAGAAGTTCCAGCAGCTGACGACGTTCACCGCGCTTAAAGTTCCGGAATTTCGGGGCTTTCGAAAGACTCACATCCTGGTCGCTCATTGCTGCGGCCAGGCGCAGCACATCGGTAGAGCTCTTGAAATCCCGGAAACATGCCTGTTCCCGCCATTCGGGACGAGAGACAATGCGAGACACATACAGAGCAAGATTTTCCTTGCATGGGATATGCTTGGGTTTCATGCGGTCCATCAGCTCAGATGTGAAATCAATATTATACATCAGAGTATCGAAAATGCAGGACGCCTCGTCAGGAGACAGAGGAGAATGCCCGGTAATGCTCTGTACGGCATAGCGGTAGATTTCCTCCTCATCACACGCCGGAATCTGTTTCACAGCAGGAAGATGGCTGCGGTCCAATGTGGGACAGAATTTGACCGGGTCGAAATCCGGCTGCCATTCGCCGCAGGTCAGATAATTGAGGAAATTGACAACATACAGGTCCACAAGGTCGGCTTCCATTGCATCGTCCGGAAAATTCGGCCAGATGGGAGAAGTCTGAGAAATTGCCTTGCCATCCTCCGTGACGCAGTCATACAGCGCAGACCAGGTCTTGAGGAAGTCGTTGTATTCCGCCTTGCAGCAGGCATCAAAGAGGTCTCGCGCCATAATATAGCCGTATTCCATCAATTTCATGTTCGCCGAGCAGACATAGCGTTTCTCTACTGCCTTCTCCCCTTCTTGTGCGGGCATGGGCGGTACGATACCGCGATGATGTGCAAACGTGACGCGGTTAAAATCATAAACAGTCAGCATTCAAATAACCTCCTAACAAAACAAAAATCCCGCGCCGAGAAAAACTCGACACGGGTGGATGAGAAACGTAATAGATACGGAGAGCATATCCGCTAACGTGTTGAAGTCAGCAGCACAAAAAATGCGAGCCGACTTCCTTGTTCTTCTAGAAATGAAGGAAGCGGATATATAGCCGTATTGTTATGTTCTCGAGCCGTGACGGAGAGCGAAACCGCTGACATAATTTCATATTATCTTCAAGTAGAAGGAAGCGGTCTCATAGCCATACACGAAAATGCTCAAACTTTAGGTTCTTTGCTATCATTTGAGCCAGTAGATATATTGTACCACAATATATAGTATATTGCAATACAAAAACACAATATATTGTGCCTGCTTTTGATGCCAAGAACACGATATGCCCTAGCTGCCGTGTTCAGAACGTCCAACAAATGCCTAGCAAAAAGCCGCCTACCCAAAAGGGCAAGCGGTATAAGATTTGTTGGCATTTATTGCACCAAGCATTCAAACGTCACTGTGCCAGTCCAGTCGCCAGGAGCAAGAACTGCGCTTACGGAATAGTCTGAACTCGTTCCGTCTCCGAGCATCTCAGTGCGATTCCATTCAACCTTTGGTGTTGCGATGGTCATAGGCACATCTACAGAGCCTTTCGCCTGCAGAGGCGTAGCAGTAGTTTTGACTTGAACAGTTCCCTTGAGAGGAATATCGCCAGCCAAAGTAACCGGAATCGTACCAGTCTTGATGCCAGTCCCGTCCGTGCCTTCCAGCGCGATTTCTTCCGGAACGGTCAATGTATAAAAGCTGTCCACTTCTGCTGTGACCTGTGTTGCTGTATCTTTGGAAGCACTTAGCCAGGCAACATCGTTAGAATCAGCATTCGAGGCAGGCGTATCTATCGTCATCGTCTCATCTGTATCGGGCACAGAGTCATCGAAATCAGCAGATTCAGAGAACGCCAATACAGGACAGGCAACCATCAGCGCGGTAATTGCACTTGCTACAATAGATTTGAAGCGCATACATTCTCCTCCTTTCCCAAAAAAATTATTTATACGTTTTCTCACAGCTGAACGTTGCTGTGCCGGTCCAGTGTCCGGGGTCAAGCTCCGCAGAGACTTTGCAAGTTGCGCTCGTTCCATCGTTCAGCAAGTCTGCTCGGGACCACTCGCTTTTGGTCCGATTGGATACCGTGACAGCAGCGGTTTTGCCCGCAGTGTTGGTCATGGTTCCACCGTCCACAGATACCGCAATCACTGCATTCTCCTCGACATCACCTTTCAAAGTCATGGTGATATCAGCCGTATATGTACCCGGGCCGCTGTCAACACCTGTCAGCTTAACAGTTTCAGGGACCGTAATCGTATAGGTGGCCGTTGCACTCGCAAGCAGCTGCGTGGAAGCCGTTTTCGGCAATCCTTTACCGGTAGATGTCGCGGCACCCATCGTACTCAGACAATTCGAGCACAGAGGCTTTCCGTTAATGGTCGTTGCATAGACATTTGCATCCGTAATTGCGGCATAAGTGGCGCTCTTATCCGATTCAACGCCTTTAATCGAGTTTACCTTGTTGTACGCCTCGAATGTTTTGGCGTCATCAGCGGCCGGGGTTGTCACAGTGAATTTCTGCCCACAGACCGAACATGTTCGTGTAGCGGTATCGGCAAATCCGAACGACACATTCAAAAGAAAAGGAGACAGCACTGCCAAAAGCATAGCAAAGCGCTTGATAGCCTTCATGTTCATCCCCTCCTTATGCTGTCGTAGATGGTTCAGGTTGTGTGTTTTCTGAATCCGGAGTTTCAGTTTCGGCTTCATCCGCTTTGGTTTTTGCCTTGCTTTCAGCTTGCTCGGAATTTCCCTCAGACGAATCCACACCAGTATCAGTGTTCTCTGTATCATTGGCTATCTCCGGTGTTTTTTCGCACAGTACGCCAGCAAACATGTTCTCTTTGTTCGTAACGCTGCTGGTATCCCAGCTATCTGTCGGCGAAGCATCCGAGAGAGAAAGACAACCGGCAAAAGTTTCACTCATATCAGTTACTTTCGAGGTATCCCACTTCTCCATCCCGGCAATAGACTGCAAAGCCTCACACTGATAACACATCCTGTTCATCGTAGTGATGTTCGACGTGTTCCAATTCTCTAATCCACCAATGCTGGTGAGCTTCTTCATTCCGGAAAAAGCAGATGCCGCAGAAGTCACCTGCGAAGTATCAACGTTCTGATACTCGATGTTTTCAATGTCGGCAAACGCTTCGTCCCCGTCGAACGAGATGCTGTTTCCCTCGCCAAAGACAAGCGTTCCGCCAGCCGAATTCGTGACGTAGAGCCGGTTCTCGCCGTCTTTTACGAAAGCCAGAATTGTGCTGGAGCCGATTCCAGAGACATCAAATACTTTGGCCGATTCCGGAACCTGATAGTTGCCAAAGGAAATCGCCTTGATTTCAGTCCCGGATTCCTTGAGCTGCGTCATTGCCTGCGCCAGGTTTGAAACGTTCATCGAAGCTGTCAGCGCAGATGCCACGGTGCTGTCGGAATCCTCGTTCGGAAATTCATTATCGGACTCATCATCAGATGCGGTAGAAGTATCGTATGTCACGGTACGGTTATCGGAAGTGAAATTATAGCTGCTCAAAGCGCTGGAAGGGTTTCCGGCAATGGTAAGACCCATGCGGCTGCTCACGTAAACAAGGCCCGTAGAATAACCGGGAGTTGGGAGATAAGCTGTCGCAAAAGTATCCGCGACCGTGATTTTCGAAAGACCCGTGCATCCATACATCATGCTGGAGAAATCCGTGACATTTTTGGTGTTAAAGCTGCTGAAATCAAGGCTTTTAAGTCCTGTGCATCCCTTGAACATGCTGTTCATCGTCGTGATTTTACTGGTATCCCAACGGCTGAGTCCAGTAATTGTAGTCAGTGACTTCATGTTATAGAATGCGTAAGCAGCGGATGTCACGCGAGTCGTGTCAACTGCATCAAAGTTAATGGTCTTGATATTGTCAAAAACCGTAGAAGTGTCAGACGCACCGCTTTTGAAGCAAATGCTGTTACCGGATGCAAACGCCACCATATCACGGTTCGTATCTGTCACTCGAAGCTCTGTGCCATTCTGAATGCCCCACCACCAGCCGCCGTACATCGTGGTCGGAACATACGCGACAATCGATTTGTCACCCTGGCCGGATACGTCATAGGTCGTTGCATTGCCCGGAACTGTATAATTGCCGAACGAAATAACGGTGATGTTTTTTCCCTGAGAGGAAAGAGTCGTCAATACAGAAGCAAGACGGCTCACATCCATCAACGGCATCTGCGCCGTGACATTGATGGTGTATTTGGACGAATAGATGACGCGAGTCCCGGTACTGTCATATGCGGTCTTCGTGATGTTCGCAGTTCCGATTGCCGAAGCGATAATATGGCCGTCCGAACTAATGGAAGCTACGGAGGGGTTATCGGATTCAAATACAATATGAGTTTTATCCTCATAAGCGGGAGAAAGCAATACAGAATTGTCTCCTACCTCAACTGTATAGGTATCTCCTACCGAAGCGTAAAACACCATATTGCCGGTCCATTCGCCTGGAGTGAGGTGCGCAGTCACGGAATAATCGGTTTGTGCAGTTTTCCCTTTTACAGCAGTTGCGTCCCATTCTGTTGCAGTGGTAGCAGTGGCGGTGCAGACAACATCGGTGCTGCCGTCGCGGTGCATGGTCGGAGCAGAGGTATTAAAAAATACTTTCTGGTTTGTCAGCAGTTCGCCCGTTGCCTTGATAGAAACGGTGTTAGCATAATCTCCAGTGCCACCGTTTTCATTGCTCAGTGTCACTGATTCGGGAACGGTAATGATGTACACTGATTCATCAACTTCACCGCCCGTACCGCCTTTGTGTTCGCTGATAATACGTTCAACGCAATTTGTGCAGATAACGCCATCTGCGTTGCTGACAACGTACATATTTTTCAGGGCATATCGTTGAGTTGTGCTCGATGTTAGGCCCTCAACTTCTTCACAGTTGTAGAATTCAGTGTACTTCTGTGTGCCACCATATGTAGGCATAGGCGTTACCAATGCGCCGCACAGCACGCAATTTTTGTAGCCCATGCCACCCCAGCTTGCAAATGCCATGGACACATTACATACCATGGCAAAAATCATAAACAGAAAACTCGCAGCCGCTCTTTTGATGTTCACAGATTTTCACATCCTTTCGAATTTGGCATTATGACATCGTGCAGGAAAATGTAGCTGTACCCTTCCAGCTGCCTGCTGTCAGTGTCGCGGAAACCACATAATTGCTTGTAGTTCCGCCATTCAGCAAGTCGGAGTATGACCAGACCGTTTTCGGTTTTGCCGTGAATGTCACGGGAGCCTTAGTCCCAGACGCATCGGTCATATCGGTCACTGTGGTAGTCACCGTCACCTTTTCGTTACTGCCAACGCTGCCTTTGAGATTTACCGGGATTGTACCCGTATAAGTACCGGACCCGTCCGTACTCTTCGACAATGCAACAGTTTCCGGCACCGTAATCGTATACCCGGAAGTCACATCGGCAACAAGCGCCGTTGTCGCAGTCTTATCCACTTCGGCCAGAGCAGTTCCGGTATTGAGACAAATCGCCAGAAGGGCTGCACAAATCTTAATTGATGTTTTCATAAAATAAATGCCCTCCTCAGCATAACGACATCAAATATGATTTAAGCCAATGTACAGGTAAAGGTTGCGGTTCCAGTCCAGCTGCCGGGGGTGAGAGTAGCGGACACAACATAGTTGCTGGTCGTGCCATTGCCCTGCATGTCAGTCCGTGACCATTTTGTCTTGGGGGTAGACGTAAATGTAGCAGCAACGCTGTTTCCTGCTGTATCTTTCATCGTAGGCGCAGTTGCCGCAACCGTTACCGTTTGATTGGCTGCTACATCTCCCTTGATGTTGACGGCAATCGTACCCGTATACGTGCCGGTTCCTGTAGTCGTGCTAGTCAGCGCGATTTTTTCAGGGACAGTGACTGTATACCCAGACCCGACCTCTGCGGTAATCGCGGTAGATGCAGATTTACTCGTAGCGGCAAATGCGGGGGCTGTATTGATGCCAAGCATCATTACAAAGCTCAATGCCGCCGCTGTAAGCTTTTTCAGTTTCATGGTAAGCCTCCAGAATCTAATAGAAAAGGCGGCCAGCCTGCTTGTGAGGCCGACCGCTTTTCGGTTTTGCGCGGGATACCCCAGATTGTGTAATGGGGATTGATTATGCCAGAGCGCAGGAGAAGGTAGCAGTGCCTTCCCAAGTACCAGGAGTCAAGACAGCAGACAGGCCGTAGTTATCGGTCGTGCCAGTGCCGGAAGTTTCGGTACGGCTCCAGCTCTTTTTCGGGGTGCCGGTAAAGGTGGCGGTGACGTTCTTGGAGCCAGAGCACTTCATGATAGGTGCAGTGGAAGTAACGGTCACGGACTGGCCTTCGCCGATGTCGCCTTTCACGTTGACGGGAATCGTACCGGTGTAGGTGCCGCTCCCACCCTTAGCATTGGTCAGGGTGATGGATTCAGGGACGGTCAGGGTGTAGGACGGGGTAACAGTGGCATTAACCTTCGTGCTGCCGGAAGTTGCAGCAAAAGCGGAGGTTGCACACATAGTCGCGGCCATCGCACAAGCGAGGGCCATCGACATAGCTTTGGCAAGTTTCATCTTCAGAAACCTCCTTCGTTGATTGCGGACACAAAATCAGCCATGTGCAAGGCCATCAGCTGATTCGAGCCCTTGTCTTTTACTATTTATCTCCCTTGCGAGTTTACCAAAATGCGCTTGTCGCGCAATTCAGCCCAATTAAGATACAACGGCCGTGACCGCAAACTCCGCACCATTGCGCGGCTGCTGGTCATCTACACCGACAGTAGATACCGAGAACACCACAGCGTGCTCTCCTGCCCCGGTAATGTAATCCGATGCCTGCCAGGCGTATTTCTGGCCTGGAGCAATGTAATCGGATTCATAGAGCACTTCATCGTTCTCAAGAATCGTATATTTGAAGTAGACATGGTTGCTTTCCGGGTTCACCAAGTCCACGGTACTGTCAGGGCTCACATAGATGGTCGTGAATGCCGGGAATTCGATGAATCGCATCTCCCCGGAATCGGTTTTGCCGTTGTCCATCGTCCCGTCATACGCTTCGCCGTCAGCAATCACGATTTCGCTGCTTGCGGAGCTGGCATCGCTGCCGCTGCCATCAAGGGGCTTGTTCACCATTTTATAAAGGCTTGCAGTGATAAGGGCGACGAGCAGCACGAGAGCAGCAATCACCGCGATAATCAGAAGAAGAATCGGTTTTTCCTTCTCACGCACAATGCCAACGAGTTCCCCGGTTTCAAGCGGCAGGTATCCGAGAATATCACCGGAAGCCTTTTCTTTCACAGCATACCGAGTATCCATATTGGCGTCTTTGAACTGCGCAAAATCGGCCCCGTTGTCATTGAACTCAACAAAGCCGTAATCGTTTGCTTTGTATTTTTTCTGGCCAGCATTGATGTAGCCGACAATCGTAATCGGCTTTCCATCAACCATCTTGGCCGGAATCGCCAACAGTGGCTTGGTCATATTTTCAAATTTGACATTGGTTGCCGGAAAATCATCCGGAATTTCGGCAAGATAAAACTTAGTTGCCATGTTATAACCTCTTTCTTGATTGCTACTTTTTAGTGCCACTTTTAGGCTGCTGTTTTTATTATCTTTGATTCGCACGGATGGGCAAGTAAAAGAAAGCCCAAAAAACAAAAAAATGATTTTTTTTGTGGAAGAACAACAAAAAACAACAAAAAGACAACAAAAAAAGAGCCCCCGCATCACAGCAGGAGCTCGTAAGTTAGCGCAAATTATCGTATTTACTATATTTCTTGTCTTCTTTTTCGTCAGGCATGCTGAGCTGTTGGTCTCTGCCGTTTTCTTGCGGACCATCCCAGTTGTCCTTTTCTTCGCTATCGTTTTCTTCGGAATCCTCCAAATCTTTTTTGGGTTTTGCCTTTCTGGAAGTGGACTTCTTCTTTTTGGGTTCAACGAACACATCAGACAAATCATAGGGTGAAACTGCGATTGCCGTTACTCCTTCATTCATTTCCGCCGCATGGTTCAGAATCCAAATAAGTTTTCTCCACTGCCATTCGACCATATCGGTTCCGAGCTTTGATACGATAACGGAAGCCTCAGCCTGTTTGGCCTTGACCATCGTCTGCAAGAGACACCCGTACAGATACGGGAACTGAATTTTCGAGCCGTGCTTGTCGGCGGTTTCAGTACTGCAAATCATAATTGCCACAATCGTGTTCTCGTTATTGCCCGGACAGAATAGAACCTGACCGGGATACCGAAGCTGTTCTGGCAGCTTATGTAAGTACCACTCTTTCGCTTCCGGGAATCTCTTTGCAAATTTTTCAAGAGTCTTGGTATCCCAAGTCCCCTTGTCATTGCAAAAGCAGCAAATGATTCTGCGGCCCTTGATATCTCTGGGGATTGTCTCCCCTTTCATCAATGAAATTCTCATGTCAGGCATATTAGTCGAGCTCCGAATGATAATAGAGTTCAATGCCAAGACGCTCTTTTACGAGTTTCTTGACAAGCTCTGCACCATATCTCTGAACATTGACGCTCTGGCTGAAAGTCGGAACCGCAATGTCGAGCCAGCTCAGCTTGCGCTTGTTGGCACCGACCAGCAGGCTCATGTCCTTTTCGAGCTGAGAATCAGCTTTCGGATACCAGAAAATGAAACCACAGTCAAAGCCGCCCTCCTCATTGAGATGAGCAGTTTCGATGTCTTTGATTTCGTTTTCGATTTCCGGAGTGCGTAGGAAAAGGCGAATCTGGGTTTCGACCTGCTTGACGCGGCTCTCCACCTTGTCAATTTCCTTCTCGGCTCTCGCTTTCTGAACATTGTTCAGCAGCTGCGAGATTACGCCATCCGGGTTCAGATGTTTGCGAAGCCCTTCGATTTCCTTGTCTTCAATATCGTCTGCAATGACGGTATCGATGTAGGAAGTATCGACCAGCGGGCTTTCAAACAGTGGAACCGCAGCACCAAAGCCGTTCACGGAAAGCACTTTCTGATTCGTGCTAAAGCGTTTGAGTGTAGGACAATCAAGATTGACCCATTCCTGAACAAAGCTTTTTGCGCGGGACAAGTCCGTGCAACGGCGTGTGGTGGTTGCGGAAGAATACTCGTACCAGACGACTTCCTTCTCGTTCGCATACCGAACGCTGCCAACGGGCGGATTCTTGAGGTCCTGGCCGCGAATCAGCTGAACATAATCAATCTGATTGGCTTTCAGAAATGCTTCAAGAACCCAAGGGCTGACGGCTACCATGTAGTCTTTTCCTTCTTCGTAGTTACCTGCAGGCTTGATGCTGCGCATGTCTTTTTTGTATGCCTTGAGCGGCGTGCTCATAGGAGTCCAATCATCGTCAAATGTCTTGACAAAGGCTTTGGGTCCATTGCTGGTATTTGCAAATTTAATTTCAGCTTTCATTGCTTTTTATCCTTTCTTTTTGCCTTTATTCCGACAGCGTGTTCTCAGAAGTGGTGGTGTTGATATTTGCGGCATCAACGAGTTTGCGGATGTACGCTTCCACATCCTTGCCATAAGCCACATTGTCTAGATAATTCTCTACAACGCAAGCCGCATGTGCGCACCTGATTCGTTCATCATGGTCAAATTCTGTGCCGCCAAATGGAATGAAGAAGCAAAGCTCATGGCCGTCTTTGTCAGTGTTCTGACCAATCAGAATTCTGAGGTCAGGGCAGTTCGAACAATGCTCCGTCTTGTTAAGCAAAGCACGGATGTCATTCCCCATTGCTTGTGCCAGACAAGGCAATGCGGCACCGAACAGATTCATAATGACCTCGTCCGGAATCTCACTGTGAAGATTTGAAAAAGTCTCCGATACCCAATCCTTGTCGTACAGAACATCCAACAGCAGACCGCAGTGGCCGTTTAGGGTGACAACACGTTCTGAAACACCACTTTCGGTGTTCAGCGCCTTGTATACGGCAGCCACGAACCGAGGAAGGTCCGATTCGGTCCGATACGTCAGTGCAGTATCTCCGGGAAAAGAAATTGCACCGTTGTTGTCGGTCCAGTAGAAAATATTCTGGACGTTGTTGAGATTCATGATGTTAAACATGGTATTTACCCCCTGTATTGTATTTGACGCAAAAAAAGCGGGCCTCCCGGTATGGGAAGTCCGCTCTTCATGCGAAATTATGAATTGTACGAACGCAAAACGCGCCTAGTAGATGGTATCTATCGTACAATTTTTATAATATCCTGTTCGCACATCTGCGCAAGTGCGGTAACTCAAAGAGTTTCGAAGAAGGCGTTTGCCAAATCCTCATCGGACAGGTTATTCAGGTATTCTTCGAGCACGCATTCTGCCTCCGACATATTCACGGGATAGCCGAGAAATTCTTCTACCGCCTCAGGGCCGCGAGCAAGCAGCGCATCGACAAGAATTTCGGTGCGGCATTCACGAATGGTCCGGTTTAGGTCTTTATCGGTGGTAGTACACCAGTAGTCCCCGTCGATATCACCGTGAGCTTCGATGGAATACAGAGCATCCAAAGCATTGTCAATATCATCGTCGTATTCATCGAGGATATCATCAATGCAGTGAACCTGATGCCAGTGTTCGCCGTCATCCAGCGAAACAAGGCGTTCAGAAATGTCATCATTATCAGAAGGAGTCCCGGAAGTCTCAATGTAAAACACTTCACGGCTCTTTTGATTCACACGGCATTTCGAGGCAAACGAAGTGCCGGACGAAAAGTTCGTTGCAAATTTTGCAACAACCACATCCGGTTCAGGGTCCTTGAGCGCTTCCTGGTATTCCGGCAATCCGCGATAGGCAACCCGCTTGGAGGTCCCGTCCGGTTCCAGCTCATACACAGCCGAAATCACATGCCCTTCATTGGCAAAGTTCACAATAGCCCGGCACAGATTCAGCATCACAAAATGCTTATCGTTCAGGTCATGGGAGTCTCTGTCCGCCTGAACGGTGACGAGCTTGGATAAGCCGGTCATGGTCGAGATACGGTACAGATAATCAATGTTTTGCAGCTGATACATAGTTATTCTCCTTTTTTGCTATCAGGGTTGATTGCGATTTTTTCTTCGGTTTGCTTCTGTTTTTTGGCCTGTACTGCCATGCCAGCCTTATAGGCGGCGTAGATGGTAAAGGCCATATACATCATCATGATGTCATCCACCGGCCGGACCTGAATCTCCCCATAAGTCAGGATTTCCAGGAGTTTCCAGATAGTGGTGGAGCACATAACGAGCAGACACATGATAAATTTCCAATCCATATAAATTCCTTTCACAGTCAAATCAGTCATCACAGAACAACACCGGAATGACGATATAGTCCTCAGCATGAGCTTCGATATCTTTTAGCTGAAAGCTATCCGGGAAGCATTTCCAAGAAGAGCCATCATAAAACATCTCACCGCATTCCGGGTTGGGATGGTTGTCGAGCAGTTCAGCGGCGCAGCGAAGAAGATAAGATTCGTTGGAATCCAACTCAATGCAGCGCAGGCAGGTATACATCGGCTTTGTGATATCGATGCCTTCCGCTTTATGTTTCTGCAATGCTGCACTGAGCTCAGCCAGTGCCATACATTGCGCACGCTCCTTCATGGTTTTCGCCCACTCAACGAGCTTCTGCGGTTCGCGAATGCCCAGGATAACATCCTCGTCTTCGATGTTGCCCTCAATCTCGGATGTTGGGTACATATCGAGAAGCGGGTCATCGAAAGATGTCAGACGAGACGCAAAGTTCTGAAGAAAAGTCTCAGGGTTATAGGGATTCTGCCCCATGCACTTTTTCACGGTATCAATGTCGGTTTTGATTAAGCAAGTAACGCTAAACATACAATTTGTCCTTTCTTTAGGTTGATATTTATTTTTCGGAAACGGTTGACAAAAATTGTCGGTATTCCTTTCTTGCAATTAAAAAAGCAGGCCCACCGAATTGGTGAGTCTGCTAATTTAGCTGCAGAATATAAATTGTACGCATTGGGCCAAAAGGCTGTTATCTATCGTACAATTTTTATGATATGCTGTTCGCACAATATTGCAAGAGATTTGTGAGGCCGACAGCACTGCGTAGCAAAAAGAAAAAGCCGCTGCCCCCAGCATAGGCAACGGCTTGTTGTTATTTGCTCAGCGCTTTTTCAGCGTTTTCTTTGACGGTCGAACGAATGTCAGCAGGCACTTTCAGAATATCCAAAGCTGCTTCAACGGAAAAATGTCCCGAACGAACGAGGTTCGCAACACTTTCGGAAAGGGATTCGAGATGTCCTTCAGCACGACCTTTTGCAAGGCCCTTTTCGACCCCCTGCTGCTCAACGTAATCACTGTAATTACACATTTGATGGATACCCTCCTTAACGTCGGTGGTAACAGGCAAGCCGCATTCGGTTGCAAGTTGCAGCTTTTTCTCCACAGGCGTATTATTACTAAAGATTGTAGAAAAGAGACGTACCATATTGTTATCCGATTCTGTATCCTGTAAACAAGCCAGAACAATACAA
>ENA-OUOW01000427-OUOW01000427.1-human-gut-metagenome-genome-assembly--contig:-NODE-427-length-39274-cov-20.906907_pt1 | contig 39274 bp, 33 predicted proteins | sample MGYA00237938_ERZ548769 | MGnify/ENA primary metagenome ERZ548769 (study PRJEB26490, sample SAMN05356870) | human gut metagenome | biome: terrestrial biome; feature: human-associated habitat; material... | reverse complement strand
CAAGGGAGCCTATTAAATCCCTCAGTCCGCTCGTGGACTCGCGTCCAGCTCCCTTTTCAAGGGAGCCTATTAAATCCCTCAGTCTGTTCGCGTTGCTCACAGCCAGCTCCTGACGGGAGAGAGTCCCCTTTGTCACTATGTGACATTTCCCCACACCGTGGGGAATCACCCTATTTGATGGAGCCTGAAAGCGGCTGCAATGTAAATTCGACAGTCGAAAGAGACATTTATGCAAAAAATCCGCGCTTTTTGTCGCAATTTCGAAATTTCGGCAGATTGACGAATAATTAACACATCGATTATTTATTTTGACGGAGTAATCATCAATATATTGTGTAGTTGCTCATTTACACCCCACAGATGTATTCGTCATTTTTTCAATTTCGCGGCTGTTTAGTTTAACAAATTCAAATAATAGTTAAAAAACATCTAAACGTCCGCAATTTTGAGTTCGATTTGTTTGCCGCGTCGTATTTTTGCGTTGACAAGAGTCTTTTTTGTGCTATAATTACAAGTGAACGGTAATTCACTACACGTGGTTATCTATGGTGCGCCGCTTTTGCGCAGCACCGTTTCGTTAATTTTATTAAACGGAGGTCACGATATGGACACAAGATTTGCAATTTCGGAGTACAATGACGCTGTTGCAGTCAACAAAGAGCTTGATGAGCTTATTAAAAAGCCGATTTACACCATCAAGCCGGAGGCTCTTAAAAAATACGAGGATGAGTATTACAACAAAAAGTGCCTCAAATCAAAAGCACAGATTGAGGAAGCTCGCCAGATAATCCCCGGCGGCGTTCAGCATAACCTTGCTTTCAACTATCCCTTCCCGCTTGTTTTCACAAAGGCAGAGGGTGCATATCTCTATGACGTTGACGGCAACAAGTATTTTGACTTCCTTCAGGCAGGCGGCCCGACTGTTCTCGGCTCCAACCCGAAAGCTGTTCGTGAGCAGGTCATCGACCTCCTTAATACTTGCGGTCCCTCAACCGGACTTTTCCACGAGTTTGAGTACAAGCTCGCCAAAAAGATTTCCGACAGCGTTGAAACCGTTGATATGTTCCGTATGATGGGCTCGGGCACCGAGGCTTGCATGGGTGCGGCTCGTATCGCGAGACTTGCTACAAAGCATAAGAACATCATAAAGATGGGCGGCGCTTACCACGGCTGGTCAGATCAGATGGCTTACGGTATCCGCGTAAACGGCACCAAGTTCACACAGGCTCACGGTGTTCCGCTCAACTGCTTCATGTTCATTCAGGAGACTACTCCGAACGATCTTGACGATCTTGAGAAAAAGCTCAGACTCAACCAGTTCCGCGGCGGCACAGCAGCCGTTTATATGGAGCCGGTAGGCCCCGAGAGCGGTACTACCCCCATCACCGTTGAATATGTTAAAGGCGTTGAGCGTCTTTGCCGCAAATACGGCGCACTCCTCGTATTCGATGAGGTTGTTACAGGCTTCCGTATCGGTATGGCAGGTGCTCAAGGTTACTTCGGCGTATCGCCCGACCTTACCATATTCGGTAAAGTTATTGCAGGCGGTTATCCGGGTGCAGGCGGCATCGGCGGTAAGAGAGAGTACATGAAGTATCTCGGTGCAGGCCTTGATTCGAGCGGTAAGAAGATCCACAAGGCTCTTGTCGGCGGCACAATGACCGCTAACCCGCTTTCATGCTGCGCAGGTTACTTCACTCTTGAAGAAATCGAAAGAACCAACGCTTGCCAGAAGGCAGGTCAGATGGGCGACAGAATTTGTGCGGGTCTTAAAGAGCTCGTTAAGAAGCACGGTCTTCCCTTCGTAGTTTGGAACACCGGCTCTATCTGCCACCTTGAGACAGTCGGCACAATGCACTATCAGATTAACTGGAAGAAACCGTGGGAAATCCCGGCAATTCTCGGCGAGACCGGCGTAAGACAGAAGGAAATGGAGCATATGGGCGCAGCTTATATGGCAGAGGGTCTTGTAACTCTCGCAGGCAGCCGTCTTTATACTTCAGCCGCTTATACTCCTAAGATGATCGATCAGGCTCTTGCTTGCTTCGACAGAGTATTTGAAAACGTCGCTGTTAAGGCTGACTGAATTTAATCCCAAGAAAACGGGGCGGACGGGTTTTCCGTCTGTCCCGCTTTGTTATAAATAACGAAGAGGTGAATACAATGGATATAATGGAAGCAAAACAGCTCGTCATTAAAGCCGGTATAGAGGTTGTTGAATACGGCCTTATCGCGAGAACATGGGGCAATATTTCATGCAGAGTAGACGATAAGAAATTCGTTATTACTCCGAGCGGACGTCCCTATGAAACTCTTACTCCCGACGAAATAGTAGTTGTTAATATCGACGATTGCAGCTATGAGGGTGACATTAAGCCGTCCTCGGAAAAGGGCATTCATGCCGAGGCATATCGTCTTCGCCCCGAGGTTAATTTCGTAATTCACACGCATCAGATGCAGGCATCCGTCATAAGTGCGCTCGGTATGGATATAAACGAGGTTGAACCCGCGTCGGCCGAAATAGTCGGCGATAATGTCCCGATTGCGGCATACGGACTTCCCGGAACCGGCAAGCTTCGCAAGGGCGTTGTTGAGGCTATAAAGCGTTCGGACTCCAAGGCCGTAATTATGGCTCACCACGGTGCTCTTTGCATGGGTAAGGATTACGACGAGGCGTTTAAGGTAGCGGCAGAGCTCGAAAAGATCTGCGAAACTACCGTTAAAAACAGATATCATCTCATCACCGGTAAGGTAGCCGAGACCCTCGGCGACGTTGCCGAGTATATCGGCTCGCTCTTTGACTCGAGTGCCAAGGAGGCTCCGGTATTTGAGCCGTGCAACAGCGAACGTGACGGCAGTGTGTTTAATATAAGTGCCGTAGACGGCGACGGCTCGATAGTCAGAATAGATATTAAAACGGGTGAGCTTGTAGCAGGCAATGATTACCCGGCTTCGGCTGAAATGCACAGAGCCATCTATAAAAAGCGCAAGGACGTAAACTTCATTATGCACACCAAAACACCGGCGGAAGTCGCAATGTCTAAGTCGGGCAAAACAATGAAGCCGCTTCTTGACGATTTTGCACAGCTTGTCGGCGCAACCGTTCGCTCGGTAACATTTAATCCCAACAGCACAAAAAAGACCGCTAAGAAGGTCGTAAAGGCTCTCAAGGGCAGAAACGGAGTTCTTCTTAACAACAACGGTGCGCTTTGCGTATCGGGTAGCGAATATGATGCCACAGCGGTTGAAATGGTAATGGATAAGGGCTGTAAGACCGCAGTCGGCGCAAGACTGTTTGAGGCAGGCAAGCCCATAAGCCCCATTGAGACAAGACTTATGAGATTTATATATCTCAAGAAGTACTCAAAGCAGGCTAAAAAGTGATATTTGAATATGGTGTAAAAAAGTGTCGCAAACCTCGTGTTTGCGGCACTTTTGCATTTTGCGGACTTTGTTTATTACGGTTTTGAGCGGCTCGCTTCGTTCTGCGTCGCGGCAAAACCGGAGGCTTGCCGGGCTAAAATAAAATCGCGCGTTAATTCTCAACCGAAGAGCTGTCGCATATACATATAGTGTTGTACCTGCCATAAGGGACACGGTGTTTATAAAGCGGCAGGCATAGTGTAAACAAAGCAGGTGAGAATTATGAAAAAATATTACCCCGAGGGTGCACGCGCAGACATCGAAGCCGTCGAAAAAAGGCTTTCAAGCCCGGCGGAGCTCAAAAACGCCTTTTTGTCGGGAGAATCGCTTGAGGCGCGCGCGGTTCTCTGCGACCGCGGACACAATCTCGACGTGGATTTAAGGTGTATGAAGGGATTTATGCCGCGCAAGGAATGTGCTATGGGGATTGAAGATAACACGGTTCGCGACATAGCCATAATATCGCGCGTTAATAAGCCCGTTGACTTTGTGATAACGGGATTTTCCGAGAATGAAAGGGGCGAGACATTCGCTCTGCTCAGCCGCCGCAAGCTCCAAGAGGAGTGCGCGGCAAATTATACTTCAAGACTCATTCCGGGCGATATAATCGACGCGCGCGTGACGCACCTTGAGCCGTTCGGCGCGTTTTGCGACATAGGCGCAGGCATTTCGGCACTTATGCCGATAGACGGTATCTCGGTATCGCGCATACCTCATCCGTGTGTTCGTTTTTCGGTTAATCAGGATATAAAGGCAGTTGTGAAATCGATAGACGAAAACGGCAGAATCACCTTGTCGCAAAAGGAGCTGCTCGGCACTTGGGAGGAAAATGCTTCAAAATTCGCGCCCGGAGAAACCGTGCCCGGAGTAATACGCTCCGTGGAGGATTACGGTATATTCGTGGAGCTTGCGCCCAATCTTGCAGGGCTTGCCGAATGCGCCTTAGGGCCGCGCGCAGGCGACAGTGCCGCAGTTTACATAAAAAGTATAAATCCCGAAAGGATGAAAATAAAGCTTATTATCGTGGACTATTTTACCGGTGACGGCAAAAGTCCGGCGGCGGATTATTTTATAAGTGACGGTCACATAGATAAATGGACATATTCGCCCGAAACGTCAATTAAAAGGGTCGAGACGGATTTTATGAGCTGATTGTATAAAAAATATTGCAAAAATGATATAATTATGGTAATATCTACTTAATTGTTTAAAGCAGGGGGAGAATAATTATGTCAAAAAACAGGATGAAAAAGTTTGTCAGTATACTTTTGGTACTGACCATGACAGTTCTTTGCTTTGTTCCCGCGGCAGCCGCAGAGCCCAAGGATAAGGTTACGCCTATCCTGATAATAGCCGGCTTCAGCGAATATACGCTGGTGGACGGCGACGGAAATCAGGTTTGGGGGCCGTCGCAGGACGCAATAGTTGAAATGGCGAAAAACGCCATAGCTCCGCTCGGCGCGTTCCTAAAGGGAGATTATGAAACGTTTTGCACGGGAATAGTGGAAATAGCAAACAATCTTTTCGAGCCGGTTTCGTGCAATCCCGACGGCACGGCAAAGCACCCCGACGTCACCGTTATAGACCAATATACCGAGCCGGTATCGCAATACGGACTTGACGAGGTCACAAGGGCAGACGTCTTTGATAAGGATATAGTCGACGCGTGCTGCGACGAAGTCGGTGCCGACAACGTTTACGTTTACGGCCTTACTTGGCATAAATCTATGCAGGAGCTTGCTGCGGACATAAACACGTATGTTCAAAAAATCAAGGCGGATAAGCACGTCGACAAGGTGTCGATTGCCGGCCACAGTATGGGCGGAGCGGTTTTGGCTTCGTATTTGGGACTTTACGGCTGTGACGACGTCTCAAACATAACCATGCTCAATTCCGCATTTACGGGGCTTGATATGGTGGGCTGTCTCTTTAAGGGCGAAATAGCCGTCGGCACAGATGAGCTTATCCCGTTTATAAATCAGAGTATGAATTCCGACACTCTCGGCAAGGTCCTTGACACCTTAAAGCTTTTGCAGCTTGTGGTGCCGAAGCTTGAGGGATTCCTTGAGACCGAGCTTCCCGACGGCAGCGGCAGAACCTATAAGGACCGCATTTATACCGAGTGCCTTGTTTCCGGCTTCGGCTACACGCCGAGTCTTTGGGCGTTTGTACCCGATGAATACTATGATGACGCAAAAGCCGTAATGCGGGCGTATATGGAGAAAAATCAGCAGCAAAGCGGCGTCTCGACTTCTGTGATAGCCGCCAACTGGGCGACCTTTGAGAGAAAAATCGACGAGATACACGATATACAGGCGAATATTTCTTCGATTTTACAGAGAGCCAAGGCAAGCGGCACTTCTGTTTGCATATTCTCAAACTACAATCTTTATATAGCGCCGTTTACGCCTACCGCCGATTACACGAGCGACGGAGTTATAGAGACAAACCGTACAAGCGGCGGTGCCACCTGCGCCCGTCTTAAAACGACTCTCGGCGACGATTACGTTCAGGCGAGGGACGACGGGCACAACCGTCTTTCCGAGGACGGCGTTATCGACGCCTCAACCTGTATGCTCCCCGAAAACACCTGGTTTATAAAGAATTACGGCCATTCGATGTTTGATTACCGCAAAAACGGCTGTGACCTTTATGTGCGGGCGATGACGGCGAAAACGCAGCCGACCGTTGACACTTGGGCGGAGTATCCGCAGTTCCTTGTGTATAATGCGGGAACTCACTACGTGGCTCCGCTTACGGCAAAGCTCGGCGACGTGGACCTTGACGGCAGCATAACGCCCGTTGACTCAAGGCTTGCTTTAAGATACGTAAACGGTATGGAGGAGCTGTCCCCCACGGCTAAATATGTTGCGGACGCAAACCGCAGCGGCGATATTTCGACCTTTGACGCGGAGTACATCTTAAAGATGTATGCGGGTCTTGTATAATTTCATTTCCGAAAGGAGCTGTAATTTTTACGGCTCCTTTTTGATTTGCGCAGTTGTTACTCGCAAAAACCGGCGTAAAACTTGCATATTTTCCCCTAAAATGCTCAAAATTATATTTTGTGCTTAATTTATTTCGCCGAAATACAAAAAATTCGCAAAAACTATGGAAATGCTGTATTTTTTCTGTTATAATATCAAGCGGTTTATAATGCCCATAGCTTTAAAGCGAGGGCAGCCATTAACACTGTAATTTATAATTGGAGGTATTCTCAATGGCAAAAAAGTATTGCTACCTTTTTTCAGAGGGTAATGCTAACATGCGTGAGCTCCTCGGCGGTAAAGGCGCAAACCTTGCCGAAATGACCAACATCGGTCTTCCGGTACCGCAGGGCTTCACTATCACAACAGAAGCTTGTACTCAGTATTATGAGGACGGCCGCGAGATCAATCCCGAGATCATGGCTGAAATAAACGAGTACATCGTAAAGATGGAAGGCATCACCGGTAAAAAGTTCGGCGATAAGAAAAATCCGCTTCTCGTATCGGTTCGTTCCGGTGCGCGCGCTTCAATGCCCGGTATGATGGACACAATCCTCAACCTCGGCCTTAACGAGGAGGTTGTTAACACAATTTCCGAAATGTCAGGCAATCCGAGATGGGCTTGGGACTGTTACAGAAGATTTATTCAGATGTATTCCGACGTTGTTATGGAAGTCGGCAAGAAATATTTTGAGCAGCTTATAGACGCGATGAAAAAGGAAAAGGGCGTAACTCAGGACGTAGAGCTTGACGCCGACGACCTTAAAAAGCTCGCTATGCAGTTCAAAGATGAGTATAAGGCTAAAATAGGCGAGGATTTCCCGAGCGATCCCAAGGATCAGCTCATGGGCGCTATCAAGGCTGTTTTCCGTTCATGGGACAACCCCCGTGCAAACGTTTATCGCCGTGATAACGACATCCCGTATTCATGGGGTACCGCAGTTAACGTACAGTCAATGGCATTCGGCAACATGGGCGATGATTGCGGCACAGGCGTTGCATTCACACGTGACCCGGCTACCGGCGCTAAGGGCCTCTTCGGTGAGTTCCTTACAAACGCTCAGGGCGAGGACGTTGTTGCAGGCGTTCGTACTCCCATGCACATCACAGAGATGGAGCAGAAGTTCCCCGAGGCATTTGCAGAGTTTAAAAATGTTTGCAAGACCCTTGAGGATCATTACAGAGATATGCAGGATATGGAGTTCACCGTTGAGCACGGCAAGCTTTATATGCTTCAGACCAGAAACGGTAAGAGAACAGCTCAGGCAGCTCTTCAGATTGCCTGCGACCTCGTTGACGAGGGTATGAGAACCGAGGAAGAAGCGGTAGCTATGATCGATCCGCGTAACCTTGATACTCTTCTTCACCCGCAGTTTGACGCAGCAGCTCTTAAAGCAGCTACTCCGCTCGGCAAGGGTCTCGGTGCTTCTCCCGGTGCTGCTTGCGGTAAGATAGTATTCACCGCAGAGGATGCAGAGGAGTGGAACGAGAGAGGCGAAAAGGTTGTTCTTGTTCGTCTTGAGACCTCTCCCGAGGACATCACCGGTATGAAGGCTTCTCAGGGTATTCTCACCGTTCGCGGCGGTATGACTTCACACGCTGCCGTTGTTGCACGCGGTATGGGTACTTGCTGCGTATCGGGCTGCACAGCTATCGATATGGACGAAGAAAATAAGAAGTTCACTCTCGCAGGCAAAGAATTCCACGAGGGCGACTACATTTCAATAGACGGTTCTACCGGCAACATCTATGAGGGCATTATCCCGACTGTTGACGCTACCATAGCAGGCACATTCGGCAGAATAATGGGCTGGGCTGATAAGTACAGAACCCTCAAGGTTCGTACCAATGCAGATACTCCGGCTGACGCTAAGAAGGCAAGAGAGCTCGGCGCTGAGGGCATCGGCCTTTGCCGTACAGAGCATATGTTCTTTGAAGAGGACAGAATTGCCGCATTCAGAGAGATGATTTGCTCCGATACTGTTGAAGAGAGAGAAGCTGCTCTTGATAAGATTCTTCCTTATCAGCAGAGCGACTTTGAAAAGCTCTATGAAGCACTTGAGGGCTGCCCGGTAACAATCCGTTTCCTCGATCCGCCTCTTCACGAGTTCGTTCCCACCGAAGAAGCTGACATCAAGAAGCTTGCAGACGCTCAGGGCAAGACCGTTGAGCAGATTAAGGCTATCATCGCTTCTCTTCACGAGTTTAACCCGATGATGGGTCACCGCGGACTTCGTCTTGCAGTAACCTATCCGGAAATCGCAAAGATGCAGACTAAGGCTGTTATCCGCGCCGCTATCAACGTTCAGAAGGCTCATCCGGACTGGACTGTTGCTCCCGAAATTATGATTCCGCTTTCATGCGACGTTAAAGAGCTTAAATATGTTAAGGACATCGTTGTTGAGACTGCAGATGCAGAAATTGCAGCTGCCGGCTCCGATATGAAGTATGAAGTAGGTACCATGATAGAGATTCCGCGTGCGGCTCTTACCGCAGGCGACATCGCTAAGGAAGCTGAGTTCTTCTGCTTCGGTACCAACGACCTTACTCAGATGACTTACGGCTTCAGCCGTGACGATGCAGGTAAGTTCCTCGGTGCTTACTATGACAAGAAGATATTCGAGAGCGATCCGTTTGCTAAGCTTGACCAGGTCGGCGTAGGCCAGCTCATGGAAATGGCTGTTAAGAACGGTAAAGCTACCCGTCCGTCACTTCACTGCGGTATCTGCGGTGAGCACGGCGGCGACCCGTCTTCCGTTGAGTTCTGCCACAAGATCGGCCTCGACTATGTATCTTGCTCACCGTTCCGTGTTCCGATCGCTCGTCTTGCTGCTGCTCAGGCTGCAATCGCAGAGAAGAACAAATAATCAGAGTTTGATTTTGGGCAACCCCAATTTTTAAACCATAACAGGAAAAAGACCTTGCAGAGTAAAATCCGCAGGGTCTTTTTTGCGCATTGTCGGAGCGCCTTAAAGATAAAAAATCAATGTGTGGATTGACGGCTTCGCTTACTTTGATGAGAAAAAGGTCTCCGTCGGCTGAATTTTGTCGCCGAAATGCGCCTTTTGATTGACAATCCGACGTAAACATTTTAAAATATCAAGAAGAGATTTTAAAAGGACGCGAAATATGAAGAAAAAAGTCAGATTGAAAAAGACGGTAAAAAGAAAATTTTTGCTGTTTGTAATTTTGGCCGTTATAATGACGGGGCTTATAGTCGGCGAGCTTACGATAGGGCAAAGAGAGGTAAAGGACCCTGCAGTTGAGAGGCTCGAAGCAAAAATCAGCGAAACAACCACACCGGAAGAACCGCAGGAGGAGACGACCGAAGAAGAGACTACCGCGGAAACGACAGCCCCTGAAACCGTTCCGGAGACGACCGCATCGGCACCGCCCGTTACGGCTTCGGCAGCCGATTTTAACAATCCTCAAACCGTAGACCCGAACTCGGGCAATTGGGAGCTCACACTTGTTAACGCAGGGCATAAGCTGCCCGACGGATATGTGCCGTCGCTTGCAAACGCGATAAGCGGAAGCAGCGTGCAGCTTGATTCGAGAGTTGTTAAAGCGTATCAAGAGATGTACGACGCCGCAAAGAAGGACGGCTGCGTTTTAACTCCGTATGCAGGGTATTGCTCGGTTTCACGTCAAAACGATAATTACAACCGAAAGGTGAGTTATTATAAAAATCAGGGCTTGTCCGATGACGACGCCGCCGCAAAGGCGCGCACGTTTATTTTGCCGGGCGGATATTCCGAGCAAAATCTCGGTCTGTCAATGGATATTGTGAGTGCAAGCTCCGATTTTGCCTCTACAAAGGAGTTTTCGTGGCTTGTAAAAAATGCGCAGGATTACGGCTTTATTTTGCGCTATCCCGAAAATAAAACCGACAAAACGGGTATGAATTATCAGCCGTGGCATTGGCGTTATGTCGGCAAAGAGGCTGCAAAGGCGATGAATAAGAGCGGCCTGTGCCTTGAGGAGTATCTCAAAGCGGCATAAATCAAGACGAAGCTCAAAAAAGGGGAATTATATAATGCTTAACACAAGAGCCGGCGGAGTTTTAATGCATATCACGTCGCTCCCGTCAAAATACGGAATCGGCGTAATGGGCGAAGAGACAAAACGGTTTATACGCCGTATCAAGGATATGGGGTTTTCATATTGGCAGGTGCTGCCGCTTTGTCCTACGGATTTTTACGGCTCACCTTATGCGTCTCCGGCGGCATTTGCGTTGTCACCGCTTCTGATTGACCCGGACACGCTCAAAAATGACGGCTTTGTGTCGGAAGACGACCTTGCAAGAAGCGTATATTACGGCTCGCCTTACACGGCGGACTACGAATTTGCCGCAAAAAGCCGCAGGGAGCTTTTGAAAATCGCGTATCAAAACAAGAAAAACGAAGTATCTGCGGAGACTGAAAAATTCTGCAAGGAGAACCCGTGGTGCGAAGCATATTCGCTGTTTTGCGCCGCAAAGGAAAAATTCGGCGGCAAGCCATGGTATGAGTGGGATGAAAAATTCGCGCGGTACGAAAATGCGCTTAAAAACAGAGACGAGTTGAAAGACGAAGCTGATTTTTATAAATTCGAGCAGTATATTGCCTTTTCTCAATGGCACCGCATAAAGCAGTTTGCCAACGAAAACGGCGTAAAAATACTCGGCGATATGCCGATATACGTCTCAACCGACAGTGCCGATGTTTGGAGCAATACGGAGCTTTTTGAGATAGACGAGCGTAGCTTTGTGCGCCGCAGAGTTTCGGGAGTTCCGCCCGATTACTTCTCAAAGGACGGTCAGCTTTGGGGCAATCCGCTTTATAATTGGGATGTGCTTGAAAAAACGGGCTATGCCTGGTGGCTCAGCCGCATAAAGGACGCTTTTCGACTTTATGATACGGTCAGAATTGACCATTTTCGCGCATTTGCATCGTATTGGGCTGTTCCTGCGGACGAAAAAACGGCGAAAAACGGCGAATGGGTCAAGGGGCCCGGAATGAAATTTTTTGACGCCTTAAAGGAAGAAATGGGAGACGTTCCTATTATTGCAGAGGATCTCGGCGTGTTCGGCGAGGACGTCACACAGCTGCTTGATAAAACTCGGTTCCCCGGTATGCGTGTAATACAGTTCGGCTTTGACCCGTGCGGAAACAGCACACATCTGCCGCATAACTATCCGCTGAATACCGTAGCATATGTCGGCACGCACGACAATACAACGCTGCTTGCGTGGCTTTGGGAGGCAACGCCCGAAGAGCGAGCCTTTGCGCTTGATTACTGCGGATTTACGGGCGATAACTGGGGCGACGGCGGATATTACAGCCCGTCCTGCCGCAAGATTATCGAAACCGTGTGGCGCTCTTCGGCAAAGCTTGCCGTCATTTCTTATCAGGATATGTGCGGCTTCGGCTCGGACGCGCGTATGAATGTTCCCGGCAGAGCGTTCGGCAACTGGCAGTTCAGAACCACCGAGGAAACAATAGACGGTATAGACAAAAATTATTTCAGACACATTAACGACCTTTTCAGACGTACCGGCGGCGAATAAAAACGAAAAGCTCCCCCAAGGGGAGCTTTTTTAATAGATTTTGTTTATAAGGCGCGGCACTCTGATAGGCTCTCTTCAAAGGGAGCCGGACGCGAGTTCGCGAGCGGACTGAGGGTAGACGAAAGAAAAGCGAGACGAGAGTAAAATGTGAAAAAGTAAAAAACGACAAGCATCAAATGATACTTGCCGTTTTTGGAGCAGGTGAGGGGAATCGAACCCCCGTATTCAGCTTGGGAAGCTGATGTTCTGCCATTAAACTACACCTGCTTACGTGCTACGCTGAATATTTTATCATTATTTTTACAATAAATCAATAGTAATATGATACGCGGCACAGCTTAGCGGGGTAGGTCGCGCTGTCGCTTAATATTACAGCTTTTCCACGGAGAGCCTCAGCCTTTTCAAATCATTTTCGTCGGGATGAGACAGAGCACGGTCAAAGTTTTCAATCAGCATATCGAGATTCGGCGCGGGATTCGGCAGGCTTTTCATTTTGATATAGCGCTCCCTGACCGTTTGCGGCATTTTTCCCTGACACATATACTCACCGACTGTGATGTTGCTGCCGCTAATGCTCTTTTTTGTATTTGCGAGGATTTTTTTGAAGTACTCCTCGTCTCCGCCGAAGCCCGCCGTTCCGAAAAGAAAAATCTTTTTATTTTTCAGCTTTTCGAGCAAATCCAAGGTCGCCTTGTCGGCGGTTCCCTTATCCGTCCAAAAGCCTATAAATAAAATGTCGGATTGTGTATCGGCGTTTTCGCACACTCCGAAATAATTGCAGTTTTCCTCCGGCAGCGCGTCACGAATGGCGTCGGCGAGCAGCCTCGTGTTGCCTGTCGGGCTGCTGAAAATAATTGAATAGCTTTTATCTGTCATGATGAACCTCTTTGCTTGTGCGGCATATCACATATGCGGCGAAATTTTGTTATAAATTATTATATAATTACGACGGCAAACAGTCAACAGCCGAAAATGCCGAAAGCTTATACAAAAAGTAAGCTTTTCTGTAATCGGCAATAAAAAGGCTTTCGTTTCAGGTGAAACGAAAGCCTTGATTTTATGTGTTTATGCTTGACGTTACGGCTTTGAGCTGCGCTTCAACAGCCTTTTCAGTCCTTGAGTTCGTCAACATACTCGGTATGCTCACGCAGATACTTTTTGTCCTCGGGCTTAAGGTCAAGGCCTATGGTTCCGCCCGGATTCATAAGGTAATCGGGGTCAAAATAGTTTTTAAGCGTGCGGATTATGCCGTATTCCTTTTCGCCGAGGTAGCCCTCAAGCCACGGGGCAAACATCTTTCCGATACCGTGGTGGTGGCTGATGGCTGCACCGCTCTTCTGTATGGCGTCGAGAATTGTTGCATGATAAGCACGGAACTCCTCTTCGTCCTGCATTTTAGTCATAAAGATGAAGTAGAGGTTGGCGCCCTGCGGATAGCAATGCGACATATGAGTTGTAACGATTGTATTCGGAAGCTTATGGCAAACCTCACGAACCTCACGGTGAACACGAGCCATATTTGACCAGTTGACCGTGCACTCAAGCGTATCAATCATAAAGCCGAAATCCATGAGTGTATCACGAAGATACGGGTCGTTGAAGCGGCCCTTTTCCCAGCCCTTGCATACGTAGCCGGTCATCGGGATTCCGCCGTGCTTAACGGCAATTTTCATTATGTTATGCGCAACGTTTCTTGAGAAGCCCTTTTCGCCGTCTGTAAATCCGAGGAAGAGACAGCGCTCAAAGTCCTTGTAGCCCAATTTATCAAGAAGAGGCTCAAGCGGCGTTTCGTCAACGTTATAAAGATGGAGCATTAATGAAGTCTCCTCCGGGTCGGAAAGACGGAAAACAGAGGAGAAGCCGCACTCACACTGCATCATTTCACGAGCGGCGCGCATAGCTGTCGGCCAGTCCTTGAACATATAAGAAAAGCGTTTTCTGTTTTCGGGCATCCAGCGGAAAAACTTGAGCGTGACCTCGGTAAGAACGCCGAAGGTGCCCTCGCCGCCCATCATGACCTGATTGAGATTCGGTCCCGTTGCCTCTCTCGGATAGTGACTTGTCTCGATTTTACCTATCGGTGTGGCGTATTTCTGAGAAACAACTATATCGGCTATGGTGCCGTAATAGGTGCTGTTCTGACCGGCACCGCGTGTGACGGTCCAACCGCCGACGGAGGAATATTCAAACGACTGCGGGAAGTGACCGCAGGTGTACGGACGCTTTGCGCCGAAAAGGCTCTGAGCGTTTTGAAGCGTTTGCTCGAGCTTTGGTCCGGACATACCTGCCTGAACGGTAATGGTCTGGTCGGTCTCATTGAATTTAATGACCTTGTTGAAGTTGCGGCGCATATCAAGAGAAACGCCGCCGTTAATGGGCTCAACGCCTCTTGTAACCGACGAGCCGCCGCCGTAAACATAGAGCGGTATTTTATTCTTTGTGACGTAGGCTACGATTTTCTCAATCTGCTCGCTTGTCTCCGGGAAAACAACGAGGTCGGGAAGAGAGTCAAAACGACGGTGACGCATTCTGAGAAGATCGTACATTGTCTGTCCGTAGGAAACGGCGAGACGGTCGTAGTCGCTCTGTGAGACGTTCTTTTCGCCGACTATTGCGGCAATGGCCTTTACGTGCTTTTTGTCAATCTTCGGAGCGTGCTCTTCGCCGAGATTTACGGGGTCAAGACCCAAATCGTCATTATACTGCATAAACTCCTCGTCCTTGAGATTGCAGCGTTTTTTAACATATTTGTAAAGGCTCTCCTTCGGATATTTGAAGAAGTCGGGGTCGCCCCAGCGGAAAATTGAACGATAGCTGTTCTCAGGTGCTCTCTGAAGCATCCATTTAGGCTCAAAGCCCTTATACGGTTTTGTACTCATTATCAGTGTCCTCCTGTTTGAAAATGATGTAGGTATTTTTCTATTGGCTTTAATCTTGAGGCAAGGTGAGAATACGCCTTGCCGTAAATTTTCATATAGGTTCGGTGGTTTTCCTCGTTCGGAATAAATACGTCTTTTTTATGTACCATATGCTCTATGGCGTCCTCATAGCTACCGTAAACGCCCTGTGAAATAAACGCGACCATGGCACAGCCGACTGCGCTCGCCTCGTGAGTCTGAATGCGGTGTACGGGCAAGCCAAACACATCTGCGGCAATTTGACATACGACCGGGCTGCTGGAGCCGCCTCCGCCGGCATAAAGCTCATCTACCGTGACGCTTGAGCGTTTTTGCATTTTAACGAGCCCGTGGTACAGCTCTAAGCAGATGCCCTCTATTATGGCACGATACAAATGATAACGCGTATGGAAATCCGAAAAGCCTATAATTGCGCCGCTCGCGTTCGGGTTCGTGATGCCCGGAGTCCAAAACGGCTGTAAAATAAGTCCGCCGGAGCCGGCCTCAATATCCTTGATTTTATCGTCAAGATAACGCTCTATGCAAACGCCCTCCTCGGCGGCGTCAACCTTATCCTTCGCGGCAAACTGCTCTATAAACCACGAAATCATCCAAAATCCGCGATAGACCTCGAATTCGGGATTGAACATATCGTTCGGAACAGCCGGATAAGCCGGCATATAAGGCTGCGGTTCAAAATATTTTTTAACCGCCATCTGTAAGGTTGAGGTCGTGCCGAAGGAAATTGCTGCCCGGTTTGATTTTACAACGGACATACCGATGGTTTCACAGCCCTTGTCGGAGCCGGTTGCTATAAGCGGAAGTCCCATTGGGATGCCCGTTTTTTCGGACGCATCTTTTGTGATTTTACCTATAACCTCGCCCGACGGAACAAGCTCACAGAGCTTTTCGGACGGAACATTGCACACGCAGCGCGTGAGAGCACCGGGTTTCATCCAACGGCGGTTTTTGTAATCAAACGGTACGTGACCTATCATATTTGCCACGGAATCCTTAAGCTCGCCCGTCAAAAGATAGTTGAGATATGACGGCAGCATAACGTATTTGTCTGTTTTGGCCCATATTTCGGGCTCGTTTTGCATAATCCAGTTGCCGGTAGAGGCTCGGTAAATCATATCTACCGATTCTCCCATTCCCACAAGCGAAAACAATGCGCGTTTTGCTGCCGGAATCTGTCCGTCCTCGTCGGCCTCACGCTCGTCGAGCCATAATATTATGTCGCGAAGCGGACGTTTGTCTTTGTCGAGGCAAAGCACCGTGTCACGTATGCAGGTAAGGCATACGGCTGTTATGCGGTCAAGCTTATCGGCATTTCTCTCGATAACCTTTTTTGACATTTCGGCTATAATGTTAAAATAAAAATCCGGGGTCTGTTCTGCCCATCCGGGCTGTTTTGATAAATAAGGAACCTTGTATTTTTGCTGCTCCTTATCCTCAAAGTCTCCACTCTTATTGACAAGCAAGCATCTTGCACTCTGCGTGCCGACGTCAAAGGTCAGCACAAGTGACTGTTCCATTAAAGATTTTCCCCTCTTTCTTTTTTAAGGTTGCTTCTTCTCGTCCTTCAGGATATTGCTTGTTGCAATCAAATCCACGCCGAGATTGAGAATATTCGGTACAACGACTTCCTCTCGTCCGAGTCGTTTTGAAACGGTGATACGGTTTACCTCGTGCATCAGGTCGAAAATTCTGTTTTTGGGAATCGGCCCCGATACGCGAACGGGCAGAACCGGTACCGAAGGGAAGGCGGTGCGCACCGTTGTGCAAACGGTACGACGCGGGTCGGTCATTTCGCTTACGGCGAATTCTTTGCCCCTTTTGCAGGTGTTGCCGGTCACAACAAGCTCGTCGCCGTCTGATGTAATCGTCATTCTGCACGAACGGGGACAAACGATGCAAACCAATTCTTTTGTCATTTTACACCGTCTCCTTTACCGAGTCTTTCCAGCCGAAGCTCCACTCGGCTGTTTTCGTTTAATTCGCATGCGCCAAAATCAATCGTGAGATTTTCCATTTCGGGCGGACGCATAAATGCGTAACGCTTTTTAAGTATTTCCTTACCGTCCGCGTAAATATGAAGCACACAGTTGTTTTCCTCCTCGCGGACGCGGAAATACAGGTCTGTTTTACTGTTATCCTCGTTGAGATTGAGCCTTTGCGGCACTGCGTACAATAAGCCGTCACCCGGAATTATCTCAATAAGCCGTCTTTCTCTGCCCGAATAAGCAGCGGCTGATTTTCCCGCCTGCTCGGCGTTCTGCGAAACAAAGTCAACCAAATCGTTGACGTGCAAAGCGTTGCCGCAGCTGAATACGCCGTCGATGCTCGTCATACACTGGCCGTCGCATACGGGACCCTTTGTGCGTGGGTCAAGCTTTACTCCGACGGACTCGGCAAGCTCGTTTTCGGGAATCAATCCGACCGAGAGAATCAGCGTGTCACATTCAACGCGGCTCTGTGTGCCGGGTATCGGAGCCATATTTTCGTCAACCTTTGAAATCTCAACTGCTTCGAGCCTGTCAACTCCGAACACGCGAGTGACGGTGTGCGACAGGTGCAACGGAATGTCATAATCGTGCAGGCATTGATGCAGGTTTCTCGTAAGTCCCGACGGCGTAGGCTTTGCCTCATAAACGCCGAGAACCTTTGCGCCCTCAAGCGTAAGCCGGCGCGCCATGATAAGTCCTATATCTCCCGAGCCGAGAATTACGCATTTTTTGGCGGGCATAAGCCCGAGCAGATTTGTAAAATGCTGTGCGGTTCCGGCCGTGAAAACGCCTGCAGGACGCGTACCGTGAATAAATACCTGCTTGGCGGTACGCTCGCGGCAGCCCGTAGCCAGCACAAGCGCTTTTGCAGTAAATATCGAAACGCCGCTTCTGCCGACGGTATGCACCGTAAAGCCTCCGTCGCCGTTTTTGTCTATTTTCGTGACAAACGTCAGGGTGCTGTATTCGATATTGCGTTTGTACAGCTCATCCTCAAACCGCTCGGCGTATTCCGGACCGGAGAGCTGCTCGCCGAAGTGATGAAGACCGAAACCGTCGTGAATGCACTGCTTGAGTATTCCTCCGAGCCTTGCCTCTCTTTCAAGAAGGAGAACCTTGGCACCGTTATCGTGAGCGCTTATCGCCGCCGCAAGTCCGGCAGGGCCGCCGCCGACAACGAGTACGTCATAGTTACCTGTCGTCATCACTCTTCGCCTCCTTCGTTTACCTTTGTTTCGCCGTATGTTATCACCGCTTCCGCCGAGGATTTTTTAACCTCATACAGCGGAACGCCGAGGAATTCGGCAATTATTTTGGTGACAAGCGGCGAGCAGAAGCCGCCCTGACAACGTCCCATTCCCGGTCTTATGCGCTTTTTGATACCGTCAACCGTCGGAACGCATATCGGGGATTTCAAAGCGTCGAGAATTTCGCCTTTACTGATTTGCTCGCAGCGGCAAATAATCTCGCCGTAGTCGGGATTTTCGGCTATCATTTTTTCTCTTGTATCGTCGTCCATTTCGCGAAGCACGGGAACGCCCTTGCGAATAGGATTATAATTGTTGTTTTTTTCAACCGTCTCGGTTTTGCCGAGCATATCGACCGCAAGCTCCGCCATATCGACGGCAACCGCGGGAGCGGTTGTAAGTCCGGGGGATTGAATACCGGCTACGTGAATCAAATTCCTTGTTCTTCTGCCGGGTTCAAGTATAAAATCCTCCTCAAAGGTAGGAGCGCGAACGCCCGTAAAATAAGTGATTATATCACGTTTTGACAGCGCCGGCATTGTTTGAGTCTGCTTGTCGAAGACGGTTTTAATGCTCTCGGCACGTGTTTCCGTGTTTTCCTTTTCAACCGTTTCTACGGCGTCGGGTCCGACGAGAAGATTATCGTGGACGGTGTGCAATATGCCGCCGCCCTTTGAATGGGTTTTACCGTGAACGCTTATGTCCTTTACGGAGGCTACCGAGTGCATATATGCGCCTGCTTTTTGGTCAAGAATCGAGTTGGTTCCTCGACGCGGATGAATCGAGAAAAATCTGTCATCCGCCATGGCGGCAATATCCTCGGCAAAAACGCCTGCGGCGTTGATAACGATTTTAGGATGAATAACGCCTCTGTTGGTGGTAACGCTTATGATGTTATGCTCCGACACCTCCATGGAAAGCACGGCGGTGTTAAGGCTTACCTGCGCGCCGTTTTGAACGGCGTTTTCGGCATAGGCTATGGTGAGTCCGTAAGGGCAAACACAGCCTGCGCTCGGATTATACATTGCGAATTTTGTTTCCGGTGTGAGGTTCGGCTCGCGGCGCATAAGCTCCTTGCCCGAGATTATCTCGGTGTCCTCTATGCCGTCGTGATGCTTCCGCCAAAAAGCATACAGACCGATAAGCGGCTTCAGCGCGGCGTTGCGGAAAAGCACATATTGACCTACCTGCTTAAACGGAACGTCAAGCTCGCGGCAAACGTCTGCATACATATGGTTTGCGCGGCGAATGTACTTGTGCTTGAGTGAGCCTTTGCCGAGGTCGATTCCGGGGTGCACCTCGCCGTCGTTGCGTCCTGACGCCTGAAGTGCAAGGTCTGCCTCCTTGTCTACAAGTAAAACGTCAAGCTTCCACTTGGTCAGCTCTCTTGCTATCGAAGCACCTGAAATGCCGCCGCCGATAACAAGCACGTCGGGTGTTCTGCCCTCGAGGAAATCATCCTTGAGAGACGGCAGACGCGTCGGAGCGGGCTGCTCGCCCGTGTAAACAATATCGTTGACAATATGCGTTGTGCTGAATTTTTTTGCCGCCGCTTGGCAAGCCGCGACGATTTCGCCCCAATCGGAGCTTTTGCCTCGAACAAAAATCGAGCCGTTCTCCTTTGAAGCACTGAATTTTCCGCCGAAAGTCTTTTTCAATTTTTTGTTAATTGATGATATGTTCATAACTTCAAGCCTCTTTTAATCAGCCTTGCAGTCGGTCACGCGCCCGACTGTGTATAAAAAATATGTCGGTTAACTGACCGACTCATAAGCCAAGTATAATTCCGCAAAAAGCGTTTGTCAATACTTTTAACTAAAAAAATCACTCTTATGTATTTTTTTTGTGAATATTGTTTTGTAGACATTGCCGATTGTTCGTGTTATACTTTAAGAAATTTTGCAGGAGGGTATTATGGCAGCTCAAAGACCCGAAAATATAAACGAAATCATACTTGATACTGCTGAGGAGCTTTTAAAGGTAAATTCCTTTTCGGAGGTGACTCTCGCGAAAATAGCCGAAAAGGCGAATATTTCGAAGGGCACGCTGTATTACTATTATAAAAGCAAAAACGAAATACTTTTTGCCGTTACCGACCGCTACCTTTCGCGCCAATGGGACGAGCTGATACAATGGACGGAAAACAAGGAAAAGGATACCTCGCCGCACCGTCTTGTAAACTATGTAATCGAGAGAAATATAGCCTATGCCGGGCTCAGGCTTCACCTCTTTGACGCGGCATTGCTCGGCGACGAGGAAATCAGAGCTAAGCTGATTCATCGCTATGATGAATTCCAAAAGCTCATTTCGGCAAAAATCGCCGAGAGAACAGACGTTGTTTCTGCCGACTATTTCACTTGGCTTATTTTGATGGTTTCCGATGGTATTATTATTCAAAACAGCCTTAAAAACGAGTCCTTTGATACTCGGAAATTTCTTGAGAACAGCACCGAATACATTAAAAAAATCGAGAATATGCATAAGCCGCAATAAACGAAAGCCTCCGTCTTAATAACGGAGGCTTTTTACTGCCGTAAAAGCAGAAAAGGGAAACGAAAAAAATTATACTTTGTGTTTTTTCTTTTTGCGCAGGCCCGCTGTGACGCCTGTTACGCCGCCGCTGACAAGCAGCAGGGAAATCCATAAAGCGAGGTCGCTTGCGTTGCCGGTTCGGGGAGACTTCGGATTGCCCGGCAGCTTAGCCGTTACCGTGTCGGCCTTTTTAATTTCGTTTATACCGTCTTTGTCGCTGTAATACTTATCACAGCCGCCGCAGTACCAATACTCGATATTGCCCTCGGCGGCCTTCGTTGCCGCCTTTGCATCGATGTGCTTTAAGTCGGTGTGATTGTTTGAATCAGTCTTTCCGTAAGCCTTGCCGCAGTATTCGCATACCGCTTTTTCGGTGCAGGTTGCCTTGCCGCCCGAGCAAGCCATTGTTTCAACACCCTTGCAGCCGTCCACGGTGCATTCACGGCTATGCGTGCCGTCGCCGTTTGATGTCCATTCACCGAAGGTGTGCCCGCCATGGACCGTTACGGTCATCTCGGCGGTGTTGCCAGCCTTATCGGTGACAATGATTTTCTGTTCGCCGTCCGCAGGAGAGAGAGTAAAGCCGCCGTTTTCATCAAGCGTGACCTTTGTGCCGTTTACGGTAACCGTATCTATATACTTCTCGTCAATTGTAACTGTCTGTGCCTCGCAGTAGGTCTTGCCGTTTTCAATGCCGCCGATTACAGGCCGGATATTATCGAGCGTTATGCGGTCGGAGCGAAGATATGTTATATTAAGGCTCTCGTCAACAAGCATTGCATAAACAATATATTCTCCGTTAGGCTCTATTAAAAACGGCTCATCATACGCATTGTATACAAGAGAGCCGAGTTCCGTCTCAGAGAGGTCCCGATTTGTCACCAGATAAGAGACAAACACGGTTCCGCTGTTATCGGAAGCGTTTATCGTTACCTCTTGTGTGTCCTTAAAGAACAGACCGAAGGTCAGCTTGTTTAAGAATTCGCGCCATTTATTTGTGCCTATGATAATTTCGCCCGTGGGTTTTTCAATGTCTTTCCATCTCGCTTTGAGCGTTATATTCTCGGCAGGCATGGTCGTGGGAATTTCCATATCCCAACCGATAAAGGTGTATCCCTCTCTTGTCGGGTCGGCAGGTGCGGTAATTGCCGTGCCGTAGTCCTGCGTTATGGTAATATCCGCTTTGCCGTTTTCGGGTTTGACTGTGATGGTATATTGATTGATCTCCCACTTCGCCCAATATTCCTTATTGCCCGTTTCTGTACCGCCGATTGCCGTCACAGGAGAGCCGGTCAAGCCTTCGTTATCATACCAGCCCTTGAAGGTGTACCCGGTGCGCGTCACATCTGTCGGGAGTGTTGCGCCCACGCCGTAGGTATAGCCTGTGACATCCTTCCCGTCTGCGATCGTGCCGCCGTTCGTATTCAAGGTTACGGCGTAGGTCGGGGCTGTCCACTGCACAGTCAGTTTCGTCACCTCAGCCGGAACAATGGCACCGGGCGCGTAGAGCTTGCCGTCGCTGCCAAGCCACATAAAGAAACTCCATGTATTTTCGTCCGGGCGGGTCATGCCGCCGGACATGGGAGCGGTAAATGTGCTGCCGTTTTTCACGATGATCTGAATATCCTCGGAGCTGCCGCCCAGCTTGCCGCCGCCAAGGTCAAGGGTAACGACCTTCAGTCCGCCAGAACCCAGTGTGTCAGAGTTCAGGACTTCAAGGACAGGGCGGAAACCGACGATCGGGTCGGAGTACGCAGCATTGATGCTGATCCAGTAGCGGGCCGAATTGCACCCGCGAATCACACGGTACGACGCATCAGCATGGTTGTCCTGTCCAAAGGAATACTTACCTGACCAGTTTTTGATATACCCAGATGTATTATCCTTCCAGTCTTGATTTGCCTTATCTAAAATCGCATCCCATTCGTTGCTTTTCGGGATGCCTCGCGTACTACTATCGTCTTTGCCATTATTATTATTAGCCTGACTCCCTGCCGACGGCGCCCGCATGGTGTAGTTCACGCCGTAGCTGGTATAGGGTGTGCCGAAAATCATTTGTTTTTCGTTCAACTGATTCCAGTCTACCTTAAAGGTCACATTGTAGTCCGCAATAAACAGGCTGTGGTCATATTTGTTCTGCTCTGCATACTCCTCGGTGGTTGCCATTGCTGATGTGAGCTTGTAGGCGTTCACCGTTCCTGCGTATGTAAAGGGAACATAGTGCAGGGTGCTGTCCGGCAGGCTGCCGTTTGCCGTTCCGGGAATATTCATCGCCGAAAGGTCAAAATAATATCTGCCGCCGGGGGTGAGGGAAAACTGCTCGTCAGGCGAATCATTAGCCAATAGCATTGGCGCAGCCAGCGCCCCCAATGCAGCGGCAGCTTCCGCATACCGGGTCATATCCAGCTCATCGATTTCCTCGTCGGAGAGCTTCTCCTTCGCCTCGTCGATGGCGTCAAGCTGCGCCTTGACTTCTTCGGCGTTATCTTCAGTGATTTCTTCTGCGTTCGGTAAACCGTCGATCATGGCCTGTACCTGATCTGCGGCACTCAGCTCTGTGGGACCATTCGGATCATCGGCTCTCTCGGTGCTGCCGTTTTCGCCGATTCGGTCCTCAACAGGGATGTATTGACCGCAGTTCTGCGGTATGGCATTCTCCGCTCCACAGACAGGGCATTCCTTGTTCATGTTGTCCGTCGTGCAGGCCGTTTCACAGCTGCATGGGGAAACATCTTCTCCTCTTTTCTCGTCATCTGCGAATGCTGTTGTGGGGATCAGGGTCAAGCACAGAGCAAATGCGGCAAGTAAGCTAAAGAATCTTTTATTCATCGTGATCCCTCCATGATGAAAGTCATTTGGTTCCTCCTTTGGAGGAACCAAGGGGATATCCCCTTGCCTAAATTTATTTTTCCGTCAGGGCTTCAAAGCCCTTTTCCGCCTGTTGGACGGTCTTTTGGATGATGCTTGCTGCCATCGCGTGCAAATCCAACTGCAAAACGGCTGCTGTGATCGCCGCCCGCTTCTCCTTCGGTACGTCATAGAGCTTCAATGAGCAGTCCAGAAAGCGGGAAACCTTGGCGTCCATCGTGAAATACACGTCACAGGGAACCGACATGAAGCCCCGCATGATACTGCCCGACGCGATCTCCATCTCGTAGAAGTCCTTGGGCTGCGCCTCCGGCAGATAAGGTCCGAAAATAACTTGCAGCCGTTTCGTTGTGCTTTTGTAAAGATACGCCGCGATGGAGGGCAGGGAGTATGCCACCACATACAGCTCACGCAGCGGCTCGGTCAGCTCGGCGATGTGGAGCTGGAGGGCCGTTTCCACGGCGTACAGGAGTACCGGATCTTGTTCCCCGCTATGCTGTCCCGCCAGAGCGAATTGCCCGCTGAACATTCGCTTTACCAGCTCCAGAAGCAGCGCCTCCTTACTGGGAAAAACATGGAAGAACGAGCTCTGTCCGATGCCCGCCGCCTTTGCGATCTCGCCGGTGGTGGTTCTGGTGTAGCCCTTTTCCAGGAACAGCGCCACCGCTGCCCGCAATACCTTCTGCTGCGTCACCAGACCGTTTAACAGTTTTCCTCTTGGCAAAATAATCAGCTCCTAACACCATGCTTGCGATTGCACTTTTATAATAACATACCCAAGTTTATGGTGCAAGCAAAAGCTCATTGTGATTGCGTTTTCAGAATAATGTGCAAAGCTCGTTGGCATTATATGGTAAGAATAGCAATGAGGTTTGCGTTTGAGGAGGGTGGATGCAATACGTGTGCGTTGATTTTTGCCCAGAAAGCAGAATTAGGTATTCTGGCACGAGTAAAGCTCCAATGGTATTCTGACTCTGTACTTATTAGATTTCATCTCCGTTATGGAGCTTCATAAGCTGTGAGCCAACACATTCTGGCATTTCTGGGCGGACAATTTGTCTCGCCGCTCTCTTTGCGCTTTGATTTGATTTTCAGATCAGAGCGCTCTTTTTTTGCCCAAATGCCGCTTTGGCGGGTTTGAGAAATAACAATTTGAAAGGTGGAACAAGCAAATGACAGAAAGCAAAGTATTCACGGACAACTTCAGTCGTAGCTTTACGGAGTCTGGGGATTTTTTTCAATTCCTGAGCGACCGGAAAGCCCGCAGCAAATGGATGACCGCCCCATCCAGAGAACTTCAGTTCGAACCGGTGGAACGAGGCTCCACGCTCGGGAATCTGTACATGCAGATCTATGACCACAATGGCGCCGCAGAGATTCTTGAAGACACAATGGAGAATACCAGCCTCCTGCTGAAGGTAGATGGTAAGGACTACCCGGTCCGTTCCTGTGCTCTCAAGACCGTTCTGGAGCGTGCCCGCATCTCCGGTCATGCCCTCAACAAAGTCTCCAAAAGCGTATTCGCTGAGATTCTCAACTACTGCATGGGCGTTGCCTCCGGCGACAGCCTGATCAAAGTCGCAGATGAGAAGGTATCGGCCGTACACGGTGGAGATCCCAAGGACTACACGGTCATGGAGATGCTGCCCCTGTTCAAAGCGACCAATGACTTCCTTGATCGAGAATATCCCGGCAATCGGTTCATGACCGCCCACTTCGATCACTCTATCGCAACCGCTATCTGGTGCCTGGATGGCCAGGCAGACAAACTCCTTGATACATATCATAGGGAGATTGCTGCCAAAGGCTTGCAAACCGAGAAAATGGTTCCTGCGCTGCGCTTTTCCACCTCCGATGTGGGTATGAGCGGCGCAAATCTCTATCCGATTTTTCTGGTTGGTGCCGAGAGTCGTATTGTTCCATTGGGGTACTCGATTCGCACCGAACACAAGAATGGTGTGGATATGCAGTATTTTGAGGAACAGCTCAGATTGGTCTATGCGCAATTTGAAAAGGCGCTGGACAAGCAAGTGCAGCTCATGAACATCGAGATCCGCTATCCCGTCACTACACTCATGCGTGTCCTGAAAAGAATCAAGGCCCCGAAGAAAGCCTCCTATGAAGCTATGGACTATTTCGTAGCAATTCATGGAGACAGTCCTTGCACGGCCTATGAACTCTTCATGCAGATGAGCGATGTGATCTTCTCTGCGCAGTGTGACGGTGCCTCTGGGCTGAGGATTGCTCAGTTGGAGGAGATTGTATCTCGTGCCTTGAATGTGAATTGGCATGAGTATGATCATCCCGGTGACTTTAAGTGGTAAGAGGTGGTGATCTCACATGAAGAATATAACCTTCGAAGGCATCAGCACCTTACAACGTCTACACCTTTGCTGGCAGATCAGAAAGCAGATTGGAAAGATACATCAACCTATCAAAGTTGAATTCCATCAGCCGATTTGCCGCAAGCAGTATTCTTCCCTCTGGTACGGCGGCCTGGTGGTATCTATCAAGGTGCGCGGGTGTGTTTTTGCCATTCACGCCTGCGGAGATATCTACGCCACACTTTACGATAAGAGTGATGGTACAGAATTACTCTATGTCAAAGATAAGAGTAACTCTGGACGTTTTGGCGTTGATGTTTTGCCATATCTGAAGACGGACCATGCCTTATATGCTGCCATGGGTGATACGCATAAACGGTATCGACTCGATATGGAACACAACAACTGGTGGGAGTGCTTTGTCTATACGCCAGAGGGCGAATTCCATGACATGATGTGGGCATTAGATAGTGACCACATCTTCGAGGGAGTTGAGGTAGTACTCTCCGCTATGGATTCAGTCATAAAAGATATCACCGAAAACAAGGAGCGGATTGAATATGGAAAAGACTCGGCATTTTATTGTTGATACGCCAGTAGGACAACTCGCGATTTACGCTAAGCACGATAAGACTGACTGCGCAGCAGACTATCCAGGCGTTTTCATCGACTATGTACGCAAGGATGGCGCTACAGCGATCCTGGCTTGCATAGAATACGATCCAAACAAGGAAGCACTTCAGACTGTTGTCTACGGCAACTGTGCATCTGACGAGCCGACTGAGATCGTCGAGCACTACAATACTGATTTTGAAGAGTAAGGAGGATAGATTATGCCTAATTGGGCGTTTGGGTATGTAAATGTCACCGGTACACGGGATGGCATTAAGTCGTTCATTGAACGGTTTGTCAGCGAAGACGATCCTTCAACCATTCCAGGCAAGCGTTTCTTTGCACGGAGCTTCATCCAGTCGAAAAGACAGGCATTCATTGATGAGGCTATGAAAGAATTCTCCGAGCCTGCCGTCGATGCCAAAGCAAGTTACTCGTTTGTCGCGTCGTTCGCATGGTCAGCATACAGTTGCTTGATCGGTGGATATCCTCAGAATTCTCCTAGTGAGTGCCTGACTCTCTCAGAGGCCTGCGCAGAAGATGGCGTTTCTGTCATGATCCAGACCTCAGAGCCGGGAATATGTTTTGAGGAACACATTACCTGCGATGACACAGGGACGGTAGAGCACACCGAAAAAGATCTACTTGCTTATAAGTGTCGGCACTGCGGGGAGATAATAAGCTTTGCCTCGTTCGAGGATCCTGATGATCAGGAATGCCCAGAATGCGGCAATTGTGGGTTTGATCGCTGCGAGGAGGTGTAGGCTATGGGCCTGAACCTGAACTACACGCCAAACAGATTGGTGGACATCACAACTCTAACAGAGGATCAATGGCTCAGTTGGAGGCGAAAAGGAATTGGCGGCAGCGATGTAGCTGTCGCCCTTAATTCCTCCCCATATCGCACGGCACGAGACCTTTATTATGACAAAATCGGGATCGTCATGTCAGATGATGGGCCGGACAGAAGCATCACATTCCAGATTGGGCATTTGCTCGAAGATGTGGTAGCTCAAATCTTCGCAAAGAAGACTGGACTATCTGTGTATGAAGACCACTGGATGTACCAACACCCGTTTTTCCCTTTCCTGATTGCCGATGTGGATCGTTTTGTAACCCTGCCGGATGGACGTAAGGCCATCTTAGAGTGCAAAACGGCGCACTATGACATGCAATTCAAGTGGGCGAACGGCGCAGTCCCTCGCCACTATGAATTGCAGGTTCGGCACTACATGTCGGTGATGAACATCGATGTTGCCTTCATTGCCTGCCTGTTCTCAAATAATGAGAACGACTTCGTATGGCAAAAGATTGAGCGTGACCTCGAGGAAGAAGAGAACACGATCATGGAGTTGGCGGCATTCTGGAATAATCACGTCATGGCTCGTGTGGAGCCGCCTCTGGTCGAAAAGCCAGATGCGGTTCTGGAGTCGCTCCGTCGCTATTTCGGCCCTGCTGACAAGTCCGAACCGACCGTGGATCTTGACCGCAAGTTTGTGGTGAACCTCAAGGAAATCCTGGCACTCAAAGAGGAAAAGAGAGCTTTAGATGCTCAGGTAAAAGCACTTGAGACTCGCATCAAATCCCTCTATGCTCCCATCGTCGAAGAGATGGGTACCGCATGCAAAGGAACCTGTGAACAGGGCGGCGAGTGTTTCAAAGTATCCTACAATCCTCTGTATCGGGAAGGAATATCAAAGGACCGTTTATCCGCTCTGCGAGCTCAGTATCCTGATATCTATGATGAGTTTGTGGATCAGACGGAATCAAGAATCTTTAAGGTGGTCAAATCGGCCATCGCATAAGGAGTGATCAAATGCTATGTCGATATGAAAGAACCATCTTTAAGTCCGATAAGGGCTTCTGCATTTTTGCATACAGTACTTCTGATGAGTTTGTTCCAAAGGAAGCCCGTAATCGGTCTTACTACCATGATGACAAGATTCATTTCACGGCCATCGGCTATCATCTGATTGCTACGGATGCCGTGGAAGTGGAACTGGATGGCACATGGGAGAATTCCAAACACGGTCTACAGCTGTCGGTTTCAATGTGTAAGGAAGTCGTGCCGAGAGATCAAGCCGGCATCCTTGCTTACCTGAGCAGCGGTATCATCAAAGGAATTGGCCCTGAGACCGCAAAGGCCATTGTTGCTCGCTTTGGCGATAAGACGATGGAGGTTTTGGAGAAAGAGCCGGACAAGCTGCTTAGCGTCAAGGGGATTGCCCAGAAAAAACTCAAGGCTATCATCAAATCCTACGGGGAAACGAAAGCCTTGAGTGATCTCATGATATACTTGGCGCCTTTCGGTGTTTCGATGAAAAAGGTTGCGATGATCCGAGAAGAGTTCGGAGATAACAGCCTGAGAATCGTGAAGACGGATCCATTCCAACTCTGTAAGATCAAAGGCTTTGGCTTCATGACAGTCGATTCCATTGCCCGTAAAACAAAAGTCAGCTTGAAGCACCCTTTGCGATACTCCGGCGCGATCAACTATGTACTGGATGAGGCACGCATATCTGGGCATCTTTTCCTATCCGTTGATGAGACGGTTGGCCAGTGCTATGAGCTTCTCAATATGGGCTGCGATGATGAAGTGGTTTCCGAAGAGGAAATCCGCCAAGCGATCTCAAATGAACGTGTGGAATCCCGTATCTATGTTGAGGGAAGCCGTGTATACCTGAGTTACGAGCGCATGTGCGAAGTTAAATCAGCGAAGCGCATTGTGTCCATGATACTTCAGGAAGGCTTTACGAAGATTGACGATCTGGACAGCAAAATCGACAATGCGGAGAGAACCTTGCATCAAAGACTGGCTCCTTCGCAACGCAATGCTGTGAAGCTGTGCCTCTCGCATCCAATCTCCATCATGACTGGAGGCCCCGGCAGCGGAAAGACCACAACACTACGATTCATACTGGATATCTATAAAGCTGCGTTCCCCGCGAATGAAGTCCTACTGGCTGCACCTACTGGCCGTGCCAGTCGGCGCATGGCAGAACAGACAGGAATGCACGCATCTACACTTCACTCGGCGCTTGGCCTTGTGACGGATGAAGACAGTCCGCTGAACGACAAAGAGTTACTATCAGCAGACTTGGTAGTTGTTGATGAGTTTTCCATGGTGGACATGCGCCTTGCGTATATCCTCCTTGATCGTATCAAGTCGGGCGCTCAGCTGATTATTGTCGGTGATGCTGACCAGCTCCCATCTGTTGGCGCGGGTAATGTGCTGCGAGAGATGATTCGAAGTGACAAGGTTCCTACGGCAGTCTTAGAGACTGTTTTCCGCCAGGCATCTAATAGCCGTATCATCACCAACGCCTATGCGATCAACCACAACGACACACATCTTCAGTTCGGGGATGACTTTCAGTTTTTGGAAGTTCAGAACTCGGAAGAGGCTGCGCAGTTGGTCATCAAGAACTATCTGCAGGAAGTCTCTTTGCATGGTATTGAGGACGTGCAGATTCTCTCACCTCTCCGTAAGCGAGGTGCGGTTGCGGCAAATGCGTTGAATGAGACCATTCGAGACCTTGTCAACCCGCCAAACAACCTGAAGAAAGAGGTTAAGTGTGGCAGTCGAGTATTTCGAGTTGGTGACCGCATTATGCAGACGGCAAATCGAATCAATGTGTCAAATGGCGATGTCGGCATCATAACCGACATGAAGAAAGAGGATGATGAGACGATCACATGCGTGAGGCTTTTGGATGGAAGGACACTACAGTACACGCAGGAAATGCTGGAGGATTTGGAGTTCTCCTACTGTACGACCATTCATAAGAGCCAAGGACAGGAGTATCCTGTCATCATTGTTCCTCTTTTGAAAGAGCACTATATCATGCTGCGGCGGAATTTGCTCTATACTGCTGTGACCAGAGCCAAGGCGAAGGTCATCCTGATTGGGCAAAAGCAGGCAGTCTTTGTTGCGATCCATAAATGTGATGTGGGTCAAAGGAATACGGTACTCGCGGATCGAATCGTGGCTTATTATAACCGCGAGCTGAGTCGGCGAGTAGCGTGATTATTTGGGAAACGGGGTGGTCAAAAGCTACCTCGTTTCTACATTTATTGTGAAAGGACAATTACCATGAGTGAATCGAACTCTAATGTGATCCCTGCCATCAACGCTGTCGATGGGTTTAACCCCGCTGATTTCGTGCGTACTACCGTGGGTGAGGAAGGCGAAAACGATCTCTACCTTGATGTCAAATATCGCCTTCTTTGGTTCCGCCTGCACCATCCGAATGGAAAGATCGACCCGGAGCTTATCCGAGTTGATGAGAAGAATGCAATCGTATGCTGCAGGATCTATGCCGATAAGGCTGACCCAGCTGACCAGTTCATTGGGAAGGCGTATTCTCAGCGTTTCTCAACGGAAGACCGCTTTGGCGATCGCTTCTTGGAGATCGCCGAAACAGTCGCAAAGGGCCGCGCTTTGGCTGATGCAGGTTATGGTACGCAGTTCTGTATGAATGGTGATGCGCTGGCCGGTATTATCGCGGATGCCCCAATCAAGATGCCTCCTGATGAAGATGCAGGACACCCTGGTAGTGTCGTGGCGAGTTTTACCGCTCAACCGTCAACGGATCCTCCAGCCTTCTCTCAGGCGGCGACGGCACCTAAATCTACTCAGCCTGCTCAGCAGCAGGTTCAGCCGCCTGTGCAGCAGTCTCATGCTTCTGCTCCGGAGCCCCCAAAAACGCTGGATGAGTACTTGCGTGTCATGACCATTGAACAGGCCAAAGCCGTTAAGGTTGATTTTGGCCGTTTTAGTGGATGGTCTCTCGGTGAAATCGCTATGAAGAGTCCGGGCGACCTCGCGTGGTATGTGAAGAACTATTCCGGCCATAATCTCGCACTAAAAGCAGGGGCTACAAAGCTACTGGAAACGGTAGGCCAGATGGCCAGCTGATTCTTCCCCTAGCTAAGGGAGGTGGTTTAGATGGGCAGAATACCTGATCTGCCATGTGATATTGAGCAAGTGGTTGATCTTCTTGGTATCGAAGTCATACGAGATACCGGGACTCAACTGCATTGCAGGTGTCCATTCTGTGCAGATCGGAAAGCTCATATGAATGTCAAGATCCGCGATAATGTGTTTCGGTGTAATCGCTGTGGTAAAGGTGGAGGCATCCTCCATCTTTATGCAGAGTACTGTGATGTCAACCTCCATACGGCTTACGAAGAACTCTGTAAGATTTTCGGGCCAGATGGGAGCGAACCAGTACACAAATATAAGCGGAAGCCTCGCCCCATAGAGACAGTAGAACTTCCGATTGCCTCAGCTGAGGTACGGGATAATACCTATTCCAATCTGCTTTCCTTACTGACTCTATGCCCGACACATCAATCTGCTTTGAAAGAGCGCGGGCTAAAGCCGGAGGAAATGGAGCGGCTATGCTATCGAACGACACCTACAACACGTTTGAAACGGATTGTCACGGAGCTGTTAGAGCGTGGCTGCATTCTTGATGGGGTTCCTGGATTTTACTGCCAGAAGGACTCTGGTCAATGGGTATTAGATATCCGGGGCTCGGGAATCATGCTGCCTGACCGAAACCTACTTGGCCAAATTGAAGCCATTCAGGTTCGGCTTGATAAGGTCTACAACCAGAAATTCTATAACCTGACGAGTGTTGACCAGTACTACGGAACACAGTCGAAGTGCTGTCCGCATTATGTCGGCGTTCATGTAGGCGATGAAGTGGTTTGCCTTACAGAGGGAGTCATGAAATCCGACCTTGCCTACAGCTTTGCGCAGGGTTCACCTTATGAGTGTGGTTTCGTGGGCCTTACAGGCATACCGAGTTATTCTCAGTACGAACGAGCCCTTGAAGAACTAGACTCCATTGGCGTGAAGAGGATCAACGTCATGGTTGATTCGGATTATCAGGTCAAAGAGGAAGTTCGGAAAGCACGCGACCGATATATTGAGATGGGGGCGGCTGCCGGTTTTGAAATGGCACCGATTACCTGGACGCAAAAGCAAAAGGGCGTGGATGACCTTTACAAGCACCTTTTCCGAGACAAATGATTTGAGAGCTGCAGCGAGTTGCTGCAGCTCTCTCCATTAATTTGCAAAGTCATATATGGAGGATGACACATGAGCGTTGAAATATATATTTGTGATCTTAAACCTGAGGTTCAGGTGCAGGTTCTATCTGAGCTCAATTTGAGTTCTGATAAGGATGGAAACTATGACCTATTTCCGCTTTTTGTTGTTGAAAAGTCGGAGCCGTAAAACACTCGGAGATTTGAGGGTAACGAACGAGAGCTACAGCAATTTGCTACAGCTCACACATAATTTGCTGAAAGGAACAATAGATATGGAAGTCTTTTTGATTATGCCGACCACGCCGGAAGGAAAGGCGAAACTCAGCAAGGAACTGACCAAGTTCCATGCGGAACAAGCACTAAAGATAGTGCAGAAGTTGCCCTGTTCCACGGAACAAAAGTTGGAGCTTATCGATGCAGTAGTTGAACATTTACGTTCTAAGCAATAGTATCAACTTGTTTATCCGATTTGCTATAAACAAGTTTAAGCCGCCGTCCTGAGTGAAATCAGGGCGGCGGCTTTTCGCAATATAGCTTGACGTATGACAAGTAGTGAATTAAGATAATGGGGGAGAATGTACATATGTAGCTTATGAAGGAAAAACAGGAGTTGCCCCATTTGTCATGGTCTGTCCACCGTAATTCTATCGAAACTGGTGGGCCTTTTCTGAAGGCGTATGGGAAATGATCTGGAAAAGGTGGTGCGCATATGAAGATTTATGCAATTCGAGATGAATCGGTGCAGGAGCAGAAGGATCTGGCATATCTCCTGTATTACGGGCGGGAAAAGCAGTTCTATATTGAGCTGCCTGAAAATGCGGATGCATGGGAAACGCCGCTGTTGCTGGACTCCTTTGTGAAGCGTGGGGAAACCACAGTCAATTCCTATTGGAGCAAGATCTGGGTTCAGCAGCGGATCGTTCCGATCGACCGCCAGAACATCGGTGAGATTCTGCGCGACAATCATCTGAAGGAATATGATGAGTACGAGCTTCTGATGCTGGCAATGGGGCGATGCGCACAGGATGATTACTACCTTGTTCCCATTAACGAGAAGGAGCTTCCGGAAGAAATTACGCGGCGGTTCTCAAAGAGAATTGAAGATGTGCTGCCGCTGGAGAACCATTGCCTGCTGGTATTTTTCCGGGATGGCGTAGTGAAGAAGTGCGATTTGCAGAAGCATTTTGAAAAGACGAAGACATTTCAAGTTCTTCTCAAGAAGCCGGACTATTTTCAGTATGTACAGATGCAGATCGGCGGATACGGTGTTGCTTGGGATGTGAACATGACCATTTCGGACACGATGCTCTACCGAATTGGCAAAAGTGTTCCGCTGACGATGGAAAACTTCCGGAACTTTGCCGCGCACAGAATCATCAACGCATCGGAAGCGGCGGAGATATTGGGTTGCTCCCGGCAGAACATCATTGACCTTACAAAACGCGGGAAGCTGCATCCAATCAAAACATCGGAGAAGAGCACGCTGTATCTCAAAAGTGAAGTCCTGAAACGAAACTGGCAGTGAGAATACGTTATACCCCTTTATACCCTTTTGAAAGGGGTATAAAGGGGTATAACGTTCTTTGGAGAACTTTTCAAAAAATCTTATTTGCACCTTTTCAAATGGGTTCCAATCCGTTACAATATATCTAACAACCTAACAATGTAATGCGAGGTGTTGCTATGAAAACAACAGACCAGCCGCAGGTGAAGCAATACGTCATCTATTCCCGCAAATCCAAATTTACCGGGAAAGGCGAAAGTATTGAGAACCAGATTGAGCTGTGCCGCCAATATATTGCAATGCACTTTGGCGAAGACGAGGCGGAGCATGCGCTTGTATATGAGGACGAGGGGTTTTCCGGCGGCAATCTGGAGCGTCCGCAGTTCAAGCAGATGATGAAGGATTCCCAGAAGATTGAGTTCGCTGCTATTGTCGTCTATCGCCTTGACCGTATCAGCCGCAATATTGGTGACTTTGCAAAGCTCATCGAGGATCTGGGTGACCGGCACATTGACTTCATTTCCATCCGGGAACAGTTCGACACGTCCTCTCCAATGGGGCGTGCAATGATGTATATCGCGTCAGTGTTCTCCCAGCTGGAGCGAGAAACCATAGCCGAGCGTATCCGCGACAACATGCATGAGCTGTCCAAGACCGGACGCTGGCTGGGCGGGACGACACCAACTGGCTACGCTTCGGAAAGCTTGTCCAGCGTAACAGTAGATGGCAAGGTTAAAAAAGCTTGTAAGCTCAAACCTATTCCGGAGGAGATTCAGCTGGTAAAGACAATTTTTTCTGTGTTCACGGAAAGTGGCTCCCTCAGTAAAACTGACCAGTACTTATTAGAGCACCGCTGTGTCACAAAGCGCGGCAAGCAGTTCACACGCTTTGCCATCCGGGGTATTCTGACAAATCCGGTTTATATGATTGCTGACGATACGGCGTATCAGTATCTCAAGGAGAACAACGTAGACCTTTTTGCTGAGCCATCGGAGTTTGACGGTGAGCACGGTATTATGGCCTACAACCGCACGCTCCAACGCCCTGGCAAGGCTACTCAGATTCGCCCGATGGAAGATTGGATTGTGGCAGTGGGGAAACATCCCGGCATTATCTCCGGTGCAAACTGGGTACGAGTACAGTCTATGCTGGACGTGAACAAATCCAAGAGCTATCGCAAACCGCGCAGCAATGTGGCGCTTTTGTCCGGCCTTCTGCGTTGTGGCGAGTGCGGTGACTATATGCGCCCGAAACTGACTGGTCGCACTAATGCTAATGGGGAGTTGATTTACACCTATATGTGCTCCACCAAAGAGCGCAGTCATGGTACTGTCTGTAGTATGAAAAACTGCAACGGCAACACTCTAGATGCTAAGATTGTTGAGGAAATACGTAAGGTTGCCACCGACAAAAAAGACTTTGGACAGTTACTGTCAAAAACCAAGAAAGTAATCAATGACAACAAAGCAAGTTATGAAGCTGAGTTGACTTTATTAGTGAAGAACCATGCTGAAACAGAAGCCCGCATCAAACGACTGGTGGAATCTCTGTCCGTTGCCAGCGAGACCTCGGCCAAATACGTCATGGAGCAGATCGATGAGCTGCACCGGCAGAGCGAACAGGAGCAGACAAGAATTGCTGAATTGGAAAAGCTTGCTAGGCAGAGTAATGCTCTGAGCCAAAATCTATTTTTCTATAGAGATATGATTGAGTCATTCGCCGACACGGTGGATTCGACTACTATTGAAGAACGGCGTCGCCTGCTGCGTACTATCGTCAAAAAAGTGGTTTGGGACGGCAAAAACGTCTATGTATACCTCTTTGCGGAGGATGGAGAGCTGAATTTGCCGCCCATAGGGCAGCTTATGTGTCCGTCAGGAGAGGATAGCGAATGAAATTTTGATGTACTTTCGCAGTCGGAAGAAATTACAGGGCGAGGTGTCGCTCAACGATTCGCTCGATTCCGACGCCGACGGCGAGTCGCTCTACCTCATGGATGTCGTCGGCGTCGAGGACACGATGTATTTGGACATTCAGGACCGCGACGACTGCCTGCGCGTGCGAAGGCTCGTGCACGAGTGCCTGACCGAGCGGGAGGAAGAGGTCATCATCTCGCGTTACGGCCTCGGCGGCCGGATGCCCCGCACACAGCGCGAGGTCGCCAAAAAGCTCGGCATCTCGAGGAGCTACGTATCGCGCATCGAAAAGCGCGCGCTGCAAAAGCTGGAGGAAGCCCTCGGTGAACGGGAATAAAAAACGCGGGGCGCATTAGCGCCCCGCTTACCATATATGTTGAACGAAAGAATGTTTGAAACAGAATACGTTATTTTAGAGAAGGAATATATTGCTGCAGATATTCCCGCAGCGCTTCATCGCAGACATACACGTAAGTACCATAGATGCCCCTCGTCAACAGGACGGCGTAGGTGTTGAGGACATATTCCCGCAGTTCTTCGTCAGAACCGCCGGTTTTCACTTTGTTGTCGAAGTAGTGCTTTTTGTTGACCTTGATTTTTTGATCGGCGCGGTCATAATACAGGTCCGGTCCGATCACGACGGCTGCGTAGTTCAAGTCCAGACCGACGAGGGAATAAATGCTGCCCATTTCCAGCTTGGCTTCGGGATTGCGGAGCCATTTGCCGGTCTGGCGGTTCCACCAGATCTCTGTTCCATCGAGGACGATGTCGGGATGAGAGGGATCGTTTTTAGAGGTCCATTCCCAGGCGTAGCCGCTGCAAAGACGGCACATGCCGTAGATTTCATCCTTTTCGTTGAGCACACGGAACATATCCTGAAAAGAAGAGAATAGGCCAAAATCATAGTTTTCAAAGGAAATGGGAGTTTCGGCGCGCTGGTACAGAACGTCATAGATATACGGCACATAGCTGCTGCCTGCCCGGATGCGCATTTGCTCGTGCAGTGCCACTGACGTATACCGCCGTGTTCGACGTCGAGAAGGCGGTTAAAATCCGCTGCGGGAAGATCCATTGGAGTGGAGAGCTGCTTTTTGTCATAGAGAAGCACCTGATAATCCGAATAGGCGAGCAGCCAGTCCAGTTCGTTGTTATCCTTGGGCAGAGCGAGGCGTTCATTGTTTTTGCGAAGAAGGGCTCCGTATGCGCCAAGGTTCTTGTCGCGCCGCAAATGCTGCGCTTCGTCGCAGATGACGATGTCATAGTGCTTCTTGGTGACGTGGATCGGGGCAATGATATCATCCTGATACTTTCCGGGAATACAGCGAAAAACGCTTTTGAGCTCCTCGCGCGTTGCGGGATTGGCATAGACAAGGCATACTTTTTTGTCAGAAAAAGCGGGGTCCTGCTTCAAGTGATAAAACAGAGATGCAGCGACTACAGTTTTGCCGGTTCCGGCGTCGCCCTTAATGAGGATCGGACGGGTATGCTTGGCGTCCCGCTGCTTTTGCGAGTCGCTGCAATGCAGCGCGTTGATCGTGCTCTCAAGCGCTTCCTGCTGCAAAGGGGTCAGGCGAGTGAAGGGAGAGTACTTATATTCGGAAGAATTCAGGATCGTCTTAAATTCCATGTGGCTGACAAGTCCCTTTTCGGCAAGTTTTTGCCAGAGCTGGTCGAATCCTAACTCAAATTCATTCTTGCTATGGTAGAACGTCCGAACACCGGGCTCGGTATTGCGCACGTGGAACTTCTGGTCGATCTCCATGAGCTTGATGAGCATGTTTTCATAGTGCTTGGCCGGCGTTGCCGTGATGTCTATGCCGGTGATCACGTGGATACGGCGGAAATGAAATTGATGACAAAAGTCAGCCTTTTTTCGATGGTCGCCGGTGCGGACCTTTATGTCATTGGTTTCCCCGATGTAGGCGTCCTTGCCGTTTTCCAGAATGTAGAGATAGTGATAGTCATAGGGGAAGATCCAGTCACTGTAGTGCTTGGCGGCAAAGTCATACGTGGTAATTTCAAAGGAGGGAATATGGTCCATCAGGGCACATCCTTTCTTAGTTTGTCGACTCTATTATACAAATTTGCTATCAGTTCAACAAGAGAATATTTCGGCGGGCGGGAATAAAAACGCGGGGCGCAGATGCCTGCGCCCCGCGCCCGCTCAGGGGATGAGCGGAAGAGAGAAAGAGAAGAATATCATCAGAGAATCGTGCCGCCACCGAGCACGGTGTCGCCATCGTACAGCACGACGGCCTGACCCGGCGTGATAGCGCGCTGCGGCTCGTCGAAGACGAGGTGCACGTGCCCGTCCTCGAACACCGTGACTGTCGCCGCCTGCTCGCGCTGGTGGTAGCGCACGCGCGCGGTCGCGCGCAGCTCGCGCGGTGGGACGTCGTAGACGATCCAGTTGAAGTCATTTGCCATCAGCTCACGAGAAAAAAGCGCGTCGTTGCCGCTTAGCACCACGCGGTTTTCTGCCGCGTCGATGCGCTTGACGTAGAGCGGCGCGTCCGCGGCGATGCCGAGGCCCTTGCGCTGGCCGACGGTGTAGTGCACGATGCCCTTGTGTCGGCCGAGTACATGGCCGCTTTCATCGACAAAGTCACCCGCGGGGCAGTCGCGGCCCGTATAGCGCGCGATAAAGCCAGCGTAGTCGCCGTCCGGCACGAAGCAGATGTCCTGACTGTCCGGCTTGTCGGCGTTGTAGAAGCCCTGTTTCTCCGCGATGCGGCGCGTCTCGCTCTTGTGCATCGCGCCGAGCGGCAGGCGCGTGTGCGCCAGCTGATCCTGCGTGAGCGAGTAGAGCACGTAGCTCTGGTCCTTGCTCTCATCGAGCGATTTTTTGAGCAGCCACCGCCCGTTTTCCTGCTCGATGCGCGCATAGTGGCCGGTCACAATGGCGTCGCAGCCTAAAATGCGGGCGCGCTCGTAGAGACGCTCAAACTTCAGGTAGCGGTTGCAGTCGATGCAGGGGTTTGGCGTCGCGCCGCGCTCGTAGGACGAGATGAAGCGGTCGATGACCTGTCCCTTGAAGTCGTCTGAAAAGTTGAAGACATAGTAGGGGATGCCGAGGCGCAGCGCGACGAGACGCGCGTCCTCGACGTCTTCAAGCGAGCAGCAGGTCTTCGTGCGGCTGACGCCGATGTCCTCGTTGTGAAAGAGCTTCATCGTCGCGCCGATGCACTCGCAGCCCTGCTCCTTCATCAAAAATGCGGCGACGCTCGAGTCCACACCACCGCTCATCGCAATGAGTACCTTATCCATATTTCCTCACATCATGCGGCACGCTTTTACTGATGTGCGATAAAGAAGTAATAGAAGTGTAAAAAATTTTGCCGTTCCTA
>ENA-OUOW01000407-OUOW01000407.1-human-gut-metagenome-genome-assembly--contig:-NODE-407-length-40792-cov-5.318089_pt1 | contig 40792 bp, 56 predicted proteins | sample MGYA00237938_ERZ548769 | MGnify/ENA primary metagenome ERZ548769 (study PRJEB26490, sample SAMN05356870) | human gut metagenome | biome: terrestrial biome; feature: human-associated habitat; material... | reverse complement strand
TCGGAAACGTTACCGGTAATGTTGCCGCCCCTTTGGAATGGCAGAAGAAGGGAGACGAAACGCGCTTTATGACCATCAAGGATATTGCGCGGCAGTGCGGCGTCAGCGTCAGCACGGTATCCCGTGTGCTCAATGACCGACCTGACGTCAGCGAGGAGAACCGACGCCGGGTGCTGGAGGTCATTGAAAGCTCCAACTACATCCCCAACAACACCGCACGGGATCTGGTCAAGACCAAGTCCGACGCCATTGGACTGGTGGTGCGGGGCGTGTCCAACCCCTTCTATACCGACATCATCCGGGCCGTCGAGGACGGCATCACCGCCGAGGGCTTTACCATGGTGATGCAGCAGATCGGCACCTGCGATGACGAGATCAAGCGGGGGGCTATGATGGAGCGGGAGAAGCGGCTGCGGGGCATCGTGTTTCTGGGCGGACGATCCGACTACACGCCGGAGGAGTTGACCATGCTGAACGTACCCTTTGTCTGCTGCTCCTACGCCAATCAGTACGGCACACTGCCGGAGGGCTCCTACGCCTCGGTGTCCATCGCTGACGAGGAAGAGGCCTATCGGGCCGTGACGGAGCTGTACCGCTGCGGACACCGCCGCATTGCGGCGCTGGTAGCCCGCACCGATGACCGGGCCATCAGCCAGCTGCGCTATCAGGGGTATCTCCGGGCGCTGGCGGACTGCGGCCGGCCGACGGAGGAGGAGCTGGTGATCCGCGCCGGGTCCTTTGACATCGGGGACGCCTACCGGGCCACGGCGGAGAGGCTGCGGCAGGGGGCGGACTTCACGGCGGTGTTTTCCATTGCCGACAACATGGCGCTGGGCGCCATGCGGGCGCTGCGGGAGGCGGGATGCCGGGTGCCGGAGGACTGCTCCGTTATCGCCATCGACGGCCTGACCATGTCGGAGTATTTCCATCCCATGCTGACCACCCTCTGCCAGCCTATGGAGGAGATGGGGCGGCGCAGCGTGGAGATCCTGATGGACATGATCCACGGCCGGGGACGGCCCCGCTGCGAGACGGTGCGGACCGTGCTGCGCCGGGGAGCGTCCGTGCGGCGGATCAACTGAGTTTTTCCCATCCCAAGGGATGTGAAAAATAATAAATGAAGGAGAAATGAAAATGAAGAAGTTTCTTGCATTGGCTCTGGCTCTTGTTATGGCGCTGTCTCTGGCAGCCTGCGGCAAGAAGGCAGACGACAACAAGGGCAATGGAGACGAAGCGAAGGGTTCCGTGTACTACCTGAACTTCAAGCCCGAGGCCGACAAGGCCTGGCAGGATCTGGCCAAGACCTACACCGAGCAGACCGGCGTGGAGGTCAAGGTCGTCACCGCCGCCTCCGGCCAGTATGACACCATGCTGACCTCCGAGCTGGACAAGTCCGCTCCTCCCACCATGTTCCAGGTGGGCAACCAGGGCGCCGTCAACTCCTATGGCGATTTCTGCTATCCTCTGGATAACACCGACGTCATGAAGGAAATGACCACTCAGGACTTCAACCTGAAGAATGCCAACGGCGAGACCGTGTCCATCGGCTACTGCTATGAGGCCTATGGCATCATCGTCAACAAGGCTCTGCTGAAGCAGGCCGGCTATGAGATCTCCGATATCACCAACTTTGAGACCCTGAAGAAGGTCGCCGACGACATCCACAGCCGCGCTGCCGAGCTGGGCTTTGATGCCTTCAGCTCCGCCGGCCTGGAGGGCTCCTCCAGCTGGCGCTTCTCCGGCCACCTGGCCAATATGCCCCTGTTCTATGAGTTCCGGGATGACAACGTCACCTCTCAGCCCGCCAGCATCAAGGGCACCTATCTGGACAACTTCAAGAACGTCTGGGATCTGTACACCACTGACTCCGCCACCACCGGCGCTGCTCTGACCACCGCCACCGGCGACGCCTCCGAGGCCGAATTCGGTCAGGGCAAGGCTGTGTTCTATCAGAACGGCTCTTGGGAGTTTGCCAACCTCACCGGCGAGGAGAAGGGCTTTAAGATGAACCCCGAGGATCTGGCCATGATCCCCATCTACTGCGGCGTTGAGGGCGAGGAGAAGTCCGGCCTGTGCTGCGGCACCGAGAACTGCTGGGCTGTCAACAAGAACGCCAAGGAAGAGGACATCCAGGCCACTCTGGACTTCATGAAGTGGGTCGTTACCTCTGACGAGGGCACCACCATGCTGGCTGAGCAGTTTGGCCCCTGCCCCTTCAAGAACGCCAAGACCCCCGAGAACGTGTTCTTTGCCGATGCCAACGCCTATACCACTGCCGGCAACTACATTGTGACCTGGGACTTCAACTGGACTCCCGCTGTGAATGACTGGCGTGCGGGCGTGGTGGACGCTCTGACCCAGTACACCGTCAACGGCGGCAGCTGGGACGACGTCAAGACCGCCTTCGTGGACGGCTGGGCCACCCAGTATGCCAAGGAGAACGGCTGAGCTATAAGCGCTCCGTTGTAACGCAATAGGACCGGGGGCGGGCTTATCGCCCGCCCCCGATTTTCTCACCTGCGGCGCACAGAGCTGTTGGCCGGTATGGACCGGGCAAGAGCTCCGGGCGCCGCCCGGAAAAAACATAGATAGGAGAGAGGCGTCATGAAACTTCCGAAACACCGCCGGGACGAGGCCGCGCTGAATTCCCGGCTGATCCGCCGCCCCATCAAGCGCATGGTGTGGCTGTTTTTGCTGCCCACCTTTGCCGCCTTCTGCATCGGCTTCCTGTACCCCTTCTTCAAGGGGCTGTTTCTGTCCTTCTGCAAATTCCGCATTACCAGCCAGTGGACATGGACGGGGCTGGAAAACTACCGGAAGGCCTTCCAGGACCCCGGCTATATGCACGCATTCTGGTACACGGCGCTGTTTGCTCTGGTGAGCCTGATCGCTATCAATCTGTTTGCCTTTACCATTGCCTATGCACTGACCCAGAAGTTCAAGGGTACCAACGTGTTCCGCACGGTGTTTTTCCTGCCCAACCTCATCGGCGGCATCGTGCTGGGCTATATCTGGTCCATGATCTTCGACGGCATCCTCATCAAGTACAACACCTCCGTGGTCCTGGAGACGAAATACGGCTTCTGGGGTCTGGTGATCCTGGTGTGCTGGCAGCAGATCGGCTATATGATGATCATCTATATTGCCGGACTTCAGGCCGTGCCCGAGGATATGCTGGAGGCGGCCCGCATCGACGGCGCCAACCGCTGGCAGACCCTGTGGCGGGTCACTATCCCCAACGTGATGCCCTCTATCACCATCTGTATGTTCCTGAGCCTGACCAACGGCTTCAAGCTGTTTGACCAGAACCTGGCCCTGACCGACGGGCGTCCCTTCCAGCAGCTGGGCAACGGAGAGACCATCAAAACAACGGAAATGCTGGCCCTGAACATCGTCAACGCCTTCGGCACCAACGGCGGCGGCAACCGCGGTGTGGGTCAGGCCAAGGCCGTGATCTTCTTCATCGTGGTGGCGGCCATCAGCATCATCCAGCTTCAGGCCAGCCGCCGCAAGGAGGTGCAGCAATGATCAAAACCGAAGCTCTGCGCCGCAGAGAGCGCCGTCAGGCGCTGCTGACGGTGGTGTTCACCATCATCTCCGTGATCTATCTGATGCCGGTGCTCCTGGTGCTCATCAACTCCCTGAAGGCCAACGCCTTTGTCAACACCGAGACCTTCAAGCTGCCCACGGCGGAATCCTTTGTGGGGCTGAAGAACTATGTCAAGGGCATGACCTTCGGCAACTTCGCCTTTTATAAGGTGGTATTCTACAGCTTCTTCATCACCATTACCTCCACGGCGCTGATCCTGCTGTGCACGTCCATGGCGGCGTGGTACATCTCCCGGGTGGGGAGCCTGGTCAGCAAGATCGTGTACTACCTGTGCGTATTCTCCATGGTGGTGCCCTTCCAGATGGTCATGTACACCCTGGCCCGGACGGCGGACCAGGTGCATCTGAACACCCCCTGGACCATCCCCGTGGTATACCTGGGCTTCGGCGCGGGCCTTGCCGTGTTTATGTTCACGGGCTTTGTCAAGAGTCTGCCGCTGGAGATCGAGGAGGCCGCCGCCATCGACGGCTGCGGCCCGGTGGGCACCTTCTTCCGGGTGGTGCTGCCTATGCTCAAGCCCACCATGATCTCCGTGGGCGTGCTGGAGATCATGTGGGTATGGAACGACTATCTGCTGCCCAGCCTGGTGCTGGATATCAACCAGTACCGCACCATTCCCATTCACATCCAGTATCTGAAGGGCAGCTACGGCACCGTGGACATGGGCGCCACCATGGCCCTGATCATGCTGAGCATCCTGCCGGTGATCATCTTCTATCTGTGCTGCCAGAAGCACATCATCAAGGGTGTGGCTGCCGGAGCCGTGAAGGGCTAAGGAGCATAGAGCCTCCGCTCGGAGGGCGGGGCTGATAAGTATTTCAAAGCATTTCTATAAGTAAGTGAGTGACTACCTATGAATCGAAGCAGCGGCATTCTGATGCCCATTTTCTCCCTGCCGTCCCCCTATGGCATCGGCACGCTGGGCAAAGCGGCGTATGACTTTGCGGACTTTCTGGCGGAGGCGGGCCAGCATTACTGGCAGATGCTGCCCCTTGGCCCCACCAGCTATGGGGATTCCCCCTATCAGAGCTTTTCCACCTTTGCCGGCAACCCCTATTTCATCGATCCGGATCTGCTGGTGGAGGACGGCCTTTTGACGAAGCAGGAGGTGAAGGCCTACCGCTGGGGGAGTGACCCCCGCCATGTGGACTACGGCGCTGTGTATAACAGCCGGCTGAAGCTGCTGTCCAAGGCCAAAAAGCGGGGCTGGGAGCGTGACCGAGAGGAGGTCACGGCCTTTGTGGCGGAGAACGCCCGGTGGTTGCCGGACTACGCCCTGTTCATGGCCTGCAAGCGCCATTTCGGGATGCGCTCCTGGACGGAGTGGGAGGATGAGGACATCCGCCTGCGCCGCTCGCAGTTGGTACTGGAGCAGTACCGTACCCTGCTGCGGGAGGATGTGGAGCTGTTCACCTATATCCAGTATTTGTTCTTTCGGCAGTGGGAGGCTCTGCGGACCTATCTCCATGGGAAGGACATCCATATCATCGGTGACCTGCCCATCTATGTGGCCATGGACTCCGCCGATGTGTGGGCCGAGCCGGAGAATTTCCAGTTGGATGACCGGTGCGTCCCCACGGAGGTGTCCGGTGTGCCGCCGGACTACTTCAGCGCCGACGGCCAGCTGTGGGGCAACCCCCTCTATCGCTGGGATCGGATGCAGGCCGACGGCTTCGGCTGGTGGATCCGCCGTATCGACGGCGCCGGGAAGTTGTATGACGTCATCCGCATCGACCACTTCCGGGGCTTCGAGAGCTACTGGGCAGTACCCTATGGCGAGACGACGGCCAAAAACGGCCGGTGGGTCAAGGGCCCCGGTATGGCGCTGGTGGGTGTGCTCACCGGTTGGTTCCCGCAGCTGGAGTTTATCGCTGAGGATCTGGGCTATCCCACCCCGGAGGTGGCGCAGCTGCTGCGGGATTCCGGTCTGCCGGGCATGAAGGTGCTGGAATTTGCCTTCGATTCCCGTGATACCGGCAGCTATCTGCCCCATAGCTACGGGGAGAACTGCATCTGCTATACCGGTACCCATGACAACAGCCCGCTGGCCCTGTGGCGGCAGGAGGCGGATCCGGCGGATATTGCCTTTGCCAAGGAGTATCTGGGGCTTAACGACGAGGAGGGCTTCAACCGGGGCATCATCCGGGGCGGCATGAGTTCTGTGGCCAAGCTGTTTGTGGCTCAGATGCAGGACTATCTGGAGCTGGGGGCGGGACACCGCACCAACGAGCCGGGGACTCAGTCCGGCAACTGGCAGTGGCGGATGCTGCCGGGAGAGCTGACGCCGGAGCTGGCGCAGCGCATCCGGAAGCTGACCCGCATCTACGGCCGATTGGCCTGAAAAGCAATGGGAGGGACCGAGCTGATGCTCGGTCCCTTTTTCCGTGGAAGGAGAAGGATATGATCCGTGTGTATGAGGTGCGGCGGCGTGGAGGCGGCACGGATGGCGCAGCTGCTGGGGGTGTGGGAGGCATCCGTCCGGGCCACCCGCCTGTTCCTGTCGGAGCAGGAGATCCGGCGCCTCCGGAGCGATGTGCCGCAGGCCTTGGCGGGTGTGGACATCTGCTGATCGCTGAGCGGGAGGGGCAGCCGGTGGAGTTTATGGGCGTATTGGCCACGGACTTATAGCCCTCCTTGTTGAGCTTGCCGCCGTAGATATCGGTGTTCTCCGCCTCGATGCCGAACACGTCCTTGGCGTTCTCCTCGTTGGAGATGCACACGTCCACATACCGGCACAGCTCCGTCATGGCGGCACGGGCCTGCTCACGGGTCCAGAGCTTGCCACGGTAGTTCAGGTCACAGGAGATCTTTACGCCGTGCTTCTTGGCGGCCACGCAGGCATCCTTGCAGATCTCCACCAGATTGGGTCCCAGCGCCGGGGTGATGCCGGTGAAAGGGAACCAGTCGGCGCCGTCAAAGATGGCATCCCAATCGAAATCGGAGGGCTGGGCCTCCTGAATGGCGGAGTGCGCCCGGTCATAGATGCACACGCTGCCCCGCTGGGAAGCACCCTTTTCCAGATAGTAGATGCCGATGCGGACGCCGCCCCCGCCGCCAGAGCGGTGGTGGATACCAGATCGTTGCCGGGGGTCTGGAGCGCGGTCAGACCCCGGTTCTGCACCCGCTGACCATAGGACAGCACCCCGCAAATGGGGGAGCTGCCGCCCTTCTGGACGCAGCCCAGCGACTTCTCCTCCAGCGTGGTGATACCGCCGGCCTTGTTGCCGGGGGAGGGATTTTCATACACCACCTGCCCGTGGCGGACGAAGTAGTCCTTGAAATCCGCCACCAGTGCCGGCAGCTCCCGCTGCACCGTCTCGTCGGCGCAGCGGCGGAACAGCACCCCCTCGGCGCCGAACATCTCCGGCACCTCCGCCAGCAGAGCCGTACCGCCCATGGATACCAGCCGGTCGGCAATGCGGCCCACCAACGGATTGGCGGTGATGCCCGACAGACCGTCGGAGCCGCCGCACTTGAGACCGATGACCAGCTCACTGGCGGGGATGCTGCACCGAACGTCCTTGGCGGCGTGGTCGATGAGCAGACGCAGCAGTACTCTGCCGGCCTCCAGTTCGTCCGGGACGGACTGACACTCCAGAAACGCCGTGCGCTCCGGGTCCCAGTCCCCCGGCAGCTTTTTCAGCTATCCGATGCTGCTGTTTTCGCAGCCTCCACCGCACGGGCAAAGGCTTCGCAATCCTCACAGGGCAGGGAGAGGGTGGGGATGATCTCCTGAAACAGCATACCCTCCAGATAGCCCCGGATCGCCTCGTCCTCCATGCACTCCCGGACGATATCGTGTCCTGCCAGATAGGCCGTCAGCACCATGCTGGTGTGGCCGCCGTTCAGGATACGAACCTTCTGCTCCTTATAAGGATGGTGGTCCGCCACGAGCTTCACCGGAAGCCCCGCCTGCCGGGCGAAATACTGTCCCGACTGCGCCGCCAGAGTTCACAGGCGGCAGAAAACAGAAAGTGAACGGAAAAGGAGGCCTTGTGTGGACAGTTAGCTGTTTGTCGTTGCTTTGTTCTTGGGATGTTAATAGCTCCTCATTCCAGTCTCGTAATATTTCCTTATCAAATGATCTCTGAACTTGGCTGATCCGGTTTGAAATAGCATTCGTCGTAGGGGCCGCCGTCCCCAGCGGCCCCTACGACAAGATGCTAGTTCACGCCCCCCAAATACTTCTCCAGCAGCACCAGATTTACGCCGGAGATCCCGTTGAATACAGTGGGCAGGGTATCCACTTCGGTGTAGCCCAGCTTGTGGTAGAGGGTGCGGGCGGCCAGGTTGCGCTCGTTGGTGTCCATGCGAAGCTCGGTGCAGCCGTTTTTCCGGGCCAGGTCCTCGTAAAAGGCCACAAAGGCCCGGCCGTAGCCCCGGCCCGCCGCTTCCGGCGCAATGACCAGGGTGTGCAGGACGAACACTTGCTCCTCCGGCGCGTCGTGGGCCCAGTGGCCCTGAGCATATGTGATCACCTGCGTCCGGTTGAGGATGGCTGCGCCCAGCACCGCACCCTCCGTCTCCAGCACATACAGCTCCTCCCGGTCCAGGGCCGCCTGGGCGGTCTGCCGGACGGGGTAGACGTCCCGGAGCCAGCCGATGGTCTGCCGTCCCTGCTCCTCTGCGTCGTGAATGCGGTTGTAAATGCCCGCCACTGCGTCCAGGTCCCGGGTCTCCGCCGGACGAATGAGATAGTCCGCCATATTCTTTCTCCCTCCATGCTTTTTCGTAGTAGGGATGAGCAAAATGCGAGTTTTGCTCATCCCTATATCTGCGATATATCATGCTCTGCGTTGAGTGGACTGTCAATGCTCATTTTCACCGCCATAGGCGATGGAGGGAACATTTTCCGGCCCGTTGCCGTCCTATAAAAGGAAAGACCGGCGGCGCAAGGAGCCGTTTGGGCAAAACTCAGTGAAATTAAAGGAGAAATGACCATGAAAAAGATGGCACTGCTTTTAGCGGCGCTGTTGCTGCTGAGCAGCTTGGCGGGCTGCGGAAAAAGCAGCAAAGGCGAGGCGTCGGTGGAATCCGTATCCATGATCTGCGGCCTGAGCGGTGTGGGACAGGTGGATCGCTTCGCTGGAGTCGTCAGCGCTCAGGGCGAGACAAAGATCGCAAAGGACGAGAACCGGCAGGTGGCCTCCGTGGCCGTGAAGGCCGGGGATGAGGTGAAAAAGGGCCAGACCCTCTTTACCTACGACCAGACGCAGGCGCAGCTGGATCTGGAGAAAGCCCAGCTGGAGCTGGACCAGATGAAGAGCACCCTCAGCGCCAAGCAGGAGGAGAAGGCCCGGCTGGAGCGGGACAAGAGCAACGTCTCCCCGGATCAGCAGCTGCAATACGATCTGGAGATCCGGGAGGCTACGGCGGCCATTCTGGAGCAGCAGTATAACATCTCCCTGAAGGAGAAGGAGGTGCAGCGCCTTACCGACAGCGTCGGCAAGGCCGAGATCACCTCTCCGGTAGACGGTCGGGTGCGGACGGTGAACGAAAACGGCGGCACTGACAGCAATGGGAATGCACTGCCCATCGTGACCATCGTGGAGACGGCGGGCTTCCGGGTGAAGGGCTATGTCAACGAGAGTAACGCCTCCGCTCTCTCCGAGGGGACGCAGGTGCTGATCCGCTCCCGTGTGGGCAGCGATGTCTGGAAGGGCAGCGTCACCTCCATCGACTGGAAGAATCCCGTCTCCGGCGGCAATCAGAGCACCATGGACGGCGGCAGCGACGTGTCCACCGCCAGCAAGTACCCCTTCTATGTGACGCTGGACAGCAGCGACGGCCTGCTGATGGGCCAGCACGTCTATATCGAGCCGGATTACGGTCAGGGTCAGAAGCAGGAGGGCATCCATCTGCCTGCCTACTACATCAATGATGCCGACACCTCCCCGTGGGTGTGGGCACAGGATAAGAACGGGAAGCTGGAAAAGCGCAGCCTGACCCTGGGGACCTATGAGGAGGACTTGGCCACCTATCCCGTGGAGAGCGGCTTGGCGGCGGAGGACTACATCGCCTTCCCCGACGAAACGCTGGCGGTGGGTATGACCTGCGTCCCCTATGACCAGAGTACCTCCAAGCCGGACGACAGCAAAACCCCGGACGGCAGCAAAACCCCGGACGGCAGCAAAACCCCGGACGGCGGCTTAGATCTGCCGGAGGGCGGCGACGGTGCCGTAACGGACGGCGCCGCGACGGAGGGCTGAGCATGATCCTTGAAATGCGGAATATCTGCAAGGACTACCCCATGGGCAAGACCGTGACCCGTGTGCTGCGGGACGTGAGTCTGAATGTGTCCGAGGGAGAGTACCTTGCCATCATGGGACCCTCCGGCAGCGGCAAGACCACGCTGATGAACATCATCGGCTGTTTGGATGAGCCCACCAGCGGCAGCTATCTCCTGTGCGGGCAGGATATCACCGCCTGCACGAACCTACAGCTGGCGCAGGTGCGGAATCAGGAGCTGGGCTTCGTGTTCCAGTCCTTTCATCTGCTGCCCCGGTTGACGGCGCTGGATAACGTGGCCCTGCCGCTGCTGTACGGCGGGGTGAAAAAGGCAGAGCGCCGGGAGCGGGCCCGTGCGGCGCTGGAGATGGTGGGCCTCGGCGACCGGATCGACCATCGCCCGGACCAGCTGTCTGGCGGCCAGTGCCAGCGTGTGGCCATTGCACGGGCCATGGTGGGCGGCCCCAAGCTGCTGCTGGCGGACGAACCCACCGGCGCTCTGGATTCTGCCAGCGGCGCACAGGTCATGGAGCTGTTCCGTCAGCTCCATGAAAACGGTGCCACCATCATCATGATCACCCACGATGCGCAGGTGGCCCGGCAGGCCCAGCGGATCATGACCATCCGGGACGGCGTCCTCAGCGGAGGTGACAGCCATGAATAAGAAACTGAAACGCTCCTTTCTGGCGGCGGGCATCGTGGTGGGCGTATGCGCTCTGGTGTGGGGTGGCCTGACTCTGCTTCGCAACGGCAGCCGCAGCACCGTGAAGGTGTATCCGGTGACGGGCATCAGCATGACGGACTATTGGGGCGACACCACAGAGACCAGCGGTACCGTCGCCATGGATAAGCTCCAGAAGGTGTTTCTTTCCCAGACCCAGACCTCCGCACAGGTCTATGTGACGGAGGGCCAGACGGTGAAGAAGGGAGACCGGCTGCTGAGCTACGACAGCACCCTGACGGAGTTGGACGTGGAGCGGGCCCGCATCGCTCTGGAGCGCCTGCGGCTGCAACAGGAGAACACCCGCAAGGAACTCCAGCAGCTCCAGCTGGCGGAGGATAAGGAGAAGCTCCAGCAGCAGGCGGACGCCCTGACGGCTCAGATCGAGAAGAAGCTGGCGGAATCCACCGACGAGATCATCCGCCGGGATTCCAAGCCCATCCAGCCCGGCAAGCCCCTGCTGCGTGGCAGCGCTGCCGGCACGGCGGAGGACCCCCTTTACTGTGATTGGAACGGCGGCGACGCCCTGACGGAGCAGAACCTGTCGGTGCTGCTGCCGGAAGGGGAGAAAGAACTGTATGTGGTGCTGGTGACCCACCGGGGCGACGAGACGCTGGGGGCCATCATCGGCAGCTGGGGGCTGCACCTGACCCGTGGGGAGGACGGCACCATCGCCGTGTCTCTGGCGGACCTCCCGGCGGCGGAGGATATCTCCGTGGACGGCACCACCGACGAGATTCGCCAGCTTCGCAAGGAGCTGGAGCGGGTGCAGGACCTGTTGAGCCGGTCCTACACCAAGGAGGAACTGCTGCGGATGCAGAATGACAAGCTCCGGGAGATTCAGGAGGCGGATACCTCCATCAAAATGGCGGAGTTGGATCTGCGCCGGAAACAGGCAGAGGCCTCCGACAGCAGTGTGTACAGCCAGCTGGACGGCGTGGTCAAGGCCGTCCGCACCCCCACGGATGCCGCCGCCAATAACGAGGCGGTGGTGGAGGTCTCTGCCGGCGGCGGCTATTACGTCACCGGCACCGTCAGCGAGCTGCGGCTGGACACCGTGAAGGTGGGCCAGACGGTGAATATCCGCTCATGGATGACCGGGACTGCCTGCACCGGCGAGGTGGTGGAGATCAGTACCCATCCCACCGACGGCGATTCCCATGGGGGTGATGGTAACCCCAATGTATCCTATTACCCCTTCAAGGTGTTCGTCAGCGAGGATCAGCAGCTGCAGGAGGGGGAGAACGTCAGCATCAGCTATCAGGCGGTATCCGACAGCGACGGCAGCAGCCTGTATCTGGAGAATATGTACGTCCGCACGGAAAACGGCAAGAGCTACGTCATGGTCCGTGGGGAGAACGGCAAGCTGGAGCAGCGCTGGGTTCAGACCGGTAAGGTGGTGTGGGACAGCTACACCCAGATCCGTGGCGGCCTGACGCCGGAGGACTATGTGGCCTTCCCCTATGGCCGGGACGTGGTGTCCGGAGCCAAAACGGAGGAAGCCACCGTGGATGCCCTGTACAGCTGGTAAGGAGGCGGTAACTATGTTGGAAAATATCAATCTGGCGCTGCAAGGCGTGTGGAGCCATAAGCTGCGGTCGTTTCTGACCATGCTGGGCATCATCATCGGCATTGCCGCCATCATCACCATCGTCTCTACCATCCGTGGTACCAACGAGCAGATCAAGCAGAACCTCATCGGTGCCGGCAACGACATGGTGCAGGTGCAGCTGACGCAGGACGGCAGCACCGTGGACTTCTCCTACGGGGAGCTGCCGGAGGGTATCGCCGCCATCACGTCTGCCATGCGGGACGAGATGGACGCCCTGCCCGGCGTCTCCGCCGTGGCCATGTACCGCCAGCGTACGTGGGCCGACGGCATCTATGCCGGCAACCAGTCCTTCACCGGCACCCTCAACGGCGTGGACGACCACTATCTCTCCGTGGCGGGCTATCAGGTGAATTACGGTCGTGCCTTCCTGCCGGAGGATTTCTCCTCCCGCCGCAAGGTGGCCGTCATCGATACGACGGCGGCCCAGAGCCTGTTCCCCGGACAGAACCCCATCGGCGGCGTCATCGAGATGCAGGGCGAACCCTTCACCGTGGTGGGCGTGGTGAGCCAGAGGGTCATCTCCCAGCCGGTCATCAACAGTGTAGAGGATTATCAGATGTACGCCCGCACCACCTCCGGCACCGTTATGATCCCGGAGAGCTGCTGGCCCATCGCCTTCCGCTACGACGAACCCATGAACGTAGCCGTGCGGGCCTCCTCCACCAACGATATGACCAAGGCCGGAAGCGGCGTGGCAGATTACCTGAACAGTCAGGTGGTCACCAACCGCCAGCTGACCTATCAGGCACAGGACCTGCTGAAGCAAGCCTCCGAGCTGCAAAGCCTGTCGGAAACCACCAACCGCCAGCTGATTTGGATCGCCGCCATCTCACTGGTGGTGGGCGGCATCGGCGTCATGAACATCATGCTGGTGTCCGTCACCGAGCGCACCCGTGAGATTGGCCTGAAAATCGCCATCGGCGCCCGGAAGAGCCGCATCCTCTGGCAGTTTCTGACGGAGGCGGCAGTGCTTACCAGCTTGGGCGGCCTGCTGGGCGTCCTGTGCGGTATCGGCCTGGCGGAGATGCTGAGCCACGTTATGGGTACGGCAGTGGCCATCAGCGCCCCGGCCTGCATCGTGGCGGTGGCCTTCTCCATGGTCATCGGCATCGTGTTCGGTTTGGTACCTGCCGTCAAGGCCTCCCGCCTGAACCCCATCGAGGCCCTGCGCCGGGAGTAAGCACCCAAAGTCCCTCCGGAGGCTCCGGAGGGACTTTTTCCTTCCCGCAGGCGCTTTCCCTTGACACACGTCCCCCATCCCGTTACAATGGAGAAAAATATGCACTTTAAGGAGGAACTCCATCATGACCATTGGTCTGGTATACGCCATGCCCGGCGAAATAGAGACGCTGCTGACAGACGAGACCCGCACCCCCATCCGCACGGAGGCGGGCGTGTCCTTCTATCAGATCCGCCCCCACATCATCGCCTGCTGCTGCGGCGTCAGCAAGGTCAACGCCGCCATGGGCGCCCAGCTGCTCATCAGCCTCTACCACCCGGATCTGGTGCTGAACGCCGGTGTGGCCGGCTGCTTTGAGAATGTCCCCATCGGCACCATCGTTCTGGCGGAGGGCTTCGTGCAGCACGATGTGGATACCACAGCCATCGGCGACCCCGTGGGACTGGTGTCCACCGTCAACCAGATCCAGTTCCCCACAGCCGATCTGCCTGCCGCCAGGGCCGCCATGGATGCCACCGGCGTTCCCTACCGCACCGGCTGGGTGGCCACCGGCGACTGGTTCGCCACCGATACCCCCCGCTCTCACTGGATCGCCGACACCTTCCACCCGCTGCTGTGCGAGATGGAGGGCTGCGCCGTGGCGCAGGTGTGCCTGCGAAACGGCGTGAAGTTCATGGCCATCAAGTCCGTGTCGGACTGCCTGTTTGAGCACCACGACTTCGCTTTCAATTTCCCCGCCGCCATGAAGGATCTGAACCGTGTGGTCATGGCCTTCCTGACCCAACTGACAAAGGAATGAGAGGAGGGAGAAAATGGAGATGAATTATACGGAAGCACTGCTGCGAGCAATTATTGAACTGATTGGACAGTGCGATACGATAGAAGAACTTCGTGAAAGCGTGAAGCGCATCATGCAGGACTAAGTCCAAGCACAGCGATTCTACTCAAAAATCTGCTGCTCTGCACGAAAAAGGCGGCATCTCACACATCCAAGTCAGAGCACACAGCTTACGCTGTGTGCTCTGACTTTATCCTTATCGCCCCAGCAGATAACCCCAACTGGCGGCCCCCAAGATACCGTCCACGCCGAGGCCGTGGTCGGCCTGCATCTTCCGCAGACCGGCCTCCATTTTGGCCCCGAACAGCTTGTCACTGACGGGGATGGCGTAGGGGTAGTACCCCTTGTCCTTCATCAGCAGCATGGCGCTCCGGACGTCGCCGCCCTCCATGCCACGCTTCAGCATACGCAGCTCCACGGTCACCTGTTCCTCCTTCCTGATGGTCGGCGCAGGAGACGGCTTGGCCGTCCCCGGCGCCCGGTACGGGATACCGAAATACTCACACAGCCCCCGGCAGGTAGCCTCTGCAATGGCCCCCAGATGGCTGTGGAACCACTGAGCGTCGGCGGCGTTGTCGTGGAACACGTGCTCCTCATAGAAGCTTACCGCCGCCGGAGCCCGCAGCTCATACCACACGCTGCTCTCCGACAGTCGGATGGGCTGGTCGTAGATCTTCCGGCGATACTTCAGGATGCACTCCGCCAGCTTCCGCCCGCCGGTAGAACCGGGATAGATCATGGGCCGGTAGCCCCGGACGCCGCCGTTGGCGGCGTTGGTGTGGCTGACGTAGTGGACGTCAGCCCCCCACGCATCGGATTCCCGCACCGCCTGCAGCATCAGGGCGTCTCCGTCCTCACCAGACTTGGGAGTCCGCCGTGGGCCCCGCTTATACTGGATGCCGCAGGCCGCCAGATGCGGCTCCAGCACATCCAGATAGAGATTGTTGTGGGTGGTCTCGTCACACCCCGCCACGGCACAGGGGTTCCAGTAGTGATACGCCGGGGACAGATACACCTTAGGCATTGTCATCACCATCTTCCAGCTGAGCCGTTTTCTGCTCGATATTTACTTTCAGCCGCCGAATCAGTTTCCGCAGAAACTCCGGTACCGGACCGCCAAGTGCTGCCACATTCTCCAGGATGGAGATCAATTCGTTGATGACCAGCCAGACGATCACAATGACCGCAATCAAAAACTCCGCCTTGAATTCCACGCCTACGCTGGCGAGGCCATACCGGATCAACCAGTCCACCACGCCGGCCACCTCGACGACGACCAGATACCCCAGCTTTTTCAGGATGCCCAGCAGGCCGATACGGCTGCTGAGCTGGCCGGAACTATACGCCTTGGCCATGCCTGTAACATAGTCCAGCAACATCACCGCCACCAGCACCAGCACCGGGATAACCAGCTGAAGCGCATAGGAGCACAGCGCCCCCAGTGCCGCCGCCAGCACTGCTTTAATTGTGTTTTCGTGCATTTTTCATTCCTCACTTTCCGCCCTCTTCCAGGGCTGCTCTCGTTGTGTGTAGCTATGTTATAAGGTGGTATCACCTCCTTACACCCGCCATTTCCCACTGACCTGCAGCGAGACGATCAGGCTGTTCGCCGCCAAGCATACACCGTCAGATATGGCGGCATATTGTTATGCGCCTTCCCGCCGCCGGTCGCACCGGTCGCCGTGTTTCGACTGATGTCGAAGTCCGCCGGTGCGTAGGGGTAATATCTCCCGCTTCCGCTCTGCGATCCCATGTCGCCTATGGCGAACGCCTTCTGACTGTTGGTGATAAAGCCGTAGTACCCTGCTTGATTGGCCGGATTGTGCGTATGGCTCGGCATCTCATTTGCGGTCAGTGTATGCGCTGCTTCTCCGCCGCTGGCCCCAGCTGCGTATGTATCACCCGCAGCCAACAGGAATACATCCTTTATGCGTTCCCACGTCCCGCCGCCAAAAAGATTGGCCGGGTCGGTGGCCGCAGTAGAGATATATACACTCCCCACCGGATGAGCATAATCTAGCAGCGTTGTCCCTCCTATCACCAGCGTGCCATCTATCTGCACGTCTCGGTCGAAGTAGGCGGATAGCCCTACCTGTAGGGCGTTGGCCTTATCACAGAGGCGGCCCAGCCCCACAGACAGCAGATGCTTTGCCAGATGGTAGAGTGCATAGGCCGCCGGCAGATCTCTCAGCGAGGAGCCTACACTCTCCCATGCATCCGTCGCCACCACACGCACCTCGTAGCGTTTGCTCTTGTCCGCCGCAAATACTACGGATACGTCCGTGGGGGCATACTCTCCCGCCGCCGGGCGTTCTGCCGTAGTCCAATCTTCAGCGCCGACTTCTCGATATTGTACCGCATAGGCGGCGCTATTCTTTGCGCTCAGCGACGTCACGGCCCCGGAAAACGTCACTTTGCCATAGACCCCTGCCCGGTTGGCCGTGCCGTTGGCATTGCAGCGGGCCGCCGTGATGGCTGAGACCGTAGGGCGTGCGTAGGCCAGCACCGTAATGCTCTGAGTTTTTGTGGTAGTTCGGCCTCGGCTGTCGGTCACAGAGCAGGTGACGGTCAGCGTCCCGGCATCCGGCAGGTAGTCCGTAGTGCCGGTGGCGGAGGCTCCTGCGTAGATACTGCCCACCTTGACACTGTACGTCTTGATGGTACTCCCCTGCGCCCCGGATGCGGTCAATGCCACCTTGAGCTTACTTCGCAGCTGCACATAACCGCCGTATGTGGTGCTTACGTTGGTAGGATCACTGAGTGCCACCGTCAACGACGGCACCACATTCGTTGGCACAGCCAACGACAGCTGCAGGGTAGATGCTCCTACATACGTACTCCCATTGTACGTCTCTACCAGCAGCGCCACCGCCACCGTGGCGGCATTGGGGGCCTGCTGAGCCAGAGACACCGGCGGCGTCCAGCTATAGGACGTTCCTATCCCAGTGGCGATAGTTTGTTTGCTGAGCTGGCCGCAGGTGTAATACAGCCGGTGTGTAAATCCGCTGCTGGCTCTCTTGATGGTGATGGTCAGCGCCGTCCCCAGCGTATCGCCGGAAACGGTGGCCGTGGACGCTCTGGGGATAGTAGTCAGCGTTACAGTCTCCGACAGGGAGAGGTGGCGGGGCGTATAGGAACTGTCAAACCCGCAATCCCATTCTGCTGTCAATGCGAGGCTCTTTGTGCCGTCTGCGTTGTGGCTGACCGTTATAGATCTGCTGCCCAGCTTGTACCAGCCGGTCGAGCTGTAATTATACGGGCTCCAGGACTTACTCCCCTGCAGGATATAGTAAGCCTCGCCGGAGCTTTCGTTCTGGCTGTATCCGCTCCCGTCGTATATCCAGAGGGCCAGACTCAGAGTACTGGTGTTGTTGGCGATAGACTGGCCAGTAATGGACCAGTCCAGCCGCAGACGCCAGCCCTTATTGGTACTGCCATAGATAGACGCCATGTTACACCTCCTGTCAGGCGGCGATCACGTCGCCGTTCTCATCTTCCATCCACACCACATTGCCGATGCACAGGATGGAAACCTTGATGCGCATGGCCTCTACACCCTCGGCGGTGATTTGCAATTCAGGGGTATTGTTCCGCACGAACTGCAGTACGTCGTTATCCAGCCGCAGCAGTATCTCGTTCCCGCTTTCACCTATAATTAAACCCTCAGATGTAAACCTAAACGCTTTGGTGATCTCGCTGTACTTGCTCTGGAGATCACCGTCCACATCGTCAATACGTTCTGTGATGCGGGTGATATCAATGCTGAGCTGATCGGTCAGCACCGAGAGTTTGGTAGAGACCTCCTCCTTGTAAGACTCGAAGTCTCCGGTTTCCACATATCTCTCCAAGGCGGAGAGGATAATACTGTCGACATTCCTCTGCAGATCGGTAATTTGCTGACTGGTGGACCGGATCACCTGATCCAACTGCTGCCGGGTATCCTCTTTGATATTTTCCTCCCGGCGGTTGGTTTCCTCGTCCCGCCGCCGGTCCTCCTCTATCTGTTTCCCGGTGTAGGTGGCTCTTGTAGCCCCCATGGTAATCTGCGTGTTGCCGGGGTCCAGAATATCCGGTGACAGCTCCAGCAATGGGTACGGGGCTCTGTATCCATGTGGCGTGCTGGCCAACAATGTCATGCGCCCTATCCTGAAGTGCTGTACCGCATCTTGCCATCCCAAGTCTACCGCCCGGACGGTAATAGTCTCCGGCATAGCAAGGCCGTTGTCTGCCAGCGCCGCCTTTGCCTTAGTCTGCAGGTTGGCCGGGACGGTCACATCGTCCCACTTGATGCAGCGGGTAATGCGGCCATGAGCGGCAATACCGGACTTGCTATAGATGATCTTGCCGTTCTTGACGAGATCGTCTGTCAGGTCGGTGTCTGGCAGCTCAGCGATGGTCAAGCCATCCTTCCCCAGCGGCAGGATGGCCGTATAGATGTCTGTGCCGTCCAACTCCGCAGTCAGATCCAACAGATTGGCCGCAAACTCCACCGGCTGCGTGTTGGTCAAGGGCAGGTCTGCATAGTAATCCAGATAATTGCCGTCCGCCTCGTAGCGGATCAGCAGATGTCCGCCCAACGAAGAACCGAAAAGTTTGCCCCTGACTGTCTCCATTGTGGTCTGATAGTCGGTGCTGCTGCGGGTGATATAATTGTTAGGATCCGTCACTGTACAAGTGCCGGGCTCGAGCCGCTGCTCGGTGGATACCTGTGCATTGTGCTGGGCCAAAAGCCAGCGGAACAGATAATCCACCACATTTCCGGAGGCCGCTGCCTCCTGATACCCGGCGTCCTCCGCAAAATCCTCCGGATATGCGAATGGCTCGATGATGCTGTCATTGAGACAGGCCAGTAGGCCCTCGGTCTCCACAGTGTGGACGCCGTAGAAATCTATCGTGTCTCTGGTAATGCGGCCCCGGTAGATAGGCGTAGCGCCGTCTGTCAGTTCCACCACGCCGCTCATTTTACGGATCTTATCTACATACGGATGCTCCGGCTGCAGCAGGAAGGACATTTCGCCGGCCTTGTCCACTGCCAGATGGACCTTCGGATCCCGGATGATCAGCCTGTCCTCCGGTGTGGCAAGCCTTGGATCGTACAGAATATAGTCCTCATACGTAAGGCGATACATTACAGGCTTGCCTCCTGATACTCCACAGAGATACTCCCTGTGCCGCTGGCCACTTTGGCCTTGAGGATGTTGGACCCTGCCGCCAGACAGATATCTGCCCGGCGGTATGTGCCAGCGGACAGGGTGATGGTGCTGCCGCCCCACAGCAGAGTGGTGGTCTGCTCCACTGTGATGGTGGGGATAACCGGCCGCCGCTCGTTGGGCAGTGACAGCTGTTTGTAAGCCGTCCCCAAATCGGAGCGGGCCACCGTGGTAGGCGTCAGCTTGTAGCGCCAGGGATCTGCCAGCATCGTCACCGGGATCCTCCCGCCATTGTACTCACTCGCTGCGCCTATTTTCAGCGTTCCCATCCGATAATGCGTTGCATCGGGCGGAAATACCACCTTCACACGCTGGCCGTGGTGGCTGTTCAGCAGCTCCGTCCGGATACTCGACAGCTCTGCATCTGCCTTTCCGGCGAACAGCGTGAATGTGATCTCCACATCATCAAACACCGGTTCTCCGGTCAGCGCACGACTGGCATCAATGCTGCCGTCCATTCCCGGCACGGTGTATCTGGTCTCCCTTGGCGATGGGGCCGGAATGACGGCATCCGCCAACAGGCACAGTCCATATTTTTCCAGCACATTCACGCCGTTGATGCTTATACCGTACAACATATCACACCACACCTCTTTCCTGCTTCCCACTGCTGCGCCGCAGGCCGGTGTCTACCCAGCCCACTACCTCGCCGCTGTCCAACACCACCTGCATCTTCTGCAGGCGCATGACCAGCATTTCCAGCAGCGTAATAACGGAGCCCCAACCGGCATCCGTCCCCGCCGGTCTGCCCATATCTCCGGACACGCTCATAGCCAGCCTGCTCTCCACACTGCCCGTGGTCATTTGAGTCACTTCATCCATGGCCGATCTGATGGGGTGAAGGTTATCTGTAATACCGTCCGCAAGACCCTGATCCAGCATCTTACCCATCCAAGCCATCTCGGTAGACGGCGAGTGGATGCCGAAAATCGACTTGATGCCGTTTAAGATGCTTTTCCCGAAGCCCTTGATCTTATCCAGCACCCAGCCGGTTACATCACTGATACCGTTCCACAGGCCTTTAACAAGATTGCTGCCAACGCTCCCCATTGCATCCAGCAGGCTTCCCAGCACCTTTGGTACAGCACCAATGATGCTAAGGAGCGCCTGTACCGCCGCAGACAGTATCTTTGGCTGTGCGTCAATGAGCGCTTCCGTAATTGTCCATATGATGTGGGGCAGCTCCGGTATCAGCGCATCAATGATGATGGGTATCGCATTGATGATCCCGTAATTCATTTGCACCGCAGCGTCCACGATGGTCTGCACATTGGAGGTCAAGAAGGAAACTATCGTCTCGATGATTTCCGGTATCGCCTCCAGCAGCGGCGGTATGATGATTGGGATTGCCTGCACAACTGCGTCAAACAACTGCGTAGCCGCCGCCACGATGATATCAATGCTTCCGCTCAGGCACTCGGTGATTGCCGTCACGATCATAGGCAGCTGGGCGACGAGGATCGGCATGGTTTGCGTGATCCCTTCAAGGATAGCATTCAAGATGCTCCCTCCGCCTTCCAGCAGCTGAGGTACACCTTCCGCAATCGCTTCTACGATGTGCGGTATCATCAGGGCAATATTCAGAGCTACGTTCGGGATAGCCTCCGCAAATCCCTGAAGCATCCCATTTGCTGCCTGTATTCCGGTCTCGATAAGCCCCGGCAGAATAGCGACTACCACCTGCATGGCCGCAGCAGGGAGCGTTGTGATGACATTTGCCAGTGCCGGCAGGAGGTTATTTGCAAAGTTGATAATGGTCGTTTTCAAGGCGGCAAGCGACGGCGCAACGTTTTCCCCCAGCGCCATATTGCCCAGCACATCCTGCAGGGCCGCCTTCACAGCTCCCATAGAACCGGAGAGCGTTTCTTCGGATTCTCTGGCAAAGTTTCCTGCGTACTGCTCTGTCCGCTCGAAAAACATTTGCATGGCAAGCTGCGCTTTCTCCGCATTGCTGGCTGTATTCCACTCGAAATTGATGCCCTTCTCCAGCGCATAGGCCTGTAGCGTTGTGGCGTTCATAGCCACGCCCAGATTGTCCATCATGGTAAAATTGCCCTTTGCGGCACCGGCGATAGATTCCAGTGCCATAGAGGTGTCAATGCCCATAACCGAGGCCACATCCGCCGCCCGCTGCATGGCCTTGGCCGTCAAGTCAAGGCTTTCCTGCTGCTGCAGCCCGGAGCCCTGAAACAGGGCTCCCATTTTATTGGCCGTGGCCATGTACTCCGATGCGCTGGTGCCCATGTTCTTGTAGGCCGTCTTTGCAGTCTCCTGAATGGATGCGGCAAAATCTCCGAATACCGCTTCTGTACCGCCGAGGTTCTGTTCTAGGTCCATTCCCTCTGTAATGGCCTGTTTGATAGCAGTGCCGATTCCAATAGCGGTGATGGCTTTTTTGATGGCGGCGCCCAGTCTTGCCCCTGCATCGCTCCCTGCCTTTTCCGCAGGGCCGCCCATTTCCTCTTTCAGTTTATTGGTCATGCCCTTTGCAGATGGCAGGATCTGCACATATGCTTTTGCCAGTTCAGTCGCCATAGATGATCCGCCTCCTTGCTTCCTCGAACTCCTCCGGAGATGCGAAACCTATTGTCTCCGTCTGTCCTCCGGTCATGGCCTCGATAATAGACTGCGGGCGATTTACACCACGCTGTCCGTCTCTCGTCTGGTGCCACACCAGCAGGCCCAGCCGGTCAGCAATGGTTGCCAGCAGCATGGTTTCTGTGGCAAACTCCTGTTTGTTGAGCCGCTGCATGATGCGGCTGTCTGCCCTCAGGCCAAAAGCGAGGACTGCCAGCATCCTGCCCGGCAGCCCTCTCAGATCATAGATGTGGTAGGTCTCCGCCATGTCACAGATCAGCGCATCTCGATCCACGGAGATCATTTTGGCGAGGGCCATTATTTTTTTCCGGAGTCACCCATTGCGGTGATAATCTCGGCCAACGCCGCAGACACTGCCGAGATAGGCACACGGCCCTCCTCTGTTTTCAGGTGCTCGTACAGGGCCCGCTTACCGGGTTCCCCCAGCAGTCGCCGCAGGACCTCCGGCACCTTCAAGAGGTCCCCTTGGTCCAATGCCGCCAGATCCTCGATCACCAGAATATCGTCCATCACAGCCGGATCCATGTCCCACTCGAAGCCGGCAGAGGTTTGGATATGCATTTTCTCCATATATCCTCCTTACGACGCCGCCTTGATGTATTCATAGTGGGTATTGCCGCTACCGTCCGGCTCTGCGGAGATGGTGACAGCGTAGCCAATGGCTCCATCATCCTTGTAGGCGATCTCGCCTACCTCCGTGATCGTCCCTTTCGGGATCACAATGCGCTTCAGGGCGCCGCCCTTCAGGATCATGTCCACTGCCCAGCAGTACGCTTCCGGCTCATCCGCATTTGCCTTCACTGTGATCCCTGTCGCCAGCGTCCCGGTAACGTTGCTCTTGCCGTAAACAGCTTTCAGCACATCCACATTCATGGACTCAATCAGCGTCACCTTGAATTTGTCCGGCTTGGATTTCTGCGGCGTCAGCACCGTGTCCCCGCCCCACGCCTTGACCTCCTCCGTTTCCGGCGAGTTCTCATTGGTCAGGCCATCGTCCGAGCAATAACCCAGACTGGCGAAGGCCTTATCCAGTGCCGTCGTGGCATCAGTAGGCAGCGTTGTCCCCAGCGCCGCACAGCTGACTGCACCGCCGATTTTTGCTTTGCCGGCAGATACATTTGCGGTATCGCTCATATAGCACCTCCTAAAAAGTAATGTCATATACCGCCTGATAGCGGTATGTCTTGGTTTCAGTGTCCGTATAGTTGTAGTCACTGTTGAGCGCCGAGCGAAACACCTCTGGCCGCTCCGGCAGCGTATCCATGGCTGCTTTTGCAGCCTCGTTGATCTCCGCCGCACGCAGTAGGGATATCTGGCTACAGGACTTCACAGTGATCGTGGCCCGGTTGATATGATTCGTACGTCCGCTTCCGGTCTTCTCGATGATAATGTACTCATCCTCTGACCGGTCCGGGACCTCCGGATAGCATGGGAGCTTTGTTTTCTCTTCCAGATGACGCAAAACAACGGTCTCAATCACTTTCCGCCACCTCCCACAGCTTTCAACAGTTCATCATGCTTCAGGCAGGCACGTATAGCACGCTCGCTGGTTGCGTGGATGCCAACGTTCCACCTCTTTGCGCCGCAGTAGTCAGATATCTCATAATCTTCAGACGGCAAGCGGGCCATGATCTCTTGTCCCTGCTCCATCAACATATCGTGTACCTCGTCGGAGCGGAGCAACTCCCGCACACCGGTGAGCTTAATTTCCAACTTTGCCACAGCAGCTCTCCACCGTCACTTTCTGATTCCACTCCAGCGGGATCAGTGCCTCTATCCCTCTTATCGGCTTACCGATGACCCGCCATGTCTCCCCGAAGAATTGGACTCGCTGACCCTCCCAGATGTGAGGATCACCCTTAGGGATAGCCAACTGGTACTCAGCCCTTCTGCCGGTCAAATTCAGTGTATCAAGCACCTCTTGTTCACTGACAGGGGCCACCAGCACATTTTCCACAGGGATAGGTATCTCACTGTAAGTAGGGCGATTGAATGCATCTGTACCTGTCTGCTGCTTACTCAGCAGCGTCACGGTTATTCCGGTCATACAGTTCGATCACCTCCACCCTCTGGCGAAGCAGGCCCAGCCGGGCCAGTTCCGACCGTTTGATGAACAATCCGCCGCCGGGAACCAGAAAGGTCCCGCTGACGGAATATCCCAATGCACTCTGCGACATTTGAGTCATGGGCGCACCGCTGGTAGGCGTCATGATGGTCCTTGCGACTACATCAACAACTACGGACTTGACCACGGCGAGGAGCACCCGCCCTTCCTGCAGCATGGTGTCAAGATTTCTTCCGACGTTTAGTGCCTCCTGCCTGAGACTGTCCGACACCAGCGGCAGCAGTTTCTCGGCCCGCTGCGTCTCCTCCGGCGTCAGTGCTCTCCACAGATCTATCACGTCCTGCAGTGTCGCAAAGCTTTCGCTCATCTGCATCCTCCTTATGCTCAGGGGCAGGAGGCCTCACGGCCTCCCAGTCCCCGCCAGACACGGTGCAGTCCGTCTGGATCACCGCACCCGTGGCTTTATTTCTGTATTCCATCAGCCGTGCCCCCCGCCAGATGCGGCAGCCTTCACCAGCGCAAAGGCATTGGGTGCCAGGATGCCCCAGCCGAGGTATGCCTCCGCACGCAGATACACCTGATTATGGCCCTTCAGGTCTCCCATAGTCGCATCGTTGTCGGGGTTGCCGTAGCGGATGACCTCCATGGGGATTTCCTTGGCAAAGCCCCAGCGGAAGTAATTGAAGTCGCCCACCAGTGCTCGGTCGAGGCTGGAATTTGCGGACAGGGTCAGATTACTCTCAGCACGCAGGCCGTTGATGGTGCTGGGCGCATTGCCCCAAGCCAGCTCCGGATAGATCTTGCGGCCATCGGTGGCAACCATAGCCGCAAGAGAGGACTTAAACGCCGGCGCCATGATGATGCCGTTGACATCGTACTCGCTGCCCTGTACCAGAGCAATGGCCGACTCCACGTTGGCATCCGGCTTATCGCTTGCGGCAATAGTCACCGTCTGCGTAACCTTGGAATCGAAATGATTGGCGCCGATCACGGAGGACGCCGCAGCCGTGCGGGGATTGATGCCGTGGAAGGCCATCAGGTCGAAGCCCTTGGCCAGCTTCGCTGCAAAGCCATCGGAAAAGGCCCGCATATAGTCCAGTTTCACATCCTCGGACGAATAGAGGAATTCATCCGAAATGCGAACACCGTATTCCACCTTCACGGGAACGACGGTCACAGGCGTAGCGGTGGCACCGCCCTTGGACTTCGCTCCATTCTCGGCTACCACGTCCACCTCACGGTCCAGCGAGAAGGTGAACTCCTTCATCCCGTTAAAGGGGATCGGCTTTGCCGGGCACAGGGCGGCCAGTGCGCTCTTGCCCTTGGTGAGGTTTACCAGCTCCGGCACCAGCTCCTCCGGGAACATACTGCCTCTGCTCAGAATATCTGCCATAATTTACTCTCCTTTTGTCAAATTCTGTGTAAGCTGCCGCAGGGCAGCTTCCTTCGGGTCCACAGGATCACCCTCACAGTTTCTCAGGGGCGGTGCTCCCTTTGCCTTCGCAAACAGGGATGCCAGCGATTCCGCATCCTGCCGGATGCTCGCCTCGTCCTCTCCTGTCAGTCTGGATGCCATCGCAGCCGGCAAACCGAGTTCCAGCGCAACTTTCGTTTTTACCGAGTCGGTCTCGTATCGCTTGTTTTTCGCCGTCAGCTCGTCGATCTGTCTCTGCAGCTCTGCGGTCTCATCGGCTCTCTGCTGCTCCGCCTGCTGGAAGGTGCTGATCTGCTCTTCATAGGTGCTGATCTTGCCCTTCATCTCGTCATAATCTGCGTATTTTTCCGCAGTGACCCGGCGCTCACGAGCCAGCCGGTCCTTAATGGCCTCGTTGAACTCTTCCTGCGTGGTGATGGGTGTGAACTCCATGCCTTGCTCCTCTCCCCGCTTACCCGGCGGTCGGTATTCATGTTAAAATCATACAGCACCCCCGCACGTAAAAAGTCGCCCCGTTTCGCTGTGCGAAAACGGGGCGACTGTGAATTATGCGATTAGTAGCTGATACGTTGCTTTACTGGCACGTCACGGGCCTCATTGGCCGCTGCATATGCGAGGATCACACTGTCCAGCAGCGAGATTTCAACGCCTTCTTTGATAGAACGATACCCGAAGCCGCCATTTGAGCCGATGGCTCGTTTTTCGCTGTTGGTGGCCGCCTGTTCCAATGCTGGCTGCCCCATGTGGCAGATCCTGCCAGAATACAGCCCCTGTTCAAAAGAGGCGTTGGCCACAATGATCTGCTTCACAGACGGCAGCTCCGGAGATTTGATTTTGGCATCCTTCATCTCCGCCGCCAGAAGACTCTGACCATTGGCGCCATCCACCACCACTTTCCGAACAGCCGGTCCCGCCGCCCGGATAAAGTCTATGATCCATCCGTTGCCCGCTCGGACCGGACGACAGTCTATGGACTCCACGAAGATTCTGGTATCTGTGGTCTTGATGGCAATGGACAGACTGACATACTCTCCATCGTGGCCATACTTCACGCCGACGAACATTCCGCCCTGAAGCTCCGGCAATACCATCTCTCGGAGCTGCCGCCATTCATCCGGTGTAATAGCTGACTTCTGATTGTACCGTATCCAGAGGCCCAGGCGCTGGATATTGAAATCGACCTTATCCGAACCGATCTCGTCCGCTACCGCACGCTCCTGAAATACGGTGCCAAGAGACGGATTGGTCCGGTACCACGCTTCCCGGTCATGCGGATCTGTCTCGTGCTCCACACTCCACTCGGCCCATCCGGCATTTTCCTTCGTCCCCGCCAGTACATCGGTGCGGAACTTGGTAAATACCGTGCCGCTGGATACCGGTGTGGGCGGCGTCCCGATGAATATGGTCTGCGGATTCTTGGAGTCCGTCACCACATACTTCAGGGCACTCTCCTGGTCATCCTGATACTCCTGCGCCTCATCGATCACCAGAAGGTCGAAGCCTTCGCCCAGGCCGCCCTTGCTGGTGCGTGTGCGGAACTCGATTTTTCCGCCGTTAGATAGCTCGATGTGCTCCTTGCCATATGCTCGATAGGAGGACACGATCTCTACGCCCTCCAGCTTTTCCAAGCGATCGTATAAGCGCTCCCAAGCAGCGTGCGTGGTGGTGGTCCGGTGCGCCGTGTGCAGGATATGTTCCCCCAGCTCCGCCAGTCCGTACATCTCACGAATCAGCAGCACCTCATTCTTACCGTTCCGGCGAGGAACAGAAAAACCGAACTTCGTGTGGACCCACAGCCCCTTCCCCTGCGTGCAGGCCATCATGTCCTTCAGCATCCGCTTCTGCCACTCCTGGGCCTTGCGGCCGCTGGTATTGTACAAAGCCGCAGCCTTTGTCCCAAGGCTGCGGCGATACGGGAGGATATGCGATTGTGTCGGCGTCTGCTGCCCTTTTCGATTGGCCATATCAGCACCTCTCGATTTCTTTCACCATGTTTTGAAGCATAGTGTCCAAGTCCATTTCGTCCAAATAGAACCGGTCTCCATCCTCCAGCGCATTCTGTCTCGCTTCCTGTTCCGTATCAGCATATTCAATCACCAGCGCCATTTCACCGGGAAATACACCAACTCGGAACAACGCTCCATCTGTGGCAACGAAAAAATTTTCCCCGCCAAGTGCAATCGAGCGATACTTTGCAGCAAGTGCCTTCTTCACTTCGGTCAATCGGTTTTCAGTCAATTTCTTTTCCGTTGAGGTCATAACGGTGTGTTCCTCCTTTTCCTGTCGAAATTTTGAAATATGCGCCGCCATGATGGCTATGTTCACTGGGGTGATATTGCAAGACTCCTCCATCCGAAAAATTGATCCTGTACCCGCCGCCGCTGGAAAAGGGTATATTTTTGATAGCTCCACGCCCCAGTGGTTTTATCTCATACCCTTCTCTCTGTAACGCTTCCAGCAGGCTCTCCGGCGTAAATGACTGGAGTCTGTATGGATGCTTCGCCAGTTGCTGCGGTAAGCCATTTGTGTTGGTTGTCTTGCGTTTTGCCACGATGTCTTCCGCCGTTGCGTACCACTTCCGGCTGTGTGCATCCTGTACCTTCCCGGTACCGGGGTCGTAGATCACAGCACAGCGGCAATGATCGTGCCTCCGGTAGAAGTCGGGTTTCGGTTCCGTTCCATAGTCGTATGTCCCCGCCAGCGCCGCACACCACTCGCAGCAGCTGCCCACCACCCGGCGGGTGATTTGGGGTCTCATGCCCATTTTCCGCAGCTGGTCGGCGTTATTCCGCACAAAATCATCCACGAAGCTCTGCATGGTGTTTTTTACCGGCTCATCCAGCACATAGGCTACATCGTCAAAGCTCTCGCCGCTGCAGGCCTTTTCGATGATAGCCTTTACCCGTCCCTCATCCATGCCGGTCCATCTGGGATTGATCCCGATTCCCGCCCGACGGCGTAGCTCTCGCTCCACCTCGTCTGCGGTCGTGGTGATCATCTGATGCCCCGTCTGCATAGCGGGCAGGATGGTCCTCTGGGCGATATTATAATACATTTTCCCGTCCGGTAAAACCCCTGAATTGAGTTTTGACACCATTACCGTGGACACCAGATCTCCCACTCTGGCTGCATAGGCCTGTGTATCCATGTGCGTCGCCGTGCCGGCCTGTATCTTGGTCAGGATTGCTGCGATTTTCCGATCTGCCCGATATAGCTCTTCAAAGCTCTGCTGCATCTTCTGCAGCAGCTGCAGTGCTACATCATCCGCTTCATTGCCCTGTACCCCTTGCGTCATCTTCTGGATGAACGACAGCGTTGTGTCCAGGCTCATGCGTTATCCCCCGGCTGGATGCCGCTGATATCCCGCAGGGTCCGCTTATCGAAGTACCCCGGTATCGCCTGATTGATTTTCAGGGCGGCGTCTCCGACCTGGGAGAGCGTCGCCGCATCCGGCTCGAACACCGGCTCCCATATCGGCTTGGTCAAGTAGAGCTGATCTCTCCGGTACTGGTAATTGTCCCGCAGACACGCCGCCAGATACCCTGCATTGAGAAAGCCGCTCCCAAAGGTCCGCTGTGCCTTTCTGGCCGTCAGGCGCATGGTCTCATGCGCCGCCTTGATTGCTTCCGATGAGCTGGGGTTGTCCGACGGAAAGCCAAGATCATCCAGCGTCAGGCCTGTCTCTCCGGCGAAAAGTGCTGCAAACATCCGCAGCTGCTCCGTATGCGGTGCCATGCTCTGCTGCTGGAATTGCCCAACGGTGGGCGAATCGCCGTCCCCGTCCTTCCCGAACGCCAACAGTGAACTCATCGATGCCTTCCATGCGTTCAGCGCTTCATGGTCATCTGACAGCCCCACCACCCACTTCTGTGGGAACGAATAATACTCAGCGCTGACCTCGGAGCGTTTGACGGTCCGCATAGCGGAGCCCACCAGTGACATACAGGCTCTCGAAATACGGCTGTGTCCAAACGGCCGCACCGCATCCGGTCTATAGATGATCGGCACCAGCAGCGGCCGCCCTACCGGGTGATAGTCCACCCGCACCAGCTTGCCAGCTGCAATGTACTCCGTGCGGTCCGATGTGAAATATGCCTCCAGCTTCGGAGCCCCGGTATCCGTACGATCCAGCACCGCATAGCCCTCATCCAGCAGTCCCGTAATGGGGTCGATGCAGCCGGTGGCATTTCCACCGTCAATGACCTGCATACGTGGGAAGCCGTCCTCATCTGGCGAAATGCAAATAAAGCAGCAGGAGGAGATCAACGCCGACAGGACAGCGCTGTCGAACAGTGTGTCCGGGTTGTTCATGGCGTAGATGGTGTTCAGGTCAAAGTCATCGCCCCGAAATTCACAGAATTGCAGCCTATCCGCCAGGCTATCTACTGCCCGTCCGCACCACCCAAGCACGGATCTCCATGTTTTCAAGCTTGGCGGCGTGGAGATATCAAAATCCGCCGCCAGGTGCTTCATCTCGTAGTATTCATACCGTGTGAGCACTCTGGTTCTCTTGGCTGCCAGCTTTCGGCGCATATAGCCAATGCCCTTCAGTTCGTAAGCCATTTGCCTCTCACCTCCGTGTATTTCTCATGTGTTTTTCGTGTGTTTTTTTGCGTACGGACGGCGTGAACCTCACACGCGTGTGCGGGAGGGAGGTATCCCCCTATCCTCGATAGTTCTTCCAATCGAACGACTGCGGCAAATTGCGATTGGAAATCAGCTGCTGTGCAGCACCTCCGTTTTCCGCTTCATTCGCCAATTTGTCCGCCTTTTTCCGGTTGCAGACCCAGTGTGCAAGCTGCAGATTCTCGATGTCTGATGGGTGCCCGCCCCGCGCAATGGGGATGATGTGATCCACGCACGGGGCCATCGGATCTGGATAACGCAAGGTTTTATCTACCGGCTGGCCACATATCCCGCAAACTGTTTGCGTTGCATAGATGCGCTTTTTGTTTTTATCAAAAGCGGTCCTGTGCGGACCAGCCTGATCCTCACGGTATACTCTCGGCATATGTCCTCACTCCTTCAAGTATTTTGTATCACAAAATACTTGCGGGCGGGCCGCCCCGTTTGGCACAAACATATCCAGCATCCAGAAGAATTTCGCACGATACACCCGGAAGGTATCCCGATTGCACGGCAGTCCCGCCGCCTCCAGCGCAGCCAAGGAGCAGGATTCCGTAACCTGCTTTCGTATGTAGGCCGCCAAAGCATCATCCGTCGTTCTTCTCAGCGCCACAGTGATTTCGGGGCTCCTCCTATGCTGCACACAGTATGCCTTCAATTCACGGTACCTGCGGGCCGGAAGCCTATACCGTTCCATCTTCCCCTTGTAATTTCTCACGGTCTCCTCCTTTCTCCGGTGCCAGATAGCGGATGTAATGGCAGCCGGTGACGGCATCGTATTGACTGGACTCCAGCAGGTAGGCACGGGCAGGCTGGCGCATAGCGTTGGACGTGTGGACAATGCGCTCCGTGATCTCCGGCTGGATCATGTTGCGGCTGGTGGTGTATGCCTTGGCATCCGGCACATCCCGCCGGGCCTGCCGCAGCATATACAGCGCCACCGGCGTATAGTCGTGCTGTCCACGCAGCGGCTCGGCATAGATAGACCCCATGCCCCAGATATCCTCCAGCGTCTCCTCGCCCACATACCACGCACCATCACGCCACTGGATACCGGCCCCGGTGAGTACCATGTGGACATGGAGCCGCTTCCGTGCGCCGGTCTCGCCGTCCTTCTCGGAGGGTACTGCTACCCACTTGAGCTCCACCCCCAGCTTCCGAAGCTTCCGCCGCAGACGACGAAGGAAATTACTCAGCAGGCGGGACAGCTCTGCATAGTCGCCGCCGATCCGAGCCAGATACTCGTCTGTAAACTTACACGTGGCGTAGAGGTCTCCCTTGGAGAAATTACAGTTGAGCGTCCTGGCCAAGACGTGAACAGCCCGCCGGGCGTTCTGGTCCCGCTTGGCGGAAGATGTGTTGCCCTTCACCCGGCCCGCTCTTGCCTTGGTGTTGGCCGGGACCCAGAACTTGCTCTTTTCAATCACCCGGCCCGCCTTGTAGGTGCGTATCATCCATTTGCCTCCCATCGTTTTCTCCTCCGTGGTCCTATTCTTAGGCTCTTAAGAGCCATCCAAAATACGCACGTGCGTGCGTATATAACGAGCGTCCGTTTCCTCCTGTGCTTTCGCCCAAGGAGCGGACTTGACTGTCCGCCCCTTGGGCGCTGCCCTGCCTCCATCTCAGAAGGAGCCGCATACCGAGTATGCGGAGCCGGTCCTTACGGGCTCGGCTTCTACAGGAGAAAAACAACGTGGGAGTCGGGCGTGTGCGAAGCACCCGGCTCCTCCGACGGTCTCCGAAACGCAGAAGGCCGCCGGAGGAACCGCCGAGGTATATTCCTCGGCAGTCTCCGTTAAATTATCGTTTCTTGGGGCGGCCATGCTTGGTATTTCCCGGCAAGCCTTTTTGCCGGCGCCAGCTGAGGACCTGCGAATATTTGACCCCGGTGATCTTGGCGATCTGTCTGTCTGCAATGCCGCCCTCATAGAGCCGCAGGAACTCTTTTTCCTGTGCCTGGCGGCTGCGGCGGCCCTGCTCCTTACTCAGTCTGGATATGCTGCGGAACGGGCTGTCCTGGCGCTCGCCCTCCCGAAAGGCGATGCATGGGTACCCCTCCGTCTCGCATAGCTCCTGCGGCAGGGCGTGGGGAAACGCCAGCCGCTTGCTGACTCCCACGATATCTATGTAGGCGCAGCTCCACAGGGTGCTGTTATTGCGGAAGCGGCATCTGCCGCAGCGAGTCTCCACCTCGACCGGGGCCTCGATGATCTCCAGCGCCTCGGCAAGCTCCTTACACCTCGGCATGGTCATCCTCCTTCCGCCGTCCGGACGCACAAAAGAAATCCGGCTTAACAATAGTGCCCTCTTTTGGGGTCGTCACTCTGCCGCATATCAAGTAGCCACAGTAGTCCACATGATGCATACACTCTCGGCATCGTACCACCGGTGCTACATCCGAACTATCTAACCGCCATTCCGCCGCTCGCAGAATGGCGCATCCGTGGATACCGCAGTCATGCTCATATCCACAGCCGAGGCAGGCGAAACTACCTGTCTCTACCTTGAGACGACGAATGGCCTGCAGCAACTCAGGCAATGACAAATCGCCGCTCGCCGTGCCGGCCAATTTTGCACCCTTCTTGGCCTTGATACACCGTCTTCTGTATGCCCTGAGATCACGCTGCCTTACGCACTCTTGATAGTCCGGGCAGTCTTTGCATCTCATACCCACGCCTCCTGCTGTTGCGCCAGCAGCGCACGGACGGCCCTGGCCAGCTTGTCACCCTTTTCCGGGTCCTTTTCTGACACCCGGCCCGCCGCCTCCTCCAGCCGCCGGAAATCCTCCTGCACGGCCGTGAACCACGTCTTAAATACCGCCGTGTCCGGATCCGCCGCCGAGAGCCGCTTCTGGAGATTTTCCACTTGTGCCGCCGCCAGCGCTGCCCGGCTCTCTGCCTTTTCCAGCTCCTTCGCCGCCTGACGCTTGGTCTCCTCCATGTTTGCCGCCGCCTGCTCCGCTGCGTCCTTCTCGATGCGCCGGCGCATCTCCTCCATGACATCCTGCGGCACCTCCGGGTTTTTCCGCAGCTCCTTCAGCGCCGCCCGGCTCTCCTCCGCTGACTTTCTGGCCGTCTCCGCTTCCTTTTTAGCCCGCTCCAGCAGGCCCTTGGCATTGCTTGCCTCACCTCTGGCCTCCTGCAGCTCTTTGGCAATTCTCTCCGCTGCGGCCTCCGCATCCCGGCGGGCCTCATCGGCTTTCTCCGCTATTTTCGCCGCCTCGTCGAGGGCGTCCTTGGCACTCTTGGCGTCTGCCTGGGCCTCGTCCCGTTCCCGCAGCAGCTTCTCCAGCTCCCGGCTGGAGATGTCCTCCACATGATGCTCCTGAGCAAACTCTTCCCGCTCCTCCGCCGGCAGGGCCAGTAGCTTCAGGGCGTGGGTATAGGGCAGATTCCCAAGCGTTTGGGATTCTGCGTCTCCGAACAGGGAGACCTGTTTGGCCCCGTACTCCTCGAAGATCCGCATGAAGTTCTGGGCGGAGGACTGGGAGAATTCCACCTCCTCCTTCAGCCACTGCCCCCACTGTCCATAGGGCAGCATGGCCTTTGCCTCCACCAGCTTCCGTCCGATCTCGATGGCGTAGCCCAGCACCATGCACTGGGCCTGACGGTGCAGCTGCCGGATCTCCGCCGTCACCGTCTGGATATCTCTCTGTGCCGCCATAGGCACGTTGACAATGTCGCTCATTTATGCGATCTCCTTTCTTTTGGGCTGTATCGGCAGCCCATGCTTGTCCCGTCTGCTCCCGGCCTTCAGCCATGCCAGCCAGCCCGCCAAAAAGTCCGCATACAGCGTCCTCGGGTCTGTCTTGTTGGGATTGTCCGGACAGGCCGTCCGCTCATCATCCCAGCCATGGACCTGTCGGATGGTATTGCCGTCTACCTCGATGGTGCATAGCGGTCGGCCCGGACGGTCCCGCCGCCGCAAAAACAGGATCGTGGTGGCGCCGTTGAGGTGCCGATCTACATAGCCGCCCACACAATGGTGCAGCTTCTGCCCCTCCCGGACGATCTCGTGTCCGTTTACCGGTGGCCGAATGAGATAAATGCCGTCTGTGTAGGTGTACCTCTGCACCAGCTTTTTCAGCCGCCGATGGTATTTCTCCGCCTTGGTCTTGCCCTGCAGGGCCGCCCATGCGTCCGTGATCTCGTCATGTTTGCCGGACAGATCTCTCGGCAGCAGATGGATCACGTTGGTGAGGTCCAGCCCCACGCCCTCCGCCGCCTCGATATAGTCCACCCATAATTGCATACGGTGCACGATCCCGCCGCCCGCCGCCGTGTTGCGCTCCAAATAGTACATCAGCCGTCCCGGAGGCAAGCCGTGGCGTTTCAGCAGCGGTATGACCTTATCCGTATTCCCGGCCTGCCGCAGCTCATTGCAGTCCTCCGGCTTGCCCCATGCCTTAGTCCCCCGGAGCCTTTGCCAAATGGTAAGGCTCTCTATGGTCGCATCCGACGAATGGCACACCTCCCGGAAGCGCTGCAGCTCCTTCATCGGCAGCGGCAGAAATTCCCGTGGACTTTGTGCGTCCCAGCGAATGATCTTTGCATTTTTCACGCCCCGATTCACCAGATCCACCACGGCACTCTCCAAGCGCAGTTTGACCAGCCACTCGATTTGCCGGGGATAAAAGCAGCAGGCGGTCAGCAGCTTAATGAGATCGCAGCCCCTCTGCAAGTCCCCAATACAGCAGTACCGGAACGCACTCTTTGCCAGTTCCTCCAGTCCCACCGCCTCGTAGCCATTGCCGTAGTCGGCGCAGAAACCGTATGGGGCTGAGAGCTCCCACATCTTATGACCACGGCCCGGAGCCGTCTGGCATATGTAGCCGTGGAGCGGATTATCACTCCACCATATCCGGGATATTGCTTCCGCCTTGCCGGGGCGGAAGCGATAGACCCCCAGCAGCTTCACCTTCGGCAGGTGCGTCAGCTCCCGCCCGTAGTCCTTAAAGCAGTCATAGGCACAGGCCCACAGAGCACCCCGCCACTGACGGAGCACCACCGCCCGGCGGTATTCCCACAGGTTTTTCCGCTGGCCGGTATAGCCCAGCTCCTTGGGAATGGTCTCCTTGCCGCACCACGGGCAAGCCACCCGCTGCTTGATATCGATCGTGTTGGTACACATACCCCACCGATACTTCGGCACCGGCGTGTGCCTCGTATACAGGGTGGCTTCCTCCGCCGCCGTGGCCCGCTCCTCCCGGATCACCTTGTGCTTGCCGCAGCAGGTGGTCCACAGCTCCCTCGTCTTGCTGCGTCGGAAGGTGTAGGCTGTAAACAGGCCGTTGATCTCCTGCAACTCCTTGTCCGTCAGGACCGGCGCCAGCCGCTGGAGCTTTTCCTCCATCTTTTCCATGGCCGCCTCACAGAAAATCCGTCAGGTCCAGCAGCTTGGGCTGCTTCTTCTGCGCCGGCTCCTCCGGCTCTGCCGGCTGCACCCGGTTGGGGCAGACATCGATCTCCATGGTCATGCGGATCTCCGCCCCCGGAAAATAAAACTGCGCCGCCTTGCGGTATGCGTCCAGATCCGAAATGCTGTTTCCGGTGGCCCGCTCCAATGCCATCATGCAGTCCCCAAAGGAGCCGCCCTGTGCAATGGCCTGTGCAAACTCCTCGTCCTGCCGGGCGAAGGATTCCAGCGCTTCCCGCACAGCTCCCTTCATAATCGCCGCCTTTCCGCCCTTAATGGCGGCACTCTCTTTCTTCAGGCGCTCCAGCGCCTGCTTCAAAAACTCGCCCATTTTTCTCCTTGCCTTTCCCGCCGCTATGGTGTATCATAGGGGCGTAGATATTGTTGTGGATATCTTGCCCTTACGGAGTGCCTGCTCCGTAAGGGCCCTTTTTTATTCCCGCAGGCCCGTCAGGGTCTCCCGAAAGCTCTCCGCCACACAGGTGGCGATCACCTCCGCCGTGTGGCCCGTCTCCTGCCGCACCAGCTCCTCGATGTCTGCCGGGATCGTGCAGGCGGCGCAAATATCGTCCAGCTCGGTCTGCTCCTGCGCCTCCAGTGCATAGCGGCACCGGTCGCAGATGCTCTCCATCACATCGTCCAGCGTCATTTCTGCACCTCCCGAATACTCAGTACGGCATAGCCGGGGATTAGCCCCTGCACATTGGTCAGTACATGGGTGATGGTATAGCGTTTGTCCGTGATCTCATGTTCTGCCGGACGACCTTCGTCCGTCACCGGCAGGAAGCGAATGGTGTCACCCTTTTGGTAATCCCTGTCGTTGATCCGCAGCTCCGCTCGCTTGTCTCGCATCATCACGGTGTCACAATAGCACTCCTGCAGCTTGATTCGATGCTCTCTACTCATGATTCTCCACCTTCCTCGACAGAAAGATCCCTTCCACCGGCGTCTTGTCCCACGTCGGTGCATCCGGGTCGGCGGCCGCAATAACGATGCACCGCTTAAAAAGCTCCGCCGCCGTAGGATTGTTCTGATGCAGCCCAGCATACATCCTCTGGATCACACAGGCGAGCTCTGTGCATATCATCTTTGTGTCTCCCGATGCGATGCACTCGATTTGACTTTTTGTGGCGTCCACGTACAGTTTAATCATCTCACGCCCTCCTCCGGATAGTAGCAGTCCAGCACCTTCCGCAGATGCTCCCGGATACCCACGCCGGCCAGAAAGCCCACCAACTCCTCCGGGCGCTCTCCATGCTGCGCCGCAATGCGGCAGATACGCCGCCACAGCGGATCCTCCGCTGTCAGCGTGACCTTAGCCACGTACTCCACATATTCGCTCATTTGCCGCCCTCCAGTCTCTCCAGGAGCCGCACAAGGCCCCAACTCACAGTTGCCGCCCCCACATAGGTGAGGATCCACGTCATGGTCATTGCTTGTCCTCCTTACAGATAATTCCGGCCGAACTCCCGGCGGAAGTCCTCCACCGTGGCGTCCTGCTCCTCCATATACTTCCGCTGGCCGTACTGATGCAGCGCCAGCGCCGTCTCTTTGCAGCGATGTGCGGCCCGTGGCCCGTTGCGGTGGCAGCTCTCGCCGCACAGCAGCACCGTCAGGCCGTACCGCTCCGATTTCCTCCGGTTGACCGTGCCGCCGAAGATGTGATGCTCCTCCATCTGGCCCCAGCGGCCGCAGAGCCAACAGCGCCCGAACACCGCTTACACCAGCGGCAGGCGTTCCATCGCCGCCGCCAGCTCGTCTCCGATGACGTCCTGCCCCGGCAGGATCACCACCAGACCGCCCTCGTCATCCCACACCAGCATATCGCCGTATGCCCTTGGATCTCCCACGCCGACATCCACCAGCTCCGGGTCGTAGGCCGTCACCTTCAGGGTGGCCGGTCGCTGCCACACCTCGTAGCCCTTCCACGTCATGTTGGTGCGGAGGATCGTCTCGCCGTCGCTCTCAGCGATCCGCCGCCGCAGGTTGTCCATATGGCCCAGCACCATGTCCATCATCTGACTCTGAGCGCCCCGGCCCTTCTGGACGGTCCATGCCGTGGCATCCGGGATATCCCCCAGATGCTCCGCCAGCAGCCCCAGCACCTTCCGACTGGTCGTCCGCCGGGGCATGACCGCCAGCCACGACGCACCGTTTAGGCACAGCGTCCGCTCGTCGCCGCTGCCATAGCCCGCCACGGCGTAGCCCTCATGCCGCCATGTGTCCTTGATGGCTGCCACCAGCCCTCTCTCGTCGATCATGTCTATACTCCTTCCCGCCCCACCTCCGGGGCCTCGCCTCTTACCATCTCCTGCATCCAGAACTCACGACGGCAATCTGTGCACCGTTTTTCTGGTTGCTTACACCGCCCCTCGCGCTCTCTATAAGCAGGAGAAATAAAGCACGGACAACATCGCAGTACACCATATTTATCAAGATCAGCCTCCGGATATTGCTCCAAAAACTCGTCCTGCCGGGTCTTACGTGGATGCTCCTTCGCCCACGCCTCGACGATCTGAACAAGCCTTTCGGCGTCATTCGTCTCCCCTATTGTGCCGCATATCACACCATGCGCAGGGCACTCGGCACACCAACGAAAATGCTTACACATCCGGTTTCGCTCCCGGATAAACTCCATTGCATCCATGTCTATACTCCTTCCCGCCGCCGGCGCTGTTATGCACCGAAGGCGCTGTCCTTTGCGCCCAGATACCACGTCTTTTTCAGTCGTCGGGCCGTCTCCCGCTCCTCGGTGTGCAAGATCTTGATGCACGCCTCACACAAGTCCCCCGGCGAGTGGAAGATCCGCCCGCACCGGCAGCACAGGTGACGGCGGGCCTCCTTCTTCTGCCGCAGCTCCATCCCGGCCACGTATTTGCCCCACGGCACACCCCAGAAATCCGCCGCCGCTACCGTCGCCTGCTCCCAGCTGTCCGCCGTCACAAACGCCGTCCCAATCTCCGGGTGAGCCACCACCCAACAGATCTGTTTCTTACTCCTCGCCATGCTCCTCCGCTCCCTTCACCCCCAGATACTGCAGAAACGGTATCCGGGGGATTTTTACCCGGCTCCCCATGATGATGGTGGGGAAGCCCAGCAGATCCGGCCGCTGCCGGGCGCAGACCCGCACCTGCTGATCCGTGGTGCCAAGCACCCCGGCCACCTCGCAGGGCGTCAGATACGCCTTGTTGCTGGCCAGCAGCTCCTCCATTGTCTTATAGGCCATTCCGGCCGCCTCCTCTCTTTATCCCGCCGCCTGCTGAACCTCGACCGTCTTGGCGCCGTCCGCCAAGCCCATGCCATAGGCCAGCCACAGCAGCTTCTGCTCTCGCTGGAGCTGCTTGTCCAGCTCGGAAAGCAGCTCCGCAGCCGCATCCAACTGCTTCCGCTCGTTATCGCTCATATGCTCCTCCTTTCTGCCGAATAAGGGTCCTTCGCATCCGGTGATTGTCCCGCCGCCGGTGAGGCTTCCGCATAACGGCTTTGACGGTTTCCCGCCGCCCGCTGCGGTCTGTAACTGTCCATCTGCGGATGTTCATCCCCTTCACCTCCTCTCTTGCGCTCCCTCCCGCCGCCATGCTATACTGGTGACGGAAAGGAGGTGATTTTGTGAAACTGAAAATTTTCAACTATCTGCTGGAAAAATTGTCCCAACAGCCCTCTCGCACACCAAACAGCACATCCGCCGTACCAGCCGTTGCGAAATCCGCCTCGGCTCCCACGAGAAAGCTTATGACTTATGAGTTCAATGTCGCCGGTATTGACCACCACATGACTTCCTTGCAACGCCTCGCTTGTAAAAATCCGGATTATAGTCTTACTGCCAGCGCCGTCATCAAGGCCGGAAAGGCTGGTCGGTCAATCTATCAATACAACTACATACATAAACCGGTAAAACTCATTCCGGAGCCCAACAACCCCTATGACAAAAGTGCCATTCAAGTACTTATTGCCGGCGAATTCGTGGGTTATGTTCCTCGTGAGGAATGTGATGCCGTCGGAAGGATTTTGAAACAACACGAAGTCAAGTACATTTCCGCTTTCATTTCCGGGGGAAAATATAAGATTGTTTCCGAAGACAAGGATATCTTTAGAGACTCCAACCATCATCGGATTCGTGTGAAGGTCGGATATGTCTAATTACTCCTCAGCACTCCTTGATTTCGATCCGATCTTGAGGTCTCTCGCCGGCGGCTGATTTTCCGCCCTGTCCCAGCAAAATACAGCTGCCCTCCCGCCGCCCTTGTAATTGCAGTACAAGGGCGGCGATTTCTTCCGCTGTACCGGTGAGCTTCACTTCCATCCCCTTCACCTCCTTCCATCAATGTTCCATTGTCTTAGTTATCTCGTTGCAATATCAAAATATCACATCGATATCTCTTTGTCAATAGTTTTCGCAGAAATAATATTGCATTGTAATATTTTGTGTGCTATACTCTTATGCAGGAGGTGAATTATGAAAGATCGTATCAAGGCGCTCCGTAAGGCTCTATCGCTTAATCAAACCGCCTTCGGCAGCAAAATCGGCGTAAAGCAAAGTGCGGTCGCTGCCTATGAAAGTGGCTCTCGGACTCCTTTGGACTCTGTAATCGTCTCCATCTGCCGGGAGTTCGGCGTCAACGAGCGCTGGCTTCGCACCGGTGAGGGTGAGATGCTGATGCACCTGTCCCGTGAGGAGGAGATCATGCGCTTCGCCGCCACGGTGATCCGGGACCCCTCCAGCGAGTTCCAGCGGCAGGCGCTGGCCGTGCTGGCCAAGCTCACCCCGGAGCAATGGCAGCTCATGGAAGAGATGGCCCGTAAGCTGCTCCAGGAGCAAGGCGCAGATTCCCCGCAGCCCAAAGAGTCCCCCACCGACGCAAAATAAGAGAGCGGAGGCCACCCGGTCTCCGCTCTCTTGTCATATAATAATTTTCAAAATTGCAAAAGTTTTGCTTGACAAGTGTGTATTTAGTGTGTATAATATAATCAAGAGGTGAGGAAATGAAGCGAAGAGACTTGATAAAGCTGCTGGAGGCCAACGGCTGGTACTACAAGCGCAACGGCGGTGACCACGATATCTACACCGATGGTAAGCACATCGAGCCAGTCTCACGGCAGCGGGAAATCAAAGAAAGCGTCGCAAAGGCAATCATTCGGAGACGGGGGCTGAAATAAGCCCCCTGTCCCCGGCGCATTATAATCATATGGAGGTAATCACATGAAACTTGTATATCCCGTTATCTTTACGGAGGACCCGGCAGGCGGCTATATG
>ENA-OUOW01000404-OUOW01000404.1-human-gut-metagenome-genome-assembly--contig:-NODE-404-length-41101-cov-3.769161_pt1 | contig 41101 bp, 36 predicted proteins | sample MGYA00237938_ERZ548769 | MGnify/ENA primary metagenome ERZ548769 (study PRJEB26490, sample SAMN05356870) | human gut metagenome | biome: terrestrial biome; feature: human-associated habitat; material... | reverse complement strand
AGGGGAGTTGCGACCAGGTGCCCAAAACGGCGGTGCGGCCCACAGGCTCGACCCAGGTAAACGAGAGGAGGCTTCGCCACATCACGCGTGCGGCTGTCTTTGGGACGAGAAGCACGTAGGCGGGCACGCCCCCGGCAATGTCTACCGGCATGCCCACAAGGAGCGCGGGAATGTGGCCGTCAAGCGTCACGCTCTCGACGGCGCCTCGCGCGGGAAGCGCACGGGCCGCAGAAGGAAGGTAGTCTGCCAGGAGCTCGTTTGCCCGGGCGCCCATGATGAGCAGTGGCACGAGCATGCCGCTTGCCTCCTCGACAGAGGTTCCCTCGTAGGGCGCGTTTCCGTTGATGCTCACGTGCGAGAGGAACGTGAGCCAACCTGCCACCACAGACCCCCTGTGCGTGGGGTCGAGCAGCACGTACTCATGCGTTCCCGTGCGTGCGAGAAACGCGACCGAGGTTATGGCTCCGTCACCCGTAAGCGCCGGCTCGAAGGCACACTGGCCAACGCGCAGCTTGCGCGCGCAGAACGCCGCCTCGCAAAGCTCCTGCGGGTGTGCACCGGAGACCAGCCGGTACGTTGCGCCGGTAAGATCTGAAACCACCGCCCCCTCAAGCGCAAGGTCTAGTGGCTGCTCGCGCGCATACGATGCAGGATAGGTAAGTCCGGTGTCCTCGGCGCGATCAAAGCTCACACCAAGGGCAAGGTGCTCCTCGTAAAGTTCTCCTCGCACCGTTCGGGATGCACGACCGCTTCCCTGCTCACGCTCGTCTGCCACAAGAGCCTCCTTCTGGTGCCACTCTGCGAGCACCGTTTGCATTGCCTACTATGCGGCATACCCATAGAGAGGCAGGGTGAACACGTTCACGCGAGGAATGTTGTCCAAGGTGAGGCGAGCCGTGTAGTGGACGCTTCCCGCCGTCTTGCCCTCTTGCGTCCAGGTTGTTGACCCAACGAGCTGCCCGTCTTGAACCAAGAGATTGTGCTGGAGCATGGTCGTGCTAAAGGAGAGGCTCCCGCCCTGTGGCCACGTGATGGCGGTTTCGTCGTCTGTGGGTGTAACCTCGCAGGTCATGGCGAAGTTGTCGGCATAGGGCCTCACGCCCACAATCCACGAGCTCTTGGCCACAGGGGTCTGCTTGAAGTTGGCGTATGCCCAGTTGAGAAGCGACACTGTGTCGGTAAAGCGACCGGAGCTGGTCTGTGCGCCAAGAACGCAGGTGAAGAGCTCCACACCATTGCGCTGGCAGGCGCCAAGGAAGGCGGCACTGCCCGCAACGTAGCCGGTCTTGATGCCGCGAATCCCCTTGTAGGTCCCAAGGAGCTCGTCTGTCGAGTAGAACGTCTTCTGCGTTCCGTCCACGCTCACGGTTACCGAGCGCGTGTGCACGGTACCGGCGATGAACGGGTACTCAGAGAGGGCCACCCTGCCCATGAGGGCAAGGTCAGAGACGGTGGAGTAGTGCCCGTCCTCGTCCAGACCATGCGGGTTCATGAAGTGGGTGTTGGTCATGCCCAGCTTTTGGGCCTTCTCGTTCATGAGCTCGACAAAGGCTTCCTCCGAGCCGGCGACGTTAATTGCAATGTTCTCCGCTGCGTCGTTTGCCGAGTAGATGAGCATCACGCGGAGAAGCTCGCGCAGCGTTGGGATGTCACCCTCCACAAAGCCCGCGGTCTGGGAATCGGCGCCCAGGTCCGTTGCGTGAATCTGACAGGGAGTGTCAAGGTCAACACCCGAGTCGAGCGCCACCATGGCAGTCATGACCTTCGTGATGGACGCCATGGGCATCTGTGTGTCTGCGTTCTTCTCGTAGAGCACGTTGCCTGCCGAGTCCTCGACGATGGCGCACTGGGCCTCGCTCAGAACGGGGTCAGGAATGCTCACCTCATCGGCATATGCCACGTGAGGCAGCACGAGGAGCAGCGCAAAAACCAGAAGGACCATTGTAGTGGTCCAAGTTCGCTGGGGGGTCACCTACCCTTCTCCCCCTCCTGCCCGGCAAGCGCCTCGCGGCGAATCTGAATGCCCTCGCGAGTATAGATGACCGCAGTGGTTATCGAGCATATGAGGCCTGCGTAGACAAAGAAGATGCCGAGTGCGGAAGGCTGCGCGTTGAGGCCGGGGAGCCACGCAACGCCAAGCACGCCCAGGCCGGGGACTACGGGGACCCCCAAAAGAAGGTCGCAGAAGCCAAACATGAGAAGTGCCGTGGTGACCTTGCCTATGTAGACCACGTCAACGGGACGACGGCGGTACTTCTGCAGGACGAGGGCGCCAATTCCCAGGTAGCAATCTCGGCCTATGACGAGCACCGCGACCCACGCGGGCAGCTCGCCGGTAAGCACGATAGCCAAGACGCCGGTGAAGAGCAGCACGCGGTCCATGATTGGGTCCATGACCTTGCCCAGCCAGCTTACGGTTTGGGTTCGGCGGGCTACCTGCCCGTCCAGGAAGTCCGTCACGGCCGCGATTGCATAGAAGCAAAGAGCCAGCACGCGATTGTTTCCTTGAACAAAGAGCACAAGAAAGGCAATCGTGAGCGCAAGGCGGCATGCCGTGATGACGTTAGCAACGGTGAGAATCTTGAACGAGGGGTTTTCTGGCGTCCCTACCGGCGCGGTGGCGGTACCCGCCCGCTGGGCGGACTCGGCATCCGAGTCGGTCGCGCTCCTGATCTGGGAACCCAAGTTCTCGAGTGTTCTTGCCACAGCATTGCCCTTCTGGAGCTATCCAATCCGGCGACCCGCACGTGGGCGGGTGCCCCCGAAAACCTCATACTACCCCAAAAGCATGCGCACTCCGTCCTTTGGCCACCGACCCCAAAACCTGACCAGACCCAAAGGCCCATGCGCAGATGAGCCTGCCTAGAGGACGGTCCGCTCCAGAAGACGCACCAGAACGCGAATGCCCTGTGCGTACGTGCGGCGAGAGATGCGCTCGTTTACGCCATGGACGCCCGTTGCCTCCTCCTCTGGCGTAGGCCTAAAAGGAATGACGCGAAGAATAGAGTCGCAGACTGCCTCATAGCGAATGGCGTCGGTACCACCACAGACAAAGGATGGCACCACGTCGACGTCACGGTAATAGTGCTCGAGCGCCTCCGACACCTCTGCATAGCCTGCGCCACTCGTTGAGTCCATCCTTCCTGCAGGCGTGTAGTGAACGGCCGTTGCGGTGACGCCAGTGCCATCCAGAGCGCCCTCGACCCAGGCAAGCACGTCGTCTGCCGTTGTTCCCGGCAGGAGGCGGAAGTTGATGGTCGCACTTGCGTCGCCCGGCATCACATTTGGCGCGGCAGACCCACCCTCGAGCATGTCGACGGCCATCGTGGTTACCACGAAGGGATAGAGGCCGCGCCTGGCGGCGGCAAGGGAGGCTATCTTCTCGGCGTTGGCGTCCACGTCCTGGACGAGCGTGCGAAGTTGCTCCTCTGTGATGTGCGGCGCAAGCGCGCGGAAAGTGTCGCGCACGATGGGAGTGAGCTCGGGCGCCGGTCGCGACTCCACGAGGTGCGAGATGGCCACGCTTAGGCGTTCAAGCGAGGTGCCTCCAAAGGGGTTGGAGGAGTGCCCGCCTTCTCCGTGAGCATCCAACCGCAGGTCAAGGTAGCCCTTCTGCGAGATGCACACATCAGTAAGCACGCGCTCGGGTGCACCCCACAGGGCGCCGGCAAACATGGTTGTCGTACCTTCGTCGAGCAGCCATTCGGCACGGACGCCGCGCGCCTCAAGGATGGCTGCAAGTTTGGTTGCGCCTGCGCTAGCGGTCTCCTCGTCGGCGCCAAAGGCGAGAATGACGGTGCGGCGCGGTCGGTTGCCACGGGCGAGGAGGTACTCGAGGGCCTCAAGCTCCCCCATGAGCATGTCCTTGATGTCGAGCGCTCCCCTACCCCAGACGAAGGTCTCGTCGAGCTCCCCGGCGAAGGCGTCGTGCAGCCAGTCATTCTCCGTGCCGGGGACTACGGGAACTACGTCCTGGTGGGCCAGGAGCAGCGCACAGGGAAGCGAGGGGTCTGTCCCCGGGCAGGTAATGAGAAGGTTCCTTCCCACCTCCTCGAAGGTGGACGCCGCCATGATGTGCGGAAACGAGGAGCGCACGAGCGCGTGCAGCCTCTCGAAGGGCGCGCCCTCGGTCTTCTCGCCATGGTCTATGGTCTTGCAGGAAATCGCGCGCGCAAGACGCTCGCAGGCACCGGTGTAGTCGAGGTCTGGGTAGTCTTCCTCGCTTGTGTAATGTGCATATACATTGATACCGCTCATGGTTTCCCTTCTACCGCCCACGGCTTGTCAAAGTTGTCTTTTCCATGGTAAACGGCGTAATTTGGGCTACTCACCGAGAAGGCGACGCTTTCACGTTCAAGAAACGATTATGCAGATAAACTCAGTCTATGGGCGCAGGAGACGCCCGGTCCCAAAAGAAGGAGTAGCCATGGCGGAAGACGAGGAGTCCTTCGAGGACGCCGAGCTCGACTTTGACGAGCTGGAGAGAGACGATGACTATGACTTTGGGGACCAAGGCGGCTGGGCCGACGACGACCCCGAGACCATAACACTCGAATACGATGACGGCACCTCAGAAAAGTGCGACGTACTGGGGATTTTCCCATATGATGGTAGGGAGTACATTGCACTCGCACCGGAGGACAACCAGGAGTCACTCTACCTATATGGGTACGTAGAGCATGATGACGGCACCAATGACATCGTGCCCATCGAGGACGACGCCGAGTTCGACGCCGTGGCCGCTGAGTACCAGTCACTTATGGAGTAGACGAAGGCAACTTTGCCTGTCAGTCGTTGCCCGGAAAGCAAGTGCCCCTCTCAGGTCCGTCTGAGAGGGGCACTTTATCACCTTCGAAACCCAAAGCCCTACTTTGAACGAATCACGCGAATGCGCCGGACGCCCCCGGCCTGGGCGAGGCGGTCGATGACGTCTGCCGGCACCTCGCCCGCAATGTCGATGAGCGTATAGGCCATCGAGCCACGGCTCTTGTTTGCCATGTTCTCGATGTTGATGCCATTGTCTGCCAAGTACTGCGAGAACTTGCCGATCATGCCCTGCACGTTCTGGTGGATGATTGCCAGACGCTCGCCGGAGGCAATGGGACCAAGGTCAACGGCGCCAAAGTTCACGGAGTGAGTAATGTTACCGTTCTCGATGAAGTCACGTAGCTCCTCAGCGGCCATGACGGCGCAGTTCTCCTCGGCCTCGGTGGTGGAGGCGCCCAGGTGCGGCAGGACGATTGCGTTCTTCATGTCAGCCGATACGGGGTTGGGGAAGTCAGTCACGTAGCGGGCGATGTGGCCCTCGGCAAGGGCGGCTGCCATGGCCCGCTCGTCCACGATGGTGTTGCGGGCAAAGTTGAGCACAACGGCACCGGGCTTCATCTGGGAGATGAGCTCCGCGTTCACCATGTTCTTGGTGGAGTCCATTGCGGGAACGTGGATGGTGATGTAGTCGCAATCGGCGACAAGGCGGGAGAGGTCATCAGCATGCTCGATGCGACGGTCGAGGTTCCACGCAGCAGAGACCGAGAGGTACGGGTCATAGCCCACGGCCTGCATGCCAAAGCGGGTGGCCGTGTTGGCCACGGCGGCACCAATGGCGCCGAGGCCAATGACGCCCAGGCGTTTGCCGGCAAGCTCGTGGCCGGCAAACTGCTTCTTTGCCTTCTCGGCATGCTTGGCGAGGTCGGGGTCGTCTGCGTTGGCGCGCACCCACTCTATGCCGCCCACGATGTCGCGGCTGGCAAGGAGCAGGCCCGCAAAGACGAGCTCCTTCACGGCGTTTGCGTTGGCGCCAGGCGTGTTGAAGACAACAATGCCCTCGTCAGCGCAGCGGTCGAGCGGAATGTTGTTCACGCCGGCACCGGCACGTGCGATGGCGAGAAGGCCCTTGGGGAACTGGGTCTCGTGGAGGCTCGCGCTCCTCACCATGATGGCGTCGGCGTCCTCGAGGGCGTCGGTGAGCTCGTAGTTGGCCCCAAGGCGGTCGGTGCCTGCCTTGGCGATGTTGTTCATGCAGTGAACCTTATACATGTGGATGGCTCCTTGAGTTTAGTTGAGAGTGGGAAAACGCTGCTAAGGAGGGGCTAGGCCTTCTTGTGTGAGCGCTCGAAGCCATCCATGAAGTTCACGAGCGCCTCGACGCCCGCCTTGGGCATGGCGTTATAGATGGAGGCACGCATGCCGCCAACGGTGCGGTGACCCTTGAGGTTCACCAGTCCGGCCTTTGCTGCCTCCGCGACAAACTCGGCGTCGAGGTCCTTGTCACCCGTGACAAAGGGGACGTTCATGAGCGAGCGGCTCTCCGGGTCAGTCACCGTGGGGTGGAAGAGCTCGGAGGCGTCGAGGTAGTCGTAGAGGAGCTTGGCCTTCTCGGTGTTCTTCTCGTGCATTGCCGCGAGGCCACCGTTCTCGAGCAGCCACTGGAACACCAGGCCGCACATGTAGATGCCCCAGCAGTTGGGCGTGTTGTAGAGCGAGCCCTTGTCGGTCTGCGTCTTGAAGCGCAGCATCGTGGGAACGCCGGGGAGGTCATCGGGGATGAGGTCCTCGCGCACAATCACAATCTGCACACCAGCGGGGCCAACGTTCTTCTGGACACCCGCGTGGATGCACCCAAACTTGGTTACGTCAACAGGCTCGGAGAGGAACATCGAGCTCTGGTCGGCAACAAGCGTGTGGCCCTTCGTGTTGGGCAGGGTGTGGTATTGCGTGCCGTAGATGGTGTTGTTCTGGCAGATATAGAGGTAGTCGGTGTCCTCGCGGATGGGGAGGTCCGAGCAGTCGGGGATGTAGGTGAAGTTCTTGTCTGCCGAGCTTGCAACCACGTTGGGGTCGCCAAGGATTTGGGCCTCCTGGTATGCCTTCTTTGCCCAGTTGCCCGTGATCACGAAGTCTGCCTTGCGGTGCGGTGCCAGGTTAATGAAGGTGGTCGCAAAGAGCAGCGAATCACCACCCTGCAGGAAGAGGACCTTGTAGTTCTCAGGAATACCCATAAGGGTGCGGATGTCGGCCTCGGCCTTGTCGATGATGCCCTGGAAGACCTTGGACCTGTGGCTCATCTCCATGACGGACATGCCGGAACCCTGGTAGTCGAGGATCTCAGAGCCCGCGCGAGAGAGCACCTCCTCCGGAAGTACGGCGGGGCCGGCGGAGAAGTTGTACACGCGTGCCATGTAGATCACTCCAAATTCTGGTGCATCGTGGTTTCCCGGCTGCAGCCGCGCAGGCGCTCGACTCGTAGTCGGCTCGTGTTTCAACATGATAGCCGGCGAATGACGAGAGTTTTCATCCGTTACGCTTTGATAACCTAGGCGCCCGGTGGGAATTTGTGCGGGGGTGTTGCCTCGCGACCATCGAACGCTGCCCCTGCACCAGCTGCTAGACTTGGACCAACGGCTTCGAGCAAGGAGGCGTTCCATGGGACAGGCGGCAGGAAGCGGCGAGCCTGATGCTCGCCCGGGCGTAGACGTGGTCTTCTTTGACATCGACGATACCCTGTACAACCAGGCAAAGCCCTTTGCCTATGCGGTGAGGCGCGTCTGCGGTGACCTTCCCGGCGCAACTGACGCAGCCCTCTACGACGCGAGTCGCAGGCACAGCGGCCCCATCTTTGCTGCTTTCTCGGCGCGGCGCACCCCTAGTACAGAGGAGTACGCCCTGCGCATGCAACAGACGCTTGGCGACTTTGGCGTCTCGATCAACCACGAGACCGCTGTGGAGGCGCAGCGCGTCTATGCTGACGAGTCGGGCGTGGCCATGTCGCTCTCCCCTGCCATGGCATCCTGCCTGGATGCGTGCCGCTCGCGAGCCCGTCTGGGCGTGGGCGTGATCTCCAATGGCCGCAAGGAGCTCCAGGCTGAGAAGCTCGGCATTCTCGGCATAGCGCGGTGGGTCTCTCCCGGGGCCGTCTTTGTCTCACAGGCCGTGGGCCTGGCAAAGCCCGACCCGGCGCTCTTTGACTACGCATGCGACCACCTTGGCACAACGCCCGGTCGCTGCATCTATGTTGGTGATGCCTGGGACACGGACGTCGTGGGTGCATGTGCGGCGGGGATGCCGTGCGTATGGCTCAACCGTCGTGGGCGCATGCGGCCGCAGGACGCAAGGGGGGTCTCCCCAACTTGGGAGGTTGGGAGCGAGGAGGAGCTCCGTGCGCTAATCGGCAGCGAGTCCTTTTGGCGGTTCTCGCACACATAAGGCGCACTATGATGGGCACACGCTAAGAGAGAGGGCAGGATATGGATTCAAGGCTTGAACCACTGTTCACTCCGTGGAGCATCGGCGGCTGCGAGATCAAGAACCGCATCGTCATGACGTCCATGGGCGGTACCAACATCTTTGGGTGGATGGAGAGAAACCACTTCGACCGGGACGGTGCCCGCTTCCTCATGGAGCGCGCGCAGAACAACGTGGGGCTACTGCTTCCCGGCTGCCAGCCCGTCTACAACCCCATCGGCGGCCAGTGGCTAGATCAGAACCGCACCATGTACGAGGAGCTCAAGCCCTTCATGGAGGAGCTGCACGCCACGGGAGCCAAGATGTTCGTGCAGCTCACGGCTGGCTTTGGGCGAAGCTTCACGGTGTCGGACTCCATGGAGGAGCTCTACACCAACCCGTTGCTGCGCGCGCTGTCAAAGCCCTTCCTGGACCTGGACAAGATTTGCGCCACAGCGTCCCCCTCGCCCAACCGTTGGTCGGACAAGGTCCCCTCACGCGAGATGACCATCGGTGAGATCGACCGGATTGTGGAGGCGTTTGCCACCTGCGCAAAGATGCTGCGTGATGCCGGCGTTGACGGCGTGGAGGTGCACGCCGTCCACGAGGGCTACCTTCTCGACCAGTTCACCCTCCCCTATGTGAACCACCGCAACGACATCTACGGCGGCTCGCGCGAGAACCGCTACCGTTTCCCGGTGCGCATTGTCCACGCCATCCACGACGCAGCAGGCGAGGACTTCCCTGTGTCGCTTCGCTACTCGGTGGTAAGCCGCACCAAGGGCTTCCGCGAGGGGGCGCTCCCCGGCGAGGACTACGTCGAGGTGGGGCGCACCATGGAAGAGTCCGAGTGGGCCGCACGCTACCTCACCGACGAGGGCTACGCAATGCTCAACTGCGACAACGGCACCTACGACGCCTGGTACTGGGCTCACCCGCCTATCTACATGCCCGAGAACTGCAACCTTGCAGACGTCGAGCACATCAAGGGATACGTGGACGTGCCAGTTGTCTGTGCCGGCCGCATGGACCCCTATGTGGGCGCACAGGCCGTAGCCGAGGGCAAGCTTGACGCCGTGGGCTTTGCTCGCCAGTTCCTGGCCGACGGCGAGTGGGTCACCAAGCTTGTCGAGGGGCGCGAGAAGGACATTCGCCCCTGCATCTGCTGCCACAACGGCTGCTTCAACATGTGCCACTACAAGGGGCACGCAAACACGCAGACTCTCGAGGACTCGCTGCATCTCTCGCGTTGCGCGGTGAACCCCGAGACCATGCAGTACGAGAAGCACCACATCCGCGCCACCACCACGCCCCGGCGCGTCGCCGTGGTTGGTGGCGGCATTGGTGGCATGGAGACCGCGCGCGTGCTTGCGCTTCGCGGCCACTGGCCCGTCATCTACGAGCAGTCAGACCATCTGGGCGGCGTCTTCCGCGAGGCCGCATCCGCGAGCTTCAAGGGCAAGCTCCGCGACCTTCTCGCCTGGTATGAGCGGCAGATGAAGGAGCTTGGCGTCGAGATCCACTACAACCGCGAGGTCATCGACGTGCAGGAGCTTGACGAGGAATACGCGATCGTGGCAACCGGCGCAACGCCCAAGCGCCTGCCCGTCCAGGGCTTCGAGCGTGCGATGGATGCCTTGGACTACCTCGATGGGGCTAAGGTTGGCCAGCGCGTGGTGGTCATTGGCGGCGGCCTCACCGGCTGCGAGGTGGCGCTCGAGCTCTACCTCTCCGGTAAGGAGCCCGTCATCGTTGAGATGAAGGATGACCTGGTGGCGCAGGACGGCGTTTGCCTTGCCAACTCGAGCTACCTGCGTGAGTTCTTCGCCTGGAAGAAGGTTCCCGTCTACCTGGAGTCCACGGTGCGCGCCATTGGCGAGGACTGGGTGCAAATCTCGCACAAGGACGGCACGCTCGAGCGAATAGCGTGCGACTCGGTGGTAAGCGCTGTTGGCTACACGCCCGATCCCATTTCGCAGCCAGACGGCCGCCACGTGCAGCTTGTTGGCGACTGCGCCGGCGTAGGCAACCTGCGCTCGGTCATCTGGCGCGCCTACGAGGCCGCCTCGCGCGTCTAACTTGGGGGAATCACGAGAAGGAAGGGAGGCCAGCCCATGGAGCTGACCCAGGAGGAGCGTGACATCCTCGACGGCAAGCAAGGAGAGACGCTTGCCAAGGTGATGAGAACGCTCGTTGAGTACGGAGAGGCGTTTGGCGCTTCGCGCATGGTCAAGGTGACGGCGCCTGGTCACCTGGTGACCAGCTTTGGCATCTCGATCCTCGAGGCGAATTTCCGCCTCATGGACGAGCTCATCAAGGCGGGCCTTAAGACCAAGGAGCCCTTCACCGTTGACCCGCGCCCCATCGACAACGCAGACGTTCCCGCAAGCGTGGTCCAGAAGGTCGTGGGCGCGGTCACCTACAGCAAGCAGGACGCCTACGAGCGCCAGCTGCGTGCTGTTGGCCTCAAGGACGAGAGCGCCTTCACCTGCGCCTGCTACCTGCCTGAGGTTGGCAACGCCCCGAAGCGCGGCGACGTCCTGAGTTGGGCAGAGTCCTCTGCCGTGGTCTATGCCAACTCTGTCCTTGGCGCGCGCTGCAACCGGAACAGCGGGTTTATTGACCTCTTTGGGAACATTGTGGGCGAGGTCCCTGAGTTTGGCCTCCTCACCGACGAGGGGCGCAAGGCCACCTGGGTCGTTGACGTTGAGTGCACCGAGAAGCCCCAAGCGCAGGTGCTGGGCTCTGCCATTGGCATGAAGGTGATGGACGAGGTCCCCTACATCCGTGGCCTGAGCCAGTGGCTGGGCGGCACGCTTGACGATGCGGCGAAGGCCTACCTCAAGGACATGGGGGCGGCCTCAGCATCAAACGGTGCCGTAGGCCTCTACCACGTGGATGGCATCACGCCAGAGGCGGTCGACCTTGGCGAGTCCCTCATCGCGGAGGGCGCGAAGCACTATGTGATCGACGACGCGGAACTTGAGCGCGTGAAGGCAGGCTACCCCAACATCTGGAAGAAGCCCGACGCCCGCCCGCGTCTTGCGTTCATCGGCTGCCCGCACTGCTCGCTTGACCAGCTCAAAGACTGGGCTCACCGCATTCCGGAGGCCCTTGCCCGCGAGGGGCGCACACGTGTTGCGGTGCCCACGGTTGTCTCGAGCGCACCCGATGTCCTTACGGCCTTCGATGGGACGCCCGAGAAGCGAAAGCTCCTGGCAACGGGTGCCAAGCTCACCTACATCTGCCCACTCATGTACATGGACAACCCTGCCACGGACCTGCCGGTGGTGACGTGCTCCAACAAGCTGCGCACGTACACGAGCGCGCGCTACTTTGACGAGGACGACCTGCTTCGCATCATCGCGAGGGGAAGGATCGACTAATGGCTGAGAAGACCTTCAGGGGGCGCGTTGTTGTTGGCGGTGCCGTGAGCGCAAAGGCGCTGGTGAGCCATGGTGGGTTCAACACGCTGGCAAGCTACCAACAGCCGCTCATTCTAAAGAACGTGAAGGCGCCCTGTTCCGACCAGAATAACCCCGACCTCTACAAGAAGCCCCTCCAGGGGGCGGCCATCTGCCTGCCACAGACCATCGGCTCTACCACGGGCGGCATGGTCTTCATGTGCGCATGCGACATGGGTGCGGGTCCGGCCTGCATGCTCTTCTCGAAGCCCATCGACCCGCTTGCCGCAGCGGGCGCCATTCTCGCCAAGAACTGGACCGAGCACCCGTTTGTGGTTGTTGACCAGCTTGGCGACGAGTTTCTCGACTACGTGCATGACGGCATGGACGTGAGCGTGGCCGAGGACGGAACCGTTACCGTAACGGGATGACGATGGCTCCGACAGCGTGAGTGGCGAACACCGCAGCCTAGCTCTGGTTTCAATCACGGCTATCTACTACCGGTTAATCTCCTCGAGAAAGGCGTCGCCGTAGCGTTGGAGCTTGGCACGCCCCACGCCGGAGACCTCGAGCAGCTCCTCAACGTTTGCGGGACGGCGTCGCACCATGGCCCGCAGCGTTGCGTCCGAGAAGACCATGTAGGGCAAAACGTGGTACTCGTCTGCCAGCTGCTTGCGCAGCGCGCGAAGGCGCTGGAAGAGTCGCTCGTCCCCGTCGGTGACCTCGGTCTCGCTGGGTAGTTCGCGCGTGCGATAGCTCCCGCTGTATCCTGTGGCGCCAAAGGCCCTGCGCGGACGTGCGACCCGCAGATACTCCTCCGCGGAGCTGCCAAGGCACACGGAGCAGCCGTCGCATCCGGCAGAGCCATCGACTGCCCCAAGCGACGAAGCGTCCTGGCCAAAGTAGCGAAGCACCCGTGCTCGCAGGCATGATTCGCTCATCGCATAGTCAATCATTGCCGAGAGGAGTCGCTCCCTGTTACGCAGCAGTGTTTTTCTCTCCGTCTGCGGTGTCTCTGGCGGGAACTCGGTGTTGTCAATAAAGAAGTGGCACGTGCGTATGTCACCGCGGCTCCACAGGAGGTAGCACTCGGCAGGCTCGCCGTCGCGACCGGCGCGTCCCGCCTCCTGGTAGTATTCCTCAAGCGAGAGGGGCAGCCCGCAGTTCACGACAAAGCGCACGTCTGACTTGTCGATGCCCATGCCAAACGCGTTGGTGGCCACCATGACGCGAGCTTCGTCGCGCACAAAGGCTTCCTGCGAGGCGGCGCGCTCGTTGTTCTCCATGCCCGCATGGTAGCTCACCGCGGTAATTCCAGCGGCACGCAGGGCTTCTGCAAGCTCGTCCACCTTCTTGCGCGTGGTCGCATAGACAATGCCGGACCACGTGGGGTGTGCCGCAAGGTAGCCTAGAAGCCAGCGCGTGCGGTTCTTGGGCGTAAGCTCAAAGGACGAGAGGAGCAGGTTGGGCCGGTCGAAGCCATTTACCTGGATGGCGGGGTCGCGCAAGTCGAGCAGGCGCGAGACGTCCTGGCGCACCCGCGCCGTGGCAGTTGCCGTGAGCGCGCAGACAACGGGCCTCCGTGGGAGCTGGTTGACAAAGGCGGGAATCCCGCGATAGGCCGGGCGAAAGTCCTGTCCCCACTGGCTCACGCAGTGCGCCTCGTCAACGGCCACAAGCGGCATGCGCACCTGCTGGGCAAAGGAAATGAAGCGCTGGTCAGACAGACGTTCCGGCGCAACGTACATGATGTCATACCACCCGGCTATGGCGCGCGCCATCACAACCTCCTGCTGGCGTGGCGTGAGCGTGGAGTTGAGGTAGGAACCCCGGATGCCCGCTTCCTTGAGCGAGCGCACCTGGTCGCCCATGAGCGAGATGAGTGGCGACACCACAAGCGTAAGCCCGCCGAGAAGTACCGCCGGAATCTGGTAGCAGATGGACTTGCCGGCTCCCGTAGGCATGACGGCAAGCACGTCGCGACCAGAGAGAATCGACGAGATGACTTCCTCCTGGCCGGGTCGGAAGAAGTCATAGCCAAAATAGGTGCGCAGGGCTTCTCGGGCGCAAGCCTGTGGCTCTTCACGTCTGTTTGCGCCGTTCTCGCCCGCCACCATTAATCCTCCTGTATGTCCACTTAAAGACGATGCCGCTTACCGATTGTTTGGCACCGACCACAGGTACTACCATACAACCCATGGGAAGCAAGGAAGACACAGCAGCGGCAAAGTATCGACAGATGACGGAGGAGCCCGTACGGCCCCTCATCCTCACGCTTGCCGCCCCCTCAATTGTTTCTAACCTCGTTACCAGCATCTACAACCTGTGCGATACCTTCTTCGTGGGGTCGCTGGGAACCTCCGCCGAGGGCGCCATTGGCATATCGTTTGTGGTAATGACCGCCATCCAAGCCGTTGGCTTTGGCATGGGACAGGGCACGGGCAACGCAATCTCGCGCTACCTTGGCGCAAAGGAGCGCGATCGCGCCTGCATCATGGCAACCAACGGCCTAGCAACCACGCTTCTTCTCGGCACGCTCATCGCCATTGTTGGCAACATCTTCATCGAGCCCATCTGCCTGGTGGCGGGTTCGACCGAGACCATCCTCCCCTACGCCAAGACCTTCGTGGGCATCATTCTTCTGGGCGCACCCTTCATGTGCAGCTCGCTCATGCTCAATATGCAGTTGCGCTTCGAGGGAGAGGCGCTCCATTCCATGATTGCCATCATGACAGGCGCCCTTATCAACATTGGCCTTGAGCCGCTCCTCATCTATGGGGCTGGCCTGGGCATAGCGGGTAGCGCTATCTCTACGGTAATCTGCCAGTTCATCAGCTTTTGCATACTCGTCTGGCAGATTCAGTACGTGGGGATAACGCCCCTTTCACCCAAGTGGCTGAGAAGGCCCACCCGCGCGATGGTCACCAAGATTGTGAATGGCGGTCTTCCCTCCTTTGTGCGCCAGTGCATGCTCGGCGTGGCAACCACGCTCCTTAACGAGGCAGCCCGCCCCTTTGGCGACGCTGCGATCGCCGCACTCGCCGTGGTGCAGCGCATCACGAGCATTGGCAACTACGTGCAGATTGGCATTGGCCAGGGCTTCCAGCCGGTGGTTGGCTACAACTACGGGGCAAAGCTTTACAAGCGCATTAGGGCTGGCTACCGCTTTGCCGTGCGCACGGCGTTTGTTGCGGTGGCGCTGCTGGGCGTTGTGACCTTTGCCCTGGCTCCGCAGCTCGTGGGGCTCTTCTCGAATGACGCCGAGGTCGTGAGCATAGGCACGCTCGCCCTGCGCGTGGAGAGCTTCACACTTCCCCTCACGGGCACTGCGATGATCACCAACTTCCTGCTGCAGACCACCGGGCGCATGTGGCGTGCGACCATCCTGGGCGCTTGCCGGCTTGGCCTTGTGCTTGGTCCCGTGGTGCTTGTTCTTCCGCCCGTACTAGGGCTTCTTGGCGTCCAGCTGGCGCAGCCCGTGACCGACGTCATCACGTTTCTGGTGACGATTCCCATGGCGTGGTCGATTCTGCGCGAGCTTGCACAGGAGGAGCGAGAGGGGCGCTGACTCTCCACCGCCCAGAAATGAGACTATCATGAGCCGCTGTGGACAGTATCGCGCGCGGTGCGCATGACATATGGAGGCATCTGGCAATGGAAACCTTTGATGAGCTGTACTACACGAAGCCCTACCTGCGTGAGTTTGATGGCAAGGTCGTTTCGTGCGATGCAGCTGATGGCGGCTTTGCCATCGTTCTAGACCAGACTGCGTTCTACCCCACCGGTGGAGGCCAGCCGGGTGACCGCGGGACGCTGTGCGTTGGCGCGGGCGACGATAGCCTTGTGGCACACGTGCGCGAAGCGGTCCCGGGCAATGACGCGGGCGAAGTCATCCACCTGGCAGACGTCGCGCTTCCCGTTGGCGCCAACGTTCATGGCTCGCTAGACTGGACCTGGCGCCGCGACAACATGGAGGCACACACCGGCGAGCACATTGTCTCGGGCATCGTGCACGCGCTCTTTGGCTACAACAACGTGGGCTTTCACATGGGCGAGCGCTGCATCGAGGTCGACTTTGACGGCGTCCTGACGCCCGATGACGTGCTGGACGTCGAGCGTCGTGCCAACGCGGCCATCCGCGAGGACGTGTGCGTAGAAGCGCTTCTCCCCTCTCCCACCGAGCTTGCCGCAATGGACTATCGCAGCAAGAAGGACCACGACGGTCAGATCCGTGTAGTGAGAATCGATGGCGTGGACTCCTGTGCCTGCTGCGGTACGCACGTCTCGTCCACAGGCGAGGTGGGGCTCATCAAGATCCTGCGCATGACCACCAAGAAGAAGCGGACTCGTCTGGAGCTCCTCTGCGGCCGTCGAGCGCTTGTGGCATGCGAGGAGGCCATGGATGCCCTTCGCGAGACGAGCAACTTCCTCACGGTTGCAGACGAGGAGGTTCCCGAGGCCGTGCGACGCCTCTCTGGCGAGAAGGACGACCTCAAGCACCAGCTCAAGCAGGCTAGCCGCAAACAGATCGATCAGTATGTGGCTGGCCTAGTTCCCGATGGCACTCTGGCCATGTGCTGCCTTCCTGGTCTGGACGTTGAAGACCTCCGATACCTGTGCGAGCGCGTGCTCGAGGTCACGGGAGCCACGGTATGCGCGGCCCTCTCGCCTGTCGACGGCGACGCAACGCGTCTGGCATACGTCATTGCCTCTTCGGGAGAGGACCTCAGGCCTGCATGCAAGGAGCTCAACTCCAGGCTTGGAGGTCGGGGCGGCGGGAAGCCCCAGATGGTCCAGGGAAGCTGGGCGGCAGCAAGAGACGCCGCAGAGGCGGCCGTTCGAGCGGTGCTTGGATAGGCACGGCCGCCTGCCTCGCGCTCGAGCTATAGCATCTCTAAGAACGCCCGTGATGCAACGCTCATCTCGTCCTTGCTGTGATGCACCAGGAACATGCTGCGCCAAGTGGGAGTCTCTAGATGCCGCACGTCCAACTGGCTGGTGCTTCCCTCAAGCGCAAGGCTTGGAATCAGCGAGATTCCCAAGCCCGCCCCTACCATTGCAAGGATGGCTGTGGTGTTTGAGGTAACGCAGCGTACGTTGGAGTGATGGAGTTCGCGCTGCAGCAGCGGAGCCGTCTCCGTGTCTGCTACAAACAGCTCGTCTATCAGGGAGTCTATGGATACGGACCCAGGGGTTGAGAAGTGCCCTGGCGGAGCCACAACCTGTTCACCCTGATTCCAGGATGGGCGCTCACGAACTCTCCCAGAGGCTTCGCAAGCCGCAGGGCCACGATGCTCGACGGAGCGGCAATGGTAATGGAGCCTGCATCCAGGCCATGTTCACGAAGCGCAAGAGTGTAAGTGGAACTGCCCCTTGGAAACCCGTGCGGTCAAGAAATTGTAAGGCGGCTACCCGAGAAGAACGCGACCCAGCTCATCGACAGTGTCTACCACCGCTGTAGCACCAGCACTGAGAAGCTCTTCTCGAGATCCGTATCCATAGGTGACGCCCACGAATCCCACCGAGGCAGCCTGTGCGCCCAGCGCGTCCTGGGCACGGTCTCCCACCATGGTGACCATGTCCTTCTCGTCATGAATGCCAAGCCGCCTGAGCGCCTCGTTGATGACGTCTGCCTTCGCCGTGCGCTTCTCGTCCAGCGTTGCCCCTACCACCTGGTCAAAGAGACCCGTCATCCCAAAGTGGTCGAGGATCTTGAGGACGAAAGGCTCGGGCTTGGACGAAGCCACGCAAGTGGTGATGCCTGTTGCCCTTAGCGTGCCGAGAAGCTCAACAATGCCCTGGTAGGGGTGGTTCTCAAAAAGCCCAACGGTTGTGTAGCGCTCACGATAGAGCTCGAGCGCCCGCAAGGCCTCGTCGTGCGACATTCCAGAGAAGTCCATGAACTCCTGGACAAGCGGCGGACCGATGAATACCGTGAGGGCAGAAGGGTCCGGCACCTCTCGTCCCATCTTCTCGAGGGCGTACTGGACGGACCTTACGATTCCCTCCCCGGATGCGGTGAGCGTTCCGTCGAGGTCAAAGAGCACCGCCTTGGGCATATTCACTCCTCTGCCTGCCAGTCGTACCAAGAAGCCATATAACGCCGCTCACTAGAGTTTAGCTCCTGTTCTTAAACGGCTCCTACATTTGCCCAGGTCGCTGGAAACCATTTTACGAAATGGAGCAGCACTCCGCAGCGAAAAGCTTCGCAGCGAGGACCTCTGTGCGGCGAGGAGGGCAAAAGCGACCCCGGGCCAGAATCCGGGGCCGCTCGCCTATACAGCCTGGATGTCCTTCACCATCACGTCCCGACCGGTCACGAGGTAGGTGTTGTGACCTCCGCAGACGGGACAGGCCTTTCCGTACTCGGTGGTGCGGTAGGTCTTCTTGCAGTCGCGGCAGTACGAGATGCCCGCAACGATGATCATGTTGAGCTCGCACTCCTGCATGTGCTCGGTGCGGAGCTTTGCCCACTCGAAGCAGTCGCGGAAGTAGCTGGGCACGATGGTGCTAACCTCGCCCACCTCAAGGTCAACGCGCACCACCTTGCTCACGCCGTTCTTGCAAGCGGCCTCCTCGACCATGTCAATCACGCGCACGACGATGCCCAGCTCGTGCATCTACGCGTTCTCCTCACGAGACTCGTCGCTTGAGTTTCCCGTGTAGGGGTGCGTGCGGTTGAACTCTTTGTGCGTGCGGTTGTACTCGCGGCGCTTCTCGCGCATGATCTTGGCCTCCTCCGAGCCGGAGTTTGCCACGATCTTCACGGCGCGCTTGATTGCGTAGCTCGCAAGGCCTGCCACCTTGTCCTCGGCCACGCGCATGTCGGTCATCTCGGGGTGATCGCGGTAGAGGTGGATGGCGTCGAACTTGCAGCGGGTGGTGCAGATGCCGCAGCCAATGCACTTGTTGGGGTCAACAACAGACGCGCCGCAGCTCAGGCAGCGCTTGGTCTCGATGGCCACCTGCTCGGCCGTGAGCGTGCGGTGCGTGTCGCGGAAGCGGTCGGCACCCTCGGGGTCCATGCCCTCCTCCTGGCGGCCCGCATTGTCGTACGAGTCGATAAGAAGGTCGTCCTTGTCGAACTCGAGGTAGTTGTGGCGGTCGCGGCCGATGGTCATGCTCGCACCCTCCTGCACGCGGCGGTGCAGCGACTCGGCGGCATAGTGGCCGGCGGCAATGGCGTCAATCACGAACTTGGGACCAGTGAGGACGTCACCGCCCACAAAGATGTCCTTGTCTGCCGTCTGGAACGTGAGGGCGTCTGCCTGCGGGTAGTTGCCGTGGTGGAAGGTGACCGAACGGCCGTCGAGAAGGCCGCCCCACTCGATGGCCTGGCCAATGGCAAAGACCACCTGGTTGCAGGGCACGGTGATAGTCTCATCCTCGTTGTAGAGCGGCGAGAAGCGCTTGGTCTTGGGGTCGATGACCTGCGTGCAGCGCTTGAAGACGACGCCCTTCACATGACCGGACTCGTTGACGAGCACTTCCTTGGGGCCCCATCCGTTCTGAACGGTGACACCATCCTCGAGCGTCTCGGCAATCTCTGCGTTGGTGGCGGGCATTTCGTCGCGCTGCTCAAGCGAGACCATCGTAACGGCATCGGCTCCGCGGCGCTTGGCATTGCGCGCACAGTCGACGGCCACGTTGCCGCCACCAACCACCACGACGTCACCAGACATGGCAGGGTTACCCTTGGCCATGGAGTCCTCGAGGTAGTGCACGGCAACGTCGGTGCCCTCGGCGGTGTCGCCGGGGACGCCGGGACGCCTACCACCCTGGCAGCCCACGGCCACGAAGAACGCCTGGAAGCCCTGCTCGCGCAGCTGATCAAGCGTCACGTCGCGGCCAACCTCAACGCCACAGCGAATCTCGACGCCCAGGCTCTTGATAATCTCGACCTCGGCGAGAAGCACGTCCTTCTCGAGCTTGTAGGACGGGATGCCGTACATCATCATGCCGCCGGGCTGCTCGTGCTTCTCGAACACGACGGGCGAGTAGCCGAGAAGGGCCAAATAGTACGCGCAGGAGAGACCGGCGGGACCGGCGCCGATGATCGCGATCTTCTGGTCGAAGTGGTCGTGGACCGAGGGCACCGCGCGGTTGGGAACAGCGTGCTGGGCCTGCGCAAGGTCGTAGTCGGCGACGAACTTCTTTACCGCGTCGATGGAGACGGGCTGGTCAATGGTGCCGCGCGTGCACGCGTACTCGCAGCGCTTGTTGCAGATGCGGCCGCACACGGCGGGGAACGGGTTCATGGTACGGATGAGCTCGACGGCCTCCTGATACTTGCCCTCCTTGGCCTTCTGGAGGTAGGCCTGCACGGGTACGTGCGCCGGGCAGGCGGCCTTGCAGGGGGCAGAGCCCGTGGGCCAGGTGTTGTGCATGCGGGCAGTGTCGCGGTAGTTCTCGTCCCAGGCGTACTTGCCCCAGTGGATTGCGTCGGGGAGGATGGCGCGCGGGTACTTGGGCTGCTCGCCGTTGGCACGGCAAAGCTTCTGGCCCAGCTTCACGGCGCCGGCCGGGCAGGACTCAACGCAGAGGCCGCAGGCCACGCAGTTCTCCGGCGTGACCTTGGCCGTATACGAGGAGCGTGAGAGGTTGGGCGTGTTGAAGAGCATGCTCGTGCGCAGGGCGTTGCAGATCTTCACGTCGCAGTTGCAGATGTCGAAGATCTTGTTCTCGCCGTCGATGTTGGTGATCTGGTGGACAAAGCCGTTGTCCTCGGCGCGCTTGAGGATCTCGAGCGCCTCCTCGGTGGTGATGTAGTGCGCGCGGCCCGTCTCGACGGTGTAGTCAGCCATGTCTCCAACCTGGATGCACCAGTCGTCAGGGTCGTCGGCGCAGCCCTCCCCAAGCGTCGTGCGAGAGTAGCGGCAAGAGCAGATGCCTGCCGAGATGTGTCCCTCGTACTTCTTGAGCCAGTAGGAGATGCGCTCGAGCTTGACGGCCTCGTTCTGGAAGTTGACGGCCTCCTCGACGGGAATCACGTGCATGCCGACGCCGTCGCCTCCTGGCGGGACCATCTGGGTGATGCCCGCCAGTGGAATGAAGGTCATACGCTCGAAGAAGTTGGCGACCGGGGGATTCTTGTCGATGCGATCCTTGCTCGAGTTGAAGAGCTCGGCAGAGCCAGGGACAAAGAAGGGCAGGCGCCAGCGCTTGGTACGCGGCGCATCCGCGATGGGGCCGTCGTCGTTGTAGTGGTCGCCGTAGTCGTACTCGAGGATGCCGATGACGCTCATCTGGTCGAGAAGCTCCTGCAGGTGGGCGGGCTCGATCTCGGGTGCCAGGGCCATCATCTGGTCAAAGTCGTAGAACTGGCGGAGCTTCATGCGGTTGCCAAGGTCGACCATCTCGTCGGTGAGGACCTCCTTGAGGCCCCAGTACTCGGGGTCGTCGGTCTTAACGCCGCCGATCTTGTGCTTCACGACGTCGGTGATCTTGCGGCCGAGCTTTGCCACGGCGGCATTGCGCTGGGCCTCGTTCTGATAGATGGAGCGGGGCTGTTCGAACTGTTCCGGCATCTCTTACGCCCTCCAGAGGTCGATTTCGCGGCGAACCCAATCGGCGAGCTGGTCCATGCCCTCGCCCGTCTTGGCAGATATCTTGATGAGCTGGCAGTTGGGATTGCGCTGGCGCAGGTAGGTCTCGAAGGTATCGAGGTCAAAGTCAAAGTACGGCAGCACGTCAATCTTGTTGAGAAGCACGACGTCGGCCTTCTCGAACATGAGCGGGTACTTGAGGGGCTTGTCGTCGCCCTCTGGGACGGAGAGGATCACGGCGTTCCTGGAAGCGCCGGTATCGAACTCGGCAGGGCACACGAGGTTGCCAACGTTCTCAAGGAAGACCAGGTCGAGCCCCGTGGCATCAAGGGAGTCGATGCCCGTGCGCGTCATGCCGGCATCAAGGTGGCACATGCCGCCCGTATGGAGCTGGATGGCGCGGGCACCCGTCTGCGTGATGATGTGGTCGGTGTCCACGGCGCCGTCGATGTCCGCTTCCATCACGCCGATGCGATACGTGTCCTTGAGCAGATTGATAAGGCGCGTGAGCGTGGTTGTCTTGCCCGCTCCCGGGGAGCTCATGACGTTGAGGAGGAACTGCCCGCGTGACCTAAGATCTTCTCGCACGCGGTCTGCCTCGGCGTCATTGTCGGCAAACACGCTCTCTTTGAGCTCGATTACCTTGACTTCCTCCATGCGCTTCCTCTCCTGTGCGCTTACGGCACGAAAAACAGGCGCCCCTCACGCCCCCCTTGCCATGAGAAACGCGACACGCCCAAATGGACGCGTCTGTGCCATACCGTGCCGTCTCAATCACATCTGAACATATCCTAACAGGTGTGTACGGTTAGACGCACACCAATAGGAAAGGTTTCGCTTGTGCGGCTAGGCCACCGACCCGGCATGATGCAGGACAGAGGCGTCATAAGATTGGTGCGCCTCAACGGGTAACGCGAGAAAGGCATTGAAGATGAGAACGAAACCCCAGGACCACACGGCCCTTGAACTTGCGATGTTCGATTACGACAAGGGAGACCCCAAGCGCATCCAGCACTTTGTGAAGGTGCGCGCCCTTGCCCGCACCATTGGCATGGCAGAGGGGCTTGACGAGGAGACCTTGCATACGCTCGAGGCGGCGGCAATTGTCCACGACAGCGGCATCCATGAGTCCGAGCGTATCTACCACGACACCTCAGGCAAGCACCAGGAGGAGCTTGGCACCGGCGTTGCGCGCCCGCTGCTTGAAGCCACCGGCTACGAGCCAGCAGAGGTTGACCGCGTGTGCTGGCTCATAGCACACCATCACAGCTACGCGGACATCCACGACATGGACCTTCAGGTTCTGGTCGAGGCAGACTTCCTGGTGAACATCTACGAGGACGCCATGGAGAGGCCCGAGGCGAGGCGACGTATGGCGGAGTCTGCGGCGACCAAGATCTTCAAGACCAAGACGGGCCTCGCTATGCTCCGTGACCAGTTCCTCTCGTAGCCGGGAGCCCGCAGGTTAGGCTACCGAGAAGCTCCAGATGGCACGCGCCTGCTCGCAGATAATTGAGAGGTCCCAGTGCCAGAGACTGCGGGCGCGGCTGTTTGAGTCGTGCACGAGGGCCTTGCCCTTGTCGTCGAGGCCCTCGATGGCTATGTAGTGCCCAACCTTGGTGAAGATGCCGGGTGCCATATTGCAGATGATGGGATGGCCGGCTTCGAGCTCTGCCGCGAGCGCCTCGGGGGTGTTGGCGACTGACGTGCTAGCGAGCCCGAGCTTCTCGGCGCCCTCAGACATGAGAAGCCACGAAGAGCCGTCGCCATCCGTCGAGTAGCCGTTCTCGGTAGCAAAGTCGGCCATCTCGGTGGGGCCGTAGGTCGTGTTGCCGGTGAGGTCGATGTAGACCATCGAGAGCGACGTGGGGCCGCAACCCTGCTTCTCCAGGGCCCCATTGCTGTACGGGTAGTCCTTGTACTGCGGATCAATCTGGTAGAGGTAGGGCATGGAGCCCTGGTGCCACTCGTCTTTGGGTGTGGACTGTGGCGCCTGCGTGACCGGCACGACCTCCTCGTCATAGGCAACGGCGCGCTGCGTACCGGTAGTGTCGATTGCGGTCGCCCAGGTTTCTCCGGGTTGCTCGGCCTCTGGCAAGACGAGGGCGACCACCGCAGCAATCACTGCTGCGGTGGCAACCCCCAGGGCGGCGGCGAGAAGGACGTCTCGCCGCGGAAGGCGTCTGATGCGGCGACGGAAGCGCAGAGCGGCGTGGCGGAGCGATCTTCTCGCGTGCCTTGGACGATATGAGTCATCCTCCTGCTGCATAGTGGCTAGAACCCCTCTGCAGCACGGGTCTTGCGAAAGATGATGCGCTTGAGGGCGTCTTGGTTCTCGCGGCGTTCCTCGTCTGTCTCGAGCGAGAGCCCGTACTCGACGGGTGTGGGCTTACCCTTCTCGTCCACGCAGACCTCGGTGAGGTAGGCAACGTTGATGAGACGGCGCTCCCCGGTATGGACGTCCTCGGCGTACGAATCCACGCGTACCTCCATTGAGGTGCGGCCAACGTAGGTCACCGCTGCGACAATGACCACCACGTCGTTGAGGAAGGCCGGATGCTTGAAGGTGAGCTGGTCGACGCAGGCGGTAGTGACGTCCCCGCCGCAGTGGCGGCGTGCCGCGATGCCGGCGGTCTCGTCAATCCACTCCATGAGACGGCCACCAAAGAGCCGGTTGACGCCGTTGATGTCCTCGTAGCGTACGGACTTGATCGACTCGGTGAGCGAGTCGGATACGCTCTTCTTTCCCTTGGAATAGGTCCTCTCAGCCATGCGTCCCCCTAGCTGCGAGCGGGTTCGGTGCCGAGTGCGGCGAGGACTTGATCGGTGGTGGCAACCTTCGTGCCAAAGCAGCGCTGCATGTGCTCGAGCGCGCCCTCTTGGGTGCCCACGAGGAAGGTGCGCGTGGCGTCTGACACCACAACGGAGTCGTAGCCCAGGTTCCAGGCGTCGGCGAGGGTATGCAGGACGCAGATGTTGGTGTCCTCCCCCACTGCGATGACAGTCCTGACGCCAAGCTCGCGCAGGGTGAGGTCGAGATCCGTCTGGAAGAAGCCCGAGTAGCGCCTCTTGGGAATCACGAAGTCACGCGGGCCGCTGCCTGCTTCGAGTGCGGGGTGCGGGTGAGCCTTGCCCTTGACGCCGTGCTCGCCCCAGAGCGCAAGCTCCCGGTCCACGTCGGGGATGTGCTGGTCGCAGAGGAAGAGCACGGGGAGGCCGGCACTTCTCGCCGCACGTGTGACCTGCACGGCCTTGGCGACGAGTGCCTCTTCTTGGGGATCTGGGTTGTAAAGCGAGTCAGATGCGTCTGTCACGAGAATGTCAATGACAAGCAGAGCAGTCGAGGCTGCGTTGATGTTCATGATGTCCTCCGGTTTCCGTTGGGGTACGTGCTCATGGTACCCTTTGGGACCGGGAGTTTGCCGTCCCACGCGGGACGGGCACCTTTTGCATGCAGGGAGGGACGAGGTCAATGAGCAATGCACCGCAGGTAGTGGACTCGACCGAGGAGAAGCGACGCGCGTACGTGAAGGAGCGCTTCCCCTGCATTGCCGGCTGCGACCAGTGCGGGTTCTGCGCCGCCTACCACGGCCTCGATCCCGAGACGGCCTACGCCGACTATATTGCAGGCAAGGCAGAGTTCCTGGAGGTCTCGCTGCGCTACCGAAGGTAGATAGGAGCGTGAGCCGCCCCCTGGGGGGTGTTTTCCTCCTGGTCCCTATGCGTCCTTTGTTGCCACTATGTCTATTCCGGTTCCAGCGACATCGGCGAGAATGACGTCGCCAATGTGAACCGGTGCGGTTGCCGTAACGTCCGTGAGGGCTCGCACAACGTCGAAGACGCGGCCCTTGGGGACGTCACCCGCCGTCTTGACCGAGACCATCTTCTCCGTCGCTGAGCCCACAACCGGAACCGTGGTGGTCACCACGCGAACGGGGTGCGTGACCTCGTCACGGGCGTACTTGTCACCACGCATGCAGGAGTTGCCTGTGACGCTGGTGATAGTGCCATCATCCGCCAGGGTGACGGCCACGGTGCAGCCTCGAGGGCAGCGGATGCAAGTAAGCGTTCTAGTCTCCATTGCTATGCCTCCTCGAGCGTCACAACGATCTTCTCAAGGCCTGGCCTGGCGAGAAGGTCCTCTCGCTTGAGCGTGACGTCTTCCATCTCGCCGGGCACGAGGATGGGTCGCCGCTTGGAAATGACCCGCTCGTCACCCAGGTACACGCAGATGCGCCTGTCCTCGAAGACACCTCCGACACGGAATCGAATGGTGAGCTTCTCCAGCATGCGCTCGGGGTCGATGGACTGCGGCACCGTGTAACGGACGCCACCCTCAGCCACAACGGGAATGCCAGGCTCCTCGTCGTGCGCCTGGTGCTGTGCGCAGGCGTCCGCCCACGCACCCGCCGCGGCGCCGGCTGCCGTTGCCTCCTGCGAAACGTAGTCGACAAGGTCGTGCACGTGCAGGACGTTACCGCAGGCAAAGATGCCGGGCACGCTGGTCTCAAGGCTCTCGTTTACCACCGGGCCGCGCGTCACGCGTGAAAGCTCGACGCCTGCCGCGCGCGAGAGCTCGTTCTCGGGCAGGAGCCCCACCGAGAGGAGCAACGTGTCGCAGGGATAGCGATTCTCGGTGCCGGAGATGGGCCGACCCTTCTCGTCCACCTGGGCAATCCATACGGCCTCGACCCGGCGCTTGCCCTCGACACGCGTGACGGTATGCGAGAGGAGTAGCGGGATGCCAAAGTCATCCAGGCACTGGACGATGTTTCGCTTGAGGCCGCCCGAGTAGGGCATGAGCTCTGCCACGCAGGCAACGTGGGCCCCCTCGAGCGTCATGCGGCGTGCCATGATGAGGCCAATGTCGCCGGAGCCAAGGATAACGACCTCGCGGCCGGGCATGAGGCCCTCGATGTTCACCAGCCGCTGGGCCGTACCTGCGGTGTAGACCCCCGCCGGCCTGAAGCCGGGGATGTTGAGCGCTCCTCGCGGCCGCTCGCGGCAGCCCATCGCAAGGACGACGGCACCTGCGGTAATACGCTGCATGCCGCACGCTTCGCTCACGCAGGTGACCACGCGGTCAGGCGAGACGTCCAGCACCATGGTATCGAGAAGGAACTCCACGCCCGCGTCACGTGCGAGCATCTCAAAGCGATCGGCGTACTCGGGGCCGGTGAGCTCCTCGTTGAAGGTGATGAGGCCAAACCCATTGTGTATGCACTGGTTGAGAATGCCGCCGAGCTTCTGGTCGCGCTCGATTACCAGAACGGAGCGCTTGCCCTCACCACGTGCAGAAGTTGCCGCGGCAAGCCCAGCGGGACCACCGCCAATGACAATGACGTCGTAGTCGCTCATGCGCGGTCCTCCCTTGCGATGGAGTCCTTCACATGACCCTCGATGAACTCGGAGCCAGGACCTGCCTTGGTGACGTTCTCCATGGTCACGTCGGGGAGCTCTCGAGAGAGGATTTCCATGATCTTGGGTGTGCAGAAGCCGGCCTGGCAGCGGCCCATGCAGGCCCCCGTGCGCCGCTTGACGCCGTCGAGCGAGCGAGCTCCCACGGGACGATGGATGGCGTCGACGATCTGCGCCTCGGTCACATGGCAGCACCGGCAAATGACTCTGCCGTAGAGGGGGTTCTTCTCGCAGAGACTTCCCCACTCCTCGAAGGAAAGGTCGTTCATGTTGGGGATGCCGTGTCGCGTGTCCACAAATTCGTCAGAGGGCTTCCTCTCTAGCCCAAGCATGTTTGTCACGATGCCAGCGACCATGCGTCCGATGGCAGGGGATGCCGTGAGGCCCGGAGACTCGATGGCGGAGCAGTCCACAAAGCCAGGCGCCGAAGGGTTTTCGCCAATGAGAAACTCGTGCTCGGCACGGTGCGCGCGCAGACCGGAGAAAGACGTGATGACCTCGCGGAGGGGGACGTCGGCCACGGTGATGCCGCACTTCTCGGCCACCTCGGCAAGGCCGGCCGCCGTGGTGTCGGTGCCCTCCTTGTCCTGGATGTCTTCGGCTGTGGGGCCAACAATGAGATTGCCGTGGATGGTGGGCGAGACGAGCACGCCCTTGCCCATCTTGGAGGGAAGCGCAAAGACCACGTGGTGCACGTGGTTGCCTGCAGTGGTGTCAAGAAGCATGTACTGTCCGCGGCGCGGGATAATCTCCAGCTTGTCCTCGCAGACCATGTTGTGAATCTGGTCCGCGTAGACGCCTGCAGCATTCACCACGCAGCAAGAAAGGATGCGGCCGCATGGGGTCTCAAGGGCAAAGCCGCCCTCCGGCCTGCGCTCGATGGCCGTAACCGGGGCATCAAAGATGAACTCGACTCCGTTGGCTGCGGCATTCTCGGCAAGGGCAACGTTCAGCCCAAAGGGATCAACGATGCCGGCCGTTGGCGCCCAGAGCGCGCCGACGGCATTCGGCGAAATGTTGGGCTCCATGGAACGAAGCGTGTCTCGGTCAACAATCTGGAGGTCGGGCACACCATTGGCCACACCTCGCGCGAAGAGCTCGCGGAGCCCTCCCATGTCGCGCTCGCTTGTGCACACGACGAGGGAGCCAATGTTCTTGACTGTGAACTGCAGCTTCTTTGCCAGCTCGTACATGAGGGAGTTGCCCTCGACATTGAGTCGAGCCATGAGCGAGCCGGGCATGGCGTCGTAACCGGCGTGCACGATGGCCGAGTTGGCCTTGGACGTGCCACAGCAGACGTCATCCTCGCTCTCGACCACGCAGACGCTCGCCGTGGTCTTCGCAAGCTCTCGTGCCGTGGCGCAGCCGGAGACACCGGCCCCAATGACCACGACGTCGTAGCGGCGTTCCCTCTTCTGCATCGACCCCTCCTCGTTTCCGATGGGTGGACGTGGCGAGGCCAACCCGAGACCTTCGCCGGGGCCGATTATCCACCCCGGCGGGCGAAGCACGTGTGCGTGGTGGACGGACGGTAGCACGGTCCCGTAGAACGGCATCGAACGACCGCAAACGGTGATATTCGTTGACGCAGCTGCAAGCCTTGTCAAAGCCCGCCTGTTGATGGCGACCGAAGGCGCGCCTTGGACGCAATCACGTCTAAAAGCCGCGTTCTTCCCGCGCTACCGTGTCCCCTCGAACTGGCTCTCGTAAAGGCTCGCGTAGAAACCGCCCTGACGCAGCAGCTCGTCGTGCGTGCCACGCTCGATGATGTGACCGTCCTTCATCACGAGGATGCAGTCCGCGTCTCGCACGGTGGAGAGGCGGTGTGCCACCACCAGGGAGGTGCGGCCCTCCATCATTCGATCGAAGGCATCCTGCACCTGCAGCTCGGTGCGCGTGTCGATGGAGCTCGTTGCCTCGTCGAGCAGAAGGATCGCGGGGTCTGCAAGCATCACGCGCGCAATGCAGAGGAGCTGCCGCTGGCCTTGTGAGAGGGACCCGCCGTCCTCGCCCAAGAGCGTGTCGTAGCCCTGTGGCAGCTGCTCGATGAACTTGTGGGCGTGCGCCTGCCAGGCGGCCTCCACCACGTCGTCCATCGTTGCCCCCGCCGTCCCGTAGGCGATGTTCTCGCGAACCGTGCCCCTGAAGAGCCAGGTGTCTTGAAGGACCATGCCAAAGAGGGAGCGAAGGTCCTCTCGACGCATGTTGCTGGTGTCGTGGCCATCCACCAAGATCTGCCCCGAGTCCACGTCATAGAAGCGCAGTAGCAGGTTGATGAGGGTTGTCTTACCGCAACCCGTTGGGCCAACCAAGGCGATTGTCTGCCCGGGGTCTGCTACAAACGAGATGTCCTGAAGCAGCGGATGGTCAGGCACGTACGAGAAGTCAACGTGGGAGAACTCCAACGAGCCTGCGGGCTTCTCGTCCACCTCGGGCTCAGCGGGGTCCGGACTCTGGGCAGGTACGTCGATGAGCGTGAAGAGGCGACGCGCCGAGGCGTAGGCGGTCTGGATTTGCGTGACCACATTTGAAATCTCGTTGAAGGGCTTCATGTACTGGTTTGCATACGAGAGGAACGTCTGTACCTGGCCAACGGTAAGGACGCTCGGCCATCCGGAGATGACGCAGATGCAGCCCACCACGGCAACGACGGCATAAGTGATGTTGTTCACCAGGCGCGTCGCGGGGTTGGAGAGGGAGCTGGTGAACTGGGCGTGCTCCCCCACCCCAAGCAGGTGCTGGTTAATCTCGTCGAATCCGGCCTGGGCGCGGTCTCCGTACGCGAAGGTACAGACAAGCTTCTGGCTTCCCACCATCTCCTCGACATAGCCGCCAAGCGAGCCCTGGAGGGCCTGCTGCTCCTTGAAGCTCTTGGCCGAATAGCGCGCGATGAGCCAGGCAGCGAGCATGGACACGGGTGTCACGATGACCACCACGAGGCCCACGGGAACCGAGATGGAGAACATAAAGACGAGCGTGCCCACGATGGTCACCACGCCGGTGAAGAGCTGCGTGAGACCCTGGAGCAGACCATCGCCAACCTGGTCGGCGTCGTTTACCACGCGGGAGAGCAGGTCTCCATGCGAGTGGGCGTCAACAAACGAAAGGGGCAGGTCGCGAAAGCGCGAGAAGGCGTCAATCCTCAGGTCGCGGACCGTTTCGTACGTGAGCCTGTTTGTGCAGTAGCCAGAGAGCCACTGCGTCACGGCCGCGCCAACAACAACGAGCGCGAGCTCCTGCAGCAGGGCCACAAGCGTTGCAAAGTCAACGTCTCCAGCCGAGACCATGCAGTCGATTGCGCGGCCAATGACGATAGGCACATAGAGCTGGAGCACCACCGAGACGGCGGACGCCACAAAGGAGGCAATCAGCGACACCCGGTGCGGCCGGGTGTAGGCCAGCAGTCGCCTCGTTACCTCGGCCGTGGCGAGGCCCGTCTCGTCAAGCCTACCCTGGGGGTTGTCGTTGTTGTTGCCAATGTCCCCCTTGACGTTGGCCATGATGGTTCCGGCGCTTGCTCCGGCGGCATACGGGTTTGCCATTACGCACCCACCTCCTCAGGGCGGAGCTGCGAGAGGCAGATCTCGCGGTAGATGGGACAGCTCCTCATGAGCTCGGTGTGAGACCCCAGCCCGGCCATGCGCCCGTGGTCGAGCACCAGGATCTGGTCGCAGGACATGACTGCCGAGACGCGCTGCGAGACGATCACGCAGGTAAGCTCCGAGCGGAGGCGCCGGAGCGACTGTCGCAGGCTTGCATCGGTGCGGAAGTCAAGCGCCGAGGCGGAGTCGTCGAGCACCACGATGCGCGGGTGCCCCACGAGGGCACGCGCAATGGTGAGCCGCTGGCGCTGGCCTCCCGAGAAGTTCTTGCCGCCTGCCTCGACTACGGCATCCAGGCCCTGATCCTTGCCCCTCACGAAGTCCGCGGCCTGCGCAAGCTCGAGCGCACGCCAGAGCTCCTCGTCCGTTGCGTTGGAATCGCGCCAGCAAAGGTTCGAGCGGATGGTGCCCGAGACAAGCGATGCCTGCTGGGGTACCGTCGAGACAAGCTCCCGCAGCTGGGAGAAGGGATACTCTCGCACGTCGTGTCCAAAGACGCGGACCTCGCCAGCCGTGGCGTCATAGAGCCTTGGGATGAGGTTCACGAGCGACGACTTGCCCGAGCCCGTGCCGCCAATGATGCCAAGGGATCCGCCAGCACCCAAGCGCAGCGTCACGTTATCGACCGCAGGCCGAGGCGCGCCGTCGTAGGTGAAGCATACGTAGTCGAGCGCGAGGGCCACGCCAGAGGTGAGGGTGCCTGGGGCAAGCTCCACCTGCGTGGTGCCCTCGTCAGAAATCTGGGGCTCGCAGTCGAGCACCTCCATGATGCGCTTGGCCGAGGCGGCGCCGCGGTTGATGGTGATAACCAAGTTGGCCACGTAGACGATGGACACAAGCATCTGCGTCATGTAGTTCACGAAGGCAATGACCTCGCCCTGTGTGAGGTTGCCCGCGTCAATACGTGTGCCGCCCATCCAGAGGATGGCAACGATGCCCAGGTCCATCACTAGCAGCGTAGCAGGGTTGAGAAGCGAGGAGAGCTTGCCGATGGTCACGGCCGTCTGCGTCTGGTCGTCAGCCGCCTTGTGGAAACGCTCGTCCTCGCGTCCCTCCTGCCTGAACGCCCTCACCACGCGGACGCCCGAGAGGTTCTCGCGCGTGACAAGGCTCACCTCGTCGAGGCGCGACTGGAGCTCGCCAAAGAGCGGTACCGACTTTGACATCACGAGCCAAAAGACAACCGCGATGGCAGGCGTGCATACGAGAAAGACAAGCCCAAGCTGGGCATCGATGAGCATGGCGCAGACCATGGAGCCAATTGCCAGGATGGGCCAGCGGATGATCTGCCTGATGCCAAGGGCCACCGTGACCTGTACCTGGTTGACGTCGTTCGTGATGCGAGTGACCAGAGAGGGCGTACCTATACGGTCGAGGTCTGCCGGGGCGAGTTGGTTCACCTTGGCGTACAGGTCGTGGCGAATGTCCGTGCCCGAGCCCTGCGAGACAACGGCCGCCATTTTCTGACACACGAGCGTGAAGCAGAACCCTACCACCGCAAGGACGATAAGTACCACACACATGCGAACCACGTAGCCCTGGTCACGGCTGGTGACGCCCACGTCAATCATACTGGCTACGATGACCGGAGTAATGAGATCAAAGATGACCTCCACGGCCTTGCAGAGCGTGCCAAACACAATCTTTCCCTGGTACTTGGGAAAGACGAACCTCCGTAGAATCTCGCCCAATAGAGTCCCTCCCCCAGACTGTCAGTCTATCCATGATAGGGCTGCCCAGTTGCGGTGCGCATACGGCTTTTATCACGCAACCATTCGTATTGTGTATGGCGCCTCGAGGTCCTACTCGATGCCCAGCTTGTCCGAGAGTTCAAGCCACTCGTCCTCGAGCGCCTCGCACGCAGCCACGGCGTCATCGACCGCCTTCTGGGCGGCAACGAGCTTCTCGTAGTCCGTAGGATCGACCTCTGCAAGCGCCGCCCGCAGCCGGTCCGGCTCCCCCTCGGTCTTTTCCAGCTTGCGCGTAACGGCATCGAACCGCTTCTTGAGTTCACGTCGTTCCTGGTTGGTGAGTTCGCCTCCTTGCCCCCCGGAGGGCGCCTGGTCTTCCTGCGCGGAGTGCGCTTCGCGAAACTCCGCTCCGGAAGACGAGGCGCCCTTGGCGTCTAGAAGGTCGAGGAACTCGTCCACGCCTCCAGGGCAGTGGCGCACGTGACCGTCGAGAAGCGCGTATTGGTCGTCGGTCACGCGCTCCATGAGAAAGCGGTCGTGCGAGACCATGAGGAGCGTGCCGGGCCAGGTGTCGAGGAGGTCCTCGAGCACGGCGAGCATATCGGTATCAAGGTCGTTGCCGGGCTCGTCGAGCACCAGTACGTTGGGCTCGTCGAGAAGAACCGTGAGCAGCGCGAGGCGCCTGCGCTGTCCGCCAGAGAGGTCATGCACAAAGTTAGTGAGCTCGGAGCGCTCGAAGCCAAGTCGCTCGAGGAGCTGCGTGGGGCTCTGGGGCTTACCGTCCACATAGTAGGTGCTCTTGTAGCGCGAGAGCACCTCGAGCACGCGCCAGTTCTCCTTCTTAGAAAGGGTGTCCAGGTGCTGCGACATCCAGCCAAAGCGAACAGACTTGCCAATGCGAACGGTTCCGGAAGTTGGCTGCAATTTGCCTGTCATGACCTTGAGCAGCGTCGACTTGCCCGCACCGTTGGCGCCAAGGATGCCGTAGCGGTCGCCGGGTCCAATGGTCCAGGTGATGTCATCGAGCACGCGCGAGCCATCAGGATAAGCAAACGAGACATCCTTCATCTCAATGACCTGCTTGCCCAGCCTGCTCACGGCAAGGCGCTTGAGCTCGATGGGGTTTCTCAGCGGCGGATCGTCGGCGAGAAGGGCTCGCGCCGCCTCGACGCGAAAGCGCGGCTTGCTGGAGCGAGCCTTGGCTCCGTGTGCCAGCCAGTTGAGCTCCTTGCGAAGCGTGTTCTGACGGCGCTCCTCGCTGGCGGCGGCCATGCGGTCGCGTTCGACGCGCTGCTGGATATAGGCCGAGTAGCCACCGTCGAAGGGCTCAATCTCTCGGTCGTGGACCTCCCACATGTGCTCGCAGACCTCGTCCAAAAACCAGCGGTCGTGCGTCACAACGAGAAGCGCTCCCGTGCCTTCCGGCCAGCGGGTCTTGAGGTGGTCGGCAAGCCAGCGGATGGCATGCATGTCCAGGTGGTTGGTTGGCTCGTCCATGAGGATAACGTCCCAGGTGCCCACAAGGAGCCGCGCCAGGTCGCAGCGGCGCCGCTGGCCACCGGAAAGCGTGCCCACGGTGGCATCCCAGTCCACGTCGCCCAAGAGCTCTGAGATGATCTGCCGCACGCGAGGGTCAGAGGCCCACATGTAGTCGGGAACATCTCCCACAACGGCACGGGCCACGGTCCAGTCATCGTGGAGCTCGTCGTCCTGGCCCAAGAACCCCACATGGATACCGTTTCTCCAGGTGACGTTTCCTGCATCGGGCTCCAGGCGATGCGCGATGAGCTCAAGCAGCGTCGACTTGCCGTCACCGTTCCTGCCCACCACGCCAATGCGCTCGCCCTCGTTGATGCCTATGGTCTGGTCGGCAAGCACGGGCTTGCCTGGCCACTCGTGTGAGAGGTGCTCGCACCCTATGAGAATCCCCATTAGTCCTTCCCATCTCCCCGGGCAAGTCCCCGAAGGAGCGAAATCTCCTGTGCATATCCCTCGAGCTCGTTGGGAGTCTCGAGAATCATGGGCAGCCCACACAAACGCGGGTTAGTGACAACGGCTTCGAAGGTGGCAAGCCCCAGGGTACCCCGGCCGATCTTCTCGTGCCGGTCCTTGTGGGAGCCAAGCGGATTCTTTGAGTCGTTCACGTGCAGCGCCTTCAGGCGGTCCAGACCAATCACGCGGTCGAAATCGTCGAGCACGCCGTCGAGGTCGTCCACGATGTCGTAGCCCGCGTCGGCCACATGGCAGGTGTCGAGGCACACGCCGAGAAGGTCGCCCTCGCGGGCCCCCTCGATGATGCGGGCCAGCTCCTCGAAGCGCGAGCCGACCTCAGTCCCCTTTCCCGCCATGGTCTCCAGGAGGACGGTTGTCTTCTGGCCTCGAACCAGCACTTGGTCAAGACCCTCGCAGATAAGGCGGATGCCCTCGTCCACCCCCTGGCCAACGTGGCTTCCCGGGTGGAAGTTGTAGTAGTTGCCCGGAAGCATCTCCATGAGCCCAAGGTCGCCTGCCATTGCCTCGCGCGCAAACTCCACCGTCTGGGGCTTGGCGGAGCAGAGGTTCATGGTGTACGGCGCGTGCGCGACAAGGCGCCCAAAGCCGTTTTCCGCAAGGATGGCGAGAAGCCCTGCCACATCGTCAGGGTCGGGGGTCTTTGCACGGCCGCCACGCGGATTTCTAGTAAAGAAGGCGAAGGTGTTTGCCCCAATGCCAAGGGCGGTCCTGCCCATCTGGGCGAACCCGCCTGGAACCGAGAGGTGGCAGCCGATGGTTATCTCGCCGTGGCACGCCTCGCTCATGCGCCCTCCCCCGACACGGCCGCGACAACGCGGTCGCAGATGGCTGAGGCGACCTGGTCGAGCGGGAGCGTGTCGAGCTGCTCCGTGCGGTCTGGCCAAACAAGGGCAATGCGGCTTGTGTCGGCGCCAAACGTGGAGTCCGCACGCGACACGTCGTTTGCCACTATGAGGTCGCAGCCCTTGCGCTCGAGCTTCGCGCGCGCGTTCTTGAGGAGGTCGTTTGTCTCTGCGGCAAAGCCAACTACGACGCGGTCGCCCTTTGCGTGCGAGAGTTCGGCCAGAATATCTGCGGTCTTGACGAGTCGGAGCGTGGAGAGGTCGTCCGTGCCCTTCTTGAGCTTGTGGTCCGCGGGAGCGGCAGGCGTGTAGTCCGCTACAGCTGCGGCGCAGATGGCGGCATCGGCGTTTGTGAAGGCAGCAACCGTGGCATCGCGCATCTGCGAGGCCGAGACAACCGGCACCACGCAGACCCCCCGCGGCGCCGCGAGAGAAACCGGCCCAGATACCAGCGTCACGGTGGCTCCTCGGCGCGAGGCCTCGCGGGCGATGGCATAGCCCATCTTGCCCGTGGAGGCGTTGGCGATGTAGCGCACGGGATCGATGGCCTCGTGCGTGGGGCCTGCCGTGATCACGAGCATCATACCGGCCATGTCCTGCTTAGCTGGGGCAAGCAGGTCGAGTGCGGCGCCAACAATGTCCGAGACTTCGGCAAGTTTGCCCTCGCCCACGTCGCCGCAGGCGAGAAGGCCCGTCTGTGGCATCACAAAGCGGATGCCGCGCGAGCGAAGCGTTGCAACGTTTGCCTGCGTGGCTGGGTTTCTCCACATGTGGACGTTCATGGCAGCCGCCACAAGCACCGGGCAGTGGGCGGCAAGCAGCGTGGTGGAGAGGCAATCGTCTGCAATCCCCATGGCCATCTTAGCCAAGACGTTTCCGGTTGCGGGAACAACCAGAACAAGGTCAGCCCAGTCGGCCAGGAAGATGTGCGGAATGGGAGAGTCCGGGTAGGCATAGAGGTCGTCCGCCACGGGATGACCGGAGAGCGCCTCGAACGTGGGGGTGCCCACAAAGCGCTCCGCATCTGCCGTCATAGTCACGCGAACGTCGCAGCCCGCGTGCTGCAGACCGCGCATAACCTCTACGGCCTTGTAGACTGCAATACCTCCCGTGACTGCGAGGACGACGCGAGGCGCCGCCGGCTCTGTATCCCTGTGCGTGCTCTCGCTCACTTGCCCTCCCCCTCGAGGTAGGGATCGTCCACGATGAGGATGCGGTGGCAATAGGGGCACTCGGCAACGTCGTCACCGTGCGTGAGGTCGTGGAACGAGGCGGGTTGGAGCTTCACGCGGCACACCGAGGGGACGTTGCCCACGAGCTTCTCGACGGCAAGCCCCTTGAAGCGCTTGCGGGCGGCCTCGTAGTCGCTTAGGTGCTTGGGAGAGATCTGCGAGATCACGCTCTTGCGCTCCTCGTCGAGCTGGACGATCTTGCCTCTTATCTGGGCGCTGTCCGTCTCAAAGGACTTCTTCTGGGCGGCCTCCTCCTCGTCGAGGCGCTTAAGCGTGAGCTTAGCGTTGCTCTCAGCGCGCCTGACCTTTTCGAGGTCATCGTCGAGCTGCGCGCGGGTGTGCTCGAGCTTCTCGACCTTCTTGGCAAGCCCGGTGAGGTGCGCCTCGTAGTCTTGGATCTGACGGTAGCCGTGGCTTCCCGAGGCCACCTCTGCCTTGACCTCCTCGGTGCGCGCACGGTAGTGCTCGAGGTCCTCCTGGTTCTCGCTGGCAAAGGTTTCCAGGTCCTTGCGCTGGGCAAAGATCTTAGTCTGCTCGCTCTGCACCTTTCGACGCGCGCGGGCGATTGCCTGCATCTTCTTCTGCTGGGGCATGGCGGCAAGCGTGGACGCCATGCGGAGCATGTCGAGGTCGATCTCTTGGAGCCTGAGGAGCGCCTGTGCTTCTGTCATAAGGCCCTCACCTTCCTTGGTGGGCGTACGTTCTACTGATGACGTGCCTTTGTCCGTTTGACGAGCGAGACGAGCTCCAAAGCAAAGGCCTCGAGGTCCTCCTCGGCTACACGCTCGTCAAAGGAGATGCGAAGAGAGCCAAGAGCCTGGTCACGGCCTATGCCCATGGCTGTGAGCACATGGCTCGCATCAAGCGAGCCCGAGGAGCATGCGGACCCAGCCGAGACCTCGAAACCGCGCTCGTCAAGCCCAAGCACAAGGGATTGAGAGTCGAGTCCTGGTGCCATGACGCTCACCATGCCGGGTAGACGCTCCGCGCCGACCGTAGTCGTGGTCGTGGGAACTATGCCGGTGCCTTCGGCACATATGCGCTGGTAGAGCCTCTCGGCGCGGCCGGACACCTGCGGGCGAGCGGTTGCGATGGAGCCGCAGCAGGCACGTGCGACCGCCGCAAAGGCAAGCGCGCCGCGCACATCCTGCGTTCCTGCACGCCTGCCGGACTCCTGGCCGCCGCCAAAGGACTGCGGGGCGAGAGGGACTCGTCCGCGAACGAGAAGCGCGCCCACGCCCACGGGGCCACCGAGCTTGTGGGCTGCAAGGCTCACGGCATCTGCCTGCGAAATGTCGAGGGGAATGCGGCCAAACGCCTGCACTGCATCGGTATGGAAGAGCGCTCCGGCAGCATGGGCCGCTTCGGCAAGCTCTGACACGGGCTGGACCACGCCCGTCTCGTTGTTGGCGCTCATGACTGAGACAAGCGCGCAGTCGGGACCAAGCGCGTCCTCCAGCGTAGCGCGGGAAACCACGCCATCCCGACCCGGCTTCACGAGCGTCACCTCGAAGCCACGGTCACGGAGTACCCCTGTAACGTCCAGCTCAGAGTCGTGCTCGATGGCGGAGAGAATCACACGCGTGCGCTTTCTGTCACGCTGATGAGCACCTCTTGAGAGGCCGAGAAGCGCCAGGTTGTTGGACTCGGTGCCGCCTGACGTGAAGACCACGTCCGATGGCCTGAAGCCTCCGCCCGCGCAACGGGCGATGTCACGACGCGCCTCGTCAAGCGCACGCGCCGCCTCGCGCCCTAGCGAATGCAGCGAGTTGGGGTTGGCTCCAGCTATGGGCGAATCCTCATAGGCACGCTCGGCGGCAAACGACTCCTCGCGCGCTGGGGCGCTTGCGGCATAGTCAAGGTATACGGTTGTCCGGGCGGTCACGCTACTCACGCTCTCCTCGTAAGGCCGGCCTCGCCAGCCTCGGTAATCTTGCGGACGGCGTCGGCACGGTCGGCCTTGCCAAAGACGGCGCTGCCGGCAACGAGCAGGCGGGCACCAGCAGCGCAGACGTCAGCGGCGTTCGCGGGGGAGATGCCGCCGTCGACCTCGATGATGGGGCTCACGTGACGATCATCGCACAGAGCCTTGACCTGGCGAATCTTGCGAATCGATCCGGGAATGAACTTCTGACCGCCAAAGCCGGGGTTCACGGTCATCACGAGTACCAGGTCAACATCCTCGATGATGGCATCGAGGGCACAAACCGGCGTTCCGGGGTTGATGGCGATGCCAGCCTTGGCGCCCTTCTCGCGAATCAAGTTGGCAAGACGATTGGCGTGTGCCGTGGCCTCGTAGTGGAAGGTCACGATGTCTGCCCCGGCAGCAAGGTACTCGGGAACCATCTGGTCGGGGTTAGAGATCATAAGGTGGGCGTCGACTGGCGTCTTGGTTGCAGCCTTCACAGCCGCAAGCACTCCGGGGCCAAAGGTCAGGTTTGGCACAAAGTGACCGTCCATCGCATCGAAGTGCACGTAGCCTGCGCCCTCGATGGTGGCGAGCTCATCAGCAAGGTGACCAAGGTCAGCCGAAAGAATGGAGGGTGCTACCTGCACGTTATTCTCTAGCATTGCTTCTCCTTTGATGCTATTTCACGCTCTTCCATACCATAGAACTCCGTGCGTGGCGCACGGGTAAGAAGTCCTTCCATCGCATCCCCTATGGGCCTGCCCTCAAAGAGCACGGCGTGCACGCCGGCCGTGATGGGCACCTCGATGCCGCGCTCCTGGGCAAGCTCGAGGACCGATGCAGATGCGGGAACACCCTCGACCACCATGTGCGTGCGGGCCTGATAGGACTCAAGTGTCTCCCCCGCCACAAGGGCGCGGCCAAAGCTCCTGTTGCGCGAGTGCTCGGAGGTGCATGTGACGACGAGGTCGCCCATGCCGGCAAGGCCCATGCACGTCATGGGATTGCCGCCCAGAGCGGCCACGACACGCCCGATCTCTGCGATACCGCGGGTCATGAGGACGGCAAGCGTGTTGTCCCCCATGCCCATACCGCTTGCGATGCCGCACGCGATGGCAACCACGTTCTTCACGGCACCGCAGCACTCGACGCCACGGACATCGTCGCTCACGTAGGCCCTAAAGGTGGGGCCGGCGAGAATGCCCTGGAAGAAGGCAGCAGTCTCGGCATTCTCCGAGGCCACGACCGCCGCCGAGACCATGCCCCGGCAGATCTCCTCGGCGTGGTTTGGTCCCGAGAGCGCGGCAACGCGGGTGGGATTGCCAAGCTCCTGCGCTGCCACTTCGTGCATGAGGAGGTGGCTGCCCCGCTCCATGCCCTTGGAGAGCACGAGCACACGCGCGTCCTCGGCGAGGTGTGGGGCAAGGCTGCGGCAGGTCTCGCGCAGGTAGGCAGATGGCGTTGCAAGGATCGCGGCATCCACGTCGCATACTGCCAGAGAAAGGTCGCTCGTGGCACTCACGTTGGCCGCCAGCGTGTAGTCCGGGAGGTGGTTGGGGTTCCTGTGGTCGCGGTTCAGGGCAGCCACGGCCTCAGGGGTACGCGCCCACAGCACGACCTCGTTAACGGCAGGCGCAACGAGGCCCGTCATCGCCGTGCCCCAGGAGCCTGCGCCTATGACGGCAACGCGGCTCACTTTGACGTTCCCTCCTCGTGGTGGAACGAGAAGCGCTTCTCCTCGTGGTGCGCGAGCTTTCGGATGTTCTCGCGGTGCGCCCACACGACGCAGGCGGCTACGATGACCATGGGCAGCACAGCAACCGGGCTGTACCCCAGGACGGCCGTCCAGATGGGAAGCGAGACTGCCGCACACGAGCTGCCCAGCGAGACATAGCGCGTGGGAAGGGCAAAGACAACGAAGACCGCGAGAAGCCCAAAGGCGATGCGCGGGTCTAGGCCCAGTGCCGCACCAAAGCCAACCGAGATGCCCTTGCCGCCATGAAACCCAAGGTAGGGCGAGAAGACGTGACCAAGCACGCATGCCGCGTAGACGCAGGTGAGGGCCCAGTCAAATGGCTGCCCGGGAGCGAGTGCCTTCGCCTCGGCAAAAAAGCTGGAGAACGCCCATGTGGCAAGGCCCGTGCAGAGCCAGCCCTTGCCGGCGTCAAGCAGCAGGGTGAGACCTGCCGCCCAAGCGCCCACAGAGCGACCCACGTTAGTGGCGCCAATGTTACCCGACCCCGTATGCCGCACATCGACGCCTCGGGAGCGCGCGATGAGCATGCCAAACGGGATGCCGCAGACAAAGTAGGCAATGGCGCATGCGATAAGCGTAGGAATTACGAGTCTCACTTGTCCCCCTCGGACTTCTTGCGGAAGCGCAGACGTATGGGCGTGCCCACGAGATCGAACCTCTCACGAAGGCGATTCTCGACAAAGCGCTTGTAGTTGTCGTCTACAAGGTCTGGCGCGTTGCACCACACGGTGATGACCGGAGGCTTGGAACCAGTCTGGGTGGCGTACTGCATCTTGAGGCGACGGCCCTTGTCAGAGACGGTGTGGCCCCCCTGGCGAATCTCCTCGAGGAGGTTGTTGAGCTCCGAGGTCCTCAGCTGGGCCGCGCGTGCCTGGGCGGCAGAGACCGCAAACTGTAGGACCTTGTCGGTGGCGCGGCCCGTGAGGGCGGAGATGTTCACGTAGGGCACCCACGACGCAAACTGCATGCGCTTGTCGATGGAGGCGACCACACGGTCGCGCTGGGCCTCGGTCTCGATGAGGTCCCACTTGTTGAGGCAGAGCACCAGGGCGCAGCCGCGGTCGATGGCCATGTTGGCCACCTTCTGGTCCTGCTCGGTGACGCCGTCGGTCGCGTCCACCACCAAGAGGCACACGTCGGCGCGCTCCATGGCCATGAGGCCGCGCACCATGCTGTAGTACTCGACGTCCTCGTGTACCAGGTTCTTCTTGCGCATGCCGGCCGTGTCCACCAGTCGAATCCGCTGGCCCTGCCACTCGATCATGGTGTCGATGGCGTCACGGGTGGTTCCTGCAACATCGGAGACGATGGAGCGCTTCTTTCCGGCAAGGCGGTTGGCAAGAGAGGACTTGCCAACGTTTGGCCGGCCCACGATGGCAAGCGAGAGCACGTCCTCGTCATCCTCAAGCTCGTCCTCTGAGGGGAGGACTGCCACGACCTCGTCGAGAAGGTCACCCGTGCCATAGCCG
>ENA-OUOW01000393-OUOW01000393.1-human-gut-metagenome-genome-assembly--contig:-NODE-393-length-41597-cov-8.958500_pt1 | contig 41597 bp, 43 predicted proteins | sample MGYA00237938_ERZ548769 | MGnify/ENA primary metagenome ERZ548769 (study PRJEB26490, sample SAMN05356870) | human gut metagenome | biome: terrestrial biome; feature: human-associated habitat; material... | reverse complement strand
TTTCTTCGCCGCACATGTCGCCGAAGAAAATGATTGGACTTTCTTTCGCCGCTGCGGCGGCGAAACTCTGCGAGGCTCTTTGATAAGCTGAAACAGGTGCATACCGATCGGTATGCACCTGTTTTTTATGCCTGATTCAGATGAGCAGTCCGCCGTCCACGCCGAACACCTGCCCGGTCACGAAGCGGGCGCGCTCGCTCGCCAGCAGAGCGATCGCATCGCCGACTTCCTCCGCCGTGCCCATGCGCCCGAGGGACGTGCTCTCGGCGAGCTCCGCTTTATCCTCGGGGCTGAGGTTTGCGATCATGTCGGTGTCAATGCAGCCGGGGGCGACGCAGTTAACGCGGATACCGGACGGGCCAAGCTCCTTTGCCATCGCCTTCGTGAACGCGACGATCGCGCCCTTCGTGGCCGAATAGGCCGCCTCACACGAGGCGCCGTTCATGCCGAGGATGGAGGTGAGGTTGATGATGTGTCCGGCCTTTTCGTGCACCATCGGCGGGATGGCGAACCGGCAGCAATTGTAGGTGCCCGTGACGTTGACGTCAAAGAGCCGCTGCCATACGTCGGGTTCGAGATCCGTCAGCAGACCGTAGACCGCGATGCCGGCGTTATTCACCAGCAGATCGACCGGCCCCGTCTGCTCGAACATGGCGGCGACGGCCTGTGCATCGCTCACGTCGGCGCGGATGGCAAGCCCGCCGGTCTGCGCCGCGACTGCCTCGGCAGCCGCCTGCGACTGTATGTAGTTGACGTGTACCGTCCAGCCGTCGCGCGCCAGCGCCAATGCGGCGGCCTTGCCGATGCCGCGCGATGCGCCGGTCACGAGTGCGATTTTTTTCATGCAATGATCCTCCCAAAAACGAACATTTGTCAAAACGCTGCGTCTATGCTATTATATACTTGTTTCATCGAAATTTCTATCCATCCTGTTGATCCGGAGGAAAAAATATGAGTCAACCCAAAACCACACGCCGCCACCGCGTCCGGCGCATGAGCGAGCGCCGGCGCCTGACAGTCACCGCGATCACGGCGATGCTCGCGCTCGTCACGGTCGTGATCTGCGCACTGTCCGGCGTGTTCAACTTCCACAAGGGCAGCGAGCGCATCCTGCCCAACCTCGTCGGCCAGACCGAGGAGTCGGCCAAGGCGCAGCTTGCGGAGCTTGACGCGGAGCCGAGCATCACCTATGAAAACAGCAGTGAGACCAAGGGCATCGTCATCCGTCAGGATGTGAATGAGGGCACGCAGCTCAAGCACCGGCAGACAGTTGCATTCGTTGTCTCGCTCGGACCGAAGGAGGAGACCACCGCTCCGGAGGACACCCCGGTCGCGATCCCGAGCTTTGTCGGTCTCTCATTCGAGCAGGCGCAGGCGACGGCCAAGAGCCTCGGCGTCACTGTGGAGAAAAACGGCACGGCCTACGATGACAATGTGCAAAAGGGCTCCGTTGCGCGCCAGAGTCCGGTCGGCGGTACGATGGTCAAGCCCGGCACGACGATCTATGTCACCATCTCCAACGGGCCGGAGAAGAAGGAATTCACCGTCACGGTCACGTGCGGCGCCGGCGGCAGTGTCAGTCCGAGCGGTAATCAGAAGGTGGCCGAGGGCGGCAGTGTGTCGTTCACGATCACCCCGAAGGAGGGCTACGAGGTCGCAACGCTGGTCATCGACGGAATGACCGTCCTGCCGCTGACGAGCTACTCGTTTATGAACGTCGACAGCAACCATACGCTCTATGTGACGTTTCGCGAAAAGTAAACAAAGCAGCAAAATGCTCCCTCGCAAGGTCGAGGGAGCATTTTCATGCCTCGGGGATGGCGTGGATGCCAGCGCTGCGGATCGCGCCGTCTCGCGTCTCGATGCAGGCGTAGGTGCACATCGCGCCGACGCCCGCCGTGCCGGGGTTGACGACATAGAGCCCCTGCATCGTCTCGCTGAGCGCGCGGTGCGTGTGGCCGAAGAGCACAATGTCCGCCCCGGCGAAGTAGGCCGCGTTGAGCAGCGCATCGAGCGTATACTTCACGCCGTAGCGGTCGCCGTGCGTGCAGAAAAACTTCACGCCGTCGAGCGTGCACTGCAGCACCTCGGGATTGACCGGCTCGCGGTCGCAGTTGCCGCACACGCGGTAGAGCGGCAGATCGGGAAACTCCTTTTCCAGCCGCTGCGTGTCGCGCTCGCAGTCGCCGAGGTGGAACACGGCGTCCGGCTGCTGCTGACGGACGGCGCGCACCATGCCGAGCGTCCGGCCGTGAGAATCGGAAAAAACAAGCACCTTCGTGGCAAGTCACCTCTGTATAGGTCATAGAATACAATAAAGCAGGATACCCGGTACTGCCGGGCTATCCGCATTATACGGGACGCGGCCTGCAAAGTCAAGCCGCCCCCGACTGGAGCGTGACCGATATGAAGGACTTGGATGCGCTGAAGCAGGAGCTCGCGCGCGACGGGCGCCTGCAGCGGCTGCAGGCGATCGCCGATTCGACCGATGGGCAGCGGTTTGCCGATGCGCTCGATGCGCAGAAGATCGAACAGGCGGCGCGCACGGGCGACACCGAGCTGCTGCGGCAGATCCTCACGCAGGTGCTCAGCACGGACACGGGGCAGCGTCTGGCCGGAAAAGTGAAGGACGCGATGCAGGATGGATGAGCTCGGCGAAAAGCTCGACGCGCTGCTGCATGACCCGCAGCAGCTCGGCAGGATCGCGCAGCTGGCGTCCTCGCTCGTGGGCGACGGCGGTGAGACACAGCCGCCGTCCGCGCCGCAGCCGGAGCCCGGCTTCGACGCAGGACAGCTGCGCCGGATGCTCTCGGCCGTGCGCGGCAGCGGCCGTGACTCTGCCAGCCGCCATCTGCTCGAAGCCATGAAGCCGTATCTGGCCGAAAAGCGCCGCCGCAAGATCGACCGCGCCATGAAGCTCGCGCGGCTCGCATCGCTCGCAGAGCTTGCTGCCGGGGAGATGGGGGAGGACGACGATGTATAATCGCTATCAGGGCAACAGCGGACAGGTGGAGCGTATGCCGGACGCGCCGCATGCGGAGTTCCGCCCGCGGCCGAGCATGCCGCCGGCTGCAAAGCAAAAGCCGCCGCCGGGTACGACCGGCGGCGGCTTGCAGCAGCTGCTGCAGAAGTTTTCGCTTGCAGACCTCGAGTCGGAGGATCTGCTGCTGATTCTGGTGCTGTATCTCCTCTACCGCGAGAGCGGCGACAAGGAGCTGCTGTTCATCCTCGGCGGGATGCTGTTTCTTTAGCGTGCGGGTGCAAACGGCTCGGGCGGCTGTACATCCGGAAGGAAGTGGCTCAGGATCGCCTGCGCGATGCGCGGGCAGGCCTGTCCGTCACCATAGGGGTTGACGGCCTTGGCCATGCGGTCATAGGCGGCCGGATCGTCGAGCAGCTCGGCGGCCAGACGGTAGATGTTCTCCGTGTCCGTTCCGGCGAGCTTCACGGTGCCGGCGGTGACGGCCTCCGGACGTTCCGTCTCGCGCCGGAGCACGAGCACGGGCTTGCCGAGCGCGGGGGCTTCCTCCTGAATGCCGCCGGAGTCGGTCATGACCATGTAGCTGCGCGCCATGAGCCGGTGCATATCCACGGCGTCGAGCGGCGCGATGAGCCGGATGTTCGGCACACCGCCGAGCAGCTCCCTGGCCGTGTCGCGCACGACGGGGCTCAGGTGCACGGGATAGACGATCTCCACATCCGGGTAGTCGAGCGCCAGACGGCGCACGGCGGTGAAGATGCTGCGCATGGGCTCACCGTAATTTTCCCGCCGGTGGCAGGTCATGGCGATGACCCGGTGCGAGAAATCGACCTGCTGCAGCTCGTCGGAGACAAACTGCTCGCCGCGCACGGTGTAGTTCATGGCGTCGATGACGGTGTTGCCGGTGACGAAAATGTCACCCTCCACGGCCTCGCGTTCAAGGTTGCGGGCATTGTTCGCGGTCGGCGCAAAGTGCAGCGTGGCGATGCGTCCGACAAGTGCGCGGTTCATCTCCTCCGGGAAGGGGGACCAGCGGTCATACGTGCGCAGACCGGCCTCCACATGGCCGACCGGGATCTTGGCGTAAAACGCGGCGAGCGCGCCGGCGAACGTTGTCGTGGTGTCGCCGTGGACAAGCACGATGTCCGGCTGCACCTCGCTGAGCACGTCGCGCATACGCTCAAGCACGCGCGTCGTGATCGCGGTCAGATCCTGACCCTGCTGCATGATGTTCAGATCATAGTCCGCCCGGATGCCGAAGCAGTCCATGACGGAGTCGAGCATCTCGCGGTGCTGCGCCGTGATGCACACGACGCTCTCAAGCGCCGGATGCTTTTGCAGCTCGAGCACGAGCGGCGCCATTTTGATCGCCTCCGGCCGTGTGCCGAAGACGGACATGACTTTAATGCGTTTGCTCATCATTGCCCTCCTGTACAGGCGCAGTGTTTTCGGCTGCTGCGGCAGTCTCCGCTTCCGCTGCGGCCTTTGCCTCCTGCAGCTCCACGTCAAGGTGATGCTTGTGCACGCTCTTGCGGATAAAGGCGCACACGACAAAGCCGATCAGCAGCGCAAGGATCAGCAGCGCGATGCGGATCGTGCCCTTCGTTGTGAGCACGACGGCGGCGAGGCCGAGCGTGGCGCTGATAGCATACAGGATCGCGACGGCCTGCTTCTGGTTCAGACCGAGATCCATGAGCTTGTGGTGGAAGTGGCCGCGGTCGGCGTGAAACGGGCTCTGACCGTGCAGGATGCGGCGGCAGAACGCAAAGAGCGTGTCCGACAGCGGCACTGCCAGTGCGAGCACCGGCACGACGAATGTCACGATTGCATAGAACTTGAACAGACCGAGCACCGACACCGTTGCCAGCACATAGCCGAGCAGCAGCGAACCGGTGTCGCCCATGAAGATGCGGGCGGGGTTGAGGTTGTAGGGCATGAAGCCGATGCATGCGCCGGCGAGCGCCGCGACGATGAGCGCCACGTTCGGCTCGGACACGAGCAGCGCCACGACAAGGATCGTCACGCAGCTGATGGTCGACACGCCGACGGCCAGACCGTCGAGCCCGTCGATGAGGTTGACGGAGTTGGTGATGCCGACGATCCACAGCACGGTCAGCGGGATCGCGACCCAGCCGAGGACAATGGCCTCCTGATTGCTGAACACGTTCGGGTTCGACACGACGTTGATGACCACGCCGTGCAGCACGGCGATGACGGCGGCGAGGATCTGGATCAGAAACTTTGTCCACGCGCGCAGCGAGACGATGTCGTCGATCACACCGGTGATGACGATGATGATCGACCCGATGAGAATGCCGCGCACCTCCTGCGTGATGTCCGCAAACAGGAGCGTCGAGACGATGAAGCCCAGAAAAATGGCCAGACCGCCCATGCGGGGGATGGGATGGTCGTGCACGCGCCGCGCCTCGCCGGGCACGTCCACGGCGCCGACCTTCACGGCCAGCCGCTTGACAAACGGGGTCAGGGCAATGCTGACCACGAAGGCGACGAGGATCGCGAGCATGACTTTGATCCAGACAGCAGTGTTAAGAAACATGAGAATCGATCTCCAATAATGTAAAGATTATTTGGCGACGAAGCCGACCTTCTTGTAGACCTTGCGCAGCGTCTTGTTTGCGATGTAGGATGCCTTTTCCGCGCCGGCCTTGTACACGCTCTCAAGGTAGGCCTTGTCCTTGAGCAGACGTTCGGTCTCTTCGCGGATGGGGCGCAGCGTCTCGACGACGGCCTCACCGACTGCGGGCTTGAACGCGCCGTAGCCTTTGCCTTCAAACTCCGCCTCGATCTGCGCAAAGGTCTTGCCGGTGCAGGCAGAGTAGATGCTCATGAGGTTGGCCACGCCGGGCTTGCTCTCCACGTCGAAGCGCACGCAGCGCTCGGTGTCGGAGTCGGTGATGGCCTTTTTGAACTTGCGCATGATGTCCTCCGGACGGTCGAGCAGGTACACGGTGCCGTTGGGGTCTTTGTCGGACTTGGACATTTTGTTCTCCGGCGAGGAGAGGCTCATGACACGCGCGCCGACCATCGGGATATACGGCTCGGGGATCTTGAACACGTCGCCGTAGATGTTGTTGAAGCGGGTGGCCACATCGCGGCAGAGCTCGACGTGCTGCTTCTGGTCGCTGCCGACGGGGATGTAGTCCGGCTGGTAGAGCAGAATGTCCGCCGCCATCAATGCGGGGTAGGTGAACAGACCGCCGTTGATATTCTCGGCGTTCTTGGCGCTCTTGTCCTTGAACTGCGTCATGCGCGAGAGCTCGCCGAACATGGTGTAGCAGTTGAGCACCCAGCCGAGCTGCGTGTGCGCGGGGATATGGCTCTGGATAAAGAGCGTGTTCTTTTCCGGATCCAGGCCGCAGGCGATGTACTGCGCGAGCTGCTCAACGGTGCGCCGGCGCAGGTCGGCGGGGTTCTGGCGCACGGTGATCGAGTGCAGGTCGGCCATAAAATAATAGCAGTCAAAGATCTCGGCGCGTTCGCTCCAGTTTTTGATCGCGCCCAGATAAGACCCGAGCGTCAGGTCACCGGAGGGCTGAATGCCCGAGAGCATGACTTTCTTTGCAGTTTTTTCTTCCATAGTTGATTACTTCCTTAGCTATCTTGCTGAAAATTCGCATTTGTTTGAATATTGTACCACAACCTGTTGTGGAATACAACATCGAAAGTTCCCTTGACAATCCCTGTGATGTAAAATAAGATATAAATAATCTGAGCAAAGTGATCCGGAGGCTATCAAAATATGAAAGATCAAAAGTGGTTTGAAGACATGGAGCTGCGCATCCCGCACGGAGAGGTGCGCACGCGGTTCGCGCCGAGCCCGACGGGGTATATGCACGTCGGCAATCTGCGCACGGCGCTTTATACGTATCTGATCGCGCGGCACGCCGGCGGCAAGTTCATCCTGCGCATTGAGGACACCGATCAGGGGCGCTATGTGGAGGGCGCGGTCGACGTCATCTACAGCACCATGCGCGCCTGCGGCCTAACGCACGACGAGGGGCCGGATGTCGGCGGTCCGGTCGGCCCGTACGTCCAGACCGAGCGGCGCGGGCTCTATAAGGAATATGCCGAGCTGCTCATCGCGCGCGGCCATGCCTACCGCTGCTTCTGCGATAAGGACGACGCTGCCGAAGAAAATGTTTCCGACGGCACGGTCATCCACAAATATGACGGCCGCTGCTCGCGTCTGAGCGAGGAGGAGATCGCGGCAAATCTCGCGGCCGGCAAGCCCTATGTCATCCGCCAGAAGATCCCGCGCGAGGGCAAGACCACGTTCCATGACGAGATCTTCGGTGACATCACGGTCGACAACGACACGCTCGACGATCAGGTGCTCATCAAGCGCGACGGTCTGCCGACGTATAACTTCGCAAACGTCGTCGACGACCATCTCATGGGCATCACGCACGTCGTGCGCGGGTCGGAGTATCTGTCGTCGACACCGAAATATAACCTCCTCTACGAGGGCTTCGGCTGGGAGATCCCGAAGTATATCCACTGCTCGCCGGTCATGCGCGACCAGCACAACAAGATGTCCAAGCGCCACGGTGATCCGTCGTATGAGGATCTGATCGCGCAGGGATATCTGTCGCAGGCAGTGGTCAACTATGTGGCGCTGCTCGGCTGGGCGCCCGGCGGCGAGCGGGAGATCTATTCGCTGCCCGAGCTCGTGGAGACGTTTGATATCAAGGGCATCTCCAAGTCCCCGGCGATCTTCGATATCGACAAGCTCAGGTATTTCAACAGCGAGTATCTCCGCGCCATGACGCCGGAGCAGTTTGCAGCCGTGGCCGCGCCCTACATCCGTCAGACGGTGCACAATCCCGCCATTGACCCGGCGCAGATCGCGCCGCTGCTGCAGCAGCGCTGCGAGGTGCTCACGGATATCCCCGAAAAGGTCGATTTCTTCGACGCGCTGCCGGAGTATGATCTTGCGCTCTACACGAACAAGAAATCCAAGACCGACCCTGCCGTCTCGCTCGAGATGCTGCACGCGGTGCGTCCGCTGCTCGCGGCGCTCCCGGCGTGGGACGATGAGAACCTGCTCGCCTCCATGAAAGAACTGGCCGAGCGGCTGGAAGTGAAAAATGCCAAGGTGATGTGGCCGGTGCGCATTGCGGTGTCCGGCCGCGCGGTGACGCCCGGCGGCGCGGTGGAGATCTGCCGCATCCTCGGCCGGGACGAGACCCTGCGCCGGATCGATGTCGGCATCGCCAAGCTGGAAGGGTGAACGGTATGAAAAAACGCACGGGCGTGGAGCGGGCGGTCATCGTCATGGCCGTCGTGGTCGTGCTGCTCGCGATCGCGCTGATCGTGGTCAACGTGGCCGATATCCGCATTCACCGGCCGGCTGCGGGGCCGGAAGCACCGGCCGAGACAACGCTGCCGCAGTTCCCGTTCGGCGATGAGCCGGAGCTCATCCTCGGCAGCGGCGAGACGCCTGCGCGCGATGCGGAGCAGGCCGTGCCGGTCGACGGGGAGGACAAGACCATGCAGCTCGTCACGGGCTCGTTTGCGCAGCGCGGCGGCCCGGACTTCTCGCTCTATCTTGACAAGGGCGTGTTTCTGAGCACGGAGCTGGACGGCAAGTGCTGCTTTGCCCGCGCGGACGATGCGAGCATGGACGCCTATCTCGAGATCGGCTATCACATGGGCGCGGATGCGCAGACGCTTGCGGGCACGATCCTGAACGATTACGGCACGATCGCGAACATGGAGACGCTCGGCGAGGTCAAACTCGGCGGCTTGACCGCCTACGGTGTCAAGGGCGTCACGGTGCAGCGCGAGCTCGAGGCGTACCTGATCCCGACGGCAAACGGCTGCATCTCGGTCGTGCTCTGCCATGCAGGTACCGCACCGGCGAGCTGGTATGACAGTCTGCTCGCCTCGGCGCAGACACTGCAGATCACCGGCTGAGAAAAATTGCACATGAAAACCACCCCTTCCGGCAACAATAGTCCGGAAGGGGTGGTTTGCTATGAAAAAGAAAACGCGTGTGCTCGTCATTTCCTACACGGCCGCGCTCGTTGCGGCGCTGGCCGTCGGGCTCATCGCCTGCCGCACGGATGCCGATCGCCGCCAGACGGCGATGGATGCCAACTATCGCCACGCCTATGGCGAGGTGCTCAACGCCGTGCAGGAGCTCGACGCCGCCCTGCAAAAGAGCCTCTATGCGACGACACCGGCCATGGCGTGCACCGTCTGCACGGACATTTACAGCCATGCGCAGACGGCGCAGATGGCGCTCGGTGTGCTGCCGGTGCAGTCGCACGCGCTCGCGCGCATCGCGCGCAACATTGCCCTCGCCGGGGACTATGCGCGCACGCTCTCGCGCAGCGCGGCGGAGGGCAGAGCGTTTGCGGCCGAGGAGCTTGCGCAGCTGCGCGCGCTTTCTGAGACGACGACGCAGCTGAGCGTCCGGCTCGGCGCGCTCGGAGCGTCGCTCGCTGACGGCGCTGTCACGACGGCGGCGCACGTGCGCAGCACACAGTCGCTGGCGAATCTCGACGCAGAGGCGGAGCTGCCCGATACGCTCGAGGCAGAGCTTGCGGCGCTGGCAGATTCATTTGAGGATCTGCCGCTGCCGATCGCTGACGGCACGTATTGTGAGCGCACGGCGGCGGAGTACGCCGTGCTGGCGGGCCGTGATGACGTCACGGAGGGGCAGGCACAGACTGCGGCTGCGGTGTTTTTGGACATGGACGCATCGCGCCTGCGCGCGACCGGCCGCTCGGAGGGCGCTGTGCCGTGCTGGAACTTCGATATCGATGACGGGGACGACGCGTCTTATATCTCGCTCACGGTGAAGGGCGGGGAAGTGCTGCGCTACTACTCCTCGTGTAACGGCGGCGAGCCGGTGCGCTCACCGGAACAGGCGGCGGAGACAGCGGCAGATTTTTTGCGCGCGCGCGGCTACACGGATATGCGCCTGCTCGAAACGGAGGATGCGGGACGGTCGGTCATCTGCACGTTTTGCTATGTGCAGGACGGCGTGCTGTGCACGGCGGACCGGCTGCGCGTGCGCATCCGGCTCGACAGCGGCGCGGTCTGCGGCTTTTCGTCGGCGGAGTACCTTGATACGCACCGGGCACGCACGCTGCCGGAGGACGTGATCGGTGCGGAGGCGGGGCGCGCTGCCGTGCCCGGGTCGCTGCAGGTTCTGGATATGCGCACGGCGCTGCTGCGGCTCTACGGTGCGCGTGAAAGGCTGTGCTATGAATATCTGTGCGAGACGGACGACGGGCAGCGCTGCATCATCGCCGTCAATGCCCGCAGCGGTCAGCAGGAGCGCATCCGGCTTCTGGACGCACTCGACAGTGTACAGCCGCAGTTTTGATCCGCTGTCAAGAGGGGGCGAGTGCTCCCTCTTGACGAAAAAAACCGAACAGTGTATGATAAGGCAGGAAAAACATATGGATTCTTTACTTACTGGAGGCTTTTTATGAGCGTCATTCCCAAAATCACATGCCGGCGCTGCGGCCGTGAATATTCCGGCCTGCGCAGCCGCTGCCCATACTGCGGCACGAGCCGCAAGAAATCTGCCGAGCGCATCCCGCTGCGCACATCGAGCGAAAATGCGGGCACGCCGGCGGCGGAGCATGCCGCCGTCAACACGAAGTGGCAGCTGCTGTTCGGCGGCATTTTGCTCATCGCGGTCGTCGCGGCTGTCATCGTGCTCATCACCGTGAGCCTGAATGCGGAGAAAAATTCGTCCGCTGCGGTCGATCCGACCCCGCCGGCGACCGTTTCGAGCGCCGCACCGGTCACGACGCCGACCCCGACCCCGACCCCAACGCCGACCCCGACGCCGACGCCCTCGGTCACGAGCGTCACGATCACGTTCCTCGGCAGCAAGCGCACGGAGTTTGCGGCCAAGGTCGGTGATGAGGTGCAGCTGAGCGCAACGGTTTATCCGACCGGCACCGACCAGACGGTCACATGGTCGAGCAAGGACGAGTCTGTCGCCAAGGTCAGCGACAAGGGCGTAGTGACCGGTGTCGGCAAGGGCACGACGACGATCACGGCCGAGTGCGGCGGCGTAAAGGCTGACTGCACGGTATATATTTCGGCCAAATAACGCACCCCGGTTCGACGGCTCTGAAAAATCAGAGCCGTCGAAAAAAAGGGGTTGACAAAGTGCTGCAGATGCGTTAGAATAAGCAAGCTGACACGGACGATTAGCTCAGCTGGTATGAGCATCCGCTTGACGTGCGGAGGGTCACAGGTTCAAGTCCTGTATCGTCCACCAAAGGTCCACTGCAAGAAATTGCGGTGGGCTTTTTTTTATCCGGCCGCCCGGCGCAAAGATGCGCTGGGCTTTTTCTTGCCAAATTTTGTACGGGCAATTGAGGTTTTTGCAGATCTGTGCTACAATGCTTCTGGCAATGCACAGTGCTGCGGTGCGCGATGGAGGTGCGGGTGATGGAATGGGACGAGTACTACAGAAAATTCGACGAGTGGGCAACGTCCACGCAGATCAGCCGCCTCAGCGCACTGACTTCCTACGGCCCCTCAGACGAGGTGGTAGAGGTCGCGCAGGGGCTGATGGATGAAACGGCGGCCTCCCGCCTGATCCGCAGGGCGCTTGCAGCCGGCGTGCAGTTCACGGCGGAGGAGATCTGCAAGCTGGTGAATTGCTGCAATGCGGCGGTGATGAATGCACTTTTGGAAAATTCGACCTGCGCCTTCACGCGCGAGCAGCTTGAGGATCTCTGGGGCGCTGTCGATGATGCGGTGCTGGAGCAGACCGCGCGCAGGTGCCGCGTGAAGCTGTTTGATGACGACGAGGAAGAAGAGGAAGACGACGAGCCTGAGCAAGCGGAGTTTCCGCCGCCGAAACACAGACGCGAGCCGAAGCTCGGCTTCTGGACGCTGCTGGGCGCCGCCTTACTCGGCGCACCACCGGGCGATGATGGGCACGGCGGGCGCTGCACCGGCGACTGTGCACACTGTCCGCCGCACTTCGGCTATCGCTACGGCCGCTGGTATTATGGTCACGGCCATGTCTACGGCTGCGAATTTGGCGGAAACCGCGGCGACGGTTATGACTGAATGCATTTGGGAGGTACTTATGAATCGGACGATCACCATCAAGGGCGTCGGCAGGCTGAGCCTGAAACCGAATCAGGTCGCGGTGACGCTGCGCCTGAAAACGACCGATCCGGTCTATGAGGAGGCCATGCGCGCGGCTACGGCGGAGCTTGCGCAGCTGCGCGCCGCGATCGCCGGCGTCGGTTTTGCCGAGGACGATCTGAAGACCGCGAGCTTCGACATCGATACGGTATATGAGAGCGACTGTGACAGGGACGGCAATTACCGCAGGCGCTTCATCGGCTACCGCGTCACGCATGAGCTGAAGCTGGAGCTTGCATACGATACGCAGCGCCTGTCCCGGACGCTCGGCGCGATCGCGGCGTGTGTCGCCGAACCGGAGCTGACCATCCGGTTCACGGTCAAGGATCAGGACGCCGTGAATGCGGCGCTTTTGGAGAGCACCTGTGTCAATGCAAAACAAAAAGCGGAGATCCTGACCCGCGCCGCCGGTGTGACGCTCGGCACGCTCCTCTCGATCGATTATAACTGGGGCGAGCTGCACCTGTATTCGCCGACGAGCTGCTCGGTCGGAAGCGCCGACTTGGCGGAGACCTGCGGTGCGCCGGCGGATATGGCGATCGAACCGGACGATATCGACGTGAGCGACAGCGCAGTTTTTGTGTGGGAGATCCGATGAGCTCCGCAGCGTTTGACCATTAAAATAACCGATGCCGGGCAACGGGCGTCGGAATGTATGCTTCAGGAGGAGACCTATGAAAGCACTGACCTATCTCGAGCGCGGCCGCTTTGCCGTGACAGAAAAGCCGAAGCCGGTCGTGACTGACCCGCGTGACGCCGTTGTGCGTGTGACGCTCGGTTCGATCTGCACCAGTGACCTGCACATCAAGCACGGCTCTGTGCCGCGCGCCGTGCCGGGCATCACCGTCGGTCATGAGATGGTCGGCGTCGTGGAGTCTGTCGGCGCGGAGGTAAAGACCGTCCGCCCCGGCGACCGGGTGACGGTGAACGTGGAGACCTTTTGCGGCGAGTGCTACTTCTGCCGTCACGGCTGGGTGAACAACTGCACCGACCCCAACGGCGGCTGGGCGCTTGGCTGCCGCATCGACGGCGGGCAGACGGAGTTTGTGCGCGTGCCTTACGCCGATCAGGGGCTGGATAAGATCCCGGACGGCGTTACCGATGAGCAGGCGCTGTTCGTCGGTGACATTCTGGCCACCGGCTTCTGGGCTGCGCGCATTTCGGAGATCACGCCGGAGGACACCGTGCTCATCATCGGCGCAGGACCGACGGGGGTGTGCACGCTGGCGTGCGTCCTGCTCAAGCAGCCCAAGCGCGTCATCGTCTGCGAGAAAGACCCAACGCGCATTGCACTCGTGCGCGAGCACTATCCGGACGTGCTGCTCTGCCGGCCGGAGGCGTGTGAGGACTTTGTGCGCGCACACAGCGACCACGGCGGCGCGGATGTGGTGCTCGAGGTCGCGGGCGCGAAGGATACCTTCGAGCTTGCGTGGCGCTGCGCGCGCCCCAACGCCATCGTGACGGTGGTCGCCCTCTATGACGAGGCGCAGACGCTGCCGCTGCCGGATATGTACGGCAAGAATCTCATCTTCAAGACCGGCGGCGTGGACGGCTGCGACTGTGCCGAGATCCTGCGCCTGATCGCGCAGGGGAAGATCGACACCACGCCGCTCATCACGCACCGCTTCCCGCTCAGCGAGATCGAGGAGGCGTATCGCATCTTTGAAAACCGGCTTGACGGCGTCATCAAGGTGGCGATCACGGCGGAGTAACGCAGCGGGGAGGGCGCGCAATGACCAGAGACGAACTGCAGCGGTATATATTCGATCATTACAGCACTGAGCCGGACTATCCGTGGCCCGGTGCGCCGAACCATGCCGTGTTCCGGCACGGCGGCAACCGGAAGTGGTTTGCGCTGGTTCTGGACGTGCCGCGCAATAAGCTCGGTCTGCCCGGCACGCAGATGATCGACGTGGTGAACCTCAAGTGCGATCCGATCCTTATTGGCTCGCTGCGGGGTGAGCCGGGGATTTTCCCGGCCTACCACATGAACAAGGACAGATGGCTCTCCGTGGCGCTGGACGGCAGCGCGGCAGACGATCAGATCCGGCTGCTGCTGGAGCGGAGCTATGCGGCAACGCTCCCGAGACCGCGCAAACGAAAGCAGCCATGATGCCGCAGATACATAGAAAACGCGCAGCAGGGGCAGCCATTGGCCGCCCTTGCTGCGCGCTTTGTGATATGCTCAGGTTTGCTCACTGTTCGTGTCTGCTTCGGTTTCCGTTTCCAGGGCTTCCGGCGTGTCCGAGCGGCTGCGGCGTGTGCGCATTTTGCCGAGCAGCCGGTTGAGCCGCTTTTCAATGTCGCGCGAGAGCTCAGCGGCCTTGGCCGCAACTTCGTCGGTGGGGGAGGGGTCGCTGTCCGCGTCTGCGGGCGCTTGTGCATCCGGTGCTGCGGGTGCTTCGGTCTCCGCCTCCGGCGTTTGCTCCGGCAATTCCGGCTGCGCGAGCAGCGTCTGGAGCAGCTCCATGTCCGTCACGATCCGCTCGGACTCGATGCCGAGCGCGCGCGCGTCATGCTCGAGCACGGCGATGAGCAGGTCATAATAATCCCCGTCGCACTTGAGCGCCTTTGCGATCTGCGGCAGCGCCTTCTCGTGGAACGTGCGCAGGGAGTGATCTCCAAGCCCGATGTATTCGAGCAGCTGCTGGCGCGCCGTGTCCTCGGACATGGTGCGGTCGATATAATACGTGCTGCCGTAGAGCCCGTAGAGCACGCGCTGCGCGTCAAAATAGCCGAGGCGCATATTCCGGCGGCTCTGTTCGGCGTCAAAATTCAGGATGTTGCCGAGGTCGACCGTCGGGCCGATTGTCGTCACGTGCACATCGTCCGGGATGCGAAAGCGCTTTTCGATGCCGAAGCCGAAGATGCGCAGCGCGATGATGTCCTTGCAGCCGTCCTCCACGAGCGCGTGGATGGGCACAACGTCCTGCACGCCGCCGTCGGCGTAATACTTGCCGCCGAGCTTCTCGAGCCGGAACGCCGGCAGATAGGCGCTGGCAAGCAGCATGTCGCACAGCTCGTCGCGGCTCAGGTCGGAGGCGCGCAGCTCCAGCTCCTGCCGGTCGGACAGGGAGTAGGTGACGATGAAAAAGTCCGTGTCGGAGTTGCAGACCTTGTCCGCGTCCACGGTCTCGGCGACCCACTTGCGCAGCGGCGTCACGTCAAAGCCGCGGTTGCGGATGATCTCGGCCACGCTGCGCAGGGTGTTTTTGAGCTCCGAGAGGGGAATGTCGCGGTTCATCAGGCGGCGCATTTCCTCGTCGTCCACGTCCATGACCTGGGAAAAGTGGATGTTGTTCCAGACGTCCTCCGCTTTTTGCAGGTCGTCCATGACGATCATGGCGCCGTTGAGCGCACCGACGGATGTGCCGGATACGGCGGAAAAACGGATGCCGGCCTCGCGCAGCGCTTTCCACGCACCGATCTGGTAGGCGCCCTTTGCGCCGCCGCCCTCGAGCGCCAGACCATAGGTCTTGTTACGATCCAGTTTCAGTTCCATGTCGATTCTCCAATCTGTAGATTTGCGCGCTGCGCGGCGGCAGGTCGAACGCGGCCACACCGTCGTGAATGGCGGCGCGCGCGCCCGTGACGCACTCGAGCGCACGGTCATAACTGCTGCGCACGAACGAGAGCCGCGTCTCCTCGTTCAGACCGGCGCCGGGGCAGGTGAGCTCTACATGGCAGCGCACCGTGTGCGCCGCACGGTTGACGGCCAGCAGCAGCGCCTCATCCCCGGCCTCTGCGCCGAAGGCGTCATGCCCGCCCGTGATGATGCGCAGGATGCACACCACGTCGCCCGCCGGGGCGAACACGGCGATCTCGCCGCGCTGCAGCGCCGGATGCGCATGGCGCAGTGCCGAGAGCTTTGCGTACCATTGCAGCATCTGCGTATCGCACATCTGCAGCGGTGCGCGGTTGAAGGGGTCGCACAGCCCCTGCATCCCCGCCTCGTCCCCATAGTAGATCGACGGGATGCCCGGCAGCCAGAACTGCACGGCCGCCGCGAGCGGCTGCAGCTGCGCACCGCGCGCTGTCATGGCGTCCGTAACGTCGAGCGCTGCCAGCTGTGCGCGCGTGCGGCTGCGGGGGTCAAAGTCCAGCGCCAGCGCCGAGCGCGTGCGCGCCACATCGTGGCTTGCCGTCAGGTTCATGAGCGCGTAGTACAGCGGCTGCGGATAGTTCAGCCGCTGACTCAGCAGCAGGTCTGCAAGCGCACGCGCCGTGCTGCGACCGGTCAAAAACAGGATCAGCGCGTCGCGCAGGGGGTAGTTCATGACGCTGTCGAGCGCATCGCCGAGCGCGTATTGCCGCCGTGCGCCGTAGCTGACCTTCGTCACGGCATCCTCCCACACCTCGCCGAGGAGTACACTGTCGGGATCGGCCTGCTTGGCGGCGGTGCGCAGGTCGCGCAGTACATCGTCCGGCAGCTCGTCGGCTACGTCCAGCCGCCAGCCGGACGCACCGTCGTGCAGCCATGCTTTGACCACGCTGTGTTCGCCCGTGATCATGTATTTGCGCCAGTCGGGGTTGGCGGTGTTGATGGCGGGCAGGTCGCGGAAATTCCACCAGCACCTGTAGTCGTTGGGATAGTGGGCAAAATCGTACCAGCGCGCATAGACGGAATTGCTGCTGTTATACGCGCCGCAGCCGGGATAGTGCCGGAAGCGGTTGAAGTAGCGGCTGTCCGCGCCCGTGTGGGCAAACACGCCGTCGAGCACGATGCGGATGCCGCACGCTCCGGCGGCAGCACACAGCTTCCTGAAGTCCGTGTTCGTGCCGAGGATCGGATCGACCTTCCGGTAATCTCCGGTATCGTAGCGGTGGTTGGAGGCGCTCTCGAAGATGGGGTTGAGATACAGTACCGTCACGCCGAGCTTTTGCAGATAGGGCAGCCGGTCCGCGATGCCGCGCAGCGTGCCGCCGTAGAAGTCGACGGGCGCATATTCGCCCTCGGGGGTGTTGGCCTGCCACTCGACCGGCTCCTCCCAATCGGTGTGCGCATGCACGGTCTGCTCCATGCGGCGGTGGTGCTCCATGCCGCGCTGCGCGGTGGCGGAGCTGTCGCGCGCAAAGCGGTCGGGGAAGATCTGATACATCACGCCGGTGCGAAACCATTCCGGGGTCGTGAACCCGGCGCGATAGACCGTCAGCCGCCAGCCGTCCTCCGGCTCGTCACAGAGGCGGGCATGCCGTCCGTCCGGCGCGGCGCAGAGGTAGCGGATCCCGCCGTCGCTGCACGCGACGCGGAAGCGGTAGCGCAGCGCCTGCGGTGCTGCGGGCACGGTCACGGACGCGGCAAAGCCCGCAGCCGTCTGTGCCATGGCGACGGTGTCACTGTACGCATCGCCGTAGAGCTCAACGGCGGCGTCGAACACGAACGACTCCGTGTCCGTGAAGGCGAGGCGCACGGCCGCACCGGTCTCCAGCGCGCCGAGCGGACGGCGGAACGCCTCGTCGCCCGCGTCGTGCTTCGGCGCGGTGTCCTCCGGCAGCAGGAGCAGATACAGGTGCGCATAATCCTCCGCCGAGCGCGTGAAGCTGAAATCCTGCGCCATGGCCTGCCGCTGCACGCGGAGATAGGCATCGTGCTTGTTATGATAGAGTGCGAGCGCGCGGCGAACGGTGTCGGCGAGCTCGTAGGCGTTGAAGTTTGCAAACGAGAACCCGGTGCCCTCACCGGTGAAGCGGTTATACGGCTGCACGCTGTCGCGCAGACCGCCGGTCTCGCGCACGATCGGCAGCGTGCCGTAGCGCATGGCGATCATCTGCGACAGGCCGCACGGCTCAAAGCTTGACGGCATTAGCAGAAAATCACTGCCCGCGTACACGCGGTGCGACAGCGCCTCGTCATAGCCGATGTAGGCGCACAGGCGTCCCTTGTGCCGCCACTCGGCGCTGCGCATGAAGTCCTCGTATTCGGCGTTGCCCGTGCCGAGGAGCACGAACGCCATGTCCTGCTCCTCCATGAGCTCGTCGAGCACGCACTGCACGAGGTCGAAGCCCTTTTGCGGCGTCATGCGCGTGACCATGGCAACGATGGGCGTGTGTTCGCCGATCTCGAGCCCGAGCTCCTGACACAGCGCGGCGCGGCAGACCGCCTTGCCGCTCATGTCGTCCATGGAGTAGGGCGCGGTGATGCCGGCGTCGTGCGCGGGGTCAAATACGGCGGTGTCGATGCCGTTGAGGATGCCCGACAGCTGATGCTGCCGTGCGTTGAGAATGCCCTCGAGCCCCTCGCCATAGGCCGCCGTGCGGATCTCGCCGGCGTAGCTCGGGCTGACGGTGTTGATGTGGTCGGCAAAGACACAGCCCGCCTTGAGCAGATTCGCGCAGCCGTTGAGCTCCATGAACTCCGGCGTGTAGTAGCGCGCGTCGATGCCGAGCAGATCCTGCACGAATTCGAAGCTGAACTTGCCCTGATAGGCGATGTTGTGGATCGTCAGCAGCGTCTGCATCCGCGACTGCATCCGGCCGGCGTACTGCGTTTTCATCAGCATGGGCAGCACGGCGGTGTGCCAGTCGTTGCAGTGCAGCACCTCGGGCGTGAAGTCGAGCCTTGGCAGCGCCTCCAGGATCGCGCGGGCAAAAAAGGCGTACTGCTCGCCTTCGGCCTCGCCGCCGAGGTAAATGCGGTCTCCGAAGTAAAACTCGTTGTCCACGAGATAGATGACGATGCCGTCGAGCAGCAGCCGCTCGATGCCGACGTACTGATGCCGCCAGCCGAGGTCGATGTAGAAGTCTGTCAGATGTGTGACCTGAGCGGCGTATTTGTCCTTGATCACACGGTGATACGGCGTGATGATGCGTGCGTCAAAGCCGAGTGCCGCGAGGCTCTTCGGCAGCGTGCCGACCACGTCTGCAAGACCGCCGGTCTTGGCCAGCGGTGCACATTCGGCGGCTGCCAGCAGCACACCGGGCAGGTCGCAGCGCCTCTTTTCGGCGAGCGCTGTGCGCAGTTCGGGTTTCATAGCGTCCCTCCTTTACCGGTTCGTGAAGGTGAAGTATACGGTTGAAAGCGGCGGCAGCGTCACGCGTGCGCAGCAGGGCAGCGCGCCGAAGGGCGTGTCCTCACTGCGGATCTCGGGTGCGTTGCGGATGCCTGTGCCGCCAAAGTCCTCCGCGTCGCTCGAGAGCAGCTCGCGCAGCACGCCGCGCTTGGGCAGACCGATGACAAAGTCGTCATAGCGCACGGGCGTGAAGTTGCATACGCACACGACCCGGCGTCCGTTTCGCGCCGTGCGCAGAAAGGCGATGGCGCTGCGCTCGGCATCGTCCACGTTCAGCCACGTGAAGCCGTCCCAGCCGTCGTCGATGTCCCAGAGCGCGCGGCTGCCATGGTAGCAGGCGTTGAGCGCACTGCACCAGCGCTGCATGGCCTTGTGCATGGGGTAGTCGAGCAGCAGCCAGTCGAGCCCCTGCTTATAGTTCCACTCGATGAACTGGCCGAATTCCGAGCCCATGAACGTGAGCTTCTTGCCCGGGTGCGCAAACTGATAGCCGTAGAGCGCGCGCAGCGCGGCAAATTTCTGCTCATACGTGCCGTACATCTTGTCAAGCATCGACTTTTTGCCGTGCACGACCTCATCATGGGAAAATGCGAGGATGAAGTTTTCGGAAAAGGCGTACATCATCGAGAACGTCAGCTTGTCGTGGTGGTACTTGCGGAAGTAGGGATCGAGTTCCAGATAGTCGAGCGTGTCGTGCATGAAGCCCATGTCCCACTTGAAGCTGAAGCCGAGACCGCCGTCATAGGGCGGCTTTGTCACGCCGGGGTAGGCGGACGACTCCTCCGCGATCGTCATGCAGCCGGGCCATGCCGTGAGCAGGGTCGTGTTGAGCTTTTGCAGAAAGGCGACCGCGCCGAGATTGATGTTGCCGCCGTCGCGGTTGGGCGTCCACTCGCCGTCGCGCCGGGCGTAGTTGAGGTACAGCATCGAAGACACCGCGTCCACGCGGATGCCGTCGATGTGGTAGCGGTCAAAAAACAGCATCGCCGACGAGATGAGAAAGCTCTGCACCTCCGGCATGGCGTAGTCAAAAATGAGCGTGCCCCATTCCGGGTGCTCTGCCATGCGCGCCTCCTTGCACTCGTAGAGCCGCGTGCCGTCAAAGCGCGCGAGCCCGTGCGCGTCCTTCGGAAAGTGCGCCGGAACCCAGTCCATGATCACGCCGATACCGGCGCGGTGGAGCTTGTCGACAAAATACATGAAGTCCTGCGGCGTGCCGTAGCGGCTGGTGGGGGCGTAGTACCCCGTCACCTGATAGCCCCACGACCCGTCGTAGGGGTATTCCGTCACAGGCAGCAGCTCCACGTGCGTGTAGTGCATCTCGCGGCAGTAGTCTGCCAATTCATCCGCGATCGAGCGGTACCACGGCAGCCCGGTCTCCGGCCGGCGCCAGGAGCCGAGGTGCACCTCGTAAATGCTCATCGGCGCGCGGTACACATCACGCTCGGCGCGGCGGCGCAGATAGCTCCGGTCGTGCCAGACGTAGCCCTCGAGCGACCAGACCTTCGATGCCGTGGCAGGTCCTGTCTCGCAGTGCGCGGCAAAGGGGTCGGCCTTGAGCACCGTCTGCCCGTCCGCACCGGTGACGGCGTATTTATACAGCGCCCCGTCGTGCAGCCCGTCCACGGTCTGCACCCATGTGCCGTCCGGCAGCCGGTCCATCGGCGTTGCGCCGGCGTCCCAGCCGTTAAAGTCGCCCACGAGCGCAACGTGCTGCGCGTGCGGTGCCCAGACGGCAAAGCGGTGCCCCGTCGTGCCGGGCAGGGCGTGACAGCCGAACGTGCGGTAAGCGTGCGCAGCCGCACCGGTATGGAATTCCTGCAGCTCCGACTTCGTCAAAAAGCCGGGCGCGCGTCCTGTCGTATTCATGGCGCGCCTCCAATATCTCAGTCTGATACAGATATTATACCGTGTGCGGCATGAAATTCCAACAGTTTTTTGCGCCCGCGCTTTGACATTGCGCGCGCCGGACGCTATACTTGTGGTACAGAGATTTTATTTGGGAGGCACGGTATGTTTACCTTCAATCACTTTAATTTCAATGTTCTCGATCTTGCGCGCAGCGTGCAGTTTTATCATGATGCGCTCGGTCTGGAGCCCGTGCGCACGAAGGATGCATCCGACGGCTCGTTCCGGCTCGTGTTTCTGGGCGACGGGCACTCGCCGTTTCAGCTCGAGCTGACATGGCTGCGTGACCGCACGCAGCCGTATGACCTCGGTGAGGGGGAGTTTCACCTCGCGTTCACCGTGCCGGATATGGATGCCGCGCACGCCAAGCACGCGGCCATGGGCTGCATCTGCTTTGAAAATCCGGCCATGGGCATCTACTTCATCGAAGACCCGGACGGGTACTGGATCGAGATCGTGCCGGAAAAGTGAACAGCGCATCAAACACAGAAGCCGCTTCCTGACTTCTGTGTTTTTTTGGCAAATCGATTGACAAATACAGGCACATGCGTTATTCTGGAGCTGGAAGCGAAATGGAATTTGCACGTTTTTCAGAAAGGAGCGACCGAACATGACGCGAAGAAAACGACTCTGCCTGCTGCTGGCGGTGCTGACGCTGCTGCTGGCGCTGAGTGCCTGTGGCGCGCAGAGCAAGCTGGTGCTGGCGACCACGGGCATGGAACCGACGCTGGATCTCACGCTGCCGGATACGATCACGCTCCCGGATAAGGGAAGGGATACGGTTTACAAATGCTATGTGGACAAGGCGTATTCCATGGCGCTGGCGGCCGCGCTGCTGGATATGGACGCGGACACGATGCAGACGCAGCTGGCCGGCCGGCTCTCGTATGATGCGCAGACCGGCTACATTCAGTACTACACGCCGACCGAGGAGCTGACGCCGGGCGACCTGAGCGAATTCCCGACGGACGCGCAGCTTGAGCAGACCGTGCGCGAGCGGCTGAAAAAGTTCGAGCCGGAGCTCGCCGACACGTCCCGGATCGTCTTCAGCAGCACAACCTACAGCAGCACAACCTATGAGACGAATGTGAGCAGCAAAACGGTCGATGTGACGCCCGAGGTCAACGGCCGGATGGTGTATGGAAAGTATCACATCTCCGTCTCCTTTGACCGGGACGGCAATGTGACGGCGCTGACGCAGCAGTATGCTCCGCTCAAGGAGGGCGGCACCAAAACCGTCCGCCTGGCGGATGCCAAGACCGTACAGGCACGGCTGGATGCGCACGAATTTTCGGCGAATATCGCGCAGCAGCTCACAGGCTGCACGATCACCGGGGTTGAGCAGGCGTATTACATGAACGCCGGGTTCAATGCCGAGGGCGACTATGCGCTCTATCCGTTCTATGTCCTGCGTGGGCAGGGCACGGCGGCGGACGGCAGCGTGCAGAACTTCGAAGTGCTCGTGTACGCGCTCGCGGGATGATAAAACGGAAGAAATGACCCGCGCCCCACAGAAAAATCTGCGGGGCGCGCTTTGCCGGGGCGGTATGTGCTCAGTCGCCTGGCGGCGACAGGCGGCAGATGTCGAGCACGGACACCTCGAACGCGGTGCGCTCGACGGCGCCGGTGTCCAGCACCTTGATGTAGCTACGGCTTTGCAGCCGCCCTTCGAGGGACACGCGCGTGCCCACGTCCCAGAGCGCGGTCTCGCACGCGCGCGCGCCCCAGGTGATGCACGGCAGGTAGTCGCTGCGGCCGTAGTGTCGGTTCACGGCCAGCATCAGGTCGCAGATGTCGCGCCCCATCGGCGTCGTGCGCAGGTTCGGCGGCTTGCAGAGTGTGCCGCTGAGCAGGATCAGGTTGCGGTCATACGGCTCGTCACAGGGCGCGATGTCGCGCGCGAACACCGTGATGACCAGCTTTGCGCCCGGCCCGCGGCGGTTGTTGAACGAGCGCACATCGCCGGTAACGCACAGCCGTGCCGGTTCCTCCAGCGGCATCTCGGCCAGCAGCCGCTCGCGCACGACAACGTTCACGCGGTCGATCGTGCCCGAGAGCCGCTGGATCTCGAGCGGGAAGGTGAAAAAGCGCTCCTGCCTGTTTTCGTGCGACAGCGCGGGCGGCGCAGCCAGCGTGCCGCAGAGCTCGGCATAATTGTTTCGTTCCAGTTCGTCCATGTGCTGCACCTCTCTTGTTGGGTATCACAGCCTATGTGCCGGCGGCGGAAAATATGCGTCTTGTACAAAGCTGCCGGACGCGGTATAATATAACCAAATATCATTTGTGCCTCATCAGAAAGGATGAACGATCATGGAACTTCGAGAGATTCTTTCCCGCTGCGACCACACGCTCCTGCGCGTGGATGCCACTGCAGCGGAGATCCGCGCCCTCTGCGATCAGGGCATGCGCTACGGCTGCGCCAGTGTGTGCATCCCGCCGTGCCATGTCGCCGGGGCGAAGAAATATGTCGGTGACCGGCTGCGCATCTGCACGGTCATCGGCTTCCCGAATGGGTATCACACTCCGGCCGTCAAGGCGTTCGAGGCGGCGGAGGCCATCCGCAATGGTGCTGACGAGGTGGATATGGTCGTCAATCTGGCCATGGTCAAGGACGGTTGCTGGGACGATGTCGCAGCCGATATCCGCGCCGTGCGTGAGGCCAGCCGCGGCTGTATCCTCAAGGTCATCATCGAGTGCTGCCTGCTGACCGAGGAGGAAAAGCGTATGCTCTGCCGCATCGTCTCCGACAGCGGTGCGGACTATATCAAGACCTCCACCGGCTTTTCCACCGGCGGCGCCACGGCGGACGATGTACGTCTGCTGCGCGCCTGCTGCCCGCCGCACGTGAAGGTCAAGGCTGCCGGCGGCATCGCGAGCCTCGCCGATGCGGAGGAGTTCATTCGCCTCGGCGCCGACCGTCTCGGCACGAGCCGCGTCGTGAAGATCGCCATGGCGCAGGAGCAGGCTGCACAGACCGGTGCCGCTCCGGACGCGCAAGATACGCAGGACACGACTTACTGAGCCGGCATAAGCAGGGGAGCGGCACACCGGTGTGCCGCTCCCAGCCGCTTTGAGCGCATTTTTGCGTTTTGACACAGAAAATACTTGACAGACCGCGTGGAGACTGCTATAGTATAAAAGCTGACAACAAAGTGGGCGTCCTATGGACTGCCTCACCCGGCCGCAAAGGCGGTCCGCGGTCAATAAAACCTGCTCCCCACGGGGACTGTATGTGTTTTATGCGCGCGGATGTGTTTGGCATCCGTGCTTTTTTGTTCTGGAGCGATCGCTCCCGATGCAACCAATGGAGGTGTGTTCGTATCGCAACTGCAAACTATCAGATCAACGAAGAAATCCGCGATAAAGAAGTCCGCGTCATCGGCGCCGACGGTGCGCAGCTGGGCATTATGTCCTCTGCTGCCGCGCTCGAGATCGCGATTGAAAAGGACCTCGACCTCGTGAAGATCGCTCCGGGCTCGAATCCGCCGGTCTGCAAGATCATGGATTACGGCAAGTACCGTTTTGAGCAGGCCAAGCGCGAGAAGGAGGCCAGAAGGAATCAGCATGTGATCGAAGTCAAGGAGATCCGCATGTCGCCCGGCATCGGCGAGAACGACTTCAACACCAAGCTGAAAAACGGCCAGAAGTTCCTGCAGGGCGGCGACCGCCTAAAGGTGACCATCCGCTTCCGCGGCCGTGAAATGGCACACACCAACATCGGCGAGCAGCTGCTGCGCGACTTCGCTGCCAAGTGCGCGGATATCGCCAACCTCGACAAGCAGCCCAAGCTCGAGGGGCGCAATATGTCTATGTTCCTGTCGCCCAAGGCGCAGAACACTAATAATAAGAAGTAAGCAAACCAAGGAAGGAGCCAATACAATGCCCAAACTGAAATCTCACAGTGGCGCGAAAAAGAGATTCAATCTCACCAAGAACGGCAAGGTCAAGCGTGCCCATGCGTTCAAGAGCCACATTCTCACGAAGAAGGACACCAAGCGCTGCCGTCGTCTGCGTTCCACCACTTATGCGGATGCGACTACTGAAGCGACCATCAGAAAAATGATTCCTTATAAATAAGGATTGACCGCACAATAGGAGGAAACAACAATGGCAAGAGTCAAAGGCGCGATGATGACGCGCAAACATAGAAAAAAGATTCTCGGTCTGGCTAAGGGCTACTGGGGCAACAAGTCCCGCCACTACAAGATGGCCAACCAGCAGATGATGAAGTCCGGCCGCTATGCTTACGTCGGCCGCAAGCAGAAGAAGAGAGACTTCCGTCAGCTCTGGATCACCCGTATCAGCGCCGGCTGCAAGGCCAACGGCATGAACTACTCCACCTTTATGCACGGCCTGAAGCTGGCCGGCATCGACATGAACCGCAAGATGCTCTCTGAGACTGCGATCCATGATCCCGCTGCGTTCACCGCTCTGTGCGAGCAGGCGAAGGCTGCCCTGTAAGACTGTATCAAAAAACCCGCCATCCGATCGGATGGCGGGTTTTTGCTGCATAAGGGACTGGATCCGTTCAGTCGATCTGCCGCGCCACGACCAAAAAGCGGCCATTTGCAGTGTGGTATGCACAGGTGGACAGCGTCAGCAGCCGGTCGCCGGGCTGGATGGTGGTGCCGGTGTCGTAGCAGCGGTTTTCTTCAATGAATGCGCAATACTGCGCAAACTGTTGCGCGTCCGTGCCGACGCAGTCATAATATCGAAAGGCGTCAGAGCCCTCAGCGGGGATTTCCGTTTCGATCGCGGCCACGACCTCATACGAATGGGAGGCGTAGAGCGTGTCAAACTGCACGATCGGGTGCGCAGCGCGAAATGCCGCATCCTTGTAGGAGATCAGGGAGCCGAACATGCTGCCGTCTTTCATGTGGTGCCCGTAGATGAGGATGTTGTCCGCCGTGCGCACGTCGCAGTTTTCGGCGACATACAGCGTGCCGCGGTACGACCACTTGCCGTAGAAGTCCATGTGCAGGTACTTTCCCGGGGTGTCGGGGGCGAACATGACAACGTTGTTGATGTTGGTGCCGTCGATCCGCAGCCAGCCGATCGTATCCGCATTGTCGGCGGCAACTGCACGCACCTGCTCCATGGCCTCCGCACTGGCCGCGTCATGCGCGGCGGCGAGCGCCTCGGCAACGGCGCGGTCACTGCGGTCACTGTGCCAGTACCAGCCGAGCACGCCAACGCAGACCAAGAATCCGACGATGCAGACGACGCGGATCACGATGAGAACGGTTTTTTTCATACAAAACTCCTGATAAGAAAATGGGCAGTGTCATTTGACGCTGCCCATTTTAACTGCATGAGAGTGAAGATCAGGCGCCGTGGTGCTTGCGCTTCCTGCGGTTGTAGTAGGTCGCAGCGAAGGTCGCCACGAAGATCACTGCCAGCGCAATGACCAGCCAGATCAGACGTGTGTCGCCGGTCTTGGGGGTGTTCGACTTGCTGCCGTCCGGATTATTGCCGTCCGGATTGTTGCCGTCCGGATTGTTGCCGTCCGGATTGTTGCCATCCGGATTGTTGCCATCCGGATTGTTGCCATCCGGATTGTTGCCGTCCGGATTGTTGCCATCCGGATTATTCCCGTCAGGATCATTGCCATTCGGGTCTTTGCCGCCCGGATTGTTGGGGTCGGTGCCGTTGCCGTTATCGCCGCCGCCATTATCGCCGCCATTATCGCCGCCGTTATCATTGCCCTCGCCGAGGATGACAACGATATTGATGTAGTGCAGACCGAAGTTCGTGGCAAACGCCTTGATGGTATTCGTGCCCTTGACATGGATGCCCGTGCCGCCGGGGTAGGTGATCCCGCCGACGCCGACGATGGTGGCCTCCTGAACATCGGCATCAATGCTCCAGTCGTAGACATGGTGGTTGGTGCAGGTGATGGTCACGGGGGACCACGCCGTCACTTCCATGCCGGCATGATAGGGCTTCGTGTGCGTGCCGAGCGCGTCCGTGTAGGTCACGGAGAAGGCCGCATCGTGGTCATAGTCGCGCAGGACGGTCAAAAACAGGTGCGTGCTCACGCCCGCCACGTCGCCGGCGGCCGCCGGGGTCGTGCCGAACGAAAACAGCGACAGCGTGAATGCCAGCAAGAAGATGGCAATCATGAGTGCCTGCTTGCGATGAGTTGCTTTTTTCATGTTGATTACATCCGCCTTTCACATTAGCTGGTGATCGATAAAAAGAGATCGCGAGGGAGTGCGAGGGAACGGTTGCTGTGGGTGAAAATTGCATTGTTTACAGACTATTCATAAAATAACACATTGATAATCGCTCGTCAATAACTATAATGCATGAGATGCGGAAAATGTTGCATCATTTTGCAAATGTGCCAAAATTTTTTCCGTTTGCGCATTTTTTTCACAGAGCGGCGCCATGTGTCCGGCAGTGGTGCAGCGCGTGAAAATAAGCATCGGATCAAAAGCACAGAAATCCTATTAATTGGGTTTGACAATCGCCGGGCGGAGTGTTAACATTACGAAATGCTGATTAACGGGGTTAACAAAAAGGAGGCGGCATCATGGAACTGCAGCAACTGACCGAGCAAATGCTGCTTGCGGTCACTTCTCTGAACCGTTCCTGCATCCCGCAGAGTGTGCAGGAGACGCTTAAGGGCGAGAATTTCCTGCTGGACTATCTCAGCGCGCAAAACGGCTGCAGCACGCCGGGCGCACTGCGTGAGGTTCTGGGCGTGAGCGCGCCGCGCACGGCGGCGATGCTGCGGGCGCTCGAGGAAAAGGGAATGCTGCGCCGCTGTACCGATTGCTGCGACCGGCGGCGTGTCGTGGTGCACATGACAGATCTCGGCCGACGAACGGCGGAACAGGCGCGTGCGTCGCTGTGCGCGCATGTGCAGTGCGTGCTCAAGCAGCTTGGCGAGCAGGATGCACGGGAGCTGATCCGGCTTCTGGGCCGCATCACGGAGATCGAGGCAGGCGCCTGAGTCGCGGCTGCGCGCGGATATGAATAAGGAGACGGTTTTGTGAATGTGAAGAAGTATATTCAGGAACATAAATATGTATTACTGGTGCTGTACGTGCCGGTTTATCTGATCTGGTTCGCTCTGGCAGAACACATGGTCCCCACGACCGACGGCTGCTGGGTGTCGTATCTGCCGCTGGACGATAAGATCCCGTTTTTGCCGGGGTTCATTCTGGCGTATGTGCTCTGGTATCCGTTTTTGATCTTCCCGGTCGTCGTGATGCTGCTCAAGAACGACCGCCGTGCATTCATCCGCTACGGCGCGTTCATCATTGCGGGCTTTTCCGTCTCGCTGACCATCTGCATGATCTGGCCGAACTGCCAGCTCCTGCGTCCCGCGGTCGTGGACACGAGCAATCTCTGCGGCTGGCTGGTCAATGCGATCTATACGGCCGATACCCCGACGAACGTTCTGCCGAGCATGCATGTCGTCGGCTGTATGGGCGTGCTGGCTGCGGTGTTTGACAGCCAATATCTCAAGAAGGCACGCATCCCGTCGGTCATTGTTGCCGCCGCTATCTGCGCGGCAACAGTGTTTGTCAAGCAGCACTCCATCCTGGATGTGTTTGCAGCGCTTGCGCTGTCGCTGGTGCTGTATCTGGTCATCTATGTCGCGGCGCGCCGCGGCGTCGACCGCCGGCATGCGCCCGCCGCGGCGTGACGTGGCCGAGATCATGTGAGAAATAGAAAAGAGAGGATAGCGCGTATGGATCGCCGGAAGATCGTAGAGAAGCTGGAACAGGTCGAGCAGGAGAATCTGAATACCAAGCCGAAGCGGGCGGTGGTTGCCGTCTACTGGATCCTGCGTCTGATCGTCATCGCCGTCATGGTCATGACGGTCATCCATAAAGACTATGAGAGCACGTTCGTGTGCGTGCTGGTGCTGATCCTGTTCATGCTGCCGCGCTTTGTGGAGCGAAACTTCCGCATCGAGCTGCCGAGCACGCTGGAGATCATCATCCTTGTGTTCATTTTCGCCGCGGAGATTCTCGGCGAGCTCAAGAGCTATTTCATCACCTATCCGCATTGGGACACTGCCCTGCACACGACAACGGGCTTTATCAGTGCGGCGTTCGGCTTTGCGCTTGTCGACCTGCTCAACCGCAACAAGCCGCAGCAGTTCAAGCTCTCGCCGGTGTTTCTGGCACTGGTGGCGTTCTGCTTTTCCATGACGGTCGGCGTGCTGTGGGAGTTTTTTGAGTTCTCGATGGACTACCTGTTCCACATGGATATGCAAAAGGATACGGTCATCCACGCCTTTGCCTCCGTGACGCTCGACCCGACCAACAGCAACATCCCGATCTATATCGATAACATCACGGACGTGGCCGTCAACGGCCAGTCGCTCGGCCTCGACGGGTATCTGGACATCGGCCTGTACGACACGATGGAGGACCTGTTCGTCAACTTCATCGGTGCGCTCACGTTCAGCATCATCGGCTACTTCAGCGCCAAGTCCGGCAAGAATAAGATCGCCAAGCAGTTTGTGCCGGTGGTCCTGCCGGAGGAGACTGCGGATGCAGCGCCGGAAGAGACGCCCGAAGCAACGGAATAACGCCCAATACGAAAAGCTCCCCGCCGGATGCACTGCATCCGGCGGGGAGCTCGGTTTTCTCAGAAGCGGAACTCAAAGTCAAGGTCGTAAATGCTCACTGTGTCGCCCTCCTCGATGCCCATGGCCTCGAGCCGGTCAAACAGGCCGGACTGGCGCAGCACGCGGTCAAAATACATCCGCGACTCGTAGTCGCCGAAGTTGATCGAGCCCATGAGCCGCTGCAGCCACGGACCCTCCACGACCCAGAGATCATCGAAGTGGCGGATCTGCAGCTCGTCGCTCGTGCCGACCTCCGGCTCTGGCGGGACGTAGTCGGCCTCATACGGCTGCATCGGCGGGATCTCGGCGAGCTTTGCGGCGCACGCCTGCACGAGCTCACGCGTGCCGGTGTGGGCGGCGGCGCTCATCTCGAAAAATTCATAGCCCTGCGCCTCGACGTGTGCGCGCAGGCGGTCGATGTTCGTGCGGTCGTCGCCGAGCAGGTCGCACTTGTTGGCGGCGACGATCTGCATCCGTGAGCCGAGCACGTCGCTGTAGGCGCGCAGCTCGGCGTTGATGGCCTCAAAGTCCTCGACCGGGTCGCGCCCCTCGCTGCCGGACACATCCACCAGATGCACCAACAGACGGCAGCGGTCGATGTGGCGCAGGAAGTCGTGACCGAGTCCCGCGCCGTCGCTTGCACCCTCGATGATGCCCGGGATGTCTGCCATGACGAAGGATGTGCCCTCCGTCACGTACACGACGCCGAGGTTGGGGAAGAGCGTCGTAAAGTGGTAGTTTGCGATCTTCGGGTGCGCCTTGGACACCACCGACAGCAGCGTGCTCTTGCCCACGTTCGGGAAGCCGACGAGGCCCACATCTGCCAGCAGCTTCAGCTCGAGCAGGATCGTGTGGCTCTCGCCCGGCAGACCGGGCTTGGCAAAGCGCGGCACCTGCCGCGTCGGGGTGGCAAAGTGCTGGTTGCCCCAGCCGCCGCGCCCGCCGCGCGCCGCCACAAACGGCTCGCCCGAGGACATATCGTGCATGATCGCGCCGCTGTCGGCATCGCGCAGCAGCGTGCCGCGCGGCACACGGATGCGCAGACTCTCGCCCACGCGGCCGGAGCAGCGCTTGTTTTGACCGTCGGCGCCGTTGGCGGCCACGTATTTGCGCTTGTAGCGAAAATCCATGAGCGTGGACATGTTGTCGTCCACCTCGAAGATGATGTCGCCGCCGCGTCCGCCGTCGCCGCCGTCCGGGCCGCCGGCAGCCACGTATTTCTCGCGGTGGAAGGTCACCGCGCCGTTGCCGCCGTTGCCTGCACGCACGGTGATGGTCACTTTATCAACAAATGGCGAAGCCATGGTCATTCCTCACTTTCGTTGCCGGGCAGCCCGGCGGGGATAGAAAAACGGGGCAGGCGCGATGCCCACCCCGTTTGCGATTACTGTGCGATCTCCTCGTAAACAGAGACCTGCTTGCGATCCTTGTCCTTGCGCTCGAACTTCACGACGCCGTCCACGAGGGCGAAGAGCGTGTCGTCCTTACCCTTGCCGACGTTGATGCCGGGGTGGATCTTCGTTCCGCGCTGTCTGACGAGGATGTTGCCGGCCAGAACGAACTGACCGTCGGCTCTCTTGGGGCCAAGGCGCTTCGACTCACTGTCGCGGCCGTTCTTGGTGGAACCCATGCCTTTTTTATGTGCCATTTCGAATTACACCTCCATGTGTCAAAATCAGTTGCGGAAATCAGGCCTCGATCTTCGTGATCTCGACCTTGGTGTAGGGCTGTCTGTGGCCCTGCGTTCTGCGATAGCCTTTTTTCGGCTTCATCTTGTAAACGCGGATCTTCTTGCTCTTGCCGTTTTTGACGACGTTGCCGGACACGACGGCGTTTTCCACCACGGGGGTGCCGAAAACAGCCTTGTCCTCGTCGATGACAGCCAGAACGCGGTCAAACTTCACAGTCTCGCCGGCCTCGACATCCAGCTTCTCGACGAAGATGACGTCGCCCTCGGCCACGCGGTACTGCTTACCGCCGGTAACGATGATAGCGTGCTTCAAACTCGTTGCACCTGCCTCTCTGTAGAGTCTCGCTCTTGTGGGCGGGAGGATGTCTCCGCTTTGTACCCACTCAATGCGGCCTTGACAGTTTACCATTCCGCCGCATATTTGTCAACGGTTTTTACGCGGGAACGGCGAACTTTTTTCTGCCCATGCAAAAACCACGGCGCCGGTCAGCGCCGTGGTTTTATATTGCAGGAAGCTCAGCCGCAGATGGCCTTTGTGTCGCGGGCGATGACGAGCTCCTCGTTCGTCGGGATGACGAACACCTTGACCTTGGAGTCGGGGGTGGAGATCATGATATCCTCGCCGCGCTTGCTGTTGGCGACCGGGTCGATCTTCACGCCCAGATAGCCGAAGTACTCGGCGATGGCGGCGCGGGAGGACTTGCTGTTCTCGCCGACGCCGGCGGTGAAGATGATGGCGTCCACACCGTTCATGGCCGCGACGTAAGAGCCGACGACCTTGGCGACCCAGTAGTGGAACATATCGAGCGCGAGCTGGGCACGGTCGTTGCCGTCGGCAGCGGCGCTGTCGAGATCGCGGAAGTCGGAGCTGACGCCGGAGACGCCGAGCACGCCGGACTTCTTGTTGAGGATGTTGAGCATCTCGTCGATGCTGATGCCGTACTTGTTCATAATGAACTGGATCACGCCGGCATCGAGATCGCCGCAGCGCGTGCCCATCGGCAGACCGACAAGCGGGGTGAAGCCCATGGACGTGTCGACGCACTTGCCGCCGTCGATCGCGCAGATGGAGCTGCCGTTGCCCATGTGGCAGGAGATGAGCTTGAGCTCTTCGATGGGCTTGCCCATGAGCTCGGCGCAGCGGGCGGACACGTAGCGGTGGCTCGTGCCGTGGAAGCCGTAGCGGCGGATGCCGTCGTTCTGGTAGTATTCATAAGGAATGGCGTACATATAGGCCTTGCCGGGCATGGTCTGGTGGAACGCGGTGTCAAACACGGCGACCATCGGCACATCGTCGCCCATGACGGCGCGGCAGGCGTTGATGCCGGTGATATTGGCGGGGTTGTGCAGCGGCGCAAACGGCGTGCACTCCTCGAGCGCGGTCATGACGGCGTCGTCGATCTTGACGGAGCAGGCGAACTTCTCACCGCCGTGGACGACACGGTGGCCGACGGCGTCGATCTCCTTCATGGAGGTGACCACACCGTACTCGGCGCTGGTCAGCTTGTCGATGACCGCGGCAATGGCCTCGGAGTGGGTGGGCATCGCCAGGTCTTCGTCAAAGACGGGCTTGCCGCCGATGAGCGGGGTGTGCTTCAGGTGACCGTCGATGCCGATGCGCTCGCAAAGGCCCTTGGCCAGAAGGTGCTCGGTCTCCATGTCGATCAGCTGATATTTCAGCGACGAGCTGCCGGCATTGATGACAAGAATTTTCATACTTAGATTCCTTTCTCGTATTAAATATTGTAATTCCTGCAAAATCAAAGTATTATGATACCAAACACTCTTATTGTAATCATTTCGTAGGAAAACGCAAGTATTTTTCGAAAGAAGGTGCAAAAATGGGCAATGTCATCGGTATTGTGGCCGAATATAACCCGTTTCATAACGGGCATGCGCGGCTCATCGAGCAGACGCGCGCGCAGCTCGGCGCGGTGTGCCCGGTCGTGTGCGTCATGTCGGGCGACTTTGTGCAGCGCGGCAGTCCGGCGGTATATTCCAAGTTTGCGCGCGCGGAGGCAGCCGTGCGCTGTGGGGCGGATCTGGTGCTGGAGCTGCTGCTGCCGTGGTCACTGTCGTCGGCGGAGGGCTTTGCGCGCGGCGCTGTGGGACTGCTGGGCAGTCTCGGCGTCGTGACGCATCTGAGCTTCGGCAGCGAGTGCGGCGAGCTCGATCCGCTGCAGCGGGTGGCGGAGGCGCTGCTCGATCCGCTGCTGGGCGAGGATCTGCGCGCGGAGCTGCGCAGCGGCATTCCCTTTGCGGCGGCGCGCCAGCAGGCGATCGCGCGGCGCGTGGGCGCGCTCGCGGAGCTGCTGCAGGCGCCGAACAACATCCTTGCCGTGGAGTATCTCAAGGCGATCTACGACCAGCGGCTGGAGCTGCACCCGCTGACGGTCCTGCGCACCGGCGCGCAGCACGACCGCTTCGCGGAGGGGAACATCCGCTCGGCGTCCGAGCTGCGCATGCGCATCGGCGCAGGGGAGGATGTGTCCGCGTTTCTGCCGCGGGCGGCGGCGGAGATCTTTGCCCGGGAAAAGACGCGCGGCCGCGGCCCTGTACTGCCGGAGGCACTCGAGAGCGCGCTGCTGTCGCGCCTGCGGATGCTGCCGCAGACAGTCTATAATGCGCTGCCCGGCGCGACCGAGGGGCTCGGCAACAGCCTGTACCGCGCCGCGCACGAAGAGCCGACGCTTGACGGCGTGCTGGCGGCGGCAAAGTCCAAGCGCTACGCGCTCGCACGCATCCGGCGTATGACGATGTGCGCGGCACTGGGCGTGACCGCCGGCATGGACGGCGGCACGCCGCCGTATGCGCGGGTGCTGGCCATCGGTGCGCAGGGCAGGGAGCTGCTGCGCGCGATCGACATGCGCGCGTCGGTGCCGGTCATCACAAAGCCTGCCGCCGGGCGCAGTCTGCCGGACCCGGCAGGGGAGATCTTTGCGCTGACGGCGGATGCGCACGACCTCTATGTGCTCGGCTGTCCGGCGCGGGAGGAACGCCGCTGCGGCGGCGACTGGCGCGCGAGCCCGTTTGTGCTGTAAATGCGGCGATACCCCTGTCCGTGAACATTTCAAAAAAAATAATATGAATATTTCGTGAAATTGATATTGCATTTTTGTCCAAACGATAGTATAATTCATGCATATTCGTTTCAAGGACAAATGTTCGTCTTACATGGACATCACCTGAAAAGAAAAGAATGGAGGAATAACAATGAAGAAAGCGATTGCTTTGCTGCTCGCGTTGGTCATGGTGTTTGCTCTGTGCGCCTGCGGTGGCGGCGGTGACTCGGCCAGCGGCGACAAGGTCGTGAAGATCGGCGTGTTCGAGCCTGCCAGCGGCGACTCCGGCGCCGGCGGCAAGAAGGAAATGCTCGGCATGCAGTATGCCAATCAGGAGACCCCGACCGTCGAGATCGGCGGCGAGACCTACAAGGTCGAGCTCGTCTACTCCGACAACGGTTCCGACTCCGCCAAGGCTGTCTCGGCGGCTTCCAAGCTCGTCAACGAGAAGGTTTCGCTCGTGCTCGGCTCCTACGGCTCCGGCGTGTCCATCGCCGCGTCCGACACGTTCAAGCAGGCCGGCATCCCGGCCATCGGCGTGACGTGCACGAACCCGAACGTTACGGCCGGCAACAGCCACTACTTCCGCATCTGCTTCCTCGACCCGTTCCAGGGCACGGTTCTTGCCAACTATGCTTCTTCCGAGCTCAAGGCCAAGAAGGCCTACTGCCTCGGTGAGAACGGCAACGAGTATGACCAGGGCCTGGTCACCTTCTTCAAGCAGGCGTTTGAGAAGGCCGGCGGCACCGTCGTGACCGACTCCTTCCCGAAGGACAACTCCGACTTCAGCTCCTACCTGAACAAGGCCAAGGATCAGGGCTGCGACGTCATCTTCGCGCCTGTCTCCATCGCCTACTCCACGCAGATCGTCAACCAGGCGGCTTCCCTGAACATCTCGCTGCCGATGCTCGGCTCCGATACGTGGGATGACAACATGGTCCTGCAGGCTGCCAAGGGCAAGGACGTCAAGGTCTTCGTTTCCACCTTCTATGCCGAAGGCGGCAACCAGAAGTTCGACGACGGCATCAAGGCCTACATCAACGGCAATGCCGATGCCAAGACCACCAACGGCGGCGACGATACCGTCTCTGCTGTGACGGCCATGGGCTATGACGTTTACTATGTCGCGCTCGAGGCGCTCAAGGCCGCCGGCTCTACCGACCCGGCCAAGGTCATGGAAGCGCTGCCCGGCGTGACCTATGACGGCGTTTCCGGCCACATCGCGTTTGATGATACCGGCGACGCGATCCGCGATACCGCTTACATCAAGACCATCGACGCCGCTGCCGGCGCATGGACGTTCGTGACGCAGCAGAAGGCTTCCTGAGCCTCTGATCTCGTCTGAGACTCAAAGAACCCGGGGGGAGCTTCGGCTCCCCCTTTGGGATTTTGAGCGGCTGCGAAAGCCGCGGAGGCTCCGCGTTTTTCGCGGCGGCTCAAGCTCCGCCTTGCAAACGATAGAGAGAGGGAAACAAATGGAATTTTTTGTCGCTCAAATGTTATCCGGCATTTCGCTGGGCGGCCAGTATGCGCTCATCGCCATCGGCTACACGATGGTCTACGGCATCCTGCGCCTGATTAACTTCGCACACGGCGACGTGTTCATGTGTGCAGGCCTGATGATGGTGTTCATGTGCGCGTCTCTGCCGGTGTATGTGTCCATTCCGCTCATGCTCGTGCTGACGGTGCTGCTCGGCTTCGTCATCGAGCGCGCGGCCTATAAGCCGCTTCGCAGCGCGCCGCGTATGTCGGTCATGATCTCGGCCATCGGCGTGAGCTACCTGCTGCAGAACGTGGCGCTCTATGCCACCGGCGGTCAGCCGCAGACATATCCGTCGCTGCCGTTCGTGTCCGACACGGTCACGATCCTCGGCGCGACCACGCACGTGGTCACGGTCGTCACGCCCGTGCTCGTGCTCGTGCTCGTGCTGCTGCTGCAGTGGCTCATCAACCACACCAAGATCGGCATGGCCATGCGCGCGGTCGCAAAGGATTTTGAGACCAGCCAGCTCATGGGCATCCAGATCAATAAGGTCATCTCCGTGACGTTTATCATCGGCTCGTTCCTTGCCGCTGTCGGCTCGCTGCTGTACTTCACGAATTACCCGACCGTCATCCCGACCTCCGGCGCCATGCCGGGTCTGAAGGCGTTCGTGGCGGCGGTGTTCGGCGGCATCGGCTCGATCCCCGGCGCCGTGATCGGCGCGTTCATCATCGGCATCTGCGAGACGCTCATCAAGGGCACCAGCATGACGGTGTTCTCCGATGCGTTCACGTTCGCGCTGCTGATCGTTATCCTCGTGGTCAAGCCCACCGGCCTGTTCGGTGAAAAGGCCACGGACAAAGTCTGAGAGGGGGGATCACTGTGCTGAAAGCGAAAGACAAACAAGCGCGCCGCGGCAACTGGATCACCTTCGCCATCGTGCTCGCGCTCACGCTCATAACGATGGTGCTGGAGAATGTGATGTCTCCCGGCTCTCTGCTCTTTACAGTCATCAAAAAGGGTGCGGTGTACTCGCTCGTCGCCGTGTCCATGAACCTGCTCAACGGCTTTACAGGCTTGTTCTCGCTCGGTCAGGCGGGCTTCATGCTGCTCGGCGCGTATGCCTACGCGATCTTCATGATCCCGGAGGCCGCGCGCGAGGGCGTGTATTACCTCTTCGGCGGGTCGAGCGTCCACTTCTCGTTTCAGGAGATGTTCCAGCACCTGTTCGGCGCCAGCGGCTTCGGCGGCGGCGTGAGCCTGGTGCTCGGCGTACTGGTCGCCATCATCTTTGCGGGTCTGGTCGCGGCGCTCTTTGCGTATCTGATCGGTCTGCCGGTGCTGCGCCTCAAGAGCGACTATCTGGCCATCGCCACGCTCGGCTTTGCCGAGATCCTGCGCGCCATCTTCCAGTGGCAGGCGCTCGGCAAGGTCACCAACGGCGCGAACATCCTCAAGGGCTATCCGACGTTTGCCGACTTCAACATCACGAACGCTTCCGGCAAGGTGCTCTTCCGCCTGAGCGCGGTCATGCCGATCTTGCTTGCCGGCGGGTGCATCTTCATCATCGTCCTGCTCATCAACTCCTCCTACGGCCGCGCGTTCAAGGCCATCCGCGATGATGAGATCGCGGCGGAGGCCATGGGTGTGAACCTCGAAAAGCACAAGAGCCTGTCCTTTGTCATCAGCTCGTTTTTCGCGGGCGTGTCCGGCGCGCTCTTTGCGATGTTCGCAACGACCGTGCAGGCCAAGGTATTCACCTCGGCCATGACCTATGAGATCCTGCTCATCGTCGTCATCGGCGGCATCGGCTCGGTCTCCGGCAGCTGCATCGCCTCCTTCCTGTACATCGCCTGCTCCGAGTGGTGGCTGCGCTTCCTCGACAACGAGGCGTATATCGGCGCGTTTAAGGTGCCGCTGCTGCGCAACGGCTTCCGCATGGTCGTGTTCTCGGTCATCATCATGATCGTCGTGCTCTTCTTCCGCAAGGGCATCATGGGTGAGCGCGAGCTGCCGGATCTGTTTGGCAAGCGCGTGAAAAAGGCAAAAAAGAACGTAGTTGAGGAGGGCAAAGCAGATGCGTAAGGACATCCTCAGCGTGGAGAATATCACGATGCAGTTCGGCGGCGTCGTCGCCGTCAACAACCTCTCGCTGCACATTCCCGAGGGGCAGATCGTGGCGCTCATCGGCCCGAACGGCGCCGGAAAGACTACGGCCTTCAACTGCATCACCGGCGTGTATGAGCCGACCAACGGCCTCGTCAAATTCCTCGGCGAGCCAATGGTCCGCAACCATCCGACCGGCAAGATGAAAAAGCTCTATAAGGGCGAAAACCCGCTGCTTTATACAAGCCAATACGATCCCGGCGACGAGACGAAAGTGCAGATGCTCCTGCGCGACCCGCTGGCACGCACGGGCAAGATCCTCTCGCCGACACCGGATAAGATCACGCAGCTCGGCATTGCGCGCACGTTCCAGAACATCCGCCTGTGGAAGAGCATGACGGTGTTTGAAAATGTGCTCGTGGCAAAGCACATGCGCGCCCGGCAGAACGTTTTTTCCGCGACCTTCCGCGGCAACGCCAAGGAAGAAAAGCGTATGCGCGACGAGACCATGGCGCTGCTCGCGGAGCAGGGACTGGAAAAGTATAAGGACGACATTGCCACGAGCCTGCCCTACGGTATCCAGCGCCGGCTCGAGATCGCCCGCGCGCTGGCGACCGATCCGAAGCTGCTGCTGCTCGACGAGCCGGCGGCCGGCATGAACCCGCAGGAGACGCTCGAGCTCGCGGCGTTCATCCACGAGCTGCGCGACAAGTACGACCTGACGATCTTCCTGATCGAGCACCACATGGATCTGGTCATGCGCATCTCCGATTATATCTACGTCATCGACTTCGGCAGCGAGATCGCGCAGGGTGTCCCGCAGGAGATCCAGAACAATCAGCACGTGATCGATGCCTATCTGGGGGTTGTGGAAGATGAGTGAACCGATTCTGAAAATTGAAGACCTGCAGGTCAATTACGGCGGCATCGAGGCCGTCAAGGGCATCTCGTTCGAAGTGCAGGAGGGGCAGATCGTCACGCTCATCGGCTCCAACGGCGCCGGCAAGAGCTCCACGCTGCGCACGATCTCCGGCCTCGTCAAGCCGAGCGGCGGCAAGATCCTGTTTGCGGGTGAGGATATCACCGGCAAAGATCCGACGCAGATCGTGACGCAGGGCGTCACGCTCGTGCCGGAGGGACGGCGCATCTTCCCCGACATGACCGTGCTGGAAAACCTCAAGATCGGCGCATATCTGCGCAAGGACGACCTGTCCGCGGACATCGAGTGGGTGTACAGCCTGTTCCCGCGCCTGAAGGAGCGCAGCTGGCAGGCCGGCGGCACGCTCTCCGGCGGCGAGCAGCAGATGCTCGCGGTCGGCCGTGCGCTCATGAGCCGCCCGAAGCTGCTGATGATGGATGAGCCGTCGCTCGGTCTTGCGCCGCTGGTCGTGCGCGACATTTTCTCCATCATTCAGGAGATCAACAAGCAGGGCGTGACCATTCTGCTCATCGAGCAGAACGCGAACATGGCGCTCAAGATCGCCGATGTCGGCTACGTGCTCGAGACCGGACGCATCACACTGACAGGCAGCGGCAAGGAGCTGCTGAGCAACGACGCGGTGCGTGCGGCATACCTCGGCGCATAAACGGATACAAAAACCGAACGGGAGACCGCCAGCGGCGGTCTTCCGTTTTTTCGGAACATTTCTTGACCATGTGCGTCGAATCCTGTACAATACCGTTGAAACCATCGAAGGATCGAGAGGTGTACTATGAAAAAAATTCTTTCCGGAATTCTGGCGCTGTGCCTGTCGCTTGCGCTGCTGAGTGCCTGTGACCGCGGCGGACAGCCCGACAAGACGGTGACGGCCGGCGGCCTGACCTTTGCCAAAAGCTACAGTGAGGTCTATTCCGCACTTACCGACGCGCAAAAGGCGATCGCCGAGCGCAACACGCTGCTCAACACCGGTGCAGATTCATCTGAGCCCAACGGTGCAGGCGCTGCCGGCGAGGGCTCGGAGGGCACGTTCTACTCCGGCACGAACGTGCAGGTCGAGGGCGTGGACGAGGGCGACATCGTCAAGACGGACGGCAAGTATATCTACATTCTGCGCGGCAGCGAGATGGTCGTCATGCAGGCCGACGGCAAGGATGTTACGGACGTGTCCAACGTCTTTGTCGGTCAGGACTGGGAGCAGACGACGACGGAGGACGGCCTGGCGCACACGCAGGAAAAACTGCCGACGGAGCTGTATCTGTCGGGCAGCCGTGCTGTCGTTGTCTCGGCCTATTCCGACTGGACGGATACAGGCAGCGCGGATGACACGGTGACCGGCTTCGGCCAGGATTACGTCGCAGTCGATATCTACGACGTGACCGACCCGACAGCGCCGACGCTTGTCAAGTCGTTCGGGCAGGATGGCTACAAGATCGCCTCGCGCATGATCGATGGCGTGCTCTACCTGTGCTCGTCGTATTATCCTGCGAACCCCGAAAAGGGCGATGAGACAACGTTTGCCCCCCGGCTGTACGATGGAGACGCGGCGACGGTCGTGCCCTGCGGCAGCATCGGTCTCATGCCGGACGGCAATTCGATGACCTATGCGGTCGCGGCGTCGTATGACATCGCCTCCGGCGAGCGGCTGTCGAGCCAGTCTGTGCTCGGCGGCGGCGACAATGTGTATATGAACAAGGATAATCTCTACCTGTGCGCGAGCATCTACGATGACGGTGCGGGCAAGACCTATAAGGACGGCAGCTATACCGTCACAGACTATACCTCAAGTGTGAACACGGTCGTCAACCGCTTCGCGATCGCGGACGGCAAGCTCACCTTTGCTGCCAACGGCGCGGTGCCCGGTGCGCTCAATAACCAGTTCTCGCTCGACGAGCGTGATGGGTATCTGCGTATGGCCACGACCGAGCAGACCTACTCCTACAGTGTCTACCGTGACGAGAAGCATGACTTTGAAAACACGAAGGCGGACGAAGACGGCATGCAGACGCGCAACGATGTCTATGTGCTCGATGCCTCGCTCAAGACCGTCGGCAGCGTGACCGGCCTTGCGGAAGGAGAGCAGGTGTTCTCCGCGCGCTTTGACGGCGATTACGGCTATCTGTGCACTTACCGCCAGACCGACCCGGTCTTTGCGGTCGATCTGACCGAGCCGACGAATCCGAAGGTCGTCGGTGAGCTCAAGCTCAGCGGCTACTCGGACTACCTGCATGTCTGGTCGGACGGGCTGCTGTTCGGTCTCGGTATGGAGACGCAGTCGGTCGGCGCGAACACGACCGTGGACGGTATGAAGCTCGTCATGATCGACACGTCCGATCCCGCGAAGCTGCACGATCTGCACACGCAGGCCATTGACGCTGACTACAGCGAGGCGCTGAACAACCACAAGGCCATTCTGGTCGACAGCGGCAAGGACGTCATCGCTTTCCCGGCGGAAAACAGCTATCTCGTCTATGGCTATTCGGCGGATGACGGCTTCACGCTGCGCAAGGAGATCTCCGTCTCGCAGTGGGACGGGAATAACCGCGGCCTCTATATCGGCGACTACTTCTATGTCGTCGGTTCGGATCAGATCAACGTGCTCGACCTGAACACGCTCGAGAATGTGGCGCAGGCAATCATCCCGCGCGGATGAAGAAATTTTCGGCTTATACTTGCGG
>ENA-OUOW01000387-OUOW01000387.1-human-gut-metagenome-genome-assembly--contig:-NODE-387-length-42081-cov-10.291486_pt1 | contig 42081 bp, 36 predicted proteins | sample MGYA00237938_ERZ548769 | MGnify/ENA primary metagenome ERZ548769 (study PRJEB26490, sample SAMN05356870) | human gut metagenome | biome: terrestrial biome; feature: human-associated habitat; material... | reverse complement strand
CGCGGCCGCTCCGGAGTGGAGCGGCCGCGAAAACACGCTTTTCAGATATCGAGGATGCCGAGCAGCACGATGCCCGCGACGATCAGCACCAGCATCAGATAGTGCCGCCACGAGAGCTTCTCGCGCAGGAAGATACGGCTCCAGAGCACGGACGCCGCGCAGTAGGCCGCGATGATGGGCGCGGCGTACATGACGTGGTCCTCATCCGCAATGGCGTAGATGTACGCGAACTGACCGGCCGTCTCAAAGAGCGCGCCGATATATTTCGGCGCCTCGCGCTTGGTCTGGAAGCGGTCGTGCCGGATGAGCTTGACATATACGAACGACACCACTGCCGCAAACAGGAACGTCAGCTCATACGCGCAGTTGGCCGAGTCCGGATCGAGGCTTCGCAGCACGAGGCTGTCGGCAAACGTACCGGCGGCGTCGAGCAGGCAGTAGGCCACCGGCAGCGCGAGCGCGAGCCAGCTCTTGGCGTAGCGGTAGTTCGAGGCGGCCTGCCGCGCGCGGCGCAGCTCGTCATCCTCGCGCGACTCGACGATGCCCAGTCCGATCACGCCCAGACACACGAGCGCCACGGCGGCCAGCGCCATGACGCGCATCCCGCCGGTCAGATCCTCGTCCAGCCCGCCGAAGCACAGATACAGCACCGCCACCACCGCGCCGGAGGCATTGCAGATCGGCGACGAGATGGACAGCTCGATGTAGCGCAGACCGATGTAGCCGAGCGCCATCGACAAGATGTACAGCAGCGACACGGGCAGGTACGTCCAGATGACGTGCCACGAGATGCTCACGCCGCCGATGAAGATCTCATACGCCGCGTGCAGACCCATGACGACGCCGACGGCGATGACCATCTTCAGGTGCGCGAGCTTGTCGTCCGCGTCGCGGCAGCCAATTTTCGAAAACAGATCCGAGCCCGACCAGCACAGCAGGGCAATCAGGGAAAGCCAGAACCACATACTTTATTTCTCCTCCAGTTGATCAATTGTAACGAGACCGGCATCCACGAGCTTCTGCAGGCTCATGAGGATGCCGAGCTTTGCGTGATACCACGTCAGGCCGCCCTGAAAATACACGGCGTAGGGCGGGCGGATCGGCCCGTCGGCCGAGAGTTCAATGGACGAGCCCTGGATGAACGCGCCGGCGGCCATGATGACCTCCGAGTCGTAGCCCGGCATGGCCCAGGGGATGGGGTCGACGTAGCTGTCCACGGGCGCGGCCGCCTGTATGCCCTTGCAGAAGGCGACCATGTGCTCTGCCGAGCCGAGCTCGACGCACTGGATGATGTCGTGGCGCGTCTCCGTCGCGTTCGGGATGCAGCGGAAGCCGAGCCGCTCGTAGACGTTCGCCGCGAACACCGCGCCCTTGAGCGCGCCGGCCGTCACGGTCGGCGCGAGGAAGAAGCCCTGATAAAACGCCGGCATGAGCCCGAGGTTCGCGCCGACCTCCTGCCCGAGGCCGGGGGCGCTCAGACGGAAGGCGCAGCGGTCGACCAGATCCTGACGGCCGCAGATGTAGCCGCCGATGGGCGCGAGACCGCCGCCGGGGTTTTTGATGAGCGAGCCCACGATCATGTCCGCGCCGAGGTCGGACGGCTCGATCGTCTCGACGAACTCGCCGTAGCAGTTGTCGACCATGCAGATGACGTTCGGGTCGATGCGCTTGCAGAACGCGATCAGCTCGCCGATCTGCGCGACCGAGAACGTCGGGCGCGTGGCGTAGCCCTTCGAGCGCTGGATGGTCACGAGCTTGACGCCGCCGCGCAGCGCCTGCTCGATGGCCGGATAGTCAAAGCTGTAGTCCGGCAGCAGGTCGACCTGCCGGTAGAGCACGCCGTATTCCTTGAGCGAGCAGGCGCTCGGGCGGATGCCGATGACCTCCTCGAGCGTGTCATACGGCGCACCGACGGGGCTGAGCAGCGTGTCGCCGGGCAGCAGGTTCGCGCTCAGCGCCACGGTCAGCGCGTGCGTGCCGCAGGTGATCTGCGGGCGCACGAGCGCGGCCTCGGTGTGGAAGCAGTCAGCATAGACGCGCTCGAGATTGTCGCGCCCGGCATCGTTGTAGCCGTAGCCCGTGGTGGCGGCGAAGTGCGTCGCGTCGACGCGATTTTTCTGCATCGCGCCGATGACCTTGCACTGGTTGTATTCCGCGACGCGGTCGATCTCGTCAAACCGCGCGCGCAGACCGGCGAGGATCTCCTCACCGAAGCGGTGCACCGCCGGCGTGATGCCGAGTGCGGTGTACATGGACTCTGTATTCATCGTTCGTCTCCTTAATTATTGTTCATCAGATTCGTCGAAAATTTTTGCGGCCACGTCGCGCATGACCTCCGGCCGCGTGACCACGATGCCGCGCGTCTCATCGCCGAGCACGAGCAGCGTGTCTCCCGGCTGAATGCCGAAGACCGTGCGTGCCTCCTTCGGGATCACGATCTGTCCCTTTTCGCCGACCTTGACCGTGCCGAAGATGTGGCGCTCGCGGCTCTGACCGAGCACGTGTTTCCCTCCGGGCATAGCCTCGCCTCCTATCGCGGGAATTCATACTTTTCCTACTTGTAGGAACAGATGATACCGCACATCGACGGGAAAGTCAACCGCCGTTCGGACAAAAACCGTCCATTCGGCGATTTGCCGGATTTTTTGCGAAAAACGGTTGCGCACATCCAGCGCGGGTGCTACGATAAAAGCTATCTTAGTGATTGTGGGAGGATGGAGCGTTATGCAGCTTCTCGAGCAGCGCATCCTCGCCGACGGCGAGGTCAAATCCAGCGAGATCCTGAAGGTCGACCGGTTTTTGAACCATCAGATGGACCCGAAGCTGTTTCTGGCGATGGCGGAGGAGTGGAAGCGGCTGTTTGACGGCTGCGGCGTGAACAAGCTCGTCACGATCGAGGCCAGCGGCATCGGCATCGCGGCCGTGACCGGGCTCGTGTTCGGGTGTCCGGTCGTGTTCGCCAAGAAAACCAAGAGCCGCAACGTCTCCGACGATGCGTATACGACGGTCGTGCACTCGTTCACGCACGGCAACGACAACACCATCCGCATCTCGCGCGAGTATCTCTCGGCGCGCGACCGCGTGCTCGTCATTGACGATTTTCTTGCCAACGGCGCGGCGCTCGACGGGCTCATCACGCTCATCGAGAGCGCGGGGGCGACCGTGGTCGGCGCGGGCATCGCGGTGGAAAAGGCGTTCCAGCCCGGCGGTGCGCGCATCCGCGCGCGCGGCTACCGCGTGGAGTCGCTCGCCCGCGTGCAGAGCATGGATCCGGAGACCGGCATCGTGTTCTGCTGACCGGATTGTGCAAATCGACGGGGAAAATGTTTCAAAAGTGTGAAATTCACCCGTTTCGACGGTTGACAACACAGTTCGGGAATGGTAATTTATTAATGTTCCCGTTTGTCGGGGACAGATATATAGAGCAGTCGATATAGACCAATGGTTATGGCTTGGCGTTTCTACCCGGCACCGTGAATTGCCGGACTATCGATGGGAAATGTTCCGCGGGAGTTGGCTGTGTGCTGCTTCCCGGTTTCGCATTGGCAGGAGCGCCGTGACCGGCTGCGCCTGCCAATGCGCTTTTTTGGCAGCTGAGGGGTATCTTCTTTGCGCAAGCAATGCAGATAAATACAAACAATATTTAAGGGAGAGCTGAGAATGAAAAAGTTCGTAGCGATGCTGCTCGCGCTCGTCATGGTGTTCGCACTGTGCGCCTGCGGCGACAAGCCCCAGAATGACAAGCAGGACAAGGCGGCCGTGAAGGTCGGCTTCATCTGCCTGCACGATGAGAACTCCACGTATGACAAGAACTTCATCGACGCCGCCAAGGCCGCCTGCAAGAACGCCGGCCTGAGCGAGGATCAGTACATCATCAAGACCAATATCCCCGAGGGCCAGGAGTGCTACAACGCCGCGGCTGAGCTCGTGGACGCCGGCTGCAACGTCGTCTTCGCCGACAGCTTCGGCCATGAGGACTTCATGATCCAGGCCGCCAAGGAGTTCAAGGACGTGCAGTTCTGCCACGCCACCGGCACCAAGGCGCACACCGAGAAGCTCAGCAACTACCACAATGCGTTCGCCTCCATCTATGAAGGCCGCTACCTCGCCGGCGTCGCTGCCGGCATGAAGCTCAACGAGATGATCGAGGCCGGTGAATTCACCGCCGATCAGGCCAAGATGGGCTATGTCGGTGCCTTCACCTACGCGGAAGTCATCTCCGGCTACACCTCCTTCTACCTCGGCGCCAAGTCCGTGTGCCCGTCCGTGACCATGGACGTCACCTTCACCGGCTCCTGGTACGATGAGGCCCTCGAGAAGGAAGCTGCCAACAAGCTCATCGCCGGCGGCTGCAAGCTCATCAGCCAGCACGCCGACTCCATGGGCGCTCCGACCGCCTGCGAGCAGGCCGGTGTCCCGAACGTGTCCTACAACGGCAGCACCCAGTCCGCCTGCCCGAACACCTTCATCGTTTCCTCCCGCATCGACTGGACCCCGTACTATGAGATGGTCATCAAGGCCGTTCAGGACGGCACCGCGCTCGACTCCGACTGGACCGGCACCCTCAAGACCGGCTCCGTCGTGCTGACCGATGTCAACGAGAAGGTCGCTGCCAAGGGCACTGCCGAGAAGATCGCGGAAGTCACCAAGCAGCTCGAGGACGGCACCCTGCACGTCTTTGACACCTCCGCCTTCACCGTCAAGGGCGAGACCCTGACCAGCTACATGGCCGATGTCGACACCGATGCCGACAACGCCGGCGACACCGAGGCCATCAAGGACGGCTACTTCCACGAGTCCGAGTTCCGCGCCGCTCCGTACTTCAACGTGCAGATCGACGGCATCAACCTGCTTGACCAGAACTTTGGCAGCTGATATCTGAATCCACCGCAGAGGGAAGGCCTGTCAACCCAGGCCTTCCCTCATATGTACTTTAAAGCGCGCCGCCGCCGTGCGGCGTCCGCCGGCATTTCGGGAGGGACACCATATTGGACAACAAGATCGCAGCGGTCAAAATGCGCGACATCACCAAGCGCTTCGGCTCCGTCGTCGCCAATGACCGCGTCTGGCTCGATATCTACCGGGGCGAGGTCCTGGCGCTGCTCGGCGAAAACGGCAGCGGCAAAACCACGCTCATGAACATGCTCTCGGGCATTTACTTCCCCGACGAGGGACAGATCCTCATCGACGGCGAGGAGGTCGTCATCCGCTCCCCACGCGATGCCTACCGTTACGGCATCGGCATGATCCACCAGCACTTCAAGCTGGTCGACGTCTTCACTGCCGCTGAAAACATCACGCTCGGTCTCGAGGAAAAGCTCGATCTCAAGGCCACGGCCGCGCGCATCCGCAGCATCTGCGAGCGCTACGGCTTCGACCTCGACCCGAACCAGAAGATCTACGATATGTCCGTGTCCCAGAAGCAGACGGTCGAGATCGTCAAGGCGCTCTACCGCGGCGCGGATATCCTTATCCTCGACGAGCCGACCGCCGTGCTCACCCCGCAGGAGACGGACAAGCTCTTCGCCGTCCTGCGCACGATGCGCGACGACGGCAAGGCCATCGTCATCATCACGCACAAGATGCACGAGGTCGAGGCGCTCAGCGACCGCGTGGCCGTGCTGCGCCACGGCCAGTTCGTGGGCGACATGCTCACCCGTGAGACCGACGCGCAGGAAATGACGAACATGATGGTCGGTCATGCCGTGACGCTCAACATCGACCGGCCCGACCCCGTCGACCCCAAGCCGCGCATCGAGGTCAAAAACCTCACCGTGCGCAGCATTGACGGCATCGTCAAGCTCGACGACGTGTCCTTCACCGCCAACTCCGGCGAGATCCTCGGCATCGCGGGTATCTCCGGCTGCGGCCAGAAGGAGCTGCTCGAGGCCATCGCCGGTCTGCAGCCGACGGAGAGCGGCAGCATCTGCTACGTCGAGGACGACGGCACGCGCGAGGAGCTGCTCGGCAAGGACCCGCTGCGCATCGCCGAGATGGGCGTGGCGCTCTCGTTCGTGCCGGAGGACCGCCTCGGCATGGGCCTCGTCGGCAACATGGACCTGTCGGACAACATGATGCTGCGCTCGTTCCGCAAGGGACACGGCATCCTCACCGACCGCAAGGCCCCGCGCAAGCTGGCCGAGACCGTCGTCGAGGAGCTCGACGTCAACACCCCGGGCGTGACCACGCCGGTGCGCCGTCTGAGCGGCGGCAACGTGCAGAAGGTGCTCGTCGGCCGCGAGATCGCCTCCGCCCCCACCGTGCTGCTCACGGCCTACGCCGTGCGCGGCCTGGACATCAACGCATCCTACACGATCTATGACCTCATCAACCGGCAGAAGGAGCGCGGCGTCGCCGTGATCTACGTCGGTGAGGATCTCGACGTGCTGCTCGAGCTGGCCGACCGCATCCTCGTGCTCTGCGGCGGCAAGGTCAGCGGCATCGTCCCCGGCCGCGGCGCGACCAAGCGCGACGTCGGCATGATGATGACGCAGTTGGGAGGGAACGAAGCCCATGCATAACAAAGTCCGGGAACCGCTGTTCCACATCGTCAAGCGCGACACGCTGCCCTGGTATCAGGCCTGGGGCATCCGCGCGATCGCCATCGTGCTGGCGCTGCTGCTGTGCGCGCTCATCACGACGCTGTGCACCCACCTCAATCCGCTCAAGGTGTTCGGCACCATGTTCAGCGGCGCGTTCGGCTCGCCGCGCAAGATCTGGATCCTGGGGCAGAACCTCGCCATCCTGCTGTGCATTTCGCTGGCCGTGACGCCCGCGTTTAAGATGCGCTTCTGGAACATCGGCGCCGAGGGCCAGGTACTCGCCGGCGGCCTCGCCGCCGCGGCGTGCATGATCTGCCTCGGCGACAAGGTGCCCAACGGCCTGCTCATCGTGCTCATCGTAATCGCCGGCATCGCCGCGGGCGCGGTCTGGGCCGTCATCCCCGCCATCTTCAAGGCCAAGTGGAACACGAACGAGACGCTCTTCACCCTCATGATGAACTACGTTGCCACGCAGCTCGTGGCCTATTTCATCATCGTCTGGGAGTCGCCGAAGGGTTCCGGCAAGGTCGGCATCATCAACCAGAGCACCGAGGCCGGCTGGCTGCCGCAGATCGGCGGCTACAAGTACCTGCTGACGATCCTCGTCGTCGCGGTGCTGACCGTGCTCGTCTACATCTACCTCAACTACAGCAAGCACGGCTATGAGATCTCCGTCGTCGGCGAGAGCGAGCGCACCGCCCGCTATGTCGGCATCAAGGTCGGCAAGGTCATCGTGCGCACGATGCTGCTGTCCGGTGCGCTGTGCGGCATTGCAGGCGTGCTGCTCGTGTCCGGCACCGACCACACGATCACGACCACCATCGCCGGCGGCCAGGGCTTCACGGCGGTCATGGTCTCGTGGCTGGCCAAGTTCAATCCGCTCGGCATGATCCTCACGAGCTTCCTGCTCGTGTTCCTCGACCGCGGCGCGGGCGAGATCTCAACCGCGTTCGGGCTCAACCAGTCGTTTGCCGACATTCTCAGCGGCATCATCATTTTCTTCATCATCGGCTGTGAGTTTTTCATCACCTACCGGCTGAGCTTCCGCAAGCCGGCGAAGAAGGAGGCGGCGGAGCATGTTTGATTTTGTGTCCTTTATCCCCCGCGCCATCATGCAGGGCATCCCGCTGCTGTTCGGCAGCACCGGCGAGACGCTCACCGAAAAGTCCGGCAACCTCAACCTCGGCATCGCGGGCATCATGTACGTCGGCGGTATCAGCGGCGTCATCGGGGCGTTTTTGTATGAACAGGGCGCCGGCGGCGCTGCGGGCATGAACGGCTTTCTCGCCGTGATGATCCCGCTGCTGTCGTGCCTGCTCGGGTCGCTGCTCATGGGTCTGCTGTACTGCTTTCTGACCGTCACGCTGCGCGCCAACCAGAACGTCACCGGTCTTGCCATGACGACGTTCGGCGTCGGCTTCGGCAACTTCATGGGCGGCTCGCTCATCAAGCTCACCGGCAGCGAGGTGCCGTCCATCGCGCTCTCGGCGACCAATAGCTACTTTGCCAAGACGATCCCGGGCGTGGAGCGCCTCGGCTGGTTCGGGAAGATCTTTCTGTCCTACGGCTTTCTGGCCTACCTCGCCGTGGCCATTGCGCTCATCGCGGCCTATGTGCTCAAGCGCACGCGTGTGGGGCTGCACCTGCGCGCCGTCGGCGAAAACCCGCAGACGGCCGACGCTGCCGGCATCGACGTCAATAAGTATAAGTACATCGCCACCTGCGTCGGCAGCATGATCGCCGGCCTCGGCGGATTGTACTACGTCATGGACTACGCCTGCGGCGTCTGGTCGAACGACGCCTTCGGCGACCGCGGCTGGCTCGCCATCGCGCTCGTCATCTTCACGGTCTGGAAGCCGAACGTCGGCGTGCTCGCGTCCTTCCTCTTCGGCGGACTGTATATCCTGCACATCTTCCTGCCGAGCGGCACGAACCTCGCTGTCAAGGAACTGTACAAGATGATCCCCTATGTCGTCACGATCATCGTGCTCATCATCACGAGCGTGCGCTCCAAGCGCGAGAATCAGCCCCCCGCAAGCCTCGGCCTGCCGTATTTCCGCGAGGAACGGTGACGCCGGACGGCGCAAACGAAAAGCAAAAACAGGAGAGCGGCAGGTAGCTGTCCATAAAACAGGTTTCACGAAACAAATAATATAGCAGTTGCCGGACAAGGGTTGCTGACAAAAAGGGGTATGTGCCGTTAAGACACATACCCCTTTGCTTTTTTGCCGTTTTAAAGGTTGATTATGGCTGATTTTTTTGCCGTCACGCGTCTTTCGGAGGGCGCTTGATGGGATTTGCCATCCTACTTGAAAAGCGGGCTGAAACAGTCGCTTTGCCAAAGGAAAGTGAGAGCTATGTATTATCCAGAGGATACTGCAAAGAAGATTAGTTCTGATTCATTCCGAATGGTTCATAGGTCAGCAGCTTTTTCTTCCAGAGGGTCTCTGCATCAATGATTTGATTGTCTGGAAGTGCCTTGGACAAAACCTGCAACACTGAAAACTGCAAATCGTGGCAACTATGATTTACAGACTTCAAGTGACTGATCATTCCCTTGTTGTTTCCGTGACCGCCCGTAGCGACGTAGACAGACCAACGCCCCAGCAGGCCGTCATAGCCATAGGTCGAGCCGACATATCTGTCTCCCGTCTTAGTGTCCACAATCAGATAGACCGCATTGACCGCAGCCATGGCCACCTGCCACAGCTCATAGTCCGTATCGTTTTCGACAACTTCTTTTAGTTCATCGAAGGACAGAATAAGATTTTCAAATCCCACAAAAGGCTCCTGGTTCTTTGACTCAATTGCCACGATGGGCTTTTCGGTGGTGGCTTTTTGATGCCACATCCGAGCTGACCCGCCCCAGTCAATCACCAGCTTTCCCTCGTACTCTTTCAGCAAATCCACATATTGTAAATCAAAAAACGCCATTTCGCCACGGTATTCCATGGCTTCACAGTCAGGGATTCCGGCAGGGCATACATCCGGTGTATCAGGCACAGAACCATTGACACGATAACAAGAGTGCAGTCTCGCGTATGTACCGCCATCGCTGATGAATGTGATCCAGTAGGAATATCCTTTGCTGAACCCGTCTTTTTGGTGCTGTGTGTATTCATGCGCCATACCGGCTTTATAACATTCTCTGAAACGCTCGTCAGATAATGCATGACGGATCAGCTTGACATCTTTCGGATCAAGCCCTACATTTTTAAGCACATCGGAAAAGTTCAGAATGGCCATGGAAGCCCCTCCTTATTTTGTTCTCCATTTCAAATTCTACCACAGATTTTTTCGTTGTAAAGCGCGCTTTCCCACCGGCACAGGATCTCCGCCAGCTTCGGTGTCAGCCGCTTGCGACACTCCTGCTGCAGTTCCTCCGGCACGCCGTAGAACGCCTCGGCGATGCTGCCGGTGATGGCGGCGAGGGTGTCGCTGTCGCCGCCGAGGGACACCGCCGTGCGCAGCGCCTGCCGGGATAAGGGCTTTACGGTCGACTACAATAAGGGCGACAACTATTATCGTGCCAATAACGACGCGGGGTGGCATGTCTCGATCGATTATGTGGGCAACCAGATCATGAGCATTCGCATTGACGCGCCGGACACGAGCTCGGGCAGCACGACCTCCGGGACGCAGCAAAACGATGCAGAGCTCGTCAACGGTATGCGCAAGGAATTCAAAGAGGCTATGGACAGCTATGGGGCCGTTGTGGATGAATACATCGCGTTCATGAAAAAATACAATGCGAATCCGAACGATCCTGCTCTGCTGGTCGATTATACGAAGTATATGAGCAAATACACGGATGCGTGTGATAAGTTCAAAAAATGGGAGAGCGGAGACATGAACGACGCGGAAACCGCTTACTACATCGACGTGCAGGCACGGGTCAGCAAAAAGCTGCTGGAAGCGGCGGCCTGACGGACGGCGCGTGCGCTGCAGTCGGCCTGCAAACTCGTTTGTCAAAAAGAAATACTTCTTAAATGCTCACACGCCCCGCGCCATTCGGCGCGGGGCGTGCTTTTTGCGGTTATTGGGGGGGAGAAAATCAGATCGCGTTGCCGGCGTTGAAGCCCTCGCGGATGTTCTTGTAGCCGTTTTTGGTGCTGCTGGCGTCGCCCACGACGACGACCTTGCAGTCCAGACCCGCGAGCTGCTCCTGCAGCGGGTTGTAGCTGCGCACGCCCATGGCGTTGACGAGCATATCGATGTGCTTGAAGGTGATCGGCTCGCCGTACTCCTCGGCGTAGACCGTGCCCTCGCCGACCTTGGTCAGCTTGGTGTGGGTGTGCACCTTGACGTTGTACTTGCGGATGTGCTCGAGCAGGCAGGCGCGCGGCTGCGCAACGGCATCGGTGATGATGTCGGGCGCCATCTCGATCATGGTCACGTCGCAGCCCTGCACGGCGAGGAACACGGCGGTCTCGGCGCCGGTCATGCCGCCGCCGGCAACGACGACGCGCTTGCCGTAGAGGGTGCGGCCGCGCAGCACCTCGATCGCGGTCTTGACGAACTCGCGGTTGTCCAGGCCGGGGATCGGCAGGAACATCGGCGTACCGCCGGTAGCGAGGATGACGGCGTCCGGCTTCTCGGCCTCGACGATCTCGCGGGTCAGCGGGGTCTCGAGACGGATCTGCGCGCCGTACTTCTTGAGCTGGTTGCGGTAGTTGAGGATGAGGGAGGCGTACTCGCTCTTTCCCGGAGGCGTCATCGCGGACAGCCACTGGCCGCCGATCTCGTCGCTGGCCTCAAAGACGGTCACCTTGTGGCCGCGCTCGGCAGCGCCGTACGCCGCAGCCAGACCGGCGACACCGGCGCCGGCGACAAAGACCTTCTTCGGCTCGGCCACGATGGACAGGTCGTACTCCGTCTCGCGGCAGGTGTGGGGGTTGGCGATGCAGTTGACGCGGTTGCCAACGGCGGTCTCGCCGGTGCAGCCCTGGTTGCAGCCAATGCAGTGGATGATCTCCTCGGTCTTGCCGGCCTTGGCCTTGTTCGGCAGCTCGGGATCGGCGAGCGAGGCGCGCGCCATGACGATGAAGTCGGCCTTCTCGTCGCGCAGCATAGCCTCGGACATATAGATATCGTTGTAGCGGCCGACCGCCAGCACCGGGATCTTGACCGAGCGCTTGATGGCGGCGGCATTTTCCGCATAGTGCATGACCGGGATGAAGCCCGGCGCGATGATCGCCTGCTTGGAGGCGAACATGCCCTGCGTGCAGTGCAGCGCGTCCACACCGGCCTCCTCGAGCATCTTGGCCATGACGATCGCCTCCGGCAGCTCAATGCCGCCCTCGACGTAGTCGCAGGTGTTGAAGCGGAACAGGACCGGGTAGTCCGGGCCGACGGCGGCGCGGACAGCGTCGACGACCTCGAGCGCGAAGCGCATACGGTTTTCCAGCGTGCCGCCGTACTCGTCCGTGCGCTTGTTGGAGAACGTGGACATGAACTGGTTGATCAGGTAGCCGTGCGCACCGTGGATCTCCACGCAGTCAAAGCCGCACTTCTTCGCTCTCGCGGCGGCTTCGCCGAACGCGGCGACGAGCCCGTGGATCTCCTCCACGGTCAGAGCGCGCGGGACGTAGGGGACGGCGGGCTCTTTGAGCGCCGACGGGGCGACGGGGTACGTGTCGTAAGCCTTGAGGGAGCGCTGACGGCCGGCGTGGTAGAGCTGCGCGCCCATCAGACCGCCGGCGGCGTGCACCTGGCGGACGGTCTCGGTCCACGCGGGCACCTGATCGTCGTTCCAGAGCGAGCCGACGACCGGGTCGCTGCCGGCGTCGGCCGTGATGCCGAGATCCTCCGTGAAGATGAGACCCCAGCCGCCCTTGACCTTGGCGACAAGGTAGGCATTGACCGTTTCGTTCGGCGTGCCGTCGGGGTTGCCCATATGAGAAGACATGGCGCTGACGACAAGGCGGTTTTTCAGCTCAAGGTTGCCGATCTTGCCGGGCTCAAATACTTTTTTCAGTTCCATAGTATACCTCCTGTTTTGCACGCACACGCCGGATCCGGACGCTGCGCGGCAGCGTGGGCGATCGCAATCGTTGGTTTATTTCTACCAAAAAATCTTTGTGATTTCAATAACGCACTTTTTTGTAACGATGAACCAAAGGGTAAGTACATACAAAAAAGTTCGTAATTGTTAAAATAAAATCAACTTGTTATAATCGAGACAACTTCGATCCGCACCCGCCGTTTTCCGCGCCGCGCGCGCCGGCGGGCAAGCAAAAAAAGGAGCGACCGACATGAAAAAAGCAAAGCGAATTCTCTCCGGGTTGCTGGTGGCCGTGATGGCCGCAGCGCTTCTTGCAGGCTGCGGGAATGTGGATTCCGGCGCTGCTGCAAGCGGACAACATTATAATCTTGCGTATCAGTGCGCATGGGGCTCCGGCGGCGGACCGTACCAGTACGCGTCTGACCTGTCGAAGGCGATCGTGGAGGCTTCCGGCGGCCGCGTGACCATGGAGTGCCTTGCCACCAACTCCATCGTGCCGACGACGGAGATGCTGCAGGCGGTCTCGAGCGGCACGCTCGACTGCGCGCAGACGGCAGCCACCAACTTCTCCGACGACAGCCTCGGCATCCTCAGCACGCTGCCCGTGGGCATGACGTTTGATGAGTACATGGGCTGGTACATCGCCGGTGAGGGGCAGCAGGTGCTCGACGAGGTCATGGCGCAGATCGACAGCAACGTCGTGGCGTTCCCGTGCGGCATCGTGGATTCCGAGATCCTCTACCACTCCACCAAGCCCATCAAATGTCTGGACGACATCAAGGGCCTGAAGATCCGCGGCGTGTCCGACTGGGCGAATATCGAGACGCGGCTCGGCGCGTCCGTCGTGACGATGGACGGCGGCGACTGCTACGAGGCGCTCTCGCACGGCACGATCGACGCGGCGGAGTATTCCAGCCCGTCGGCCAACTGGGCGGCCGGTTTTCAGGAAGTCGCACCGTATCTGACGGTGCCCGGCGTGCACCAGAGCTGCTCGGTGTACCTGTTTTTGATCAACCGCAACATCTGGGACGGTCTCGATGCGCAGACGCAGAGCATCATCAAGCTTGCCTGCACGTCCATGATGGCGCAAAACTGGGCGGAGGACCGCGCCGCCAACGGCAAGGCGTGGGAGCAGTTCCGCGAGCTGGAGGCGCAGGGCAAGCTGACCATCTACCGCATGCCGGACGAGGATCTGGACAAGATCCAGGAGGTCGCGCAGGAATATTACGAGGAAAAGTGCGCGGCAAACCCGCTCTTTGAGAAGATCTACAGATCGCAGCAGGCGTACATCGCCTCCGTCAGTGACTGGAGCGAGGCGGCCACGGCAAAATAAGCGCAGCACAGCGGCGGCACACAGGAGTACCGTGTGCCGCCCGCTTGGCAGAGAGGGGTCAAAACATGATGAAATCTTCCGCGCAGAACACGCACGCCGGCTTCGGCGACAGGTTCATTGCGTTTGCAAATAAGGTCTCGGACGTTTCCGGCCTTGTGGCGGCTTACCTGCTGGTGCCGCTGGTTGTTGTTTTTCTGATCGAGATCGTGTCGCGCAACGTCTTCAATCACCCGACGACGTGGGCGTCCGGCACGTGCTTTCTCATCGGCGGCTGCGCGGCCGTGCTCGGCTTCGGCTACGCGATGAAAAGCGGCGCGATGGTGCGCATCGACGCGCTGTCGTCGAAGCTGCCGGAAAAGGCGCACTGCATTCTGGATCTGATCCTGTACGCGGTGCTGTTTCTGCCGCTGACGATCGGCGGGGCGTATGAGTGCATCAAAAACGCGGTCGTCTCCGTCTCCAAGCTCGAGACGCTGAGCACCGGCTCCTGGAACGCACCCATCTGGCCGACCAAGATCGTCATGTCCATCAGCCTCATCATTCTCACGCTGCAGGGGCTGGCGGAGATCATTCAGTTGGTGCAGCGTCTGCGTGCAGCGAAGCGGGAGGGTGAGCAATGACAGTCAGCGGACTTACGATCGCAGCCATTATGGGCATCCTGCTGTTGGTGTTCATTTTCTCCGGCTATTATCTGTTTGCCGCGCTCGGCGGCGTGGCGATCCTATCGGGTCTCGCCTTCTGGGGTCCCGGCGTGTTCCAGACCGTATATTTCAGCATTTTCAAATACTGCAAGGATTATAACCTTCTGGCAGTGCCGCTGTTTGTGCTGATGGGGCAGCTGCTCAATCAGTCCGGCGTGGCCGGCCGCCTGTTTGATAATCTCTCCGTCGCCCTCGGCCGCCAGCGCGGCGGCATGGCGATCGCGGCGACGCTCATCGCCATCCTCTTTGCCGCGACGACCGGCATCGTCGGCGCGTCCGTGGTCTCGATGGGTCTGCTGTTCGTCGGCCCGATGCTGGACGCGAAGTACAACAAGTCCCTCACCGCGGGCGTGATCGTCTCCGGCGGCACGCTCGGCATCCTCATCCCGCCGAGCATCATGCTGGTCTTTATGGGCTCGGCCGCCAACGTATCCGTCGGCCAGCTGTTTTACGGCGCGATCGTTCCCGGCCTGCTGCTGGGCGCGGCCTACATCGTCTATATCAAGATCGTCGCCGTTGTGAAAAAGGACTACGCCCCGCCCATGCCTGCCGAGCAGCTCGCGCGCTACTCGCGCAAGCAGGTCATCTGGGGCGTGATCGTCAACGTCCTGCCGGTCGCGTTGGTCATTTTCTCGGTGCTCGGTGCGATCTGGCTCGGCTGGTGCCCGGCCACGGAGGCTGCGGCACTGGGCGTGCTGGCGTCGTTCCTCATCGCGCTGCTGACGCATTCGATCAACGCGCAGGTCATCAAAAAGACGCTCATCGAGTCCATCAAGCTCACGAGCATGGTCTACGCCGTGTCTGCGTTCGGCAACCTGTTCGTCACGGTCTTTATGCGCCTCGGCTGCAGCAACGCCGTCACGAACCTGTTCGTGCATCTGCCGCTGGGCAAGTGGGGGCTGTTTGCGCTGATGATGGCGGTCGTGTTCCTGCTCGGCTTCCTGATGGACTGGATCGCGGTGTGCATGATCACGATCCCGATCTTCGTGCCGATCGCGACGGCGGCCGGCTTCGACGCCTGCTACTTCCTGACGATGATGGCGATCATCATGCAGACGGCGTTTTTGTCCCCGCCGATGGCGGCGTCCATCTTCTATTTCCAGGGTGTCGCGAAAGACCGCATCACAACGGCAGAGACGATCCACGGTATCTGGCCGTTTATGGCGCTGCAGGTGCTGGTGTTTGTGCTGTGCATCCTCTTCCCGCAGATCGTGACATGGCTTCCCGGCCACATGATCGGCTGATATCCGAGCTCCCGACCGGGGTGCGGCGGCGTCCGAGCGTATTCGGCGCGGCCGCGCCCCGGCTTTTTTATTCGCTGCGCCCGCAGCGGACAAAAAAGCCTCCCCCGCGGGATATACCCGCGGGGGAGGCACAGATTTGCTTACCTGATCGGTCAGTTCTCGTCGAGGCAGGCGCGGCGCTCGGCCTTTGCCTTGGCCGTGCGCTCCCTGCGCACCGGCAGCAGGGCAGCCGCAGCACCGAAGAGCACCGCCGGCAGCACCCATGCAAAGCCGAGATCAAACAGCGGCAGCTTGTGCAGGAACGCCAGCGGCACACCGTAGCCGTCGAGCGTGCACAGCACGCTCATGAGCAGCGCGCCGAGGGCGGCGCCGCGGCTGATGCGGTCGGGCAGCTGCGGACGCACGAGCGCGATGAAGATGAGCACGAGCGTCGGCGGATAGACGATGTCCAGCACCGGGGCGGCGATGGCGACGATGCGGTCAAGGCCGAGGTTCGACACGACGGCGCTGAACACGCAGATGGCGATGACGAACGCCTTGTACGGCACCTTGCCGCGGCAGAGCTTGGCAAAGTAAGCGGCAGCGGAGCTGGTGAGCGCCACGGCGGTCGTGACGCACGCGAGGCCGACGACGATGCCGAAGAGGATCATGCCGGTCTTGCCCATGAGCGCCTCGACGATGGCCATGACGAGCTGGGCGCGGCCGATCTCACTCGTGTACTGTGCCGAGACGGTGGCGCCGAGATACGCAAGCCCCATGTAGACGGCCAGCAGCAGCACACACGCGAGGATGGACGAGCCGCTCATGATGCGGAACTTCTTGCCCGGCTCGGTGTAGCCCTTGTCGACCACGCTCTGCAGCACGAGGATGCCGAACGGCAGCGCCGCCAGCGCGTCCATGGTCTGGTAGCCGGACTTGACACCGGTCACGACGGCGCTGTCGATCTTCGTCTCGGCCGCGATCGTGCCGAGCGGCGTGACGATGCCCTTGACGATGATGGCCGCAAGGCCGAGCAGCAGCAGCGGCGTGAGCACCTTGCCCACGATGTCCACCACGGCGGACTCGCGGATGCACAGCGCGAGGATGAGTGCGAAAAACAGCACCGAGAACACCACGGCCGACACACCGGGCAGATTCGGCGCGATGGCCATTTCGAACGTGCTGGCGGATGTGCGCGGGATGGCGACCATCGGGCCGACGCACAGAATGATCGCGCACATGAGGATCTCGGCCGGCACACGGCCGACGCGCTGGAGCACGGCCTCACTGCTGCCGACGCGCAGCAGCGCAAACATGGCGGCAAGCGCAAGACCGATGTCCGCGATGAAATACGCGCTGAATCCGGCCAGCCACGCCGGTCCGGATTCCATGCCCAGATACGGCGGGAAGATCACGTTCCCGGCGCCGAAGAACATGGAAAACAGGGCAAAGCCAACAACGATGATATCGCGGCCGGCCCGGTTTTTCGTTTCTTTCATGATTTTCTCTCCTTTGATTTCCCAAAAAGGGACTCCCGTTTCCTTTTTTCGAATATAGCGTATCATTTTTATTGATAAATGAGAACCGAGACTTCTTCATGTGGGTATGAAAAAAACGCATGACATCGGTGAAAAAGTTTTTATTCTTTTTCTGTGATTTTATGTGAAATTGACACAAATTCATGGTATGATGGAGGCGCAAAATGCAGATAAGGAGGCAGCGTATGGACGACGGTAAACTTCGCGCCCTGCTGACGGCGGTCGATTGCGGCAGCTTCAGCAAAGCGGCGGCGCAGCTGGGCTATACCCAGTCCGCAATGACACATCTGGTCAACAAACTGGAGGCGGAAATCGGCTGTACGCTGCTCGAGCGTGACAGTCAGGGCATCCGCCTGACGGACGCGGGCAGGCAGCTGCTGCCCTATATTCAAAACGTGGTCTGCGCGTGCGACACCCTCCTGCAGGAGGCCGCCGAGCAGAGCGACCCGCGCAAGCGCACGCTGCGCATCGGCTGTTTTGCGAGCATTGCGCGCGCCCGCCTGCCGGAGCTGCTGCGCGCCTTCCGCGCCGAGCACCCGGAGATCCAGCTGGACGTGCTCGTGCGCAGCGAGGAGCTGACGACCGCGCTCGCGAGCGGGCGCATCCAGCTCGCCCTCGTGGACGAGGCGCGCGCGAAGGGCTTTGATTTTCAGCCGCTGGCGGACGCGCCGCTCGTGGCCGCCGTGCCGCCGGACTTCCCGTGGGAGGGGGACACCATCCCGCTGGAGCGCCTGCTGCGCGAGCCGTTCCTCTCGAGCCCGGATCAGTATATCGAGCCGTTTCTCCCGGCGGATGCGCCGCGCGTCGAGGTCTCGGCGTCGGACGACGGGGCGATCCTCTCCATGGTCGCGGCGGGGCTCGGCGTGGCGGTGCTCTCGTCGTTCTCGCTCGTCGGGTATGAGGAGCGTGTGCGCGTGCTCCAGCTCGAGCAGCCGATCGCGCTGCGCCTCGGCGCCGCGGTCAAGTCCATCAATGCGGCGGGTACATCGGCACGGACGTTTTTGTCGTTTCTGTGCGCGTATTACGGACAGGAGGAGCGCCTGTGATCCGGAACATCTGCACCGACCGCTTCTTTCTCATGCAGCCGTCCGAGCCTGCGACGGCGGCGGATCTGCCCGTGGCGCAGGATCTGCGCGACACGCTCGCCGCGCACCGGCAGGCGTGCGTCGGCATGGCCGCCAACATGATCGGTGTGCGCAGGCGCATCATTATCTTTGACGACAACGGCACGCCTACCGTCATGCTCAACCCCGTCATCCTCCGCCGGACCGAGCCGTACACCGCGGAGGAGGGCTGCCTGTCGCTGACGGGCAAGCGCACGGCCAGGCGCTGGCGCAGCATCAAGGTCCAGTGGCAGAATGAGCGGCTGCAGACGCGCGTGCGCACGTTCACCGGCTGGACGGCGCAGATCATCCAGCACGAGATCGACCACTGCGACGGCGTGCTCATCTGAAGCAAAAAAATACCTGCCCGGCGCTTGCAAGCACCGGGCGGTTTTTGTATACTGGGGGCAAAGGGAGGCCGGAGCATGCGCAACACCACACTCTGTTATATCGAGCGCGGGCAGCAGTATCTCATGCTGCACCGCGTGAAAAAGGAAAACGATCTCAATCACGACAAATGGGTCGGCATCGGCGGGAAATTCGAGGGCAATGAGACGCCGGACGAATGTCTTCTGCGCGAGGCGTATGAGGAGACCGGTCTGACGCTGACCGACTGGCGCTGCCGCGGCGTGGTGACGTTTTTGTCCGACACGTGGGAGGGAGAGTACATGTACCTTTTCACGGCCGGCGGCTTCACCGGCACGCTGCGCGAGTGCAATGAGGGCGTGCTGAGCTGGGTCGACAAGGCGGCTGTCCCGGCGCTGCCGATGTGGGAGGGCGATAAGATCTTCTTCCGGCTGCTGGCGGAGGATGCGCCGTTTTTCCTGCTCAAGCTGCGCTACGAGGGCGACACGCTGGTCGAGGCCGCGCTCAACGGCGCGCCCGTCGCGCTTTGAGACGCGCATAAAAAGGGAGGAGAGCGGATATGAGACGCAAACAGCAGATCCAGGCCCTGCAGCAGGAGCTCGCGCTCCTGCGCCAGACCGTGGACAGCGGCAAAGAGCTCGCCGCGCTCGCGGCCGATGCGGCCGGGCAGCTGCGCAGGCCGGGCCTGCGCACCGTCGCGGTGCAGGTGATGCGTTCGCCGCGCGTTCGCCGTGCCGCGCTCATCGCCGGCGGCACGGTCGCCGCCGTCGCGCTCGGCGCTGCAGCGGTGCACTGCCGGGTGTATCAGGCCATCGTCGCGCAGGAGGTCAAAAAGGCGCTCAAGCCCGTCAACGCCCGCCTCGATGCGCTGCAGGCGACCGTGGACGCCGTGGCCGAGGCCGAGGGCGTCGCGCCCGACAAGGCGCACAAGAGCAAAAAGCACAGCCGCTGACGGCACGCAAAAAAGCTCCGTTTCCGATCGGAAACGGAGCTTTTTTATATGGTTTTTGTCGTTTCGACCTGCGATTAGGTGAGACCGAACGCGGCGGCCAGACCCATGTAGAGCAGGCAGCGCAGGATGGTCAGCACGACGGTCAGCGCGAAGATGACCGGGAAGTAGACATCCTTGAACTTCACACCGGCGACGGTGCACTCGGTCTGCAGGAAGCCTGCGTTCGGCAGGGAGTCCAGACCCAGGGACGCCAGAACGGTCGTTCTGTGGAACACGGCGGCGTTGGTCATGGCAGCGGCCTGCTGCAGGACGGGAGCCGCGAGGACCAGACCGGCGGAGGAGGAGCCTGCGATACCGGCGATGAGGTTCGTGGCGACGAAGGTGATCATGAGCGGGCTGCCCTCGTAGGAGAGGATCTTCTCCACGGCGATCGCGTAGCCGGGGCAGTTCTGCACGACAGCGCCGAAGCCGACGATGGCGGCGGCGTTGATGAGCGTGGTCATGCACATCGAGATGGAATCGGTGACGGTCTTGCGGTTGGCGTCCCAGTCGCGGGGCAGATACTTGAACTGCAGGATGATGACGGCAGCGACACCGCACAGCAGCGCGAACTCAACGCGGATCTTGAAGATGTTGAGCACGATGATCGGGATGAGCATGGGGATGACGGAAAGGATCCAGTGCGGGCCCTTCTTGGCGTCCTCGTCGAGGTCGTTGTTCTCCTCGAGCGCGCCGGTGCCGTAAGCGGGGGCGTAGCCCTTGCCGGCAGCGGCCAGACGCTTCTCATACCACTTGATGTAGAGCATACCGACGACGATGAACACGATGGACACGAACAGGCCGAGCAGGCCGCCCGCGCTGACATCGGTGCCGAAGTAGCTGGCGCACAGGACGTTGTTGGTCACGGGCACCCAGGGGATGGCCAGACCGAAGTTGAGGCCGAGGGAGTAACCGGCGATGACGGACGCACGGTTGATGTTCGCCTTGCGGCAGAGCTTGAGCGCGATGGGGTAGCAGATGAACAGGCTGATGAAGCTGGAGATGCCGGCCATGGCGAGGATGGCGGTGAACAGGCACACGCCGAGGGAGACGTTCTTCGGGCCGACGAGGTTGAGGATGACGCGCGCGAGGCTGTCCGAGCCGCCGGTCACGTCGAGCAGTTTGCCGAACAGAGCGCCGAGGAAGAACAGGATCATCCAAGACTTCATGAAGCCGACAAGACCGCCCATGTAGGTGTCAAACAGACCGTCGACGATATTCATCTTGTAGATGATCATCAGAATGACGGAGCAGACAATGCCGCCAATCAGGGTGGGCACGTTTTTGTAGCAGAACAGGCCGATGAGCAGAACGGCCGCTACGAGAATCAAAATGTCCATAAATACTCTCCAATTTACTATTGTATTAGATCCGACTGTCAGGCAATAAAGTCGTCAGCGCGGTGCTCCGCAGCCCCAACTGCGTCGGTGAGCGCCGTCTGCCGGAAGAGTGTACTCTATTGCTTTTCTGTCTGCTTGACAGTGTGATCGCGTCTTATGCGCCGGTCGTCTCCGGCGGGGCCGTCTGGATGCTCTTGAGATACGGCACCATGATCTCGTCCAGGCGCTCGTGCATATCGAACGCCGCACCGCTCAGACACCAGTCGAAGGCGATGCCCTTCATGATCGTCACGACGACCTCGCCGTAGTGATCCGGCGGATAGTCGGGCTTGAGCAGTCCCTGCTCGGCGGCCTCCTGCAGGCAGCTGTCGGGATAGCCCCAGACGTAGGCCGGCTGGCGCTGATGCCAGCGGCGCGTGTCGATCGAGGTGTTTTTGGTGTTGTAGTAGTTGCAGCAAAAGTCGAGCCCGACGTCGAGCATGTAGTCGCTCCAATAATAATAGAACAGCAGGATGCGCTCGTCGAAGGGTTTGCCGGCCACGGCTTCGCTGAAGTTATTCTTCTCGCGAAACTCCGCAAACTTTTGGTAGTTATAATAGACCAGCAGCTCGTCTTTTGTTTTGAAGTGGTAGAAAAACGTCCCGTTCGAAACACCCGCGACCGCGCAGATGTTGCTGACGGTGAGATAGGCGTAGCCCTTTTTCTTTAGAATGGAGGACGCGGCCTTGTAGATCTTCTGTTTCGTTTCCTGTGTCTGGACCTGTTTCGGTGTCGACAGTTGCACAGAATTCCATCCCTTCCTTATATTTCGGGAATGCGGATACCGCAGGGGAGGCACATTCCATATAGAGCGCGCTCTGTGCGCGGACTCTGTCATGGTTTTATCACATGCATCCGAAAATGTAAAGCGAAATTTTTCACAAGGCGCGAATTTTTGAACAAAATCGCGTTTTTCGTGCAGTATCGACAAAACGAAAACGTCAAAATTGTTGATAATTTTTTAATTATCCTGCTTGACAAATTTGTGTCCATGTCGTAGAGTAACCAGTAGAGTGTGCTCTAGCAAAGCACGGTGCGAGTGACCCCAAACGCTTGCGCCATGGTAACTTTTTTGAAAGTACCAGTCCGAAAAGCAAAACTTTAACAAAAACTTATTTACAGAAAGGCAGTGGAGTTTCATGTCAACTTCCGACAGATTTGCGGGTAAGGTGGCCGTGATTACGGGCGGCACGACCGGCATCGGCCGCGCGATCGCACGCCGCTTCGTCAGCGACGGCGGCAAGATCGTCATCGGTGCTCGCCACGATACTCTTTTTGAAGAAATCACGCAGGAACTCGGCGCTGATAACTGCTGGTGCCAGGTTTGCGATGTCACCAACAGAGCGCAGGTCGATGCGCTCGTTCAGGCCGCTTATGACAAGTTCAACGGCTTTGATGTCATGTTCGGCAATGCCGGCATCAATCTGTTCAAGGACTTCCTCAATGTCACCGAGGAAGAGCACGCCCGCATCGTTCACAACAATTACTTTGGCTGCTTCAACAGCACGCAGGCCGCCGCGCGCGCCTTCGTGGCGCACGGGACCAAGGGCGCCATCGTCAACACGGCCTCCATCAACGTCCGCTGCGCGTGCCCGAACTCGACGCCGTATGCTGCCAGCAAGGGCGCGATCGCCACGATGACGCAGGGCGTTGCCGTGGAGCTTGCCGAGTACGGCATCCGTGCCAACTGCTTCTGCCCCGGCTCTACCGATACGCCGATGGTCACGGAAGTGCCGCGCACCCGTTTCCCGACCTACACCGCGCCGAAGCTCATGATCCAGAGAATGGCGCAGCCCGAAGAGCAGGCGAACATCGCGTGCTTCCTCGCTTCTGACGACGCCTCTTACATCACCGGCGAGACGATCTTCTGCGTCGGCGGCTGGGGCAAGAAGTGAGCCGCGTCCGGCTTGACCGGCGCACATACGCCATCGTGCCCCGTGCCGGTGGCGCTCCCTCAGACAATCACTGACCGCGCGCCCGACGGCGCGCACATATCGAATACAATTCAAATACTATGCGGCGACTGCGCGCCCCGCCCTCCGGCGGCCGCGCCCGCTGCACGCAAAAATTGGAGTGTGTACTATGAAACTTACGAAAGAACAGTGGAAACAGCTCAGTGACCGTATTTTCCTGACGCTTCGCCCGACGCAGCACCCGGTCGCCATGAAGTTCATCAAGACGCCGGAAGAGTTCGACGCGATCCCCGACATCGAGTTCTGCCAGAACAAGGCCTCGACCTGCAAGCTCATCGGCATGGCAGCGCACTTCCAGGGCACGTTCGGCCTGACGCCCGACCACTTCTCCGGCTACTACTGCGCCATGAACAACGGCTGCATGGAGCTGACGCAGGAGTTTTTGGACGGCGCGATCCTGTATAAGCAGCCCACCCCGTGGCATCACGAGCAGGCGGACGCGATCAAGCACATCAAGTCCAACCTCGAGTACATCCCGGAGAAGCCCTACGCCGGCATCGTCTGCTCCTCGCTGTGCAACTGCAATATCGAAGAGCCGGACGTCATCTGCCTGCAGCTTCCGACGCAGGCGGCCTTCCACCTGCTGGCCTGCTATGTCGAGACTGACTGGCAGAAGCTTGAGTTCCCGTTCAGCGGCGAGTCCAACTGCGCCGACACGTGGATGCGCACCATGAAGGACGGCAAGATCGGCCTGTCCCTCGGCTGCCGCGGCGACCGTGCCACCGGCGCGCTCGGCTATGGCGATGTGCGCGTCACGATGACCACCGAGCAGCTCATCAAGGCGCTCGATGGCTGCGACACGGTGGAGAAGAACAACATTCTCTACCCCTACAACCCGACCTGCCTCTACAAGTCTGCATTCTGATTCTGACCGCACCTTCTATACATCCTCCCCCCAAAACGAAGCTGCCGCCGAGGTCACTCGGCGGCGGCTTTGCATTGCGCTCAGAGCTGGAATTTGCTGCGGTTGCATTTCAGAAACTTTGATGATAGAATAATCACAATACGGCGCTGCATCCGACGGCGTCAAATCAGAGAAACGGGGGATCGCGATGGATCACTACATTCACACACTGGAATCCTGCACGCTGAATTTTGCTTTTTCGGCCATCAGCGGCAAATGGAAACCCTATATTCTCTGGTACCTGCACAGCGCGCCCGGCGGCGTGTGCCGCTACGGGGAGCTCAAGCGGCTCGTGCCCTATGACATCTCGCACAAGATCTTCACGCAGCAGCTTCAGGAGCTCGAGGCATATAACATCATCAAGCGCACCGAGTATGACGAGAAGCCCAAGCGTGTCGAATACTCACTCACCGAGGCGGGAAAGCTCCTGCTGCCGGTCATTTTGTATATGCGCGACTGGGGCATCCTTGCGAGCAAGGACTGCCAGCCGGGTGCCATCGAGCGCACGCACGGTCAGCCGCAGGGCAGCACGATCCACTACGGTTACCGCTCCGAGGCGCTGGACAAGTCCGTGAGCATCGCGTTTCAGTGGGGCGAGCCCGTGCAGCCCGTCACGGATGACGGCGGCGCGGCGCAGACACAGGAACGTTCTGACGAATAAAAGAATAAGACCGGATCACCCGAGGGGGATCCGGCTGAGGCGGTCGGAAAGCCATGCGGTTTTCCGGCAGAAAGACGTGCTGCCTGCGGGCGGCACACACTGTATGGCTTTTTCATATGTTTACGGGGCTGACCGGCCGGTCAGCCCCGTTTTGTTTTGTTGTGCAGGTGTTTACACGATCTCGACGATGCCGCCGTCGCGGATGCGCACGGTCTGTCCCGTCTGCACGGCGGCGAGAAATTCGTCGCCCAGGCAGTCGATGACCGGCATATCGGCGTCCGTCCACACGGACGCGAGGATCGCGCCCGAGGCCGCCAGCGAGTCGATGTGCTTGGAAAAGAGCATGCACGCCGGCTGCTGCCCGGAGGCGCAGGCGGTGTAGAGCACCATGCCGCCGGTGGTCGAGCCGATGGTCTCCGGCAGGCACAGCGCCTTGCCGATCATCGGCTTTTTGTACAGGTCGGGGTTGTTCTGGTCGCCGCATTTGACCTGCTTGTCGTGGAACATCAAGGCCATCTGGTAGCTGGCGAGCGTGTTGAAGCCGCCGTGCGACACGAGGGCTTCCGCCTCGCATGTGCCGGGGCAGATGACGCGGCCCTGAAACTGTTTCATCTTACTTCGCCCCCTTCGTAATCATGGTGATGATCTCGTCCTCGGTGTAGTAGCGCGCGGTCGAATACGTGCGCAGCTTGTTCGACGAGGTGATGACGGGCATGGCCTTGCTGAGCGGGTTATTCATGTACATGAGCGGGCAGATGTAGCTGAGCACGACGCCGGTGCTGCGCAGGCGGGCGGCGTAGGGCGTCTTTTCAAACTCCTCGATGACGCCGGGCGCGGCGGTGAACACCGTCGGGATGCAGACCTTTTTCTGCCCGTGCGCCCGCAGACCCGTCTCGACGCGCTCGGTCGTGTCGATGAGCTGGTGCAGCGTCATGTGCGGGCAGCCCATGAAGCACAGCTTCGGCTTGGCGTTGCGGTTTTTCCACACGCACGGGTAGCTCTCGCGCACGCGCTGCAGCTCCGCATCGTCGATGACGTATACCGGTGCGCCGTCGCGGATGAGCGCCTCGCCCTGCTGCACGGCCTCGGGCGTGAGGTGCTCGATGTGGTACAGGCCCACGGCGCCGTTGGACGCGGTGGCCGCGCCGAAGTCCTTGAGATAGGCAATGGCGTCGTCATTGATCTCCGTGCCGAGCCATTTGTCCAGCCCCTTGACATACGGCACCTGTTCCATGACCTTCATGCCGATGGCGGAGCCGAGCAGCTGCGGCTCGGGCTTTTTCGTCGTGCGCACCTCGACGATCCAGTCGGCCTTGCGTCCGTCGTCGGTCAGAAAGCCGAAGTACGGCACGCAGCCCGCGATCGAGCCCATGAGCTCGATCATGCCGGAGTTGCGGTTGCAGCGCGCGCCGAGCACGCTGTTGGCGTAGACCACGGCGGACGATTCCGCCCATGAGAGCACCTCGCCCTGCTTGGGCTTGTTGCCCACCTCGTCGAGGTAGCAGGTGCAGGTGTAGTCCTTGTCGCTGAGGATGCCGAGTCTGCGCAGCTGCTCCTCATAGCGCGCCTGCTGCTTGTACATGAATTTGCGGAACACCAGATCCTGCAGCGGATTCGAGGGGACGTTCTTGTCGAGCGGGAGCGGGTCGGCGGTGAATTTCTGCTCGGAAAACGCGCCGGCTTCAATGAGCTGGTCGTACAGGTCGTAGACCGGCTTCATGGCGTTAATGCCGAAGCTGATGACCGTGTGGCCGTAGGTGCTCGTGATGGGCACCATTTTTTCCGCGCCGAAGGCATCGCCGTACATGACGAGCGTTTTCATGACCTTGGCCATGACTTCGCCCTTGCTGCCGTCGAGCACGGCCTGCTGTTCGGGTGTCAGTTTCATGGGGAATCGACCTCCTTGTGCATACATTTACTGTGAATTTCTTGACAAGAATTATAGCCCTATTTGGGCAAAAATGCAAGGGGATATTGGGACAAGCTCGCAAATCTGTGCAAAACAATCCCCGCCGTTTGGCGGGGATTTCGAGTGGGGGAATGCGGTCTTATTTGCTTTCCGCGCGGGCGGCCTTGGCCGGCAGCGGGATCTGCGCGAGGATCACGGCGAGGAACATCAGCACGCAGCCGAGGTATTCGCGCGGGGTCATGCTCTGGTGCAGGATGATCGCGCCCGCAATGACGGCGAACACGCTCTCGAGACTTAGCAGGATGGTGACGACCGTGGGGTTCGAGCCCTTCTGTGCGAGGATCTGCAGCGTGTAGCCCACGCCGCACGAGAACACGCCCACATACAGCAGCGGCAGCGCGCACGAGAGCAGGGCGGCGGCATCGACGTGCTCGAAAAACGGGATGCACACGCCCGACCACAGCGCCGCGAACAGAAACTGCACGCAGCTGAGCTTTACCCCGTCGCACGTCGCGCTGAAGCGGTCGATGACCAGAATGTGCACGGCAAAGCACACCGCGCACACGAGCACGAGCAGGTCGCCCGCGGCGAGCCGGAAGCTGCCCTTGATGCACAGCAGGTACAGCGACACGACCGACAGCGCGACCGCGACCCACACCGGCAGGCTGACCTTGCGTTTAAAAAACAGGCCGAACACCGGCACGAGCACCACGTACAGCGCCGTGAGGAAGCCCGCCTTTCCGGCATCCGTCCCGGCGACGATGCCGGCCTGCTGAAAGTTCGAGGCGATGGCCAGCGCCGTGCCGCAGCAAAAGCCGCCGAGCCAGAGCTGCCTGCGCGCGGCGCGTTTTTCCTCCGCCGTGGGCTGCGCGGCGTCCTTATGCACGGCGATGCGCACCGCGATCAGCACCAGCAGCGCCAGCACGGCGATGGCATAGCGCGCGGCGTTGAAGGTGAACGCGCCGATCGTGTCGGCGCAGACGTCCTGCGCGACGAAGGCGGTGCCCCAGATGAGCGCGGCGAGAATGGGGAAAACAACTTGACGAATCGGATCTTGTTTCATATGCGGGATCTCCTCTGAGATATCGGCGGCAAATACAAAAGCAGTCAGACTCCATCGCCTGACTGCCGGTAGGTGCGCACCCGTGCCCATAGGATAGTACAGGCGCGGGTGCTTGTCAATTGGTTTTTAGCTGTAAATCGTGAAATTTCACGCCTTGTGCGCGCGGCCGCCGCCGTGCATGGCGGCGTGCTCCTTGGCGATCTCGGCGTAGAGCGCCGGAGCTGTCCAAGCGGCGTTCGCGTCCGTCAGCATGGCCTTGAGCGCGACGGGCGGGACATGCGCGGCGCGAAAGCCCTGCAGCAGTCCCTCGAGCATGCCGGGGCGAAAGTGCGCCAGGACGAGCATCTCCCCCGGGAGCGGGGCGGCGGGTGCGTCCGGATTCCGCGGCAGCACACCGGCCAGCGCGCCGATCGGCTGGCCGAAATCAGCCGGGTCGACCGCCTGCACGCGGATGCCGAGCCGCAGGCACACGACCTGCATTTTTCCGAGCTTTCCGGGCTCGATTTGATAGGCGAGTAGGGTGGGCGTCATATCAGATCACCTGCTTCCAGATCAGAATAAGATACACCACGGCTGCGCACTGCAGGCACAGCAGCGCGGGAAAGCCGAAGCGAAATTCCTTGTGTTTCGTCTTGTGGTGGAACACGCGCATGCCCAGCGTGCCGCCGAGCGCCCCGCCGAGCGCGGCGAGGGCGAAGAGCGTGCTCTCCGCGATGCGCCACTTGCCTGCGCGCGCCTTTGCCTTGTCGATGCCCATGGCGGCGAAGGCGATGACATTGATGGCGATGAGGTAGAACAGCAGATAGCTCATCGGCGGCCGCCTTTCGCGCCGGATCTTCCGGACCTGCCGCCGGACTTTCCGGAGGCACCGGGCTTTCCGGAGGCGCCGGGCTTTCCGGCTCTGCCGGGTTTGGCGGACTTTCCGGGCTTTGCGTTTTGCGCGCTGCGGGCGGCTGCGGGCTTTTTGCCGCCGCCGTAGACCTTGCCGTATTTGCGCTGGGGCGGCTGGGGTTCGGCGGGTCTGGACTGCTTGCGCCGGTCGGTCATCGGGCGCACGAGGCAATCCTTGCCGAAGCCGATCAGATCCTCGCGCCCGGCCTCGTGCAGCGCCTGAATGACGAGGCGGCGCTTATCCGGGCGGCGCCACTGCAGCAGCGCGCGCTGCATATCCTTTTCGTGCGGCGTCTTGGCGACGTAGACCGGCTTCATCGTGCGCGGGTCGATGCCGGTGTGGTACATGCAGGTGCTGATCGTGCCGGGCGTGGGGTAGAAATCCTGCACCTGCTCGGGCTGGCGGCCGCGGCGGTTGAGATACTCCGCGAGCGCCACGGCGTCAGAGAGCGTGCTGCCGGGGTGCGAGCTCATGAGGTACGGTACGACGTACTGTTCCTTATCATACTTGTTGTTGAGCTGGCGGTATTCGTCCATGAAGCGCTCGTACGTGCCGATGTGGGGCTTGCCCATGTAGTCGAGCACGGTGTCGATGCAGTGCTCGGGCGCGACCTTGAGCTGACCGGAGATGTGATAGCGCACGAGCTCGCGGAAGAACGCGTCGTTGTCGTCGCAGAGCATATAGTCGTAGCGGATGCCGCTGCGCACGAACACCTTCTTTACGCCGGGGATCTGGCGCAGCTTGCGCAGCAGGGCAAGATAGTCCGAGTGGTCGGCGTCGATATTCGGGCACGGCGTCGGCGCGAGGCACAGCCGGTTCGGGCACATGCCGCGCTCTTTCTGCTGCTTGCACGACGGGTGGCGGAAATTCGCCGACGGGCCGCCGACGTCGGACACGTAGCCCTTCCAGAGCGGGTGGTGCGTCATGGCCTCGACCTCACGGATGACGCTCGCGTGGCTGCGGCTCGTGATCATGCGGCCCTGGTGGAACGCCAGCGCACAGAAGTTGCACCCGCCGAAGCAGCCGCGGTTGTGGATCACGCTGAAGCGCACCTCCTCGATCGCGGGCACGCCGCCGAGCGGCTCGTACATCGGGTGCCACTCGCGGGTGTAGGGCAGGTCGGCCACGCGGTCGAGCTCCTTGGTGTCGAGCGGCATGGCGGGCGGGTTGATGACGAGATAGCGCCCCTCGCATGGCTGGATCATGGCGCGGCCGCGCACGGGGTCGTGCTCGGCGTATTCGGTGCGCGTGGCCTCGGCATAGAGGCGCTTATCATCGCGCACGTCCTCGAACGACGGGAGCGTGATGTGGTCAAATTTGCACACGGAGGGGTCACGCGTGATGTAGCCCGTGCCGGGGATGTCGGTCATCGTGTGCACGGACTGCTTTTTCTTCAGCCGGTGGGCGATCTCGATCGTCGCGGCCTCGCCCATGCCGTAGACCAGCAGGTCGGCCGGGGCGTCAAAGAGGATGGCGCGGCGCACGGAATCGTCCCAGTAGTCATAGTGCGCAAAGCGGCGCAGGCTCGCCTCGAGCGAGCCGAGAATGATCGGCACATCGGGGCCGAAGGCCTCGCGCGCGCGGTTGCAGTAGACGATGGCGGCGCGGTCGGGGCGGCAGCCGGTGCGCTTTCCGGGGGAGTAAAAATCCTCGCTGCGGCGGCGCTTGGCGGCCGTGTAGTGCGCGACCATGGAGTCAAGATTGCCCGCGCCGATGAACACGCCCAGCCGCGGCCGGCCCATGGCGCGGAAGGCCTCCGCATCGTGCCAGTCCGGCTGCGCGAGCACGGCTACGCGCAGACCCTCGGCCTCGAGCACGCGGCTGATGACCGCCGTGCCGAAGCTCGGATGGTCGACATAGGCGTCACCGCCGACGACGAGCGCATCGTACCACCACCAGCCGCGCTCGTGCATCTCCTCGGCGGAGACGGGCAGAAAATCACACCGATCCATGTGTCACCGTCCTGTGGATGAGCCGCCCCATGAGCAGCAGACGCTCGCGCACGCCGGGATCGCGCCCGAGCTGCACGAAGCCGCTGCGCCGGTAGAAGGCAATGGCGCGGGCATTGTTTTCCGACACGTGCAGGCGCACGGTGTTGCGGTCGTGATTTTCATAAAACCAGAACGCATAGCCCAGCAGCTGGATCGCCCAGCCGCGGCCGCGGTATTCCGGCAGCATATACAGCAGACTGATCCAGCCGCAGCCGGTCTGCTCGTCGCGCGCGGGGTCGAGCTCGACCAGACCGACCACGGTGTCCCCGCTGAGCACGCGCACGACGGAGCCGGGGTGCTCCTGCGCGTGCTTGGCGGCGCTGCGGGCATAGAGCTCGGGCACGAAGCCCTCGTCCGAGCCGTGCACGTTGCACCACGCATCGCGGTAGCACTGCAGGTAAAACGCCTCGTCGCGCGGGAATGTGAGCTGCTCGTAGCGCAGGTTTTCCGCGCCGCTGCCGCTGCCGCGCCACCAGGTCTGGCGGCCGAAGGTGCTCAGCGCGGGCGGGAGGTGGCGGTTGTCGTTATAATACTCCACGGTCGTGCGCTCCCCGTCGACGAGCAGCAGGCTCACGGACGTGTTGTCGCCGTAGGGCAGGGTGGACATCTCGCTGTTCGGGATGCCCAGCACGGTGCACAGATAGGCACGGATGGCCATGCCGTGGCTCACGACGGCGACGGCCTGCCCGTCGTGCCGCGCGGCGAGATCCTGGATCGCGCGCGTCATGCGTTTTTGCACCTCGCGGATCGGCTCGCCCCCGGGCACGGACCACTTTTCGGGGTCGGTGTTGAAATAGCGCATCTGCTCGGGGAACTCATGCTCCACGTCGCCCCAGGCGCGCCCCTCCCACACGCCCATGCAGATCTCCGCCAGGCGCGGCGTGGCCACGGCCGGAACGTCGTGATAGCGCGTGATCGCCTCGGCTGTCACGCGCGCGCGCGACAGGTTGCTGCAGTAGAGCGCATCAATGTGCTCGTGCCGGAATCGCTGCGCGAGCGCGTCGATCTGCTGCAGACCGAGTGCGGTGATGCTGCCGTCCCAGTGGCCTTGAATGCGGCGGTAGAGGTTGCCCTCTGCCTCCGCGTGCCGGATCAGATAAATTTTCGTCATTGCGCGCCTCCAAAACTTGACCATAGTGGAATCATACAGTATAATAATCTGAATCCGCACATGTCATTTGTGCGGGAATGTGTCAACGCCTGTACGCACGCATTATACCGTGTTTTTGCGGTGCGCACAAGTGCTTTGGAGGGCAAAGTGAAAGTAATCCACCTCATCAGCGGGGGCGACACCGGCGGTGCCCGGACGCATGTTTACTCCCTGCTGAAATATCTCGGTCAGATCATCGACGTGCAGCTCGTGTGCTTTCGCGGCGGCGATTTTGCCGACGGTGCGGCCGCGCTCGGCATCCCGACGATGGTGCTCGACAGGGGCTTTGCGGCCAATCTCGGCGCGCTCAAAAAGCTGATCCGCGCGGGAGAGTACGATCTGGTACACTGCCACGGCTCCATGGCCAACGTCATGGGCGCCCTGCTGCGCCGGAGCGTGCGCGTGCCGGTCATCAGTACCGTGCACAGCGACTACCGGCTGGACTATCTCGGCCGGCCGTTTGCCCGCGCCGTCTACGGCACGCTCAATATCTGGGCCCTGCACCAGCTCGATTACCGCGTGTGCGTGTCCGACCCCATCCGCCAGCGGCTGATCGACCGCGGCTTTGAGCCGAACCGGCTCTTTTCCATCTACAACGGGCTCGATTTTTCCCACGTCGTGCCCAAGACCGACCGCGCGGCATATTTTGCGCAGTTCGGATATGCCGTCCACGAGGGCGACGTGATCGCGGGCATCGCCGCGCGGCTTGACCCCGTCAAGGACATCCCGACGCTCATCCGCGCCGTGGCGCTGGCGCAAAAGGCCTGCCCGCAGCTGCGCCTCGCCATTGCGGGCGAGGGCATGGAGCGCAAAAAGCTCGAGGCACTCGCAGCGGAGCTCGGCATTGCCGACAGCGTCTTTTTCCTCGGCTGGGTCAACGACCTCGACAGCTTCTACGGCGCGCTCGACATCAACACCCTCTCGTCTCTGTCGGAGGCGTTTCCCTATGCGCTGCCCGAGGGGGCACGCGCGCATCTGGCCACCGTCGCGTCCAATGTCGGCGGCGTGCCGGCCATCATCGAGCACGGCGTGACCGGCCTGCTCATTGAGCCGGGCGACGTGCGCATGCTCGCGGCCTACCTCGCGCGCTTCGCGCTCGATGCCGATTACCGCCATGAGATGGGCGAGGCGCTCTACCGGCGCGGCAAGGCCGACTTTTCCGAGGAGGCCACCGGCCTGCGCCAGCTGGAGATCTACAACGCCGTTTTTCGCATGGAGCGAAACCGGCGCGACGGCGCGCGTGACGGTGTGCTCATCTGCGGGGCCTACGGCTTTGGCAACACCGGCGACGACGCGATTCTGCAGGCCATCATCGGCGAGATGCGCCGCATCGATGCGCACATGCCCGTGACCGTGCTCTCCCGCCGGCCGAAGGACACCCAGCGCGCGTTCGGCGTCAACGCCTGCCACCGGTTCGGCGTGTTTGCCATCCGGCGCGTCATGCGCCGCAGCCAGCTGTTCATCAGCGGCGGCGGCAGCCTCATGCAGGATGTTACGAGCCGCCTGAGCCTGTGGTACTATCTCAGCACGATCCGCATGGCGCACAGCTGCGGCTGCAAGGTGCAGATGTACGGCTGCGGCATCGGCCCGATCGTCTATGCGCGCGACAAGAAGCTGGCCGCACACGTCATCAATACCTGCGTCGACAAGATCACGCTGCGCGAGCCGGACAGCCGGGAGACGCTCCGGGACTTCGGCGTCACGGCGCCGGAGGTCATCCTCGCGTCCGACCCCGCGCTCACGCTGCCGGCGGCCGAGCACAGCCGCATCGACAGCATCCTGCGCGCGCATGATATGGACATCGGCGGCAAGTATATCGGCTTCGTGCTGCGCAAATGGCCCGGCATGGAGGAAAAGGCCACCGTGTTTGCCGCCGGCGCCGTGTATGCCTATCTGAAGTACGGGCTGACGCCGGTGTTTCTTGGCATCAACTTCCGCGCCGACGGCGAGGCCGGCCAGCTCGTCACGGAGCATCTGAGCATCCCGTTTTACCGGATCGACGAGCAGATGACCTCGGGTGAGGTGATCGGCGTGCTCTCACGCATGACCGCGGTCGTGTCCATGCGTCTGCACGGGCTCATCTTCGCCGCCGGACAGGGCGTGCCGCTCATCGGCGTCGCCTATGACCCGAAGGTCACGGCGTTTCTCGACTATGTGGAGCAAAATAACTACATCCAGCTTGCGGCGCTCAACGAAAAGGACCTGTCGGACATGATCGACGCGGCCGTCGCCCTTGCCGGCAGGGGCGAGGAGATGCGCCGCCGTACCGAACTGCTCAACCGGCAGGAGGATAATAACCGCGCCACAGCCGCCCGGCTGCTGGGGAAGGAGTAAACTGTTTATGATCCGCAGTGCTGTTCTGGTTTCCGGCAAGGGAACAAAATTGCAGAGCCTGCTCGATTCCGTGTTCTTCGGCGAGATCCCGGAGCTGCAGCTCGTCGCCGTCATCTCGTCCGACGCGGGCGCCTACGCGCTCAAGCGCGCGCGCAATGCCGGCATCGAGACCGTCGTCGTCGAGCCGAGCGTGTTTCCGAACGACACGTCGTATGACATGGCCATCCGCAACAAGCTCAAGGATATGGACATTGAGCTTGTGATCAACGCGGGCTTTTACCCCGGCATCGGCCGCGAGACGGCAAAGAGCTTCCGCGGCAAGGTCATCGCGGTGCAGCCGTCGCTCGTTCCGGCGTTCGAGACGCTGCGCGGTGACGCGGTGCACGAGGCGGTGCTCGCCCGCGGCCTGAAGGTCACGGGGGCGACGGCTTACCTTGCGGATGAAAACGGCGGCATCGGCCCGGTGCTGCTGCAAAAGGCCGTGCCCGTGCTCGACGACGACGATCTCACGACGCTCAAGCGCCGCGTGCTCACGGACGCCGAGTGGAAGCTCCTGCCCGAGGCGGTCAAGTGCTTCTGCGCCGGGAAGATCCGGCTGCACGGCGGCCGCGCGCAGATCCTGGAGTGAACAAGAGATCAATGAGATAAAAAGCAGCCCCGAACCGTGTCGGTTTGGGGCTGTCAGCTTGTTCAAAAACCTCGCAGCGTTTGCGCCCATAGGCACAAAGAACGTCCGATCCTTTTCTCGGGCGGCATGTGCGTCGAAGAGAATGCTTCAGCCGGCCATGATGTGCACGCGGATGACGCCCTCGGCGGACTTGAGCGCCGCCATGAACAGCTCCATCGTCGTCTGCATGTTCTCGGTCGCCGCCGTGATCGTCACGGGGGCGACGCCGCTGGTCGGGATGCTCTGGTTGATGGTGAGTATATTCGCGCCGTTTTCGGCAAAAATAGCAAGGACGGACGACAGCACGCCCTGCCGGTCGAGCAGCTCGAGGTTGAACGTCACGAGATGGCCGCGCGACATGTCCTGAAACGGGGACACGAAATCCTTGTATTTATAAAATGCGCTGCGGCTGATGTCCACGCACGCCACGGCGTCCGCCACCGTGCGCACCTGGCCGGTCTCGAGCAGCTCCTTGGCCTCGATCACCTTGGCGAAGATCTCGGGCAGGACGCTCGCCTCCACGAGATAGTATTTCGGTTTGTTGTCTGCTGCCATGCTGGAAGCCTCCTTTTGTGCGCGTGCTGCGGGCAATTGTTTGCCTCATGCAACACAGTGTAGCACATTCCGGACGGCAGTGCAAGAATTTCTTCGAAGGGATGCGATGGTTTTTGGGTGGATTTCTCGCCTGTATTCTCGCCGGCGCGGCGATGAGCATTCAGGGCGTGATGAACACGCGCCTCGGCGGGCATATCGGCACGCTGGAGACCAATGCCTTCGTGCAGTGCACGGCGGCGGTGCTGTCGCTGCTCGTGCTGCTGTTCTGGCGCACGGGCAGCTTTGCCGCGCTGAGCGCCGCGCCGAAATACTGCTGGTTCGGCGGTGTGCTGGCGCTGGCCATCACGGTCACGGTCATGCTCGGCATGGGTAAGCTCGGCCCGACGCTTGCCGTGGCGGTGATCCTCATCGCGCAGCTTTCCGCGGCCGCCGCCATCGACGCCTTCGGCATCATGGGCACGGAAAAGCTCGCCTTCGGCTGGGGCAAGTGGGCGGGGCTCGCGCTCATGACGGGCGGGCTGCTGCTGTTTAAAATGAAGTGAGACTGTCAAAAAGTATTACTTTTTGACAAGGGGGGTTGCAGTCTGCTGCGCGCATAATTTGTGCGCCGGCGGCGCACAAATTCCACACTTGCAGCCTGAGCGGTATTTTCTTCGCCGCACATGTCGCCGAAGAAAATGATTGGGCTTTCTTTCGCCGCCGCAGCGGCGAAAGGCTACGAGGTTCTTTTACAAACTGACAACCGCCGCTTCCTTCCGGAAGCGGCGGTTGTCAGTTGTGCGTCAAAATGAGCAGTCATTTCCTGGCGTTTGTTTCGCAATTCGCCTCAGCGCGGTCATGCCTGCGGCGGCTGCGCGTCGGTGCGCAGGGCGGTCGACTCGGCCTCTGTGATCGTCTTGACACCAAAGGCAAAATAAACGACATGACATGCCCAGATGACCGCGAGGATCACACATGGCACCAAAAGCCCCTTGCGCAGCATGAGGAAAAAGCCGACCGCCATCAGCAGCGTTACCGGCAAGAGGATACCGGCCTTGGTACGCACCGTCATGCCTTTTTTCTTCACGAAGGAGTCAAGGTGCTTTTTGTACATCTGCGTGCCGATGAACCAGTCGTGCAGCCGCTGCGATGAGTTGGCGAAGCAGAACACCGTAACGAGAAAAAACGGAACTGTCGGTAAGATCGGCAGCACGATGCCCACGCAGCCGAGCGCAAGACTCAGGCAGCCGATAATAAGAAAAACCAGTTGTTTGAGTTTCAATTTCTACCTCCTTGGAATCAGCTCATGCGGCCGTTTTCGACCGAATAGACCATGTCGGCGATACGCATCGTCGAGGCGCGGTGCGACACGAGCACGACCGTCCTGCCCGCGCGCTCTTCGCGCAGGGCACGCAGGATGACCGCCTCGTTGAGACTGTCGAGATTGCTCGTCGGCTCGTCGAGCAGCAGGAAGGGCGCGTCGTGCAAAAACGCACGTGCTAGCCCCAGCCGCTGCCGCTCCCCGCCGGAGAGCGTGTCGCCCAACTCGCCGACCGGGGTATCATACCCCTGCGGCAGCGTGCAGATGAAATCATGCACTGCCGCCTTGCGGCAGGCCGCCTCGATCTCAGCATCGGTCGCGTCGGGGCGCGCAATGCGCAGATTGCTGCGAATGCTGTCGTGGAACAGGTGCGTATCCTGTGTGACAAAGCCCTCGAGCGCGCGCAGATTCGCCGTGTTGACGGCCGAAATGTCCGTATCTGAAATATGCACACTTCCCTGCTGCACGACCCAGAAGCGCATGAGCAGCTTCAGCAGCGTGGATTTGCCGCTGCCGCTGCGCCCAACAATGCCGACGATCGCATGCTCCGGCACCGTGACCGACACGTCGGAGAGCACCATTTCCCCGCCATACGAGAATGTAACGTGCTGTGCATCCGCGCCGGTAAATGCAATGTCCGGCTGCCCCGTCACTTCAGCGACGACAGGCGTCTCGTCGAGGATGTCCAGCACGCGATTTCCGGCAGCAAACGTGCTCTGAAGCGTGCTGCCGAGATTCGCCAGTGCGACCACCGGCCCGAAGGACGAGAAGAGCGCAAGCGTCGGGATGAGCACACCGTCGAAGCCAACTCGCCCGGTGCGGCAGAGCGCTGCCGCGATAAAGAGCATCGCCAGATCAAACAGCAAAATGACCGTGTTCGCGGCTGCGGCATTGCGGCCGGAGATGCGTTTGAGACGTGCGGCATCCTGCGCAAGCGCGTCGGTCTGCGCATTCATCTGCGCCAGCCGTTGTGTCCCCTGCCCGTACTGTACCGTCTCCGGCAGGCCGCGCAGACTGTCGAGCACAAACGCCGAGAGCTCGCCCGCTTTTGTGCGGCAGCGCAGGCCGGTGTCCTTGCTGCAGCGCGACGTGACAAGCGGCACAATAACGCCGACCGCCACATACGCCGCCAGCGCCAGCAGCCCAAGCGCCCAATGATAATGCCCGATAAACAGGCTCATGCCGGCACTGAACAGCAGCGCGATTGCCGCCGGGGAGATCGTGTGCGCGTAGAACACCTCAAGCAGCTCGATGTCCGACGTGATGACCGAAATGAGATTGCCCTTGTCGCGTCCCTCAAGCTTGGCCGGGCAGAGCCGGCGCAGCGCGCGGAACACCTGATCGCGGATGCGCGCGAGGAGCTTGAAGGCGATGAAATGGTTGCACGTCTGCTCCGCATAGCGAAAAGCTCCGCGCAGCACCGCAAACACAAGCATGCACGCGAACAGCGCCCCCAGTCCCAGCGGCATCGGAAAATGCAGCAGCTCCAGCAGTGCATAACCGCCAAAGACCGTGATCAGCGCCGCGCAGGTATGCCCAAGCAGGCCCATTGCGATGGCAAGGAGCATATATCCTACCAGCGGACGGACAAGTCCGACGAGCCGGGCCATAACGGAAAAACCGCTTCTCTGCTTCATAGCGCAGCGCCCTCCTTTGCGTAGTTTTCCAGCGCCTGCTGCGCGTCCCACAGCCGGGCGTAAACCCCGCCCGCGCGCAGCAGCGCATCATGCGTGCCCTGCCCGGCGAGCGCGCCGCCGTCAAGAACGTAAATATTGTCCGACACCGTAACATTCGCGAGCCTGTGCGAAATGAGGATCACAGTCTTGCGCCGGGCAAGCGCATGGATCTCCGCCATGATGTCGTTTTCGCTCTCGACATCAATGTTCGATGTGGCCTCATCAAAGAGGTACACCGGTGTGTCATGCAGCAGCGCGCGGGCCAGTGCCAGCCGCTGGCGCTGGCCGCCGGAGAGGTTGCTCCCCTGCTCGGACAGCGGTGTATCCAGCCCCTGCTCCTGCTCGAGAAACGCCGCAAGCTTCACCTGCCGCAGCACGGCCCAGAGCGCGTCGTCCGGTGCGTCCGGCCGCGCCATGCGCAGATTTTCGCGCACGGTGCCCTTGAACAGATAGCTCTGGTGGCTGACGTAGGTGATGTGCCGCATGAGGCTGTCCTCGGAAATATCCGCAAGCGGCACTCCGCCGACCGTGACCGCGCCGGTATAGCCGCGGCTGCGCCCCATAAGGATGGACGCGATCGTGGACTTGCCGCAGCCGGACGCTCCGACGATCGATGTGAACGAACCGGCCGGGAACGCGAGGTCGAGCCCATGCAGGATCTCCCGCTCCTGAGTGTAGGAAAAATGCAGACCCCGACAGACGATGTCCCCGTCCGGGCAGGCCTGCGTGCGCGCCGGCGGCTCCGGCAGATCGAGCAGGCGAAAGATCTTTTCGCTTGCTGCCATGCCGTTCATGGCAATGTGGAAAAACGAGCCTAACTGCCGCATGGGAATGAAAAAGTCTGCCGACAGCAGGATGATCAGCAGCGCACCGGAGAGCGCGACATGCCCCGCACGGTACTGTGTCGCTGCGAGGATCACACCCAGCGCTGCACCGCCATAGGCAATGACATCCATGATCGTGACGGAATTGAGCTGCATGGTCAGGACCTTCATGGTGATCTTGCGGAATTTTTCCGCTTCCTCATTCATGACGTCGTTGCGCAGGCCATCCGCCTGATAGATTTTCAGCGTGGTCAACCCCTGCAGATTCTCCAGAAAGGTATCGCCGAGCTTTGTATACTGCCCCCAATAGCGCGACAGGAGCTTTTTTGCCCATGTCTGCACCGCCGCAATAGCGACCGGGATCAGCGGAACGCACACGAGCAGCGCAAACGCAGCCGGCATATTGACAAAACACAGTACGGCAAAGAGCGTCAGCGGTGCGAGCATGGCGTAGAAAAACTGCGGCAGATAAGCGCCGAAATACGTCTCAAGCTGATCCACGCCCTCGACTGCGACCTGCACGACCTCCGCCGTGGAGACCTGCTCGGAATAAGACGCGCCAAGGCGCAGCAGCTTTTCGTAGATCTGCGTGCGCAGCGTTTTTTTCACCGCGCGCGACGACAGGTCGCTCATGCGCGCGGCGCCGGTCGTGCACAGCCAGCGAATGAGCACGGCCGCGGCCGCAACTGCCGCCGTTGTCAGCAGACGTGCGCTTGAGGCACGTGCTGACAGCTGTGAGGCAAGCAGCGACGCGACGCTCATCATCATGGCGACATTCGCTACGAGGCCGCACCACTGCAGCGTCACGTTTGCGGCAATGTATTTTCTGCTCTCCGGCACCGTACCGATCAGGCGCTTGTCGATCATCATCGGCAGCGCCTCCCGTCGGGTGCGGCAATACGGCAGGTGCGCGCCGGCATCTGGTCAAGCTTCATTGATTCTCTTCTCCTTCGTGTTTGTTATCGGGCAGGAGCCGCTGCTGCGCGGCAGAGCTTTCCTGGCTGACCGCATGCTCCGTCTCGCAGGCATCGTGCGGAAAAACCGGTTGCGCGCGTATGTCGCCTCCGCGATTTCCTGTCTGGAATCCGTCAGGCGCACCGCATGGTCGACCATCCGATGTCAGGCAGAACCATAACGATCGTCTATATCCTCCTTTGGTTTCGAACGATGCGGAAAATTCGTGTGTAATCTGCGGGCAGACAGCCAGAAATACGCGGTCTGATACAGACGCTTCCGGTTAGTTTCAGCTAATTTGCGTTAGACTTGGCTAACTCATGCGGCAGAAAAACGCCCTTTTCAGGGCTGGGCTTCCCGAAGGGGACACCGTACGGGAAGTGGTATTCTGCCGGCTGCTCAGCGGCGCGTCCGGATCCTCGATCTTTCAGCGGTTGTACTATAGCAAATTCGGATTTTTCGTGCAAGCGGTCGTTTGTCCCGCATGCGTTACAAAAATGGCCGCTCCGCCGCAAAAAGCGGCCGAATCCGCGATGACGCCGCCGTTTTTCTGTCACGCGGGCGTGACAAAAAACTTTTCCGCGCGCACGGGCGCCGCCCTCAGATCAGGATAGTGAAGATGGCTGTGGATTCCGGCATATGCTTCGTACCGACGGAACACTGCATACGCAGACAGACGCTACCGTGCAGGATCTGCCCCACGCCGGAGCCGATGTTGAGAAAATGCAGCGTGCGCGCGGGGAACGAGATCGCCCTGCCGTCGTCATATGCCGGCGCAAACGTGCTCCCGTCGAGATACATGAGGCGGCGGACACGGCCGTTCATCTCCCGTCCGGTCATCTGCGAGCGCGCGGACAGATCCACCGGATGCAGGCGCACCACGCCGATGCCATTCGCCACAGCGAGCGTGCACGGGTGCGAGAAGGCCTCGTTGGCCATGGACAGGTTCGTGCCGCCGGAGACATACTCCCTGTAGATCAGAAACGGGAAGCAGTATTCCCCGTCCCTCAGTCGGCGGCAGAGCTCCGCCCCGCCAAACTCGCTCTGGCGGCGCAGCTCATACTTGGCGCGGTAGCGCTGCTCTGAGCTGCGGATGAGCGCCATGCCCTCGTCGCTGCTCATGAGTGCCCATGCATAGGCGTCGTGCAGGGCGCTGTCAATGTCCAGCCCCTCGTAGAGCAGGTGGTTGAGCACAACGTTTGTGCGCTCCTCGTAATAGGCCGCGCGTGCTCGCCCGGCTTCCGTCAGGCACGGTCGGCGCGGGTTGCTCCGGTCGAGCAGCCCCTCGCGCTCGAGCGCCATGAGCATACGGCTGACCTTCTGCTTCCCCTCACCGAGCACACCGGCAAGGCCCGTGACCGTGCAGGTTTTCTGCTCTTCATTGAGAAAGCAGAGCAAGACCCGAAGCTTCAAAACATCCAGCGATTCCGGCATAACCAACTTGACTCCTTTTCAGATACACTTCACAGCAGAGCGCATGCCCGGCAGAGAGTTAGACGAGGCTAACTGAGCATACTGTGCCACAACTCTTCCGGTTTGTCAAGCAACAGCAGCTGATTTCCATCGCCTATTGCAAAATAGGAAGAAGTGCAGTATAGTGTAATCGTGTACCTACACGCGGCGTCTCCAGGCTGCCGCAACAGCGAGGGCAGATGCTGATCGTTTTCCGCAAGGGGTAAATAGGTGCTCCAAGCGCTGGTGTACAGCGCTTGCAGGGCGTTATCTGAATAAGTAGAAGGCCGCAGAGATGCGGCTTTTCTCCAGCACAAAAGTTAGCCATCTCTAACCGTATAATTGTATGCGCAAGTTAGACAGGCCTAACGATAAGAGGACATTTAGAATGAGCATCTTTGCATCTTTCCTGCGCGGCGCATACAAACTCTCCGGCGCGAAAAAGGCGTTCGCCTTGCCGGAGGATCAAACACCCAGTGTTCAAATCGTTCTGCCGATGGCAGTTTGCTGTGAACGATCAGTCGGTAAACATCGCCTTCCATGATAAAGGAGATTTCAACGACCTGCTCTCCAGCATCTCCATACTGATTCACCTT
>ENA-OUOW01000382-OUOW01000382.1-human-gut-metagenome-genome-assembly--contig:-NODE-382-length-42359-cov-17.294393_pt1 | contig 42359 bp, 39 predicted proteins | sample MGYA00237938_ERZ548769 | MGnify/ENA primary metagenome ERZ548769 (study PRJEB26490, sample SAMN05356870) | human gut metagenome | biome: terrestrial biome; feature: human-associated habitat; material... | reverse complement strand
GTTGCTGTGGCATTCGGGTAGTTGCTGGAGATGCCGTGCATGTACTTGTTCAGGTCGCTCGTGGTGTCGCCGGGGTTGGCACCGCTGACGACGCCGATCGAGTAGATGGTCGTGCCGGCGTCCTTCAGGCTCTTCGCCTTGTTCACCGCGGTGGCGGCGACGATGGGGTCAAACCCTCTGCCGTGGTTCGGGTCGCCGTCGGTGAAGAAGATGACGACCTTCTTCGCGTTGGCGCGAGGCTGATACTTCAGCGCCTCCTGGGCGCGGTCGAAGGCGTAGTCGGCGGAGGTCGCGCCGGACGCACGCAGGCCCTTAACCGTGTTCGTCAGGCCGGAGACTTCATCCGTCAGGTTGCTGACAATCTGCGTGTAGTTGTAACCCTGCCAATCGGTATCATTGCCGACCTCAGGCGACTCTTCCCCGGCGAACTTCACCAAGGCGATGCGGTTCCGCTGGCTCCGGTCGCTAATCGTCGCGTTCTCGTCGGCCGTCGCATCGATGAAGCCGTTGACCGCGGTCTTGAGCGCGTCGATCTTCTTGGGGCCGCCGCTCAGGCTGTCGTCCATCGAACCGGACACATCCAGCACCAGCACGATGTCGAGCGGCTGGTTCGTCACAATCGCGCCCGTATCCGCGCTCTTCGCACCGGTGACGTTCAACGCCACCTTGTACGTGCCGTCTCCATTGGCGGTAACGGTCTTCTCGCGGGCCGGAGCAGACAACGTCGGATCATCCGGCACACCGTTTGTTCCCCCGGTGGAAAGAGGAGCAGGCGCGCTGGCGGCCGCCTTCTCATCGGTGGTCTGCGATTGTGTCGTGGAGGCATTTCCATCGTCCGCCATGGCGGTGGCGCTTACCCCAGCCACGCCACCAAGCATCGCGACAGCGGCCACGACGGCAATTAGTCGTTTGCCGCTTTCCCGCGTCGTTCGTTCCATCGCGGCGAGCCATTCTGAAAGCTTCTTCATAACTTCACCTATCTGTGCTTTCGCGTATGCCCAAGCCAGGCGATACGCCTATATCTTGTGAAGATATTTGAAGTGAGCCTCGCCGTCGTACACCCATTAGGGGGTACAGGTGCTCCCTCTTATTTCCTTGAAATACCGGTGATTTTCTGCATATCTTCCCCCTCGAACTCGTATTTCGGGGAAGGATGAATTGCGTGTTAATTTACACGACACTCCGGCCGCGCGGAGTCGCACACCGACGAACAACTTTCTCTGCCGACCCACCGCGAGTAGGGACTGAATATAACTGACAGTCATGCAAGAACGCCGTACCTGCGGCACTTCATGCTAAGCGCATGATTGTGCTGCAGGTACGGCGTTACGTTTCGCTATCGGCGAATGCCTCAGAGATCAGGGAGGCCGACCTTCTGAAATCAGTGGGTGGCGATTTCGTCCACCTTGGTCACGTGGCCACCGAACTGGGCGCGTAGGGCGGTGACCACGCGCAGGATGTCATCACCGCCACCGCGGGAAGTCTGACGCTGCCAGAGTGCCGCAGCCGTGGTGGGCACCGGTACGCCGAGCTCCAGCGCAGCCTCGATCATCCACTTGGCTTCACCGGATTCGTTGGCCACGGCCGGCACGTTCTTGAGCTCCGGATCGTCCTTGGTGGCATTGTCGAACAGGTCGAGCAACCAGCTGGCTACTACCGAGCCTTCGCGCCACGAATCCATGGTTTCGGCCGGATTGGTGACGTATTCGGAGCGCATCATCGTGGCGAAGCCCTCGCCGAACGCCTGCATCATGCCGTATTCAATGCCGTTGTGCACCATCTTGGCGAAGTGGCCGCCGCCGACCGGGCCGGAATGGACCAGTCCGTACTCGCCTTCAGGCTTCAGGGTCTCGAAAATCGGCAGCACGGCGGCGTAATCCTTATCGGAACCGCCGATCATCAGCGCGTAGCCGCGCGCGGCACCCCATACGCCACCGGACACACCGCAATCAAGGAAGCCGATGCCATGCTCGGCCAAGGCGGCCGCGTGCTCGCGGTCCTCGGTGTACTTGGAATTGCCGCCATCGACCACGATATCGCCGGGCTCCAGCAGTTCGCCGAGGCGGGCGATGGTGGAATCAGTGGGCTCGCCGGCCGGAACCATCACCCACACCACGCGCGGGGCGGCGAGCGCGGCGACCAGATCCTCCAGCGACGCAACGTCGCGGCCGGAGTCCGGGTTCATGTCGAAACCGATGATGTCGTGGCCGCCATCGCGCAGGCGCTTGACCATGTTGCCACCCATGCGGCCGAGGCCGATCATTCCCATTTGCATTGTTCTGTTCCTTTCACGAATGTTTGTACCGCGTGAGTCCTGTTACGTTCTATAACCGTGCGCGGTTGCGCGGTATTAGATTGCCAGTTGTTTCAGCGGGGGGCTACCGGTGGCTCACAGGCCGAGGGCACCGGCCACGGCCATGGCCTCGTGTTCGGGATCGGCCTGGCCGATGTGTACGTTGACGTGAATTTCGTCATCGCCCGGCTCTTCGAGAATGTCGAACTGGGATTGCAGCATGCTCGGCTTCATGAAGTGGCCCTGACGGTGGGAAAGGCGTTCCATCACCTCGTCGAATATGCCCTGCATGTAGACGAACACCACACCTTGGCGGCGCAGCTTGTCGCGGTAGATCTTCTTCAGCGCCGAGCAGGTGACCACGGCGGGCTCGCCGGCGGCCACGCGCTCGTCGATCCACGCGGCGATGGTGTCGAGCCAGGGCCAGCGGTCTTCGTCGGTGAGCGGATGTCCGGCGGCCATCTTGTCGATATTGGCTTGCGGGTGGAAGTCGTCGGCTTCGGCGTACTTCATGCCGTAGTGGTCCACGAGATGCTGGGCCACGGTGCTTTTGCCGCAGCCGCACACGCCCATCAGGACGATGATTGGCTTGGCGTGGGCGAAGTAGTTGGTGGGGATGGTGTTGGCGGTGATGATGGTTGAGGTCATGGTGGGTTCCTTGAAGTGACTAGACGAGGGGGACGAAGATGCTGCAGATCATGACGAGGGCGAGCACGACCACGGACAGCAGGCATTCGAGCACGGTCCAGGTCTTGAAGGTCTCGCCGACCTCGAGTCCAAAGTATTCCTTGATGAGCCAGAAGCCGGCGTCGTTGACGTGGGAGAGGAACACGGAACCAGCGCCGATGGCAATAACCAGCAGGGCGATGGCCGGCGTGGTGACGCCCATCTGCTCAACGACCGGGCCAAGGATGCCGGCAGTGGTGATGATGGCCACAGTGGCGGAGCCGGTGGCCACGCGGACGAAGGCGGCGATCAGCCAGGCGAGCAGGAAGATGGGGATGGAGGAGCTTTCCACGAACTTGCCGATGATGTCGCCGATGCCGGTGTCCACGAGCACGCCCTTGTAGCCACCGCCAGCGCCGACGATGAGCAGGATGCCTGCGATCGGCGGCAGCGCGGCCTTGAGGGAGTCGTTCACGGTCTTCCAGCTCATGTGGGTGGTGCGGCCGAGCACAATCATCGCGAAGATCACGGCGGTGCCCAGCGCGATGGCGGGCTTGCCGAAGAAGGCGAGGATCTGGGCGTATACGGCGTCCGAGCCGGCCTGGTCGGGGGCCACGATTTCGAAGATCGCGTTGCCGAGCATCAGGATGGCGGGCACGAGAATGCACAGCACGGACAGGCTGAACGGAGGCTTGGTGGTGATCGGGTTGCCGTCCGCATCGACGCGGCCCTTGCCGGTGTCGAAGTTTTCGGGAGCGCCGACCGGCACCCACTTGGCGGCGAACTTGGAGAACAGCGGGCCGACGAGTGCGGCGGTGATCACGGCGATCGGCAAGCCGAACATCATCGTCACACCAACGGAACCGTTCTTGAAGCAGCTCAGGGCGGCGAGCGGGCCGGGCTGGGGCGGCATGCAGGCGTGCATCACGGACAGGCCGGCCAAGGTGGGGATGGCGACGCGCATCAGCGGCAGCTTGGAGCGGCGGGTGATGAGGATGATCACCGGCACGAGCACCACCAAGCCGACCTCGAAGAACATCGGCAGACCAATCAGGGCACCGATCAGGGCCATGGTCCACGGAATCATTTTCGGCGAGGCTTTGGCGAGCAAGGTGTCGACGATGCTGTCCGCCGCGCCGGTGTCCATAAGCACGCGGCCGAGCATGGCACCGAGGCCGACCAGAATGCCGACGGAGGCCATCGTGGAGCCGAACGAGGTAGAGAAGCTTTCCACCGTGGCCACCGGTCCGTAGCCGGAGCCGATGCCGACCACGAGCGCGGAAATCAACAGGGAGACGAACGGGTGCAGCTTGGCGACGGTGACCAGCAGAATCAGCACCACAATGCTGGCCACCACGGAGATGCCGAGCTGGGTGCTGTTGAGCTGGACGGCTTGTGCGGCCTCAGCCAAAACAAGTGTATTCATAATCCATCTCTTCTTTGAGCAGTTGTATTTGGATGACGTTTCGCTGTCACCCAATATGTTTTGTATGTTGAAATCCAATATAAAGCGTTCTTATGGAATACGCAATACAATTATCGCTCGGCGTGTCGAATATGTATGCCATATTCACCGTTCGGTGCAATACTTGTCTTATGACTTCCGAGACTTTAGGCAATATGGCGGCGTCCAGCGAAACCTCCCTCCATGATCGCCTGCTTGACGAATGGGGCATGGCCGTGGTGAGCGGCACGGTAAGTGCCGGCGAGCGCCTGCCCGAGCCGGACATGGACGGCAACGCCACTCCATCCCGCACGGTGACGCGCGAAGTCACGCGAGTCTTGGAATCAATGGGATTGGTAACCGTCAAACGCAAGGCCGGCGCCACCGCGAACCCCATCGAGGCTTGGAATATTCTCGATCCGCAGGTGATTCAGTGGCGGTTGCGCGGGCCGCATCGCATCGACGCGCTGCACGAACTCTCCCAGCTGCGCGCCGCCGTGGAGCCGATGTCCGCACGCCTGTCCGCCGCCAACGCCACCCCCGAGCATTGGGCCACCCTGACCCGTGCGGCCATCGAGATGGTGGCGCATTCGGACCATGCGAACGAATCCGAATACCTCGATGCCGATATTCTCTTCCATCGCACGTTGCTGGAAGCGTCCGGCAACCTGATGTTCGCCGCATTGGGCGACGTGATCGCCTCGACGCTGACCGGCCGCACCCAGCACGAACTCATGCCGCAGGTGGCCGACCAGACGGCCCTCGGCTGGCATACGGAAGTCGCCGCACTGATTCGCAAGGGCGACGGAGACGGTGCCGAAACCGCCATGCGGCAAATCGTCGACGAATCCGATCAGGCCATCAGCCACATCGCCGGCACTGAAGCCTGACCCGTCATCGTCACAGCACCACGCGGCGGTTGAGGTCGCGGCGCAGCGTCTTCCAGCCGGGTAGGTAGGCGGTCATGCGGCGCTGGAATCCGGCACCGTGGCCACTTTCCCACAGATGCGTCATCTCATGGACCAAGACGTATTCCAGGAATTGCGGTTCCATCAGTCCCAATTGAAGGTTCAGACGGATGCGGCCGGTTCGCGGTGTACACGATCCCCAGCGCGAGGTCATGACCCGTAGCGTGATATGCGTGGGCTGCCGGCCGATGACCGGCCCCCACTTGGCCAGCAGCTGTGGCAACGCGGCGTTCATCGCGGCCGCCGCTTGTCGTTTGCGTTCGTCGGTCCAGATTTGGGAGCGGTCAAAATACGGTTGGACATTCGTACCGGCTTGGCCTGGCCCGGCGTCACCAATTCCCGGACGACTGATATCACCGGTTTTCGGACGACCGGCAACGCCTCCATCATGGCCGCTGGCACCAGCTACACCACGACCTCCGTTCTCGAAGCCGGCGCCCTCGTTCAATGCCATGATGGAGCGCCGTTGCGCCTCAGCCATGCGCTGCTGCTGGGCGAGAATCCACGAATGTCGCTCTTTGACGAAATCCGCAATGCGACTCTCGCTCATCCGCATCGGTGCGGAGATTTCGACGCGGCCGCTCGGCGGTTTGATGCGCAGATACAGGTTTTTGATGGGTTTGCGCGTCAGGTGCAGATGGATGCCATCAATATCCAACGACTGCCCGGCGGCAGCGGACCGAACGGATTTCGGCGCACCGGACTTCGGAGCGGTGGATTGACGACGGCGATAAGGCATGCAAGTCATTCTCGCACAACGGCGGACAACGATGGCGGCCCGCCCGGAACCTAACGTTCCGAACGGGCCGCCATCAGCAATGAACGGTGCTGTCGGCAACGGCTACAAACCATCACCGAGCCATTGAGTCACCCAATCAGCAACCGGCCGCGGTCAGCACCTGGTCGAGGATCTCGACGCCCTGGGTCGCCTCGTCGGCGGAGATGACGCAAGGAGGAGTGACGTGAATGCGGTTGTTGTGCACGCCGAGAATCAGGCCGCGCTTGTTGCCTTCGGCCACGATCTGCTTCATCGTGGCGTCGTCCAGCGGCTCCTTGGTGGTGCGGTCGGCAACCATTTCCACGGCCCAGAACACGCCCTTGCCGCGAACCTCGCCGATCTTCGGGTGCTTGTCGTACAGAGCGGTGAGCTGCGGGCCGAGCACGTCCTTGCCGATGGTGTAGGCGTTGTCGACGATGTGCTCCTCTTCCATGGCTTCCTGGGTGGCCACGATGGCGCCCATGGCCAGCGGGTGACCGGAGTAGGTCAGGCCGCCGGGGAAGACGATGTCGTCGAAGTGGTGGGCCACCGGGTCGCTCATAATCACGCCGCCGGCGGGCACGTAACCGGAGTTGCAGCCCTTGGCGAAGGAGATGATGTCCGGCGTGTAGTCGTAGTCGTCGAGTGCGAACCAGAAGCCGGTGCGGCCGAAGCCGGCCATGACCTCGTCGGTGATCATCAGGATGCCGTACTTCTTGGTGATCTCGCGCACGCCCTTGAAGTAGTCCTTGGGCGGAATGATGATGCCTGCGGTGCCCGGCACGGATTCGAGCAGCACGGCGGCGATGGTGTCCGGGCCCTCGAACTGAATCACGTGCTCGAGGTGAGCCAGCGCACGCTCGCACTCCTCTTCCTGGGTGGTTGCGGAGAACTCGGAGCGATACAGGTACGGGGTGAAGAAGTGCACGTGGCCGCGAGAGTAGTCGTTGGGCTTACGGCGCCAGTCACCGGTGGCGCTGATGGCCGCACCGGTGTTGCCGTGGTAGCAGCGGTAGGAAGACAGAATCTTGTCGCGGCCAGTGAACAGGCGGGCGGCGCGCATCGCGTTTTCATTGGCGTCGGCGCCGGCGTTGGTGAAGAACACCTTGTCGAAGCCTTCCGGAGCGCGGCGGGCCACCAGGGAGGCGGCGCGGCCACGGGCTAGGTTCGCGTAGTCAGGTCCGATGGTGCACAGGAGTTCCGCTTGCTTCTTGATGCCCTCGATCACCTTCGGGTGCTGGTAGCCGATGTTGACGTTGACCTGCTGGCTGGTGAAGTCGAGCATTTCACGGCCGTCGCCGTACTTCAGCCACACGCCGTGACCGGTTACCACTTCAGTGGGATCCAGGTTGCGCTGTGCGTGCCACGAATGGAATACGTGTGCGCGGTCCAGCTTGTAAGCGTCGTCCCAGATTTCCGCATCCTGCGAAAGATCATGCCCCATGATGTGTCCTTTCCTCGATATTTTCTCGAAGTGCCCGATGCCGTCTCCCGTGAATCGGGTCAGGGCAGCAACGCGCTGTGAATGTCATTATGAGAGTTGAACATTTCGCGTCAAACTCGAACATTTAATAATGTTTACAGCAGTGGCGAATACGAAATCATTTTGAAACATAGGAACAAGAACAATAATTGTATCCAGATTATGTAATGTTTATGTTATTCAGAAACATACTCATTGCACAATGCGGCGCTAACATTTGGCTACCGTTGCCACAGTGACCGTCACCATCGGCAGTCAAGCAGCCAGCAACAAGCCGGCAACCGCCATCGATCATCAGCCGGCGGCAATCGGCAACATTCACACAGACGCGCGCTCATCACGCTCGCCGCCAAGATCCGGGAGGCAGATCATGGATACGCCATCGCCATCAACCGCATCAACAACCGCACATGCCGTCGGCTACAACGATGAGCCAAGCATTACGGCCGCTCCCCTGCGTTCCACCGACGACCTGGCCGTTGACGCCGGCCAGTTATCCTCACTCATCCTCACCACCGAGGCGACGGCCACCCCGCAACGCATCGTCGAATCGGTCACCTCGCTGACCTCCTCCGGCATACTTGCGGAAGGCCAGCGCATGCCCACCGTACGCGATCTCGCCCGACTGCTACGCACCAGTCCGGCCACCGTCTCCAGTGCCTACCATGCCCTCGCCAGGTCCGGCATACTGCGCTCCCGCGGGCGCGCCGGAACATTCGTACTGCGGCAGTCGCGCACGCATCGCTACGATGCCGGCGACTTGCTGGCCGAAGCCCCGGCCACCGCGCCGGACCGACCGATTATCGACCTGTCCAAGGGCACGCCGGACCTTTCGCTGCTGCCGGACATCCGCCCGTTTCTCGGCAAGCTCGGCACGCACAAGGCATTCGTCAATTCATACGACGGGCCGACCATTCTTCCCATGCTGGAACAGATTTTGCGACGCAACTGGCCGTATGAGCCGGAGGCGATGACCATGGCATCCGGCGCGGGCGACGGTTTGGCGCACACCATGAACGCTTTTGTTCAGCCGGGTGATTTTGTGATTACCGAGGCACCGGAATATCCGCTGATTCTCGACATGATCGAGGCACATGGCGCGATGGCGTTCGGCGTGCCGATGGACGGGTTCGGTATGCTGCCCGACGCACTCGACCGTGCGCTGACCATGCTGGAATCGCAGCGTCTGGCGGTGCCGCACGGCGGCCATCAGGTCAGTATGATCCTGCTGCAGCCGCGCGCCCAGAACCCTACCGGGGCCAGCTTCAGCCCGCAACGCATCGACGCTTTGGCGGACGTGCTGCTCGCGCACTACCCGAATGGCGTTGGTATGCCGCTGATTGTGGAAGACGATCACAGTGGCGATGTGGCCAATGCGTATGCGACATCGTTGGCGCAACGATTGCCGCAACACGTGGTGCATATCCGCAGTTTTTCGAAGTCGCACGGGCCGGATCTGCGCTTGGCTGCGCTGTCTGGGCCGGAGGATGCCGTGGAGGCGATTATCGCCCAACGACGCTTGGGATCGGGATGGGTGAGCCGGTTCCTGCAAGAGATTCTGTATGAGATGCTGGCCGACAAAGAGGCGTTCCACACGGTGACCAACGCCCGGCATATCTACGCCACCCGGCAAAAGACGATGCACGCGCTGCTGCTGCGTCAAAGTTTGGATGTACATACCGGTGACGGGCTGAATCTGTGGATTCCGGTGCGCGACGAACCTGCGGCGTTGCGACTGCTGGCCGAACAGGGCATCCGTGTGGCCGCCGGCAAGCCGTTCCTGCCGAGCCTGCGTATCAGCGCCGACGCCACCGGAGCCGACGCGGGGGCCGGTGCGGGCGTGGACGCGCATGCCAGTCGAGGCATCCGCGTCACCATCGCACAGCAGGGAGCCGTCAACGAACAAGTGGCCGCTGCCCTGGCTCAGGCGGCGGCCGTAACGACGAAGACCTCGACGAATCACTCGTAATTCTTCATGAACTGCGTTCATACGCGCGGCGAGGAGCCGCCCCGTCTGTACGGGGTGATCAACGGGCTGCTGCGCATGCGCAACGGGCTGCGCAGGTCGCAGGAGCTCGACGACCTGGTCGACGTGCTGGCCTCCTCCATCGGCGCCCTGACCAATCCGCGTACCAACTGCCCACACCGGAGAAGGTCGCGCAGGAGAAGGCCTCGCTGCTCGAGATCGACGACAGCTTCCAGAAGATCGTCCTCGTACGCGACGTGGTCAAACCCGTCCGCGACGAGCACGGCATCCTCACGATGAGCGTCTACGATTTCCTCCTCGACTCGGACAGCCTGACGATGTGACGCCGTGGATTGGCTACAACGTATTAGACAGTCCGATGAGGGACGAATGACATGAGATTGGAGGCCGACGATGGCCGACCCGAAACATCCCCGCCACTACGACGAGGCGTTCAAACGGCAGATCGTGCAGTTGTACGAGAGCGGCAAGCCATCCCGGAAGATCCGCCGTCGTGGCCCGACATCCTCAGGACCATCGAGCTGGGCTACTCCAACGCCAGGCTCGAGGCGTCCGACAACAGGATCAAGGTCACCATCCGCATGGCCTACGGCTTCCACCACGCGAACAGCCTCATCGCACTCGTCATGCTCCGCTGCGCCGGCAATCATGGCGCAAGCGACAATCGCGACACGCCGTTATTGACATACCGCCGTTCAATGGTATTGTAATCACTTGTGCGCTTTTGAAGCGTATGGATCGGGCCCGTAGCTCAGCTGGTTAGAGCGCATCCCTGATAAGGATGAGGTCGGAGGTTCAAGTCCTCCCGGGCCCACAGGAAAAATGAAGCGGCCGCGAGCCGCTCTTTTTTTCTCACGGGGCTATAGCGCAGCTGGTAGCGCATCTGCTTTGCAAGCAGAGGGTCGCCGGTTCGAACCCGGCTAGCTCCACTACCTGAAAACCCTTGGAATCTCAACGATTCTGAGGGTTTTTCTGTATCGCATTTTCTGCGTATTTTCGTCTCATTTCATCAAATTTCAACAGGTCTAAGGATGCACAGGGGATGCAAGCCCCTGAAGTTCCTTAGACCCACGACACGCCGAAGTGAGGGCTGAAAATGAAAAAACGCAGTTTCGGGAAAATTCTTCAAATGAGGTCAGGGCGCTACCAAGCGTCCTACATCGATAGCGCCGGTGTGCGAAGGTATGCGCCGGACACCTTCAACACCAAACAGGCGGCGGCTAGCTGGCTGGCAGATATACGCGCCAAACTGAACACCAATAGCCTTATCGACATGGAGACCGCTTCTAAGACGTTTGAGGCATACGCGATTGATTGGCTAATCGATAAGAAAGAGACGCTACGTCCCACTACGACGTTGCTTTACGCCGGTATCATCGATGAGCATTTATCGCCGTTCCTTGGAGCCTACCCGTTGAAAGACATCACCCCCAGTGTGGTGAAGAAGTGGCGGCGTTGGATGTTGGCACGTTTCGAGCAGCGCAGGCAGTCGGGGGATATTCCACGCAAGGACGCTACCGGCAAGACTCGCACGGCCCAGGCATATCGTTTGCTGCACGCCATTATGGAGACGGCGCACCGTGACCAAGTTATTAGCTTCAACCCATGCACCATCGTCGGCGCTTCATCTACGGACACGGCAGAACGCAAACCGGCCACTATAGAGCAAATCGGCATAATAGCCGACAACATGCCGGAACGTTATAGGGCGCTTATTCATGTCGCCGCGTGGTCAGGGCTTCGCTTTAGCGAGTTGGCCGGTCTGACTAGAGCCGATGTGGTGTTAGTGCGGCTTGAAGACGGTGAGACGGCTTACAGGCTTAACGTGGATAAACAAACATATCGGCTAAACGGCAAACTCTTTGAGGGGGAGCCGACCAAGACACGCGCGGGGCGGCGCGTGGTGTTCCTACCCCCACACGTCACGCCGATACTTACAGCTCATTTAAGCCGCTTCACCGAGAAGAACAACGATGCCTATGTGTTCGCCACCAGCCGGGACACACCTATCAGTAACAACGTGATTGGTAAACGGTTCCGTGAGGCGCGCAAGGCGGCGGGACGTGAAGACTTGCGGTTCCATGACTTGCGGCATACTTGCGCGACATTCGCGGCGCAGACGGGAGCCACCACTAAGGAACTTATGAACCTTATGGGGCACAGCTCCCCACAAGCCGCGCTAATCTACCAGCACGCCACCGAAGAACGCACCAGACAGATAGCCGCGAACATGTCACGCCTTGCGGAACAGGCAAGGACGCGCGAACAGGTTCGAAGGGGTCTCAGGGTCATAGATGGCGGCGCGTCAGCCACGGCAGCACCGCGAAGCAAGCGTAAGGGGGTGGCGGCATGACCCGTGACATTCCCGAAGTATGGCGTGAACCGCTTTCGGCCTATTTCGATTACTTGGAGGCAATGGGGTACAGTCCGGCCACAATCACGTCAAGGCGAAGCCACATGCGACGTTTTGCGACTATGGCCGGGCAATCGCCGGAAGCTGTCACCACCAAGGACTTGGTAAAAGCGTTGGGACGTTGCACCAGCCGCGCATACAAGAAGAGCGTCAAAAACTCGTTTTCGTCGTTCTTCAAGTGGTATTGCCATATCGAGCAGGGGAGAGCCGATAACCCCGCCGAGATGCTGCCGAGTGTTCGCAAGCCTCAGCCTAAGCCCATGCCTTGCCCTGATACCGCCATACGGGAAGCAATGGGCAAGGCGACGGCGGCAGAACGGCTAATGATATTGCTAGCCGCAGAGTGTGGGCTGAGACGTGCCGAGATAGCTCAGGTGCATAGCCGGGACGTGGTGAACGATTCCAGCGGCCACAGGTCACTTATCGTGCATGGCAAAGGCAACAAACAGCGCATAGTGCCGCTGCCCGATGATTTAGCGGCGGCGATAGCGGCGGCACACGGGTATGTGTTCAAGGGGCGTTTCGGTGGTCATGTGGAAGTGTCTTATATCGGCAAGCACATTAGCCGACTATTGCCGGATGGATACACGGCGCATAAGCTACGCCATAGGTTCGCCACCACCGCCTATGCGGAATCTCACGACATGTTGGGGGTCTCCAAGGCGTTGGGACACGCCAGCACCGAAACCACTATGGCGTATACGGCGCTACCGGACAGCCGATTACGGGAACTAGTGGACGCTACCACCATGACGGCGCAGCCCACGCAGCAGCCAACCGCGAACAACACAGAGTCGAAGCCGCCAGCGCCATTGCCGAGTGCTACCCCAGTGGAAGACACGGCGGCGCAAATAAAGCGACATGAAGGCGGCAAGATTCACTACCGGTATGAGAACGGGCATAGTGAACGGCGCAAGGCACCCCGCAAGACGGCCACTAGCAATATTGCGGTTGAGCGTGCGAGCACTCTTATCGCGGGTGTTCTTGTAGGTCTCTTGCGGGGCGACGGCGGGGAGCGTGTGGACATGGTGCGGGGCGATAGCCCACGTTCGTTCTGCATTCCAGCCGAGGCGTTCGCGGAAACTTGGCATACTGACTCGGACGGGCACGCACGGCGCAGCAGTACGGTACGCGCTGCTGCCCGGTTGCTGCAAGAGCGCGGCTGTATCGAGCTGCAAAGCACCAACGATGGCACCATATCGGGAAACATCACCGTTGGTTTGGAGCAGCTACGCGAAGAGATGTACAAGTCGGCAGAAAGATACGTGGATATGACCGAATAGCAAAGCAATAGGCCGGGTACGTTGCTGCCCGGCCTATTTCTATGTCTAGGTGTTAAAGAGGGGAGAGGGGGCGGCGCGGAATCGGGGGAGAGAGGTAATTATCAATAAACGTTGCATGAAGCGTTAGCTTCATTCTTGGGATTACCTAAGCAGCGAGGTCATGTTACAACACACGTTATGAACTAGATTCCCTATTTGAAAGCAAAATCAGTCCGGGAAACAGGGTTCAGCCCCTATCTTCGGGCTTTTTTTATTTTGGGTCGAGAGTAAAAAAAACTTGGCGCGGGGTGATTTCCAAGGCCGTCCGTTTAAAAAAACGGTCATGGCCGATATGACGCGCAGTTATCCACAATGCAAGGGACGTGGCAACGTATTACTACTATTAATGTTCTTACTTATATTTCTATTCCTTATATGTGACCGCGAAACAACAACTAAGTAGTTGCAGTAGTAGCAACTAGGTAGTTGCGATAGCAACAACTACCTAGTTGTAGTTACAGCAACTAGGTAGTTGTTGTCTGATAGCAACTAGGTAGTTGCTACTAGCCGTCAGACTCCCAGATTGTGGATATGTCGTTACCCGTGTCCCATTCGTTGCCAGCGAGGTCGGTCGGTGACGCTGCCGTGTTGCCCCTCTTCTTGGTCTTCGGATACGGCACAGGTACGCCGAACTCTTCGGCACGCGCAATAACCAACAGTTCGGTTAATGGCATTTTCCCGTTACGGCGCGTGCCATGCATACGCAGCAAGTGGCAACGTTCAAGCCGCCGCAAGCTATCCATAGCCATATTCACGGTGCTTGTGGTCACGTCATCCTTGCCAAGTACGCTGCTTATCAGTTCACCCATAGGGCGGCAGACCCAACATGCCAGCGGACGGGCCCTAGCATTGTACTTGTCGGGGTCTTTTTCGTATTCTTCGCGCAGTTTACCGGCCAAGTACGTTTGCGGGTCTACTGACCTATAAGACAAGTAGTTGAGCATGTTCCAGTCACGTTCACGCAGTGCCTTAGCCGCAGCAGCGTTCGGCAGACTGCCGAGCTTGTCATAAGGCACACGCAGCAAGAAGGCTGTATTTAGCAATGTGAACCCCACGGCTAACCCACCTTGCTTGTATCCCCGCGCGCCCATTCGCTATCGAAAACATGCCACACGTAATCGTCACCATAGCGGCGCAGCTTGCGGGGGCTGCATAGAAGCCGCACAAGGACGGTGTCATGCGTACACGGCTTAACGCCTACCATGCCCACGGTTTCCATTCTTGCCAATGCAGCGCGCAGCACGACTATAAGCGGCGTATTGTCCCCGGCGAACACCCACGGTAGGCCGACATGACGCGCCAGTGCTGCATAGGTAATCTGCTTGTATGTTCTTTCGTGGTGGCGGAATTGTTCGGCTATGTACAGGTACAACGCGGACACTGCATAGCTCTTTAGTTGCCCCGTACTCTTGCCAATTGGCTTACGCTTCATTCGTCACCCCCAGCTTTTCGAGGGTTGCTACGGCAGAGCGGCGGCAAGCACTTTTACGTCTGGACTTGCCATGATTAGAGACCGATGCCGTTGCTTTGGTGACGGTGTGCGATTCTATGAAGCGCTGAATGTCTGCAATGGCGTACATGTTGCGCGGACGGCCCACCTTGCCAGTGCTAGGCATTTGCACAACAGGCAATGCGCCGTTAGCTGTCAGGCGTTCCACAGTGACCGAAGAGACACCGAGCATGTCGGCAACTTCATACTTGCTGGCTAAGAGTTTTGGCGTGCGCTTGTTTTCACGCATGATGGATTAACCCCATTTCGAGATGAAACAGGGCTGTACCGCAAGGAACGCGCCTAGAGGCGGGTTAGGCGCGATATTGTCCCCACACGGCTACAGCCCGGTTGCTGTATCCGCTAGTGGGGTGTGCTTGCGGCGCGCGCGGCGCAAGGATGGACGCGACTATAAGGCGCGTCACGGTTGGCGATATATCGTGCGGCGGGCGGAATGCGTATAGCGTTCGCCGTGATTCATCAGTAAGGCGCGCTATCAGCGCCCATGCGATGAACAGCAGAGAGCTGCACCATACTTGCGGTAGGGACTCGCAAGCCGATAGCACTTGCATATCCGTTGCCCTATCCGCGTGGCGCTGTACGTTGCTGATAACCAACTGCGATACGTGGAATATTGCAGAACGCAACGCCTCTGTATCACTGGGGTTGTTGCGTAGTTCCTCGATTAGCGAGTGTGCCGCGATAGCGGAACACTGGCGCATTGCGTTGTCATGCGGTATGGCAAACGGCGGGATACTCAGCAATGCAGCCAAGTCATTCCAGCGTTGCTCTTCAATGCATTGCATGACAATACGCCGAGCATGGCGAACGACCGGCGCGGAACCACTGACAACACATTGCATGGAATCGTGCCACGCGGCATTAGAGAACTTGCGGCGGCGGGCACGGCGGCTTGTTCCTGATTGCACTTCATCGTGCGACGCAACAGGCACGCCGAAAGAACGCAAGGCGCGTTCAAGCTCTTGCATGGCTTGCTTGTTGGTCTTTACCGTCATGCCTCACACATTACCCGGTTTTTACCGTCTATATTCTTCAATTCCAGTCAGTCAAACGGCCTATTTTCGCGCTTAAGGATGCACAGGGGATGCAAGCGACAACTTGGGTAGCTAGAAACCCTTGTAAAATAAGGTATCGAGACCGAAAGTACAAGGATTTTGCAAGCAGAGGGTCGCCGGTTCGAACCCGGCTAGCTCCACAGATACAATAAAACCCTTGGAATCAGTCCGATTCCAAGGGTTTTTGTTCTTGCATTTTCTGCGTATTGCAACAAAAAGATGACGACACGCCGATAGCGTATCTCACGAGAAAAGTCTTATTGCCTCACGACTGTCGAGGCCACCGGAAGTCGGCATAGGCATTCCAATCGGCCACTAAATCGACCGATGCCCGATCCCTGAGCCAAACGGACCCGAATGCCGTTCATCATCGACAAAGCAGTCCGCGCCTCGCGACGAGGATCTGCCAAACCGTCACGCTCGACTGCTCGGGTTAAGGTGTCCATCACGCGATGTTCTCGTTTTTGGTAATACTCATAGGCAGGATGATGCTCGTTCAACGATTCGCCTTGTAGCACGGTATATACAACCGCACCATCTCTGGCTGAGCCGCATTGCGCTCCATAAGGGCAGCACAGATATCACGAATGCCGAACTGCGCGTTGCCGCTCCACATATCCTCAGGTTCAACGCCAAGAGAATGGGCAAACGTAGCCATGTCTTCCCGATCACGATGCTCCAGCACGGCAATCAGCAAGCCGACTTTGTTCTTGAAATGGTATATGACCGCCGGCTCGGTCAATCCGCATGCTTCGGCTACCTGACGAACGGAAAAGCCCCAAAACCCGTTCTGTGAATCACATGCGACGTCACGTCGATGATCTGTTCACGGCGTTCCGCACATTCTGATTCTGCTCAAGACAGATCCAGCTCGTTGTTGTCCTTGGCTTTGCTCACCGTATCAGTCAAATCGGGGTCGTCCACAGACACCGCGTTCTGCTGGCTGAGCGTCAACGACAGCGAACCTTTGTAGGAGTCGCCGTATTCGTCCTTGCCGGACACGCTTACGGCAATCGAGCTCATCAGACGCTTCCTGCCGTAGTTCAGATCCACGGTGATAGTCGGCATATCCGGCTCTTCATCCGTGCCGAAGTCCCAGTTGCGCACATTGTCGAGCGCCTGACGGTACTCGCCTTCAGCATCGCCCACACCGGTATCCTCGATCTGCTGAATCACCCATGATTTCAGATGCGGATACTGCGCTTCATGGCTGATCCAGTAATTCACAAAGTGCTGGGCCAATGCCTTGACATCGATTTGATACGAGAGCTGCGTGTTGCCGGCAGACTTGGCAGACGATGTATTCGGGAACAGCTGGCTGCGCACATTCTTATCTTCCAGCTCCACGCCGAGATATTGTTGGATGAATTTGCTGGCCTCGGCCTTCACCTCGGCAGACGTTTTCGTGCCCTTGGCCCGGTCGATGTCGTTCGAGTACCCATCGTCGTTCATCTTGTCCAGCTGATCGTAGAACGTTCGCTCCGCGCCGGTGATGTCCCAAGCACCGTTCTTGACCAACGCATCCTTGACGTTCAATATCAAGTCCGCCACATCACTACCAACGCCGTTCCTTAAGTCATCTTCATATTGGTCGGCCGGGTAGTAGATGTAGTAGGGGTCGTCATCATACCAAACGTTTTTCCCGGCGAATGCGCCTTTGTGCCAAGCGAGGGTTGTTGCCTGTTCATCTGTCTTGATGGTCACAGACGCGGAGGAGTCATTGGTGGTTTTGCCCCAGCGAATACATGCCAGACATCCGCGCGTCAAGGGAGTCGTCAGTGCTGCTGTGGGTTCTGAGTTCGTATTTGGTGCTGCGCAGAGTGGACAGCGAGTTGATCGCGTCGAAGGTGACGACCAGCGGATTGGTGGGCTGGAAGCCCAGCATCGCTTTGACGGCGGTGAAGTTGGGGACGATGAATGCCAAGGCCGCCACCAGAATCGTCGCAAGCAATGCGCAGAGAACGGCGATCAGCTTCTTGCTGGATTTGCGCGGCGGTGCCAGGACGGCGGTTGCATCAGTCGCCTGATATGCGGCAGGAGCGGGAATCGGCAAAGCTGGCAAGGGAGCAGTTGGTGCCGGCTGTGGGGCAGCGGGCGCGGCGTAAACCGATGGGGCAACCGGCGCGGCTGGTATCGATGGTGGTACTGAAGGCGCTGGCACAGCAGGTGCCGGTATCGACGCAGTCGGTACGGCTGACGATGCGGCCGGCACTGGTACAGACGCAACCGGTGCGCTGTCTACAGACGCTCCACATGCCGGGCAAAATCGTGCCGGCCTATCAACTCTATTTCCGCAGTGGCCGCAGTACGCCATCGTGTGCTTCTCTTCCTCAAATCGGCTTGATTGCCATTGCTTCAATGTTACTCTTCAGCATTACGCCTCAGCCAGCCCCTACGCGTAACGATACGAGACGCGGCAGCCTTAATGCGGTTGTTTTGACGCGATGCCAACATCGAGCTCTGGCCAACGTTCTGGTACTCGGCTACATCTTGCTGCGAGCCAAGAAGCAGGCCATCGCTCGCGCCGACGAGGCCGAATGGCGGCCTAGCCTCGCTTTAAGCCTCAGGCCAGCACCTCCATGGGGTGATAGGTGGCGGTGTGGTGGCCGGTGATGGGGTTCCATACCCGTTCGGCGAATGCGCGCAGACGGGCGACGCCCTCACGCAGCTCGCCGGCATCTCCGGCGTAGGAGAGGCGCACGAAGCCGCGCCCCTCCTCGCCGAAGGCCTCGCCGGGGACCACGGCCACGTGCTCTTCGTCCAGCAGACGGTCTGCGAATTCACCGGAGTCAAGGCCAGTCAGGCGTACGTCCACAAAGGCGTAGAACGCACCTTGCGGTTCAATCAAGCGCAATACCGGGCATCCGGCCAGACCGTCCAGCACGATCTGGCGCTTGGCGCGGTATTCCTCGCGCATGGCGGCCACATGATCCTGCGGACCGGCCAGTGCTGCCACGCCTGCGTATTGCGCCAAGGAGTTCACCGAGGAGTGCATGAGTTCGGCGATTTTACCGGTCTGTTCGATGACCGCTTCGGGTGCCAGCAGGTAGCCGATGCGCCAGCCGGTCATCGCGTAGGTTTTCGACAGGCTTTCCACCACAATGGTGCGGTCTTTCATGCCCGGCACCGCGGCAATCGATGGTGCCACGGCTGCCTCTCCCCCAAGCGTTTCCCCGAACGTTTCCCCAAACACGAACGGATGGTAAACCTCGTCGGAGATGGCCCAAATATTGTGCTGCTTGCATACTTCGGCAATACGCGCCAGTTCAGCGGCAGAAGTTACCGCGCCGGTCGGATTGCCGGGTGAGTTGATGATTACGGCGCGGGTGCGCGGGGTGATCGCCGCTTCGATGTCCGCCGCGTTCACGCGCATGCCGTGCTCCGGACGCAGCGCCACGGTAACCGGGCGGCCGCCGCACAGCATCACTTCGGCGTCATAGGAAGTGAAGAACGGCGAGGGAATAATCACTTCATCGCCGGTGCCTACCACGGCTTTCAGCGCCAGAAACAGGCCAATCGTGGCACCGTCAACGGCTTGAATCTCGGTTTCGGGATCATAAGTGAGTCCCTTCACACGGGCGGAGTAATCGGCCACGGCCTTGCGGTATTCGGGGACGCCGAGCACGTTGGTGTACCGAGTGCGGCCAGCCTGTGCGGCCTCGCAAGCGGCCGCCACGATATGCGGCGCGGCCGTGGCGCTGGGCTCCCCCACGGTCAGTGAAATCGCGTCAGGCACGCGCTCTACACGGTCGAATACGTCTCGGATGCCGGAGCGCGGGATATTCAGGGCTTCGGCGGACAAGCTCGCGGGCTTGGCGGTCGGCACAGCAACCCGTCTGGCAGCAGGCACAGCAGCAGATGCAACTTCGGACAGAGGCATGTTGGAAAACTTCTGCATATCATCCCTCCTCAATGGAATTATTTCGTCGTTCTCTTATTTCAGAAGGAATTATTACATTCAATTAGGACTTTAGGCATAAACATTCCACCACACAACAGAAAACACAGGAAGAACTACTGAAATTACCAGGCAAAATCGGAAAGCCATCGCATTCCGGCAACAGGTACAGTGAACACAGAGCACAACGAACGGAGAAGACACCATGACCGCGATTGACGAGACCGACCAGCGCATCCTCACCATGCTGGAGGCCGACGGCCGCGCCACGCTCGCGCAACTGGCCCAGGCGACCGGACTGTCCGTCTCCGCCGCCCAGTCGCGCGTGCAGAAGCTGGAGAAGCGCGGCATCATCAAGGGATACAAGGCCATCATCGACCAAGAGCAGCGCGGCTTGCCCATCAGCGCGTTCGTCAACGTGACCCCGCTCGACTACTCAGCCGAATCCTCGATTCCGGACAAGCTGAACAATATCGACGGCATCGTCTCCTGCTATTCGGTGGCCGGCGCCCCCAGCTTCGTACTGGTGGTACGCGTGGCCTCCCCCACCGCCCTTGAGGAATTGCTCAATCTCATCCACCGCACGGTGCCGGTAAGCACCGAGACCACGATGATTCTGCAGACCTACTTCGCGCACTGACCGCGAACCCGGTAACCTGCGCGCCGAAGACCTCGGCCCCTACGGCGCACGATTCCCAACGGGCACATCCGACATCACCCAAGTCCACCTTTATGTCCACTATATGAACGCACCTTCGGTGTGATGCAGCTTCCATTTCGACCCGATTCACGCACAGACAGACATCCAGCAATCGCCGAAAAATCTAACAAACGGAAACTTGAACCACCCCATAACCACGCCGATAGCTTTCCCGTTATCCGAGCGAGACTCTATGCAGCAAGGGCCTGCGCGCATAGAATAAAACCGTCTTAATTCCCTAGCAAATCGAGGAGAATCATGCTCACTGACGAGTACATCAAGCGTGTCTACGACCAGGTCGTTGCCCGTGACGGCGATCAGCCGGAGTTCCTGCAAGCCGTTCGCGAGGTCTTCGAGACCCTGCAGCCGGTTGTCGAGAAGCACCCGGAGTACGAGAAGGCCGGTGTACTGGAGCGCATCGTCGAGCCGGAGCGCACCATCAAGTTCCGCGTGGCCTGGGTTGACGACGAGGGCAAGGTTCAGGTGAACCGCGGCTACCGTATCCAGTTCAACTCCGCCATTGGCCCGTACAAGGGCGGACTACGCTTCCACCCGACCGTGACCGAGTCCGTCGTCAAGTTCCTTGGCTTCGAGCAGATTCTCAAGAACTCCCTGACCACGCTGCCGATGGGCGGCGGCAAGGGCGGTTCCGACTTCAACCCGAAGGGCAAGTCCGACGCTGAGGTCATGCGCTTCTGCCAGGCCTTCATGACTGAGCTGAGCCGCCACATCGGCCAGTTCACCGACGTTCCCGCCGGCGACATCAACGTCGGTGGTCGTGAGATCGGCTACCTGTTCGGCCAGTACAAGCGCATCCGCGACGAGTACTCCGGCGTCCTGACCGGTAAGGGTCTGGAATTCGGCGGTTCCCTGGCCCGCACCGAGGCCACCGGTTACGGCGTGTGCTACTACACCCAGGAAGCCCTGCGCGTGCTGCGCAACGACTCCTTCGAGGGCAAGACCGTCGTGATCTCCGGCTCCGGCAACGTGGCCACCTACGCCGCTCAGAAGGCTGAGCAGTTGGGCGCCAAGGTCGTCACCGTCTCCGACTCCAACGGCTACATCTACGACCCGAACGGCATCAACGTCGAGGTCGTCAAGCAGATCAAGGAAGTCGAGCGCGGCCGCATCAAGGAATACGCCGAGCGCGTTCCGGGCTCCGAGTACCACGAGGGCAGCAAGGGCGTGTGGACCGTCAAGGGCGACATCGCTCTGCCGTGCGCCACCCAGAACGAGGTTGATGGCGAATCCGCACAGAAGCTCGTGGACAACGGCGTGACCGTGGTCGTCGAGGGTGCGAACATGCCGTCCACCCCGGAGGCCATCGAGGTCTACCAGAAGAACGGCGTGCTGTACGGCCCGGCCAAGGCTGCCAACGCCGGTGGCGTGGCCGTCTCCGGCCTGGAGATGAGCCAGAACAGCTACCGCCTGTCTTGGACCTTCGAAGAGGTCGACGCCAAGCTCAAGTCCATCATGGAAGAAATCGTCGCCAACTCCCTGGCCGCCGCCAAGGAATACGGTCACGAGGGTGACCTGATGCTCGGTGCCAACGCCGCAGGCTTCGTCAAGGTCGCCAACGCCATGGTTGCCCAGGGCGTGCTGTGACGCTTGCCACTGAGCAGTACTAAGCAGTAGCGTAATGCCCTTGCTTCCCGTGAGGAGGCAAGGGCATTGCTATATGTACAACGAGCAACAAGTGCTATCCCCAAATACGTAAGCCCGATAACAACTTAGCTTCCACCTCCATAACCCCGGAACTCACCACCGTCGATCAGCACATGGATCAGCGCGCTGGACCATGGCCGACGTGGTCATCAAAGCCATCAACGGAGTCTCTTCACCGCGCGTGATGCACCTGAACACCGATTTGGTGGTGCGTGATTCGGCGTAATTGCCACGTGGTTGTCGGCAGGACTCTAGATACCGCGTCACAATCACCCAGTAATGCATCACGCAGTGTATAACTCTTCCGCGGAAACGAACACCATTCGTTCATCATCCATGTAGCGGGTTCGCGTGGACTCACTCACCGGATTCTTGGTGAACAGCATAAGCCACGCATTACCTGCCTGATAGCCGCGGACTAAGCCAGCACGCTGATGGAGCTTTTCAATAGCCTCCGTTTCGTTGAATGAATTACGCCATTTGCATTCACCGAACAGAATCGTTTTATCGAGCGAATCCGCAGCAATCACATCGATATCGGTTTGCTCGTGAGCAATCGGATCATTGCCCCACCATTTGCCGAACTGAGTGGCAACAAAGGGGAGGTTGCCCATAGCGTTGTTTCGAATAAGCCATTGCAGGCAAATCGTCTCAAATTGTTGACCAACATAGGTATCAAACGCTGGTCCAAAAGCGAGTCTGCTCGTAACCTCCTCGCTGATATTACCATCCAAAATGCTCATGTTGCGCCCCACAAAGCGGAACCAATATGCAAAGAAGGGATCGCTCACCACATACATTCCCTTGCGCGATTTACTCGGATCTTCACCAAACGGCACTTTTCGCTCAATTAAGCGCAAATCGACCAGCGTTTTCAGATATGCTCCAATCGAATCAGATCCGACACCCGCATGTTCAGCGATAAGCTTTGGCGAGGAATTACCACCCGCAATAGATTGCAATATCGAATAATACGATGCCGGTTCACGAAGCTCCTGACGCAACAGCATCATAGGTTCCTCACGCAGTACGCCCAAGTTGTCGAACATCAAGCGCAGCACATTGGATTCAAAGCCATCGGCTTCCTGTATACGGGCCAGATAATATGGCGTACCGCCGAAAGTCGCATAGTATTGGACCAGTTCTTGCGGAGATGTGTTCGTTAGAAATTTTGCCGCATCCGCATAGTCGAATGGCAGGAGTCGAATCTGTGCTGTACGACGCCCGTATAGCGGGCTTTTACGCCCCAATACGTCGTTTTCCATGAATCCCTCGTTACTACCGGATAGAATCATCGTCACTTTTGTGGCGAGGAATCCATGGTCAATTGCTATCTGCAACATGGAGGGTAATGCTGGCTCGGCGGCAGCTGCATAAGGGAACTCATCGAATACGAACACCATACGTTCGTCAGTCTGTGCAGCACGTTCAGCAACAAACGATAACGCATCAGACCACCCGCCAAACGACGGGGTGGAATCCGGCATACCAAAGAACGACAATGCCGCTCTTGAGAAATCTTCAAGATTCATCTTGGCGCTTTGCTGTATGGCCGTGAAGTACAGCACGCGTTTATCTTTGACAAATTCGTCGATCAACGCCGTTTTCCCTACACGCCGTCTACCGTACAGCACCACCATTTCGAACGAATCGCTGGTAAACAGCTTTTCCAGCACTTGTAACTCGTGCTCTCGTGCGACAAACATTGCAGCCCTCCGATCCGCCTACTGCCCAATAATAAGAGTATCATGGTTAATGTAATCACGATTACCTTAATTATGATACTGATAATTGTTGCCCTACCGCGAGGAGGATCTTCCTTCCGCTGTCAAAACGAAAGCCCAACAGTCCAGACTGACGAGCAGCAACATCGGCAGATCAACCGCTGACGCCAGCCAGCCTGACAGCACAAATCAGCCTGATTGCAGGCATATAGGCACTAGTTAGCGAAACCGGCTCTTCGCATTTTGGTGCGTAGGGGCCGTGCGGTTTGATTCGGTGTGTGATTGAAAAAGTGAATGAAACCGCACGGCCCCTACACGCCAAAACCGGAAGAGCCCATAAAGTCCCCTCAGTAGCGCCAACCTGCCAGTCCTTTGGCGGAACCACACCACATAGACCTTCCTCAACGGCGCCAACCTGCCACACGCTGGCAGACCAACACCGCTGTGTGCATTCTCTGCGTCGGCGGCAGTCCAAAACTTGGCCCAGCAACGACGCTTGCTGTGCCCAGCGTCGGCAGAGGGCCAAGAATTGGACGCATACGACACAGAACGCACCCTCAGCGTCGGCAGAACTCCAAGATCTGTACCGCTGACGACGGTAAGCCCTCCACAGCGTCGTCAGAGATACAAAACCTGTCCCAACACCGACGCCTGCCACCCCCCAGCGTCGCCGGAGTCCCAAGTCTCGGCCCAGCAACGACGCCTACGAACCCCACACATAAGAAACCGCACCTCCGATCATCGAATCTGAATTACTTCAGTCCAACAACCGGGGTGCGGTTCACTGAGGGGAGTTCTGCCAGTATAGCTATATCAGTCGTCGCCGAGCGTGACGTGCACGCCGCCGACCAGCGAGCTGACCACGTTGTAGATCAGTGCCGCAATGGTGGCCAGCAGGGTGAAGATCACCACTTCAACAATCGAGAAGATGGTGACGCCGGAGACCACGGTGGTAAGGGACAACACGTTCTTGAGATCGAAACCGCCTGCATCAAGACCGGTGGAAGACACAATCTGCGTAATCTGGCTGAATACACCGACCACATCAAGCAGCACCCATACGATCGCGGAGGCAACGACCTGAATAATCGCCACGGCGATGGACAGCATGAACGTCACCTTGGCCACGGACCAAGCATCCACGCGGGTCAGCGACAAGCTCATGCGGCGAGCCCTGGGGGCGCTACGGCGAGGTGCCGGACGCACGGGAGTGGCGGCACCTGAAGAAGGCAACGCGGATTCTTCCGGATCGCTGGACACGGAGCGTGCCACGCGGGGAGCGTGCTCAGTACCGATCAGCGGCTCGACATGCTCGTTCTGCGTATTGCCGACTGCCGGCGGTATGATCCGGGGCTCGTTGTCTTCGAGATTCTCGCTCATCGTTTCTCCTTAACAGGCTTGGCGGTAGCCTCTGCTGTATGCGAGGCTACCAGCTTTTCAGGACGCTGCTCACGCCTCGTCCGCGTTGTTCACATTCTCGCCGGATTGTGCGGTCTCGGCGGTGCCGTTCGCCGCGGCATCGCCGCCATCCTCGGGCTCGTCCTTCTCCTCGTTACGGGCGATGGAGAGAATCGTGTCGCCCTTGTCGGGCTTGGCAAAGGTCACGCCCTGGGTGTTGCGCCCGGTGCGTTTGACTTCGTCCACGTTGGAGCGAATCACCTTGCCGGACTTCATGATGGCCATGACCTGATCGTCTTCGGACACCACGAGCGCGCCGACCAGAGCACCACGGCCCTCGACCAGTTGCACGGCCTTGATACCCAGGCCATTGCGGCCCTGCAGACGGTATTCGCTGATGGCGGTGCGCTTGGCGAAGCCCTCGTTGGTGACCACGAACAGGTCCTTGTCGGAGTCGCCAGGGACCACATCCATGGCCAGCAGGCTGTCGTCGTTACGGAACTTCATGCCCTGCACGCCGGCGGTCTGGCGGCCCATCGGGCGCAGCTGCTCGTCGTCGGCCTGGAACTTGAGGCTCATGCCGAGCTTGGAGACCAGGATGATGTCGTCCTCGGCGTTGCACAGCGCGGCGCCGATGAGCTCGTCGGCGTTCTCGCCGTTCTCGTCGGCCATGAGGCGCACGGCGATCAGGCCGCCCTGGCGCGGGGAATCGTACTCGGCCAGCGGGGTCTTCTTGACCTTGCCGGAGCGGGTGGCGAGCACCAGATACTTGGCCACCTCGTAGTTCGGGATGGACAGCACGGTCTGGATGGACTCATCAGGCGCGAACTGCAGCAGGTTGGCCACGTGCTGGCCCTTGGAGTCGCGCGAGCCCTCGGGCAGCTCGTAGGCCTTGATGCGGTACACGCGGCCCTTGTTCGTGAAGAACAGCAGCCAGTTGTGCGTGGAGGTCAGGAAGAAGTGATCCACCACGTCGTCCTCGCGCAGCTTGGTGCCCTTGATGCCCTTGCCGCCGCGGTGCTGGGAGCGGTATTCGTCGGCCTTGGTGCGCTTAATGAAGCCGGAGTGGGTCACGGTGACCACCACGTTCTCTTCGGCGATCAGGTCTTCGACGTTCATCTCGCCGGAGAACGGCAGGATCTTGGTACGGCGGTCGTCGCCGTACTTGGCGACGATCTCGTCGAGCTCGTCGCCGATGATCTTGCGCTGGCGTTCCGGCTTGGCGAGGATGTCGATGTAGTCGGCGATCTTGCGCTGCAATTCCTCATGCTCGGCCACGATCTTGTCGCGGTTCATGCGGGTCAGCGTGCGCAGCTGCATGGCCAGGATGGCGTCCGCCTGCACCTGGTCGATGTCCAGCAGCCCCATAAGGCCCGTACGTGCGGTGTCGGTGTCTTCGGAGGCACGGATGAGGGCGATGACCTCGTCCAGCATGTCGAGGGCCTTCAGATAGCCCTGCAGGATGTGGTCGCGCTCTTCGGCCTCGCGCTTCAAGTACGCGGTGCGGCGGGCGATCACGTCGAGCTGGTGGTTCACCCAGTGGCGGATGAAGGCGTCCAGGCTCAGCGTGCGCGGCACGCCGTCGACCAGCGCCAGCATGTTGGCGCCGAAGGTCTGCTGCAGCTGGGAGTGCTTGTACAGGTTGTTCAGGACCACCTTCGGCACGGCGTCGCGCTTGAGCACGAGCACGAGGCGCTGGCCGGTACGGCCGGAGGTCTCGTCGCGCATGTCGGCGATGCCCTGGATCTTGCCGTCGCGCACGGCCTCACGAATGGAGACGACGAGGCGGTCCGGGTTGACCTGGTAGGGCAGTTCGGTGACCACCAGGCACATACGGCCGTTGATCTCCTCAGTGTTGACCACGGCACGCATGGTGATCAGGCCACGGCCGGTGCGGTAGGCCTGTTCGATGCCCTTGTGGCCGAGGATGGTGGCGCCGGTGGGGAAGTCCGGTCCCTTGATGATGCGGATCAGGTTTTCCAGCAGTTCCTCGCGGCTGGCGTCCGGGTGGTCGAGCGCCCAGTGGACGCCGTCCGCCACCTCGCGCATGTTGTGCGGCGGGATGTTGGTGGCCATGCCGACGGCGATGCCGGCGGAGCCGTTGACGAGCAGGTTCGGGAAGCGGGCCGGCAGCACGGTCGGCTCCTGGGTCTTGCCGTCGTAGTTGGGCACGAAGTCGACGGTGTCCTTGTCGATGTCGCGCACCATTTCCATGGCCAGCGGGGCCATACGGCATTCGGTGTAACGCATGGCGGCGGCCGGGTCGTCGCCGGGGGAGCCGAAGTTGCCCTGGCCGTCGACGAGCATGTTGCGCATCGACCAGGACTGGGCCATACGCACCAAAGTGTCGTAGATGGCGGAGTCGCCGTGCGGGTGGTACTTACCCATCACGTCGCCGACCACGCGGGAGCACTTGTTGTAGCCGCGATCGGGGCGGTAGCCGCCGTCGTACATCGCGTAGATCACGCGGCGATGCACGGGCTTCATACCGTCGCGCACGTCCGGCAGGGCGCGCTCGACGATCACGGAGAGGGCATACGCCAGATAGGACTCGCGCATCTCCTGCTGCAGGTCCTTGCGCTGGATGCGTTCGCCGGTGTCCATCAGGCCGTAGTCGGTAGTGTCCGCCTCCTGCGGGCTCAACGGCTCCATCGAGCCGTCCGGCGTGAACTGCTCGTCGCCGGTGTTGTTTTCATCTGCCACTGTTGTTCCTTTAGTTGTCTAAGTCCGTTGTGTACCTCCCTCTGACGAGGGAGGTTGGAGGATTCCGTTACGCATCGATCCAACGCACGTTCTTGGCGTTGCGCTGGATGAAGAGGCGGCGGGGTTCGACCTCATCGCCCATCAGCATCGAGAAGGTCTCGTCGGCCGCGGCGGCGTCCTCGATGTGCACCTGCTTCAGAATGCGGTGCTCGGGGTCCATGGTGGTCTCCCATAGCTCCTGGTAGCTCATCTCGCCCAGACCCTTGTAGCGCTGGATGCCTTCGCCCTTGGGCAGCTGGCGTCCGTTGGCCTTGCCTTCGGCGAGCACGCGGTCGCGCTCGGCGTCGGTGTACACGAAGTCGTGCGGGCCCTTGGTCCACTTCAGGCGGTACAGCGGCGGCATGGCCACGTACACGTAGCCGGCGGTGATCATCGGGCGCATGTAGCGGAAGAACAGCGTCAGGTTCAGGGTGGCGATATGCGCACCATCCACATCGGCATCGGCCATGATGATGACCTTGTGGTAGCGGACCTTGGAGATGTCGAAGTCCTCGCCGTAGCCGCCGCCGACCGCGGTGATCAGCGATTCGATGGTGTCGGACTTCATCATGCGGTCCAGGCTGGCGCGCTCGGTGTTGAGGATCTTGCCTCGCAGCGGCAGGATGGCCTGCGTGATCGGGTTGCGGCCCTGGATGGCGGAGCCGCCTGCGGAATCGCCCTCCACGATGAACAGCTCGCACTCTTCCGGGTTGGAGGACTGGCAGTCCTTGAGCTTGTCGGGCATGCCGGCGGACTCGAAGATGGACTTGCGGCGGGTGTTCTCGCGGGCTTTCTTGGCGGCCAGACGGGCACGGGAGGCCTCGATGGCCTTCTGGATGATGTTCTTGGCCTCGGCCGGGTGGGCGTCGAACCAGTCGCCGAGCTTGTCGGTCATCACGCGCTGCACGAAGGTCTTGGCTTCGGAGTTGCCGAGCTTGGTCTTGGTCTGGCCTTCGAACTGCGGGTTGGTGAGCTTGACGGAGATCACGGCGGTCAGGCCTTCACGCACGTCGTCGCCGGAGAGGTTCTCGTCCTTGTCCTTGAGGATGCCCTTGTCTCGCGCGTAACGGTTGACCAGCGAAGTCAGCGCGGCGCGGAAGCCCTCCTCGTGGGTACCGCCCTCGGTGGTGGAGATCGTGTTCGCGAAGGTGTGCACGGCCTCGGAGTAGGCAGTGGTCCACTGCATGGCGAGTTCGGCGGAGATGCCGAGCTTCAGGTCTTCGGCCTCGAAGCTGATGACGTCCTCTTCCACCGGCGTGGCCTTGCGCACCTTGACCAGATAGTCGACGTAGTCCTTGATGCCGTTGAGGTACTGGTAGGTGACGGTCTGGTGCTTTGCGCCGGGCTCGTCCGCGGCGTCGCCGGCCACCTCGTCGCCGGCCTGGTCGTTCTCACGCTCGTCGGTCAGGCTGATCTTGAGGCCCTTGTTCAGGAAGGCCATCTGCTGGAAGCGGGAACGCAGCGTCTCGAAGTCGTAGATGGTGGTCTCGAAAATCTTCGGGTCGGCCCAGAAAGTCACAGACGTACCGGTGGACTCGCCTTCGGTCATCGGCTCGCCCTGCTTCAAGGGCGCGGTGGGGTGCTGGTCGATGTACGTCTGGGTCCAGTGGAAGCCCTGACGGCGCACTTCGATGTCCACGCGGGTGGAGAGTGCGTTGACCACGGAGATACCCACGCCGTGCAGACCGCCGGATACTGCATAACCGCCGCCGCCGAACTTGCCGCCGGCGTGCAGCTTGGTCATCACGGTCTCCACACCGGAGACGCCCTCGCCGGGCACCTCATCGACCGGGATGCCTCGACCATCGTCCACCACGCGGATGCCGTTGTCCGGCAGAATGGTGACCTCGATATGGCTGGCGTATCCGGCCAGCGCCTCGTCGACCGAGTTATCGACGATCTCATAGACCAGGTGGTGCAAACCGCGCGGGCCGGTGGAACCGATGTACATACCGGGGCGGATACGCACGGCCTCGAGTCCTTCGAGCACCCTCAGATCGGAGGCCTCATAATGCTCGGGGGCCATGGATTCGTCAAGTTCGCCTTCGGTCAATTCCGCATTGTTGATGCGTTCCGCAGCCGCCTTCAGCTGCTCCTCTTTGCTGGTTTCGTCTGCCAACAGGCTTCCTTCCGTGACTACAGGGTCAACCTCCGTCATGAAGGTCATTCACGGAGGCGATATGGCTTACGAGGCCCGTAAAGGGCTCTTCTGGCCATTTGACCATACTGCATGTGATTTTACTCGTCTAACCCGACGAGCGCCATAGCGAGGCTTCTGCGAATTTGTTTGGTATCTTGGCTACCGCCGCCGAGCCCATTTGCGCGTGTATCCGGCGGCCGGTCCGGTCACGCGAATCTCGGCGATGGTCAATCCTTTGAGATTGCGACGGATGGTATCGGTAAGTTGGGGGATAAGGTAGGTCAGCTGCGTGGCCCAGACCGTGGATTCGGCACGGATGGTCAGTACGCCGTCCGTGAAATCGGCGACTGCCGAATGGCTGGCGATGGCCTGTCCCACCACTTGGTCCCAATGGTTGCGCAATTGCGCAAGCTTCATATTCGCCGTCCAGACGCCGTTGCCGGCGATGGTGGTCATCACGCTGCCCAGTTCAGCCGGATCGCGCCCCGGTTTGCCGAAGTTTTCGATGGCCTCTTCACGGCGGCGTCTGTAGTCCTTCAAGGTCGCCCCGCGACGGGAGAGCCGCTCGAATATTTCGGCCGGCAGTTTGGTCTCGTCCAGGTTGAGTTGGCGGGCGATCGGCGGGTTCATGACACTTTCCGTTCTACGGACGCGCTGTCCACCGCGGTTTTTTCGTCATACCCACCCAAACTCTCATTTTCCCGCGAATTGGACAAATTGCCCAGAGTTGGCAATATCACGGAAGCTGGTTCGTCCAGTGCGGCCACGTCGATGCGATGGGCCGATTCATAGTCGGGCACATCGCCTTCAGCGGCCACGGTAATCAGCACCTGATCCTGTTTTCTGGCGAAATCAAGAATCTGCGTGCGCCGGCTGTCGTCAAGCTGGGCGAACACATCATCGAGAATCACAATCGGCTGCAATCCCAACCGGTCACGCACTATTTCGAACAATGCCATTTTCAAGGCCAACGCCATCGTCCACATCTCGCCGTTCGAAGCGAACTCGCGGGCGGGAATACCGCCCAACTCAAGGTTCATGTCATCGCGCTGCGGACCGATAAGGTTCACGCCGCGAGCCACTTCACCGGGGTAGATGCGTTGGAAATGCTCGCTAATCTGCGGATGCGGATCGTCGAACATCAGCACTTCGTCGAATGAAGGCGCATAAGTGAGCGTCACCTGCTCGCCGGCACCGGCCAAGTCGGCGTAAATCGCGGCAAATGGCTCGGCAAGCAGACCGATCACATGAGCGCGCATACGGGTCAACGCCACACCGGCTTCGATGAACTGGCCGGTCCAGATTTCCAAACCGCTCAGAACCGCATCCATCGGCTGGCCATTGTTGACATTGGCATTCAATTGCTTCAACAATGTGGCACGCTGTTTGGCGATGCGCGTGAACTGTTGCAACGTCTGCATGTATCCGGGCTCGAGCAGAGCCGCAGCCTGATTCATCATGGTGCGGCGTGCTCCCGGATCGCCGGACACCAACCGCTGATCTTCGGGAGTGAAGGAAACGCTGGGAATCTTGCCGATGATATCGCGCAGATACAGCGACGACCCCGAGTTGATGCGGGCTCGGTTGGCACCACGCGCATGAATTGACGCTTCATACGTAGTGGTTTGACCGGCATCATCAGCGACGTTCGCGCGGATGGTGGCCGTGGTCTGCCCGCGTTCGATCAGCGGCAACGTGCTGGACGTGCGATGGCTCGATCCGGTGGACAGCACTTCGACGGCTTCCACCAGATTGGTTTTGCCCAGACCGTTCTTGCCGAACAGGATATTCACGCCTGGTACGAAATCGACCACTACCTGACTCCATGAGCGGTAGTGGTCGAGTGCGAGACGGGAGATGTGCATTAGCGAATCGTTGGAAATTCAGGGATTTCAGTTGTTAAAGCGCATCGGCACGAGCAGGTATCGGTAGTCCATGGACTCGTCGGAATCAGCTTCCTGCTGGCCATTGAACTCGACCGGCTTGACCGGGGTCGTCATTTTGATGCGCACGAATGGTTCGGTTACGGCGGACAGACCCTCCTTCAGGTAGGACGGGTTGAATGCCACGGTGATGTCGTCGCCATCCATGTCGATGTCCAGTGTTTCGTTGGCCTGAGCCTCGTCGACCGATCCGGCGGACAGCGCCACTTCCTGACCGGTGAAGGTCATGCGAATCGGAGCATTGCGTTCGGCGACCAAAGCCACACGGCTGATGGCGTCGAGCAAATCCTGCTTGTTGACTACGGCCTGAATCGGATATTCGTCGGCGAACAGGCGGTCGACCGCCGGGAATTCACCGTCGATGAGCTGGGAGGTGGAGACGCGGCCGGCGTTTTCGAAGCCGAGCAGCGTCGGGCTATCGGCATCGAAATCAAGGCGGATGTTCTGGTGCTCGTCAAGAGCACGGGCCACATCCTTGAGCAGGGAGCCGCGAACCAGCGTGGTGGTGTCGACGTCCGGGTTCTGCGGAGTCCAAGTGAAGGTGGCGCGGGCCAAACGGAAGCGATCGGTGGAGGTCATGACGACCTTGTCGCCTTGGAATTGCATGCGAACGCCGGTCAGTACCGGGCGGTTTTCTTCGCGGGAGACGGCAACGCACGCCTGGTTCACGGCCTGAACGAAAGTCGGGGCATCGACTTGGCCGAGCATGGCCGGTACCACTGGCAGATCCGGGTACTCGGTGTCGGGCATGAGCTGCAAGGTGAACTTCGACTTGCCGGACGTGATGGTCAGCGTGGAGCCGTCGGTGACCAGGTACGTTTTCTCCGAACGCAGCGATTTGGTGATATCGGCCAGCAGCTTGCCCTGAACCAGTACGGAACCGGCTTCGTCAACGCCGGCTTCGATGTGGTGGCGAGCGGAAATCTCGTAGTTGAAGGCGGAGAATTGCAGCGTTCCGTCAATGGCTTCCAGCTTGACGCCAGCGAGAATCGGGTTGGAGGGACGTGCGTCGATGACTCGGGAGGTCCAGGCTACGGCGTCGGCCAGGGCTGCGGTATCGATTTCGACTTTCATGTGTGATTGTTCCCTTCGTCGGATTGGCTGAGGAATATTCTAGCCGTTAGGTGGCGAACTTACGTACGCTGGATGACCGGCTGTTACTATGGCGATGATGCTTTTCACGTAACTGAGTAAGTAATCGCCATAATAAGGCCGGTGGATAGTGTGGATAAGTAGGGCTGAGCCCTACAACTGCAACGGTTCATAAGTCCCTGAAAATTGTGGACAAATTCTGCATGGCTTGTGGATAAGTGGGCGAGTTTTCCACAGCCAGTTCGTCGAATTTGAGTTTTCCACATCGAGGTCGCGGTTATGCACGAGTTTTCCACAACAAAATAGTGGGTAATCCACGAGTTATCCGCCGAGTTTACCCACATCTGTGCACAACTATGTGGATAACTTTTTTGGTTTTCGCACTTTCGCACGGCGTGTTGAAGACTGTTTTTCGTCGAGGAGAATCGATTCTGGAGACCGTTTTCGGCACTTTTTCCGTCTCGCTCGCCCAAACCCGCAAAATCGGTCCTCAGAATCGATTCTCTCGTTTCATGGTTTTTTTGCGTGTTCCCCTTCGAAACTCCCCTCAGTCGTCTGCGCCGACAGATCCCCTCACAAAGGGGAGCCATGAGGAATCTAATGTCTCGAATCCGTTGCCTCGACGTATCCACCAGAATCCGCCTGAGCAACCAAAAACGGCACTTTTCGGAAAGTCAGTCCAAAAAGTGCCGTTTTTCGTCTCTCAGAAGCGTTGTGTCAGTTGGTGTTGCTTTGCTTGAGGCGAACCGTGAGCTCCATAACGTAGTTGTAGATCTCCTGTTTTTGCTGCATTCGGTCACTGATTCGAGTGCAGGCATGCATTACTGTGGTGTGATCGCGTCCGCCAAAGACCTGGCCAATATCCATCAGGCTCATACTGGTCATTTCGCGAGCCAGATACATGGCGATCTGACGAGGAACAGCCACGTTTTTGGTTCGTGATTTACCGACAAGATCCTCAAACGTCAGGTGGAAGTACTTCGCCACCTGACTGATGATGTCCGTGGGCTTGATTTCCACATCGGTGGTGAAGAAGTCCTGCAACGTCTGCTCGGCCAAGGCGCGGGTCACCGGCTGATTACTCAGCGAGGCCACGGCCGTAACACGGGTTAGCGCGCCTTCGAGTTCACGAATGTTCTCGGTGAAGCGTTCGGCGATGAGGTCCAACACATCGCTGGGGATTTTCGAGCCGTTCATCGAGGCGATCATGCGAAGAATGGCGATTCGGGTCTCCAGATCCGGCGGCTTGACGTCTACGGTCAGGCCGGATTCGAAGCGCGAGATGAGTCGAGCCTCGAAACCCTTCAAATTCTTGGGCGCCACATCGGAAGCAATGACAATACGCTTATTTGCCTGATGCAGTGCATTGAACGTATGGAAGAACTGATCCAAGGTGGCTTCCTTGCCGCCGAGGAACTGGATATCGTCAATAAGCAACACATCAACCTGTCGGTATCGACGGTTGAATTCAGCAATCTGACCCTGGCTTTGGTTCGGGTTTTGCAGCGCGTCGATGAATTCGTTCGTGAATTCCTCAGACGTGACGTATCGAACCTTCAGCCCGGGATCCTTGACCAGTGCATAGTTGCCGATGGCGTTCAGCAAGTGGGTTTTGCCCAGGCCCGATCCGCCATAGATACACAACGGGTTGAAATCCTGCCCGGAACCTTCGGCCACGGCCAGTGCGACCGTACGGGCAAAACGGTTGGAATCGCCGGGCACGAAGGAATCAAACGTGAAGTTCTTATTGAGATGAGTCTCGGGATCGCGATTCATCTTCTGCTGACCGACCGGGAACTGCGGCTCGGTGGCGGGCATCGGTTCCCGCGGTGCGGCTGCCGGCTTTGCACCATAGGATTCTTTACCGAATTCGGCGACAGTCGGAGAAATTTCCGAAGGATATGGCTGCGCCGGCTTTGCCTCCGAAAGCGGTTCGGGCTCGGTTTTCGGCACGACCTTGAACGCGGGAAACATATTTTCGCCGGTTACCGTACGCAATGCCTGAAGCAGGGAATCGTTCAAATCACCCTGAATGGCTTGAAGCGTGTCGTTGTTGTCCACACACAGCACGATGGTCGAACCGAAGACGCCTTCAGGAACAACGCCTTCCAACCAGCCTTTTTCTCGTGGGCTGAGCGAAGCGCTGTGTTTGAGCACCGTCAGCGTGTCTGACCAGATGTGGGCGGCCTCGATTACGGGGTCGCCGGAAGCGTTAACCATGGTGGCCCCTTCTGTCGCTGTGGCGAAATATGTACAACAGATAATATTTACTCTGGTTTAGACAAGTTATCCACCGTGTCGCGTGTTGAAATAACTGGATTGTGAATAACAAACATGTAATTTGTGGATAACTTTTGGCCGTGAATGGTTGGTATTCCGCCGATTATAAGAGATTTGGGGCGTGTCTCGCAACGTGTCGAAATGTGAAAATACTCCGTCCGTTTTGACTTGAGGGTAGGGGTGAGAGTACTTTGGTATAGCTTGACTCACGTGAGGGCAGCGCGAAGCGTTGCCGAATAGACCTAGGAGCAATGGATTATGAAGAGGACGTTCCAGCCGAACAACCGTCGTCGCCACATGAAGCACGGCTTCCGCCTGCGCATGCGCACCCGTTCTGGCCGTGCGGTGATTAACCGTCGCCGTGCCAAGGGCCGCAAGTCCCTCTCCGCCTGATCATTCCGATCAGTGCCACAGGCATAGTCGAGGTGGAGAGGCTTCAAAGCCATCGTGATTTCGTCACCGTGCTGAAACGCCGGCGCAAAGCAGGTGGCAAGGATATCGTCGTGCACTATTTGGTGCCCGACGACCATCATGATGATGACGACCGGACGGTGCATCGCCGCTTGGGATTAGCTGTCTCCAAATCGGTAGGACATGCGGTCACCCGTAATACGGTGAAGCGTAGGTTTCGTGTATTGGCCAGAGCCCATGAGGATCTGCTGCCCGCGCATTGCGATATCGTTTTGCGCGCCAAGCCCAGTGCAGCGACCGCATCGTTCGCTTCGCTAGATCAGCAGATCGCGAAGGCTTTTGCCACGGTGGCGCATAAGGTGGCTGAGGCATGACAGCTTCTTTCAAGGCGGTGATGATTGGTGGGGTGCGCTGGTATCAACAGCACATCTCGGCAAACACACCGCCTTGTTGCAAGTATTATCCAACGTGCTCGAATTATGCCATTGAGGCATTGGAACGGTATGGCGCGTTCAAAGGGGGAGTGCTCGCCGTGCTGAGATTACTGCGTTGCCGGCCGTGGAGTCGTGGGGGAATCGACGATGTTCCACAACGGTATTCCATTTTTTACAGATTTTCGTGGTCGAAGGCTCATGAAGAGCCCCGACTGACACCATTGGCCACAACCCAAAGAGAGGCCCAACGATGAACTCAAATGAATTTCTGCTTGATAGCGGGTTTTGGGGATTTCTATATAAAATCCTGACTCCCGTTGAGTGGTTGCAGACCTGGATCATGAAGATCGTGCATGACTTCTTCGTGATGCTGGGCGTGAGCCCGATTGGTGTCTCATGGGTGCTTGCCATTATCATCCTGGTGCTGGTGGTGCAGGCTTGTATCTTCCCGCTGTTCTACAAGCAGATGAAGTCGATGCGCAAGATGCAGGCATTGGCGCCGAAGATGCAGCGTATTCAGAACAAGTACAAAGGTAAGACGGATCAGGCTTCCAAGGAAGCCATGAGTCGTGAAACCATGAAACTGTATCAAGACAATGACGCCAATCCGGCTGGCTCCTGCTTGCCTATGCTCATTCAGGGCCCGGTGTTCATGTCCATGTTCTACACGCTGTCCGCCATTCCATACATTGCCAACGGTAAACGCGATGCGTTGGGCGCGTTCGACGTAGCAACCGCCAAGCAATTCACCCAAACCGATGTGTTCGGCATTGTCAGCGTGACCGATAACTTCACCAGTGCTGCCGCTAGTGGCAAGGCGGTCATCGGTATCTTCGTGTTCCTGATGTGTTTCTGCCTGTGGTTTATGCAGTACTTCAGCATGAAGCGTAACATGGCAGCTGCTTCGATGAACAAGCAGACCGAGACCATGCAGAAGGCTATGCTGTGGCTCTTCCCGGTGATGTACATCTTCTCCGGTGTCGCCATGCCGTTCGCCGTGCTGGTCTACTGGCTGACCAACAACGTGTGCAACCTCTGCCGCACATTGTGGCAGGTGTACGCATTCCCGACCCCTGGCTCTCCGGCTGCGGCGGACAAGGAGAAGCGCGATCATCGTAATGAGAATGCTCGCCGCGCAAAGGCCGGCCTGCCCTCTCTGGAAGAAGAAGCATTGGCCAAGGCCAAGGAAGAGGCCGAGCGTAAGGCCACTCAGGGCTATCAGCGTCAACAGCCCGTGCGTAAGCGCAAAAAGAAGTGACGACTATGTCGGTGCGAGTTCGATGTTTCACGTGAAACATTCAACACGCACCGACATTACTTTCTCTGTTCGGGGGAGCAGGGCTTAGACTTGGAATTCAAACACGACATGAAGGAGTAGCGTATGGCACAGGATGACGTGAAGTCGATCGACCAGCTCAACGAAGAGGCTGACATCGCCGCGGATTACCTTGAAGGCCTACTGGATATCGCCGACTATGAGGGCGACATTGAGATGGGCGTGCGTAATGACCGCCCCACCGTGCAAATCGTTGCTGATGACGATACTGACATCAAACATCTTATTGGCCGTAATGGTGAAGTCGTTGATGCTCTGCAGCAATTGACTCGTCTGGCTGTACAGCAGAAGACCGGCGAGCGTTCTCATCTGATTGTGGATGTCGACGGTTTCCTGAAGCGCAAGCGTCAGCACCTCCGTGATATCGCCTTGGATGCCATTGACGCAGTGAAGGATTCCGGCGAGCCGTATGACTTGAAGCCGATGAATTCCTTCGAACGTAAAGTCGTTCACGATGTGGTTCGGGAAGAGGGGCTGAAGTCTCGCTCGCACGGTGAGGAGCCTCATCGTTACGTGACGGTGTATCTCAAGAATAGAGTCGAGGATACTGCCGAAGACGACGAGCTTGATCAGGAGTAATTGCTCGGCGAGTTTTTTGAGATGACAGGGACGTTCGACGGATGTCGTCTTTGAACAAACTAAAATGACCGCATGGAGAATGGCGTCGTAATGAGCGGCGCCATTCTCCATGTTGATTGTTTCACGTGAAACATGGTGAGGGAGATGGCTATGACGGATCAGCTGCAGGGGTCACCTGTACTTGCTGAGGTCTTGGGTGATGCGTTGCCGAAGTTGGAGCGTTTCCATGCCAAGATTGCCGAAGAGGGTGAACCTCGTGGATTGATCGGCCCCCGTGACGTCGATATCATTTGGGAACGGCATATTCTGAATTCCGCTGCGATTGTGCCGTACGTTCGGAATGCGACGAATGGTATTCGCTTCAAAACAGTTGCCGACGTCGGCAGTGGTGGTGGTTTTCCTGGATTGGTGGCTGCCGCGTGTTTGCCGGATCATGACTTCACGCTGATTGAACCGATGGAGCGGCGAATCGAATGGTTGCATGAATGTGTTGACCTGATGCAACTGCAGAACGTCGAGATTATTCATGGACGCTCCGATGCCGTCATCCAGCAGGTACGGAAGCGGGAAATTCATCCGTTCGCTGTTGTCACGTGTCGTGCGGTTGCTCCTATGACCAAACTCTCTGGCTGGACGTTGCCGTTGCTGAAACCGTCAGGACAGTTGATCGCACTGAAGGGACGGTCTGCTCAGGCTGAAATCGACAAGGCAGGCAAGGAGATTGCAAAATTCGGTGGTCGTCGTCCACGCGTCGTTGAGGCGGCTGTCGGACCGGATCTTGAGCCTACCCACGTGGTGATTGTGGATAAGCGATGAGTGGAGTACTGATTAAGTTATCCACATTCCCATATGTGCGTAAAAGTTATCCACATTTTTACGGGACGATGTGCACAATGATGAAAACATTGATTTTTCAATGTTTTTCGTCTGTGAATACACAATCTAACACTCAACGTCATTCACACTTATCCACACTTATCCACATTGCATATCGCAATTGTGGATAACGAGCATCATGTCCATACGAATGAGAACACTGGAACTTACGTCTGTGCAAGGAGGAGCGATGGCCACCAAGGATCATCAGTCGGAACCTATAGAATCGGCTTCCGAAACGCTTCAGCGAATATTCGATGGTCACGGTTCAGTGCTTGGTAGCCAAATGGCTGATGAAAGCTCACGCTACGATGTACTCAAGAAAACCGATTTCCCCAAACCTCAACGTACCCGTCGTATCGCCGTGGCCAACCAGAAGGGGGGAGTGGGTAAAACCACATCCACGGTAAACACCGCTGCGGCGCTGGCGAACAAGGGCGCGCAGGTGTTGGTCATCGATATGGACCCGCAGGGCAATGCCTCTACGGCGTTGGGTGTATCTCATGCATCGGGAGAGCCCTCGGTCTATGACGTTATCGAGGGGCGTTCCGATCTGGGTGATGTTATCACGGTCTGTCCTGATTTTCCCACACTTGATGTTGTGCCTGCATCAATCGATCTCAGCGGTGCTGAGTTGGAAGTGGCTGATCTGCCCAACCGAAACACGTTGCTGAAGGAGGCCCTAGACCTCTACCTACGTCAATCAGATAAACACTATGATTACGTGTTCATTGATTGCCCGCCCAGCTTGGGCCTCTTGGTCATCAACGCCATGTGTGCAGTGACCGAGATGCTGATTCCTATCCAGGCTGAGTATTACGCATTGGAGGGTCTTGGCCAGCTGATTAACACGATTGGTTTGGTGCAAGAGCATTTCAATCCCGTACTGCTGGTGTCCACCATGCTCGTCACGATGTTCGATCGCCGAACGTTATTGAGCCGTGAAGTATATAACGAGGTTAAGGGACACTATCCCAGCATTGTGCTGAATACCACCATCCCGCGTTCAGTCAAGATCTCCGAAGCGCCGAGTTTCTCCCAATCGGTGATTGCCTATGATCCTCGTGGCATAGGTGCCATATCGTATGGTGAAGCAGCTTTGGAAATCGCACAGCGTTCGCAACAAGTCCTTGACACCATTGATGCGAGGAGGAACAAGTAATGGCATCAAAATCACGACTTGGTAAGGGCCTTGGCGCTTTGTTCCCCACATTGCCAGGGGAGGAGCCGGTGGCGGAGCAGCCCGCAATGATTGCGGAGGATTCGTCTACTCCGGAGGCCACTGCTGACATAACCCCCGCCAAGAAGGCTACTGCCCAGCAGGAATCAAAACCTGCCGTGCCTCAGACGATATCGTCCAGCAAGGCAGTCAAGAAAGCCGCCGGTAAACGCGCATCCATGCCCGCATTGGACACCATTACTCATCCTAGCGACCTGTTTTTCGGTACGGAGAAACCTCAAACCGGTAAGGTCGCCGCACCTCAGCAGGGCGGCAAGTCGTCTGCGTCTCAGACGGCACATCGTACATCCGTCACTGTCAAAGATGTTTCACGTGAAACATCTTTGACTGCATCGGCGGCAAAGACCGCTGACACAGATAAGAAGGACGAGCTCAAGCCGGTAGCCGGTGGTTATCTGGCTGAACTCAAACTGTCTGATATCGGGCCCAATGCACATCAGCCTCGTACCATCTTCGACGAGGATGAGTTGAATGAGCTGTCTGCTTCCATTAAGGAAGTTGGTGTGCTGCAACCGATAGTCGTGCGCAAGCGTCCGGCAAGCCAGATTGCTGCGGCCAAAGCCGCCAAGCACGACGAGACGGAATCCAGCACGAATCCGTTTGCCGGTCATTTGGACAGCTCGTATGAGCTCATTATGGGTGAACGCCGTTGGCGTGCTTCTCAGTTGGCTGGGTTGGAGACGATTCCCGCCATCGTCAAAACCACTGCGGATGATGATATGCTCCGCGATGCATTGCTGGAAAACTTGCACCGTGTGGCCTTGAATCCGCTGGAAGAGGCGGCTGCCTACCAGCAGATGATTGAAGAGTTCGGGTTGACACAAGTACAACTGTCCAAGTCGGTGTCCAAGTCTCGCCCGCAAATCGCCAATACCTTGCGACTGCTGAACCTGCCGGCTTCTGTGCAAAAGAGAGTGGCTGCCGGTGTGCTATCGTCCGGTCATGCGCGTGCGCTATTGGGCCTGAGCGATCCGGAGGAAATGGACAAGCTGGCTTCTCGTATTATTGCGGAAGGTCTTTCTGTACGCAGCACCGAAGAAATCGTCGCCATGAAGATTGCGTCGGGGGAGCAGCCGAAGAAGCCTAAGACGTCTAAGACCAATCCTTGGGTTGGTTCCGCCATCCAGCAGAGTTTGGAAAATCATTTCGATACCAAGGTGTCGATTAAGGGCAGCACCAAGCATGGTCGCATCGAAATCGTCTTTTCGTCACCAGAGGATATGGATCGCATCCTGCAGCTGCTGGTGCCGAGCCAAGGCGATGCCGATTCCAAATGGGTGTAACACGATAAGAACATTCGTGTTGTCGCCGGCATTATTGCTGTGCAGTGCGTTGTATGCGCAAGACGTTATAGCCTCTGCGTGATTCCTGGCAGGGGCGTATGCCTGCGTTGTAGCCCCTGTCGCAATAGAAAACCCCTCAGGCTGGAGGATGACAAATCACACATCGTGATTCTCCGTCGATAACGCCCGGTTTGTTGCGCACTTTGGTTGAAGCCTGAATGAAGAGGCATGGCCCGTCGTCTGGGTACGATTTCAGTCGCCAAACAAAACCGCTATGGAAAGAGGCGACGGAACCATGCAGGATCAGATTCTACAGGTCGATGAGAACATGCTCGAGACGAGACTCGACCGGTTGGTGTCGGAGAAGGTCGAGCAATTGCTGAACGCGGAGGCGGACGAGATCACGGGCGCCGCCCGCTACGAGCGCACCGGGGACAGGAAGGCCTACAGAGTGGGTCATTACGAGCGTGACCTGACCGTGAAGGCCGGGACCGTGACCCTCAAGGTCCCGAAGCTCAAGGGCGCGCTGTTCGAGTCGGCGGTGATCGAACGATACAGGCGTCGTGAGCAGAGCGTCGAGGAGGCGCTGATCGACATGTACCTGGCCGGCGTTTCGACCCGTCAGGTCGACGACATCAGCCGCCTGCTGTGGGGCGAGCGGATGCTGTATTTCGTCAAGTCGGTGTTTCGTGTTTAGTCATGTATTTTTTTCGGGTTTAG